>Ga0070728_10000924_pt1 | contig 49562 bp, 35 predicted proteins | sample tdDd471_FD_66723 | JGI IMG/M metagenome (GOLD analysis project Ga0070728, IMG submission 66723) | Marine sediment microbial communities from the Atlantic coast under amendment with organic carbon and nitrate - tdDd47.1 | ecosystem: Environmental > Aquatic > Marine > Coastal > Sediment | place... | reverse complement strand
TTCAAAGCAGGAATATCTATCAAGGCCACAAACAAAAAAGCACCCAAACAGCAAAAAACAACCACCAAACAGAGCTTCAAACAGCTGAATAAAAAGTAAACAAAGCATAAAACAAAAAAAAGCTGATCGAATATTTCGGTCAGCTTTTTTTTATTATCTGTACCAGTTTATTTCTGTAATTTTACCTCGGCCTTGGGTTCTTTCTTGCGTCTGGTAAAACTCTCTATCATTCCGTCGGAGAGATCCGTGTTCAATTCGAAATCAGTGTGTTGATCATTGATCTTCACTTTACCAATGCATTTCTTTTTGATTCCACCTGTCTGGGTAAGAATGGAAATCACATCCCCAACCGTACTCATACCTGTTTCTTTGCCTAAAGAAAGAGTCATCCAGACTCGTTCCACACGTTTGTATTCATTTTTGGGTGGGCGAGTGCTGTCGTTTTTGCCGTTTGTCTTTCTCGGTAACGGTCTTCTGCCATTAGATGCCGAGTTTCTCATTTCCTGTTTTCTCTGCATCTGTGTTGCACGATCCTGTTTACCAAGTAAAACCGGACGTACAAAATTCTGTTGTTTGTGTTCCGGATTGTCAGGATCGTAGCCATGTTCCAGCTCCCAGCCACGCTGGCGCAGGAAAGTAAGCAAACCGGCAACAGCGGTATAAGGTTCGATATCTTCCAGCAACTCGTCAGCTAGTATGGAAAGATCATCAGGATAGCCATCCTGCTCCATTGCCTTTAAGCGACCAATGAAGGTCTCTTTAAGTTTGGCAGCTACATCCTCTTTGGTGGGTACTTCAAATTTATCAAACTTCATACCCATGTTTCTTGAAACCGTACCGATTCCCAGCAAATCAACCGGAGCCACCAGAGTAATGGCCTTGCCTTTTCTGCCGGCTCTGCCAGTTCTGCCTGTGCGGTGAACATAGAGTTCCTTGTTATCCGGCACGTTATAATTGATAACGTGTGAGATGCCTTCAATATCAATACCTCTGGCAGCTACATCAGTTGCAACCAGAATATCAATAATGTTCTCCTTGAACATATTCAGGGTACGGGTTCTAACTGCCTGCGACAAGTCACCGGAGAGAAAACCTACCGCAAAACCTTCATCGTAAAGATGCTCCGCCACAGATTCGGTATCGGATTTCATATTGCAGAAAATCAACACTTTGGAGCGCGGAATGGTGTGCAGAACATTTACCAAAGATACAAATTTATGCATTTTGGACACTTTGTAGTAACTGTGTTCAATGTCATAATTTATCGAAAGCCCGGCTTTGCCAATCTGCAAAATTTCTGGTTCGTTCTGATATCTTTTGGCCAGATTCTTTATTGCGGTTGGCATGGTAGCCGAAAACATCATGGTTTGCTTGGCTTTCGGGGTGTACTCCAGAATATCCATCACATCATCAAGAAAACCCCGGTCAAGCATTTCATCTGCTTCATCAAGAACCACCATGGCGCATTTATCAAGCTTCAGGGTGCCACGATTGATGTGATCGAAGATACGGCCGGGTGTTCCAACCACTATCTCGACACCGGATTTAAGTCTGTTGATCTGGGCCTGAATCGAGGCACCACCAAAAATTGAAACCACATGCTTGTTACCAAGCGATCCGGCGTTTCTGATCTCTTCCGAAACCTGTACTGCCAACTCGCGGGTTGGTGATAAAACCAATGCCTGCACATAACCTTTGGTGCTGTCTATTTTTTCCAGAATAGGCAAACCAAAAGCCAGAGTTTTACCGCTACCTGTTTTGGCCTGGACAATTACATCCTTGCCCTGTTTAACCAGCGGAATTGATTTTTGCTGAACCTCAGTTGGCGTTGCAAATTTCAAACGCTTTACTGCTGCAAGGCTCTGCTCGGTCAATCCAAGCTCTTCCCATGAAAGCTCCACCTCTTCAGAAACTTCGTCTGTACTTGCGGAGTCTTCCCCCATTTTCAAATTGTTTTCCATCATATCCTCGTAGTATTTACGAGAGACAGGCTAACGAATCGTATTTATCAGGCAGTCATGTTGAGGAAATACTGGTGAATTCGATCATCGTCTGTCAACTCAGGGTGGAAACTTGTTGCCATATAATTTTTATATCTGACAAACACAGTTTCGTTGTTTACACTGGCCATAACTTCCACATGATCATCTTTGGGAACCACCAGAGGAGCCCTGATAAACACGGCTCGGTATGGTTCTTTAAGACCATTTATGGAAATATCTGCCTCAAAGCTCTCGCGCTGACGTCCAAAGGCGTTACGGACAGCAAGCATTGGAACCAGCTCTAATAGATGCTGTTCCATTTTTTTGCCTCTTTCCTCGACGCTATTGGCCAACATGATCGCGCCTGCACAAGTGCCCCATACAGGCAACCCGTTTTCCCCGAGTTGCCGAATTGCTTCTAAAAGATTCCATCTGACCAGCAGCTTACCAATCGTGGTAGACTCACCGCCGGGTATTATAAGACCGGAAATGCCTTCCAGATGTTCTGGAAGGCGAATTTCCCGACTCTCAACGCCAAGTCTCTCTAAAGACTGGCGATGTTCTCTAAATGCGCCCTGCAAAGCAAGAACGCCTATTGTTCCATATTTCATAGTCATTATTTTACTGCTTTACCTAGATTACCATCCGCGATTAGCCATCTGCTCTTCTTCGGGAAGAGTTTTGCAATTGATACCAACCATCGCCTCGCCAAGATTCTTGGAGACTTCGGCAATGATTTTAGGATCATTGTAATGTGTGACAGCCTGCACGATTGCCTTGGCACGTGTTGCAGGATCACCGGATTTAAAAATGCCGGAACCAACAAACACACCATCCAAACCAAGTTGCATCATCAGGGCTGCATCTGCGGGAGTGGCAATACCACCGGCTGCAAAGTTAACCACCGGAAGTTTTCCATTGTCATGTACATAGCAAACCAGATCGTACGGTGCGCCAAGATCTTTGGCCACTGTCATCAGCTCTTCAACCGGTGTTGCCTGTACCTTTTTAATTTCACCAACTACGGAGCGGGCATGACGAACGGCTTCGACCACGTCACCGGTTCCGGGTTCACCTTTGGTACGCATCATTGCGGCACCTTCACCAATACGGCGCAGTGCCTCACCGAGGTTTCTGCAACCGCAGACGAATGGTACTGTGAAATCAAATTTATTTATATGATATGCCTCATCTGCGGGGGTCAGGACTTCGGATTCGTCGATAAAATCAACGCCCAAAGATTCAATAACCTGAGCCTCTACAAAATGACCGATTCTTACTTTTGCCATTACTGGAATTGAAACGCTTTTGATGATTTCTTCAACCATGCTGGGATCTGACATACGTGCCACTCCACCATCGGCTCTGATATCGGCTGGAACTCTTTCGAGAGCCATTACGGCCACTGCTCCGGCTTCTTCAGCAATCTTAGCCTGTTCCGGAGTAACAACATCCATAATAACGCCACCTTTGAGCATTTCAGCGTGGCCTGTTTTAACTCTCAATGTTCCTTCAAACTTCTTCATTTTTTTCTCCTAACATCAAAGATAAGAAGTCCTAAATAGCACAATCCGGGAAGGGATTATATGTATTGAAATATAGTATGTCAACACAAGTTAATGCCAGAATTCCTTATATTTAAGCTTACTTGTCAAAGCCATGAAAGCTATATGAAAGCTAGCCGTTATTCCATCACATGGTTAAGGTGACTTTATTCAAAAACTTCGGATTATCAGGATCTAAACCCTTTGCAACGGAAAGATAATAAGCAAAAATCTGTCCGGGAATGATATAAGTAACCGGTGTTGCAATTTCAGGGAAGGAACGCGGCATCATAAAGTGCAATGTCGCATAACGTTTTGTCTCGGTTGTGTTCGAGAAAATTATGGTTTCGCTGCCCTTTGAGTGCAGATTCTTGGCTAACTCTATCATATTAGAGGACATTTTTCCTCTGGTGACAAACAGAATCGTCGGAAAACCTTCGTGTAACATGGCAATCGGCCCATGCATGAAGTCGGCTATCGAAAACGGTTGTGCCGGAAGATAACAGGTTTCCATCAGCTTCAGAGCCATTTCTTTGGCTGTTGCATAATGATAACCGCGACCAAGAGTTACAATACTGTTGGCAAAACGATAGCGTTCAACCCGTTCCTGAATTCCATCTTGCGTCTGCAACATATTGTCGGCTGCTTCAGGGATGGAAGGCAACAAATTGATGATGGTTTTGTTTTCGGCCCAGTATGCAACCAGCATCAGCAGTGACATACATTCGGTGACGTAGGTCTTGGTTGCAGCAACAGACTCTTCACGACCTGCATTGAGATAAATTACTTCATCTGCAATTTTGGTAATGGCAGAACCTCTGGTGTTGGTTATTGCCAGAGTAAAGGCACCTTCGTTGCTAGCTTGCCTAAGATATTCATTAACGTCTGTGCTTTCGCCGGATTGTGAAATACCGATAACCATGGCATTAGGCACAGTAACTACAGATTTGTATACTGTAACGATTGAAGGGGCAGCCAGATGCGCCGGAATACCGATCAGAGATTCGATCAGATATTTGCCATAAAGCGCGGCATTATCACTGGTTCCTCGAGCAACAAAGCTGACCATTGAGATGTCATGGTCGCTGATATATTTGGCCAAACGGCGTATTTTTTTGGTTTCACGCTGAACAAGGCGGGTTAAAGCCTCTGGACTTTCTTTTATTTCCTTTAACATGCGAAACATTTGTGCCTCCTTAATCGGGACTAAATTATCTGGATAATACGTCCACTATAAAACATTTGTCAAGATAACCCCGCGAACAGACAACGAAATAGCATATTTCGTCATTATTTTTGAGCTAATCTCGATGAAAACAAATATCCAGTGCAGCATGTACCAGATTGCAGGGTCATAGTCCAGTTATTTGATAATTATAATGTTGATAAAAGCACTGTAATAGAGAGCTAAACAACTTCAAACGGATCATAGATGCGTGTAAACGGATTTACATTTTGCAGGTAGATCTTTTTAAAGAGCCATTTGGTGGCACTCCTGACGTTTCCCATATCTCTGTCTTGTGTTTTGTGAGCATTGGAGAAACGGGCCATCAGCTCGCGACATTGCCAGCCGTTTACACATGGCTGTGTTGCATCCCATATCTCTGTAACAGGGCCGGGATCACCCATACCAAGCATAACCATGGGCCAGTATTTATTAACTGCAAAATATGTGTAGGCCACTCGGTGAGTTTGCAGAGAGCCAATAGAGGTTTTTCCATCGGCAGCCATTCTGATTCCGGCCATAGTGAAGCGGGAAGCAAGCTCATGCTCCGGGTGCCCGGTAAAACCGTTGACAGGAGCAAAGGTTAAGACCAGATTCGGTTTGAATTCTCTGATGGCTTTTGCAATAACTCTGATCGGATCTTTCTGATCGGTCCACATTCCGGCTAAAACATGTCTTTTGGGAAAGCTTTCCACCGGCAGGGGGGCATTGTAATAGCTCTCCTGCTGAAGATCTGCATGATACAGCTTGGCCACCTTCTTCATTTCCACTTCACGAATATCGGCCAGGCTGGGTTCACAACCTTCAGGCAAACAACACTCGCCACCGTCACCTCTGGTTAACAGCAAAAAATGAAGCGGATTTCTATAGGCCAGCGAAGATTTGGCAACAATAGAGCCAATCAAGGATTCATCATCAGGATGCGCAGCAATCCACATAACTCTGGCACCGGAAGACATGATATTATCTATCGAAATGGAATGCTTGCGTTTCTCCATTGTTACACAACCATTCAGCATGGTAGCGGGAACCGTAGCAGCAGTCGCACCAATTAATCCGGCTTTTAAAAACTGACGACGCGAAAATGTAGGCATAACCAAACTCCTTTAATATTCCATATTCGGGGACATCCTAGCAAAAATGCCCGTAATTTCAAGTAAAGCCTTCAAAAATCAGTGATTAATCAAGGTATTTCAGGTGAAAAAGCATTAATTAAGTCAATTTACTCCACAAACTGAGCCAACTTGTTCATTCACCCTGAATCACGATTGAAATCGCATCCTCGCGGCAGGATTTTTCACAGGAGAAAATTAGCATTTTCCCCATGTCGGGCCATTCTACCCCGTGAAACTCTCCAGAGGTGATCTGGCCCAGAAAATTCATTTTCGCACCACAATGCCTACACTTTGGAATGTCCGGTTTGGTAACCCAGGAGGCATAGCCGGATAGCTTGGATTGACCATGGTTAGGGTATCTTTGGGATAGCATCTCCTTGACATTTAGGTCGTATTGATCCCAGTAAGAGACGTCCTGCAAGGTGGGGTAATCTTCGCTTATGGTCAGCTTAATTGCAATCGGCTTGACTTCGTTATAAATCTCCAGCGGAACATTTTTAGCAGGAAGCATTTTTGCGTTACCATCAATAGCAGATATTCTTGCCAAAAAACCCTTGCCGTCCACATCCCACCATGGCCTGCATGAAAAACAGTAGAACAGGCTGAACATTTTGGGAAAGCCTTTTAAAAATCCTTTTGCATCATCGGTTCTAAGTTGCATAACAAAACTCAGGGGTTTCTTGCAGGCTTTGCAAACCGGCCAGCTCTGATCCTGCAAATATGGCAAACCACCAAACTTGGAGATAAATCTATCGGTGGGTTTTGTGAGTCTGTCAGCTTCAAGCAGATAACAATCCCTGCTTGTAACTGTTGGTTCCCCCGTATCTTCTCCAGCTTTGACAATTCTTAATTTCGGTTTCAAAACAAAGCTCCCAAATTATTTCTTTTTATTTTTTGCTTTATTCTTTTTCTGTTTTCTGCGCTGTGCCGCACGATAGCTTGAAACATGCTCCTGATATGGATGTTTCGGAACCCAGTAAAAAGCCATCCACGAAACAAAAGCCACCAGTAAAATAGCGATAAACTGCGATGTTGAGAGCAAACCAACGGTTCCGCGTCCTCCATCGTCTCTTATAAACTCGATAAAGAAACGGAAGATTGAATAACAACCAACAAACAGCAGAAAAATATGGCCATCCAGAATGCGCAGGGGTTTTAGCTCCTTACCTTCCTTTTTGGCCTGCTCGTTTTCAAGTCTTTCCTTACGCTTTTTGGCGACCAATGCCAGAGTAATCAGAAACAGAACAAAACCTGTAAAAGAGGCGATAAGCTGTGTCGGAATCACCGGGGTCGACCAGCCGTTTTCCAGAAGTGGCCAACCACGATGAGTATGCTGTTCCACCACCAGGGAGGCTTCCGGAAAACTGATGCCAATAAAACTGTCGGTGCGATGACCATAACAGCAGCCACGCATAAAGCAGCCCATACGGGCCCAGAACAGTCCCAGGGCCAGGCCGGGAATTGTTACATCGACATAGGCCCAGATATTGACTTTTTTCTTCTTGAAATACCACACACCGGCAACAACACCGAAGATATAGCCACCATAAGCCACCAAACCACCTTCTCTGATGTTTAGAATTCTGAGCAGCGTCCAGTGTTCATGCGGGTTTGAAAAGACATGAAAGAGCCTTGCTCCAACCAGAGAGGAAATTATAGCCAGTGTCATGGCAACATATAAAACTTCTTCCTTAAGTCCGGACCATTTAGCCAGATAGGCCACCAGATACCAGCCTACCAGAAAGGCCATACCAAGCATAACGCCATAACCGTAAACAGGAAGATCAAGCCAGGGAATTGTAAAAAAAACAGGTTTCATCTCTTTTAAAGCTCCAGTAATTGATATTGATTAAAGCAATTAATTTGTTCCACCACGCATACAACGTACATGATAAGTATCAGAGTCAGAGTAGCCCGTGCTTATGGATGCAAAACAAAAACCTATGCTGAAACCCCAATACCCCTTGGTATCATCATGATAAGTAACTTCCCATTTGGTTGATGTCCAGTAAATACCATCACGAAAACAACTATCTTTGATAACACTTTTATCCCAGTAGCAGGTATCTTCTCCGCACCCGCAGCCATTGCAGTCGTTGGCCTTGAGGACACATGTATTGTAGTCGTGGCAGGTATTTGAATAACCGCATGCTCCACCTGTTTCACTGATTGGACATCCCTTGATGAAAGTACGATAAGAATCCAGATCAGGCAATCGCCAGTCGTTAAAACCACCAAGACTGAGGTTGTTGCAATAAGCTATGGCCTCCGTTTGGGTGTATTCGTTATCAGCTCTTTTCACCTGCCACATATAACCGCTGGAGGGATCTATCCAGGTTTCTGCATCAGGATCTGTGTCCCCATCCACATCACCATCTACAGCATCACCGCACAAGCAGGTTTGCGCTCCATAATCATCGTAGCCACATTCAGACGGCAATCCGAAACCTGCCTGTAAACAAGCCGTATCGCAGTCATAGTATTGCCACATACCGTCATCACCGCATGCACACAAACCAGATAAATCCTGACAATACCACTGGCTCAAAGTTGGGCTGCACACTCCTGCACAGCCGGTAACGGGATCATCCATATCACCATCGGTATCGGTATCACCGTCGGGAGTTATCACCACCGGTTCAGTCACGGTAACGGTTACCGTGTTCGAGGCAATTGTACCGGCCTCGGCGTTTTCGATATATACCATCGCATGATAAGTCCCAGCCTCGGTATAGGTGTGATATGTCTGGTTTGAATTGCTTTCTTCGTAGCCTCCATCACCATGGTGATACTTGTATGTTATTGAACCCGTAATAAATTCTGATACGGAAACATTGAAGGTTACCTTAAGCGGGGCATCACCAGAGAAAGGACTTACCGTAATCTCAAGAATTGGCGAGGTAAACATGGCGCTGTCATACAATGTCTCGTCTTCCTCCAGCGGGTGACCATTCGGAAAACCGGAATTTGAAACCGTCACGAATTTTGAATCAGGATTTTGGGCTTCGGTATCCCAGTCGTAATTGTCAGATGGTGAACCGGGGAGATCCCACAAATCAACCAGCTTGGCAGCTTCCAGTTGAAGGGCATCCATACTGGAGAGATCAATATCATCATCAAACTCAAAGCCGGTATTTTTAAGGTTGGGATAATTCAAATCGCTTTGGGGAATATTGTAAACTCCTCTTAGCAGCATATCACCAGCGGTTTTTTCAAGTGTCTGTGGTGTAATTTGTTTGGTGGTGGAATTTTGTGGTTCGCCTGTAACCTTGATATCGTTATTGGTATCGACACTGTAATAGTAGTCGGTCAAATCATCCGTCGGGCCACCAAGAGCTATAATAGAGCCAACATCACCTGATGCCAGAGCCTTCGGCAGCAGGACGTAGCTTAAAACCTTGTTCCCGGTAAAGACTTTCTGAATAGTCGGAGGAACCTCATCTGTTCCCATACTGGCATTTATCAAACCAACACCCGCTTCCGTGCAGGAGATAATTGCATTGGCTTTTTCCACCGCCACCACGCCTTTGGCAAAGGTACCCAAAGTGCCGGCAGCCGCTCCACCTGTGGCAAAAGTTACCAGCGCACCTTCAGCCGCAACCGCAGTATCGCGAATGGCCTTCATGTTTCGTACACCTTTGGCATACTCATCTGAGATTTTATTATAACCCATTGTTTCGGTCTCGGCAGCAACCTGATTCATCATCATTCGAAGTCTGGTCATGGAAACCTGAGTTCTTCGGGCTATATCTGATAACTTGTATTTCTTGTAAAAAGCGTCATCATTCATGTAAAGGTCAACCAGTTTATAGGCATGAAACAGGTCTCCTTTTTCCTTGGCTTTAAGTTTGGCACCACTGGCCTTTAAAGAATCTACAATCGGTTGAATGATATTGGCCTCGTACATGCCAATAGTGAAGGAAAGGTCTGACAACTCGCTCATAACCTGCTCGGCCTTCAATGCTCTAGCTTTGACCACATCGGGACTTGTGTATTCCATATCGGCAAAAAGTGTGGAGTTAACCAGAATGTTGGCTCTGTGATACAGGAGGTTGTAGCGGGTCAGATTGTCATAAATTTCTTTTTCCTGTTGATCAGTAAGATATACATTGTAGCTGTCTTCCAGCGGAATAGTGTAGTTAATATTACTTGTGTTACTCGAATCTCCGCCACAATTTCCAATAACTGCACACAAAATCAATACAATACCAACAAATTTAAGCTGTCTGAACATGTTGCTCTCCATGAAGGAAAATACTTCGACAAATTTGTACCACCACTTCACCCCACATAATATCAGGAAAAATTGCAAAACACCACTCTGTTACTTATGCTAACGCCTGATGGAACGGCTTCCCTGTTCTACAATGGCTGAAAAATCAGGCATCAATGCTTCCATCTTATCTCGCTGTTTTGCAAAATCCGGTTTTGAATATGGCGAAACTTTACTATGAGTGAATCCATGAATTTTGTATGGGTTGAAAATTCTCCCATTTGATTTTTGTATTTGATAATGCAAATGCGGTGCATAAGAACGACCGGTATTGCCCACAGTGCCTATTGGCGTTCCGGCTTTCAATATCTTACCTACTTTTACGCCGGGATCAATACTGTCCATGTGCAAAAACAGGGCATGCAAACCATTTGAGGTGTACTGAACCTTAACAAAACGGCCGTTACCCCGGTGTATTTTTCTTGATGCAGCCAGAATCTTGGCATCAAACGGCACATACAAAGGTGTTCCCACGGGGGCTTTGTAGTCAATACCGTTGTGTCTTGGACGACGATCATGCAGTAAAGATGTCACCTGCTCATAGTCCCTGATGGGAGATTTAATTAAACGATGCTGAACTTCTGTGCCATCTGCATCATAGTGTTTGCCGAATTTGGCCTTTTTATCCTTGTAATAATAAGCCTCGAACAAACATTTATGCAGACTGGAATAATACTTGGCAGCAAGAATACGAATCCCGTCGGTAGACTCGTCGGTTAGCTCCCAGACAAAGGAGTAATTATCTTTCGGCCTCAAATCCCGCTTGAAATTTATATCAAAAAAGAACAGTCGTTTAAAATGGGCAGCCAACTGCTGCGCATGCAGTTGGCCAGTTTTATCTTTTTTATCGAAATGACTGGTGAATGAGTTGTAGAGCGAAACATTTATTTCTCCGGAAATCACCTTCTCTTTTTCGATAGCTGTTTCGGCAGTTTCGGCTGGATCTTCCGGCAAAGCTTCAAGCTTCATCATGGATTCCACCACCAACTCGTGATGTTCCAATGTAAGGTCAATTGGCTGAGCTTCCGGAGTGGCTTCCTCAAGAGCTTGCGCTGTATTTGTAACTGCAGCTTTAAACTCTGCGTTTTCGCTGGCCACCTGCTCGTTTTCGGCAGTATCTTCCGGTGCATCAACTGAAAAGTAAAAGTAGAGAGCCAAAGCAATTATTGCAATTACAACTATCTTTCCCCTCTTCGACACTTTCGGCTTTTTCTCCTGTAAAAGAGAATTACCCGAAGTATTAATGTGGTAGGGCCTCAACTTCAACCTCCTGCTCAGTCTTCTTATGAAATGCATTCAGAAATCTATCGCGAACTTCAGAAGGGGTATTGATATAGTCTATAAAATTCAACAACTTCAAGGCGGTTTCATCGGTCATGGCATGTTCCATTTTGCAGGCCTCAACCGTTGCATCACCTTCATCAAGCTGCAAAACATTGTGTAGAAAAAGGGCTATTTTTGTTTCTCGATCCAGAATTTTACTGGCAATCTCCCTGCCGGCAGCGGACAACCTGACATAACCATAACGCTCATGTTCCACCAGTCCCATAGCTTCGATTTTTTTGAGAATACCCGAGGTACTTGGATAGGTGACATTCATTGCCACTGATATTTCTTTGACCCTAACCACTCCTCGCTCAAGCTCTATGCGATAAATGGTTTTCAGATAGTCTTCAATGTTAGATGTTACCTTTTTATTTTGCATGACTCTTCACATCGCTTCAGTATATTTGTTTAATCGAGATAACAAACCACATAGCAGTTAACATGGTTTGGCACACCTCACTTTTTCGGAATCCTACCACAAATATTAGTGAATTTGCAGTTTTCGGTGAGATTTCGCAGCAAATAATAGAGGATAGACCATGGATTGACAACTGTTTTTTTTATAACATGGCATCTGGATCACCGAACATTAGCAAAACAATTGAAATACTTCCATATTTTCAACATCTTATCCTGATAGCAGAAAAATATAAAAGAGAGTTTTTTGAAAAATGCCAATCTATGCTAAAGTGTGTCATCAAATTGCATAGGAGTGAACCATGGCAGAACCAACTGTTGAAGTTTTGAGCAATCTCATTCTCGAACACAGTAAAAGTAAAGACAGCATATCAGATACCCAGATTAAGACCGTTCCCCTCGATCCCAGTTGCACAACTTACGAAATGGATGGTCACTGGTTCAAAGTAATGAAGGCTGAACCGAAAAACCCCAACTATACCCCGCTTCACCGGGAAGAATACGTCTTAAAAACCATCGATGCCTTCAACAGAAAAACGGCTGATCTTGCCCTGCATATTCCAATCACCAAAGCTTTGTTTGCGGATGCTTCCATGGAGGGTGTGGATCGTCCATATCTGTTGACCGAAGCAATCACTGGCAGCCCGTTGATGAAATATATGGCACAAAACAATAATATTGCAACACCTGATATTCTGGAGGCGATGGGCAATGATATTGGAATCTTTCTGGCACGTATTCATGCAATTTCTGCAAAAGGCTGCGGTCTGTTTGCAATTACCGGCGAGGGAGTTCACCCCGGCCCATGGCAGAAATACTTTGCACTGGTCAACGAATCTCAATGGAAACACCTTAAAGGTTCCGGCGTGGTAGACGACTCGATAATCGACAAGCTGGCTCAAATGACCATCGACAATCAATCGGTCATGATCGGTGAAACCGTCTCGCTTTGCCATAACGATTTTCAGTATTCAAACATGTGGATCGACCCCGAGACCAAGAAACTTACCGGCCTGGTAAACTACGCGCAGTCCGGTGTCGGATCTCCCATGGCAGATATTTCATCATTGTACATGCATTGCTCGGACGAAAACTTCTGGAACAAAATCACAGAAAGCTATCAGAGCATCCGCTCCTTCCCGGATAAATTCGAGAAAAAACTGGCATATTATTCCTATGTGTTCGGCTTAAGGGCTGCCTGGTTCTTCCATATGAAAAAGGATGAACAAACGAAAGGATATTATCTGAGAAGAGCCTTTGAAGAAGCCAGCATATTCGACGACAGTTTTAAGGCGGAGGCGGGTAAATATGCCTCCTGTACCCACCCAAGAGTTGTGGGCGGTTAAATTTAATTGGCAAAAGCAATCTTTTATGAGATACAAAAGGCCGTAAACTTATCACTGTTCCTGTTAAACTAAACAGGCAAAACCTAATTTTTTGAAAGAGGATAAAAATGAAAGCAATTTTTGAAACAACACTGGGAACCATAGAATGCAAACTTTTTCCTGAAATAGCTCCTATTACAGTGGAAAACTTTGTCGGTTTGGCAAAAGGCACCAAAGAATGGACAAATTCCATAACCGGCGAAAAGAAAGCGTGTAAATTGTACGATGGCACCATCTTCCATCGCTGCATCCCACAGTTCATGATCCAGGGTGGCGATCCTTTAGGCAGAGGCACTGGCGGCCCCGGTTATGAATTTGGTGATGAATGCCACCCGGATTACAAATTCGACCGCCCCGGAAAATTGGCCATGGCCAATGCAGGCCCCGGAACCAACGGCAGCCAGTTCTTCATCACTCAGGTTCCGACTCCTCATCTGAATGGCAACCACACCATTTTTGGTGAAGTAAAAGCCGGACACGGCATTGTCAAGGCGATTGCCGAGACCCCCACAGGCCCTGGCGACAAACCAAAAACAGATGTCGTCCTGACCAAACTGACCATCGTTGACGAAGACTAAAATGCAATAGTTCATATAAACCCGCATCTGATATTGATGCGGGTTTTTTTTATCTTTTACCAGAGGCATTAAAATGGACTCAGATTACAGATGCAAAATAGCTTTAAGAGGATGCAAATCCTATGATTATCCTCTGGTCGAAGAACAAATTCGTTTGATGATTGACGACCTTGGCGGCATGGGTAAGTTTGTCAAACAAGGTCAGCGTGTTCTGATAAAACCTAACCTGCTGATTCCCAGAAAAAACGAAAAAGCGGTTCTAACGCATCCCTCGGTAATTATTGCCACCGCAAAAATTGTGCTGGAACAGGGGGCAGAATGTAGCATAGGCGATGGCAGCATGGCCGGTGGCACAACGGCCTGTCTGAAAAAAATCGGCGCATTGGATGAGCTTCAAAAACTGGGTTGCAAAATTGTCGACTTCAAAGAAACCGTTATGGTCAAGGCAGAGGGAAATTCCACCTACTCCGAAATGGAGATTTCAAAAGACATCTGGGAGGCGGATGCCATTATCAATCTGCCAAAGGCCAAAACCCATTGCCAGATGGTTGTTACATTAGCCCTCAAAAACACCTTCGGCTACATCGTTGGCAGAAGAAAATCCGGCTGGCATTTAAAGGCCGGACAGGACAACCTGCAATTTGCCCGGATGATTTACGATCTGCATTATCTGAAACAGCCAGTCTTGAACATCCTCGATGCCATAGTTGCCATGGAAGGTGACGGCCCTGCGGGAGGTAAGCCCAAAGAACTGGGCTTTTTAATGGCTTCTGAAAATGCTGTGGCAATGGATACACTTACTTCACTGACATTTCGTATCAAGCCAGAGCAGGTTCATGTTCTAGAGGTCGCAAAAGAGAGGGGCGAATTCATTAAGCCCGAGCAATGGGATATTTCAGGTGACGACTGGAAAACCTTTCTGCCATCTTCTTTCAAGCCTCCGAAAACAGTAGATATGACCGGCGGATACCTGCCGGACTTCATTGCCAATTATCTCAGAAAACATTTTGTTTCACGCCCTAAACCTGTAATTAAACTCTGCGAAGGCTGCGGACTTTGCGCAAACGTTTGCCCGGCCAAGGCCATCAGCATTAAAGACGGCAAAGCCGCCATAGATGCAAAAAAATGCATCCGCTGTTTCTGTTGTCTGGAAGCCTGCAAACCAAAGGCATTAAAAATTACTCAGGGCTTTGGCAAACTAGGTTTTGGCTGAAGAGTTTTTACTAACCCGGCAACTGTCTGATAGAATTTTTCGATTCTGCAAATTAAACAATCGTTCATTCCGAGTACCGACCAAAGGGAGGTGTATCAAGGTAGCATTGCATATTTCACCAACACTTCGATACAATTTCGTTGCGCAACAATGTTGCTGTACAAAATCACTCAGTGTGAGCGGTAGGTAAAAATTTATCTTTTGATTGAGATAAATAAAAGGAATTACAAGTCAGATTTGTCGCAAAAGAATTGTCTTCACTGCTTCATCGGGTTTGCGCCAGAATTTTGGATTTGGCATATTGCACATCAGCGACACATAAGCCTCGCTGGGAGTCCAGCAGACCGGGCAATGCTGCTTTCGTATTGTCTCTCGAATCCTCTCGGCACCAGATTCTGAAATTATCTTCACCAGATCGAAGCCACTGTCTTTTACATTGCCAAGATTAACCGGATAGTTGATACAAGGTCTGACATCACCCCAGGATTCCACGATCAGCGAAGCCTTTAAGCTGAAGCAAGGTAAAGGCTGCACTCTTTTAGAACTGGCATAAAAATCTCCGGCCTGCACCAGAAAGCGGTTGGAGAGAAATGTACCGCGCTGTCTCAGTCTTTTAAGCAGTTGATCATTTTCCAGCAGTCGTTTTTTGAATTCGGCGAAACGCTCGAAATGCTCGTCGGAATGGGAATAGTGTTTTGAAGCGGAATAGAGGCTGACAATCACATCATCGCCCATTTTTTCACAGTCTTCAATATAATCAAGCACAGAGTTCATGTTCCATGGATTGACATTAATATTGTGGCGCACTTTAAATTGCGGTTTTTTGGCTGCAATCTTTCTCAAGGCTGCAATTGTTTCTTCCTTGCGCCTGAAGCTGTCGCTATTGCAGCGAATTTCATTATGAATACTTTCGGGCCCATCCGATGAAACGGCAATATAAAAATTACATCCGGCAGGAATATCATCAACCGTGTTTTGTGCCAGTTTGACAATCTTCTCTGTCAGCCAGCCATTGGTATTGATCGAAAAGAGCATCAGGTCAGGCATCAGCCTGAATACGGCTTTGGTTATCTCCAAAAGATCATCGCGTAAAAATGGTTCGCCACCGGAAATGGAAAAAACCTGCAAACAGGGATTGTTTTTTATCAGCCTCTCCACTTCTAAGGTCGTCAACTCTTCCCTTTGTTCGCTGTTACCACCGATTCCACAGTGCTTGCAACTGAGATTACATTTTCTGGTAATGAAATACTTGGCCTTGAAGGGGTCGCAATAGGACATATCATTGCGCAAATGGTAATGCTTTAACAGCCTTGTACCGAGTTTAAGCTGGTTTCCAGCCAGAGCAAAATTCATGAGCGTATCCGACCGAATTGCCTGACAAACTGCATCCCTGCATTATAGAGGGCCTTCCAGTTCTTGCCCGAAACCGCATAGCTAACAAGCCTTACCGGATTGAGATAAAAACGCATGTAGGCATTTCTAAGCATGTTTTTCAGGGTTTCGTCATCGACTTCTGAAGGATTGTTACTAATGGCTTCCTTCCAGACACCTTTGGTCAATTGCCCCTGCTGTTCCAGATCATCGTAGAAAGTAGAGCCGGGATGTGGCGTGAAAAGCCCCAATGAAAAAGTATAGGGCGAAAGCTCATGCACAAACTCCATGGTTTTTTTCATCTGCTGGTAGGTTTCACCGGGCAGACCAATCATGAAATGGCCATGGGTATGGATACCGTTTTTCTTGCAGGCATTAAAAATCCTGATGGTCTGCTCACGAGAAGGCTTGTTGAGGCTGGTTAAGGTTAACGGATCGCCGGATTCCACACCGAACTTCAAGGTATGGCAACCACTTTTTGCCATCAGGCCAACCGTATCTTCATCAATAGTGTCAGCCCTTAAATTACAGGACCAGAGAATCTTTATCTTCTGTTCAATCAATGCCTCACAGAATTCTTTAATTCTGCCGGAGTGAAACAGATCATCCCTGAAAAAGATTTCCTTGTATCCAAGTCCTTTGAGATAAAGTATTTCCTTAATCACCCGGTCAAGTGAGTGTCGACGATATTTTTGCTGATAATATCCGGGAGTATTGCAGAAGGGACAATGGAAGAGACATCCACGCGCCGTAAGCATGTTGGTCCACTTTTTGGTACGCGCCAGAGGATTCGGATAATTGTATTTCAGGATGGGTTTTCTGTCCGGGATGGGTTTTTCATCCAGATCATTCAATGGTCTTAGTTCATGTTCCCTGTTATATTTGGAATGCAGCCCTACGATCTTATCACTGAAAGACATTGTACCGCTTAATTTTTCAAACAGCTCTCCCAGAACTTCTTCAGGATCCTGACAGCAGACAAAGTCCGCAGCTCCAACATCTACAATCTGGTTGGCCTGCTCGCCTGTAAGATTGCCATATAAAAAAATACTGATTTCCGGCAGGGCACGGCGAATAATATGTAGCATCAACCGGTCGGATTCCAGTGTATAAGAAGAGGTGTGGGCAATTATAAAATCAGACCTGTAATGTTTTATTCTGCTGATAACCGCATCTACGGACAACCCTTTAAAAACCGCATCAATCAGTTTTATCTGTCTGACAAAAGGCTTCACCGAAGCATAAGCATACAAAAGAGACAAAGGAGGCATAACAACACCACCAATTCTTCCGCCTCTGCACCACGCCCCGTTGTAAAGATCTTTTATTATATTCAATCCGTCTATATCAGGCAGATTGACTACCACTACTCTCATTGTGAATCAGCCTTTACCTTTTTGTCACCAGCCTTGTCAACCATCAAAGCAACTGCTCCGAAAAGACTGGTAGAAAGATAGAAACAGAAAAAATTGGTCAATGCAAATAATACCGCAAGTTCAGCCGAAATACCATAGCCGTGTAAAACAGCCACATAGGCTGCTTCTCTGGTGCCAACACCGCCGATGGTTACAGGCAGAGTGGTGACTATGTTCACAGCCGCCAAAGCAGGAATCAGTTGCCAGAAGCTAATGTTAATCTCCAATTCACCAGCCAGAATCCATGCCAGGAAGAATACCATAACGTAGGCCAAAAGTGTCAAAATTACGGCAGGTATCAGCATATTTAGAAGTGAATAGCTGTCTTCCCTTTTGCCAACAATGCTGGATTTCAACACAATACCATGCTCCGGATGCACCCTGATGGGCGAAACGATGGCAAAAGAAACCAGAATAACGCTCAGCATGGAGACCGCTACAACAAAGGGATTTAGATCAAAAAACGACAGCAGAATAGGAATAGATAAAACTATCAGGATCCCCAGATCAAGCAGGCGGTCGATTAAAACGGAGATCAGGGCCGTGGACAAAGGTGCCTGTGCATCCCGCACCACATAGGCCGAACGAGCCAGATTTCCCAGTCGCATGGGGGTGACCATGCCAAAAAAGACACCGATAAGGTAGGCCGACAAAGCCTTGAAGGGCCCATAGTGAACCTTCCAACCCTTTAAAACCACTCGCCATCTTTCAGATTTGATAAACAGCACGAAAATATTGGAGACCGACAAAACCGCCACCAGCCAGAAAGGCATCTTCTTTATTGCATCAATAAAGATTTCAATATCAATCAGGTAAAAAATCAGAACCAACAGGGCAATGGTCATCAATACCGGCAGAAGCATCTTTTTCTTCTTTTTGCCATTTGCCAAAGGTGGAATGGTCCACAAAACAAAAATCGCCTCGAAATACCTGGTCATACCCAAAAATTTAGAGCGACCCGAGATGCGTGGCCTCTGGATAACCGGAGTCTCTACAACCTTGTAGCCGGCTTGCGACCACAAAACAGAGAGGAAACGAAATTCGCCGTGGCGAAGTTCCAAACCTTTTACCAGCTTACTTTTAACCAGCCTGAAAGGAGAGTTGACATCGTTGAATTTGACCTTGAAGCGCATGAAAATCAGAAAGCTGAAAATCTTTTGCAAAAGACTTCGGTAATAGGGTTCGCTTCTGCTCTGTCTCTGGGCCACCACTGCATCGGCATCCTGCCTGATCAACTCTTCTTCCATCTGCTCAATAAAGGCAGGGTCATCCTGCAAGTCACCATCGAGAGTCAGAATAAGGGGATACTGTGCTTTTTCGTAACCTGCCAACAAGGCTTCCTGCTTGCCTTTGCAAATTCTAAAATCTATTACAACTACATGATTTTCATTGGATTTTCGACATTCTTCTATTTCATTAAGCGTATTATCGGTACTGCCGTCATTGATCAGTATCAGCTCATATTGACGATTTTCAAGCTGCTCTTGTAATTCTTTTACCAGAGGAATTACATTACCTTCCTCATTGTTCATGGGAACAACAACACTAATGGACTGCCTACTCATTTCATTCTCCAGATAATACAATCATCAGAACCTTTTACACCTTTATCGCATTCAGGATCAAGAATCATTTTAACTAAAATCATTTCAGGCTTTAAAAACGAGATTTTATGCTCCAGAAGAATGGAATCAGCAGATAAATCAAGATACTCATGCAAATTATCAGCAAATTTTCTCCAGCTTGTTTCAGGCTTCCTGATCAACCCTGAATTAATGAAAAGCTGAATCCTGTCATAAGAGGATAAAAGTTCCTTTATTCTGGTCTGATGTCTTTTACATCTGCCCTGGTCTTCAAGCTCGGCTATCTCAAACAGGGAATGCCTGGCCGTCTCGATGGAGTGCTTTACATGTCCAGATTGGCCAATTTCAGTTTTTTCGTACCAGTCGATATCATCTTCGAGCTTTTCAACATTATAAAAATACTCCGGTTTTTCTGCCTTGCCGAAATAATCTTCCTGATTAAACCAGGAAGATTTGGCAGACCAGACCATTTTTTCCCGAACGGCAATTTTCCTCAACTTCATTCCTGTTTTACATGAAGCAGGGTAAATATCCACCAGAGACATATAATCAGTAGTTCCGGTTGCCGCAAACAGATTGACAGAATCGAGATCTCCACTCAGGGGTGAATAAATGGTGAGTATTTTCTCGCTATGTTCGAGATTTTTAACCAGCTTGAACCCATCTTGTCGCAGATTGTTTATCGCATTGCCATAATAAACATATCCCGCCAAATTGAACAGAATCATCAGTATTAACATTATCTTGGCCCACTTTACATCTCTCTGTTCGCGCCACCAGACATAAACCGTTGGTGTAGCCGCCAGATACAGGGGCAAGATGAAAATCAGCGAATGTCTCCACTGATTGAAGCCTACCGACATATTTGAAAGCATGTAAATGCTGGAAAGCGCAAAAAACACCAGAATCAGCGGGATACTTTTTCTGGTTTCAGCTCTGATACCTGAAATAACCATGGCAATCTTAAAGGGTAAAAACGGAGGATTGGCAAATATCAAGCCAACCACAAAATATGAAATCACAGCTTCAAAAATTCTGGTCGAAACCCTGCCGGTACGTTCATCCAACTGCTTGCTGAACTCTCCCATAAACATGTCGTAGCTGGACAGTATCAGCAGCCCGGCAATCAATATCGGCGCAAGTGCCAGAACCAGTTTGAAAAATGAGAGATTCCGTTTTTTATTCAGCAGATAAAAACCCAGGATTAACACTGCCTGAGCAGGCAGAAGTATCAGAAATTCTTCTTTCAAAAGACCGACATAGAGCAGCAATACTGTAACCAGTGGCAGCAGCAAGACTGCTTTAACGGTGGAAATCCTTAAAATCAGCAGTGAAACAAAAAGCGCAATGGCAAAAATCACCGCCATCGGCATATAGGCCGTTATGGCTCCGGAATAGGCAATGGCAACCGGCGAGACAAGCAACAATACTCCAGAAACCACTGCAAGCTGTCTGTCCCTGTACCATTCCATCGCCAGAAGATAGGCCAATAGTGGCAGCAAGGCTCCGAAGAGGTGCGCCACAATAAAAATGGAGTCGATATTGTCGCCCCAGATCTCAAGTATAAATCCTAATGATTGCAATAACATACCAGATCTTGCATGAGTGCTGACAAGCTCAACCAAACCTCTGGCACTGGCCACCAGATTCAGATCATCAGTTTGTACATGCAACAAAACATTTGGCACCAGAGAACGTGATGCGAGCGACAAAAAAGCAATCGTCAAACCGTTGTTTAAAACCTGCCTGTCAGACCTGTAAGGCAGCAAAAGCAATATCATCACAACCAAAAAGATGGCAATTGCAGATGGCCAGGCCCACCATAAACAAGTTTTAACAGGTTTGGCATAACTGATGGGATTGACAAATTTTGCCCGCTCTTCCAAGGCCTGTTTTGCAAAATATTTTTCATCCAGAGGGGGCTTTTTTACCTGTTGAACCTTCTCGCGAATCTCTTTCCAGAAACTCTCAAGTTCTTCAGCTTTGGTATTCTTCTTCAACCAATAGTGATATTTTCTGGTTGATGTTTTGAACTTTTTCTCTGAAAGATTTAAGCATAACGAAAGTTTTTCGCTAGGTGTTTCCAGACAAAAAAAGGTGGGAGGCACACTTGGCCGATAGTTATAACGTAGCGAAATATCAAAGGTTTCACTATTTTTAACAGCTTGCACAACGATAATGTCACGCTTAATGTTTACACCTGCAACATCAAAATGTTTTTTTTGCCACATCCTGGAGGGTGTAAGTGTGCTACCGATATCTTCCGCTTTGTCTGGTGTAATCACAAAAGCAGCAAAAGCCTGCGAGCTGATCAAGGTAAAGCACAACGACAGTATCACTGTATATAAAGCAGTAAGGTTCCCTTTATACATAATCTTCCATTGAAACATTAAAAGGTTCGCAGGCTATATAGTAGCATGGCCACAATGGTTGACAAACAACTTTTTTAGAGCGGAGACTAATGGGGGTGTGATTTTTATTTTCGGGATGTTCTCTACAATAAACCTGATTAGCATCGCTCATGGCGAGTGATCGACTATTAGTCGATTGTATCGAGCGATAAAGCCTTCGATACAAATTTTCAAGTGATAAATCACATTAAAATTCACTCAGGCTGAGCGGAAAGATATTGTAAATATTATTTAGCGATAAATTAATTCACACCCGACTAATCACAAGCAGTGGCATAGAGGACAAGAAAAAGATATTGTTGTACCCAAACACAAATCACCCCCAAAAATGCTCTTTTGCATCTTTGGGGGTGAGTAAAATTTGCAAACAAACCCAGATTCAAGTCTGAGCTTGTTTTAAATTACAGTTTATAATGTTTGTCGTAGCTATAGGTAAAGCTCAACAGCAGGTTGTTCTGTACCTGCCAGTCGTCCACGATTGTTAATTCTCTGACAACCTTTAGTTCGTAAACCAGTGACATCCATTCAAACAGCTTAAAACTCCAGCGGGTTCCAAGATCAACAGACAACAAATCGCCACCGGACAAGGAGTTTGGATCCGGGTCTTCATAGAACGGGTAAAACAATTCGAGGTATGCTTTATAGGAAATTTTCTTGTCCCACAATTCACCCCAGACACTGTTAAGGTTTTCAGCACCAATTTTGTACTGATTATCAAGAGTAATCAGCTCGATATCACTTGTGGTATCGTCATCATCAATAATCAGATCGCCTTTAAGGAAAAATTCTCTGAAACCGAAACCGATAAGAATCTCGACATTGACTTCTTCACTGCTGATGGGTCTGAAGAATGGGCCAAGACCCTGTTTTAGTTTAAGAGGTGAAAAATAGTCGGTTAATTCTTTGCTTTTACCACTGCGCCTGACAACATTGCCGTCCAGATCGGTTATCGCCCAGGTGGTCAGCTCTCCTTTGAGATCGAATGAGGGAAACATCGCCACATCCAGGGATGCTCTGCCGTAAACACCAAACCATTCGTAGAAATAGTACAGATAGACACTTTCGATATACAAATTATCTGCCGAAAGGAAAAATTCTTCAATTGCGGGCGTCTTGCTGATTGCCTCGGTAATACTCAAATCAAGTCGCCATTCGTGGGGAGACTTGAAGTAGTCCAGGTTCATTTCAAAGTTCAGGCCAAAGGTTAAAGTGTAGCCATCCGGTTGACCTGCAACGGATCGACTATCGTTGAAAGTAAAGGTTGCACCGGGTTTGATCTTCAGATGCCAGCCCTCGGGTCTCTCTCCCTGTTCACTTTTCAGTTGGTCTTTTGGAACAAGAACAGCACCTTCTTCAGCATAGGCATTAAGGCTGAATACCAGAGTCAGTAATGTAAGCAGAATAATTAGTCTTCTCATGTTTCCCCTTCCCTTTTCTCGATTGCCTTATGGCAAACAATAAACCAAGTAATAAAAATATTACAGGATTCATACTGCCAACTCCCCTGCAACCATCCCCAGAGCCAGTCGACTGATCCCCATCAGTTACAACAGACTCTTCTTCATCTTCATTTATTTCAAAATCTTCTTCGCTTATATCACCATCTGTACCGGAATTCAAGTCGCTGTCTATATCATCCCCATCAGGTTCTACGGCGTCACCATCGACAACCACATCCCCGTCGGGTTCCACATCGTCACCATCGACAATGGTATCTCCATCCGGTGAAACATCGCCATCAAGCTCTGCGTCGCGAGTAACATTTACCGTGACGGGCAAGGTAAAACCTGTGCCGGTCATTAACGAATCGAACTTGAGATTTTGAGTTACAACTCCCAGTGGTTTGTCACTGGAATTGACTGTAATGCTGATGTCAACACTTTCACCAGCTTCAAGCATGCCTTTAATCGGCTCAACGGTGAACCAGTCCAGAATCTGGATGTTCTGATAATCGTATTTCCAGGGTGCGGTAATATCTCCGCAGTTGGTCAGTTTAAAGCTCAATTCATCAGGGTTGGTTCCGGGAAAAACTTCTATTTCAAAATTTTCCTGCGATTTGCAAAATGCAACATCCACATCAACACCGGGTACCGTAGGAACATCCACCCGCAGCCAATTGGCCGAGAAAGTACCGACACAACTGGTTCCTCTTTTAGCATGAAAATATCCACCATCACCCCAGTCATCACCCCAGGAATTTTTGACGATCCAGGTATCATTGGCATCGTTCCAGCCCACCAGAGCCACAACGTGATTGGTCTGATCTTCAAAGAAGCCGCAGTTGGTATACGAGCCTTCCCAAACTCCGCCGCTATATCCGCTAAAACCGGAGTCAACACGCATGGTTACGGGCATGGGGCCATTTAATAGTTCGCTTTTCAACTCTTCTTCGGTAGGAGCAACCAGAATGTTCCAGTCACAGATTTTAACTGTGCGCTCCTGCCAGTCCGAACAGGCATTCGAGCATAAACCTTCTTCGGCCAGATATTCGTAACAGGCTTCATCCGGTATGCCATCCGACTGCAACTTGGCCAGAACTTCCTCTGCAAAGCCACCGTTTTCACAGCTTCCGCCACCGCAGGAGACCATGAACTGTTCCGACAGATCAATATCGAAATCGGGGTCATTAAGATAAATATCAATTGCCCCTTCCATGGCGGCCAATGCACCGAAAGTCCAGCACGAACCGCAGCTTGCCTGATCTCGCACCGGGCTCATCCAGTCCTTGCCGTCTTTATCATGCCAGTTAAAATATGCGGGCAAATTAGCCTTGACCACCGGACGAGGCTGGGTCGCCAGATAGTCTATGTAGTGTTCAACCTCTAAGGGCTTAACAGTGCGGAGTTTTCCGCCTGCCATAAAAGTTTTGATATCGTCATTTGCAAAACAAACAGTAGATGCCACAAATACCAAGATGATAGCCAATAAAAACGATTTCCTTCTCATAACCACTCCTGAAGCAACAGTTTAGAACTAACCCCTTACATACAATTGGGACTGTATTATAGAATACGACACAATTTCCACGAAATATATTCTTTTTATTAATAAAGTTTGAGTTTCCTCTATCTTTTTTTGACTATGGAAATATCTCGAAAGTGTGATAGATTGGTAGCCTGAAAAAAATATAATTACTTATCCAAGGCTGGCGGGAGCTTAAACGAGAAATAAATGAAAACGAAGCTGCTCAAAAATAAACATAACCAATACCTCTTGAACTCATCACTAGAAAATATTGCCGAGGCTGTAAACACCAATAATATCAATTATCTTCACGAAACATGGCAGAGTTCTTTAAAAAGATGCTTGCCATTTGAAACACCTGCAAAAACTGTCTCTGGCCAATTACCTCTCAATCCTGAAGCTAAAGATTTCCCGCTGATAATCTCATCCTCATGTAGCTCCACCCTTGACCTTGCGCGTTATATGTGCGAAAAAGAGGTGCTGGACAACTGGGGAAGTTTGATAGCGTTTGAACAATATGCCGGGAGAGGTCAGATGGGGCGAAAATGGTACTCATCTGTCGGAAATCTTTTCGCAACGCTTATTTTACCTGAACTACCGGGCAAAATTGCTCGCCTTGTACCCTTGATTGCCGGAGTCTCCTTATCCGAACTGCTTGAATCTGAAGGGCTGGTGGCCGGTATCAAGTGGCCCAATGATCTAATTGTCAATCAAGGTAAGGTTGCAGGAATTCTGGTGGAGAATCGCGAAGGTCATATCTGGCTCGGTCTGGGAGTAAATCTGGTTCATGCACCCGAAGAGGATTTGATGAGAATGCAAGGCGCATTCAAGGCTGCTTCGCTAAAAGATTTCGGTGTATCGGTTGACATACTGGCTTTCTGGTCAGATTTTGTAGCTGCGGTTTACCACAAAATACAAAATCTGTTGAAAAGTGAAGACATTGCTTCACTTGTTAAAGAGATTGAAAAGCGACTGCTGTTTTTGGGACAAAGCATTAAAGTCAGCAAACCCGCCAATAAAACAGACAGTTTTTACGGAACCCTTTTGGGACTTGAGCCTGATGGGGCATTGAAAATACAAAAGGGAAATGAAATTGTAACTCTTTATTCGGCAGAAATTTTGCCGGGATGATTATTTGGAGCTTATCTCAGGATTAAAGCTTGAGAAGCTCCGGTTTGACTGATTGGACAAAACAATGAGTGAAAAAACATTTGCAGAAGTATTGGATAAGATTAAGGGGCAACGAATTCTGGTGGCCAACCGTGGCATTCCGGCCAGAAGAATAACCCGCTCGATCAAGGAAGTTTTTCAGGCTATTCCCATGATGACCGCCACGGATGTCGATAAAACCTCCCCGGCAACCAATGGAGCCCAGGAACTTCTGCTCTTAGGCGATAACCCACGTGCCTATTTGAATCTGGATCAGATCATAACCGAAGCCAAAAAACGTGGAGTAAAAGCTATTCATCCGGGCTGGGGTTTTGCCGCAGAAGATGATACTTTTCCCGACAAATGCAGAAAAGTCGGTATCATATTCATTGGCCCCGACTCCGAGGAAATGCGACTGCTGGGAAACAAGGTCGCGGTCAGAAAAATAGCCAACGATATTGGTGTACCCACCGTTCCGGGGTCTGTTGGAGCTGTAACTATTGAAGAAGCCAGACAGGAAGCCAAGCGTCTGGGCTTTCCAATTATGCTTAAAGCAGAAGGTGGTGGAGGCGGTCGCGGCATCTACGAAGTACATAGCGACGATCAGCTGGAAGATGCCTTTGTCAAAGCCTCAACCATGGCACAGGCTTCATTCGGTAATCCCAGACTCTTTGTAGAACGACTCTTAACCAATGTTCGCCACATCGAAATACAGGTTATCGCCGATCATTACGGCAATGTAATAGCCCTGGATGAACGTGACTGCACCGTACAGCGTAACCACCAGAAGCTAATTGAAATTACTCCGTCGCCCTGGCCGGTAATGGATGAGGAATTGCGCAACAACCTCAAAGAATGGTCTGAAAAACTGGTTAAAAGTGTTGGCTATCACTCGCTTGCCACAGTAGAATTTCTGGTAGATCCCAATGGCACGCCCTACATGATCGAAGTCAACACAAGATTGCAGGTAGAACATGGCATTACCGAATGTCGTTACGGAATTGATCTTGTCGAAGAGCAAATAGCCATAGCCTTTGGTGCCAAGCTGCGTTTAAATAAAGACAATATCCATCCACACAACTGGGCCATGCAGGTTAGAGTAAACTGCGAAGACCCACAGAACGAATTCAGCCCCAACTCCGGCGTAATAACCCGCTATCTCTCACCCGGTGGACAGGGCATCCGCATGGATTCATGCATCGCGGCAGGTTACGAATTCCCACCAGATTACGATTCCGCAGCCTCGCTGCTTATTACCTACGGCTCGAGCTGGCGCAAGGTTTTGGGAATAATGGATCGCGCTTTGGACGAATATGTAATCCGCGGGGTTAAGACCACCATACCTTTCCACCGTAAAATAATTAACCATAAGCAATTCCGCTCTGGCGAATACGACACAATGTTTTTAACTCAGGCACCGGAGTTGATAAAATACACCGACCCCGCACCTCGGCCCTTAAGAAACTCCAGACTGATCGCGGAGATTTCAGCCAATGGATACAACCCCTTCGTGGAGCTTGGTGAATATCGTGGCAGGCCAGATAAAAGACTGGGCAGTTTCAATCCGATTCTGCCGGATATCAATATTTGTAAAAAAGCCAAACCGTATTATCCAAGAGGTGACAGGCAGGCAATGCTGGATTATGTCAGAGATTCCGACTTCATCCATTTCACCGATACCACCACCAGAGATATAACACAGTCCAACAGCGGTAACCGCTTCCGCCTGGCCGAAGACAGAATTGTCGGGCCCTACCTTGACGAATGCGGATTTTTCTCGCTGGAAAACGGTGGCGGAGCCCACTTCCACGTGGCCATGCTGGCCAATATGACCTATCCCTTCACCGAGGCCGAAGAGTGGAATCATTTTGCTCCTAAAACACCAAAGCAGATTCTGATCCGCTCGACCAACGTTTTGGGCTACAAACCACAGCCCAGAAACCTGATGCTTAAAACCGGTGAGATGATTTGCGAGCATTACGATGTTGTACGCTCGTTTGACTTTCTAAACCACATAGAAAACATGAGTGCCTTTGCCGAGGTAGTGCTTGACTCTAAAGCAAACATCTTTGAACCTGCGATTTCGCTTTCCTATGCAGAAGGTTTCGACACCAGACATTATCTTTCCGTAACCGATGAAATTGTCCGCATGTGCGCCAAGGTAGCGGGTGTCAGCGAAAAAGCCGTCACTAAAATGATTATTCTGGGCTTAAAAGATATGGCCGGTGTCTGCCCGCCAAGATTTATGACAGAACTTATAACAACCATCAGAAAAGCCTATCCTGAACTGATTCTGCATTACCATCGCCATATTACCGACGGGCTTTTTGTTCCCGCCGTAGGCGAGGCAGCCAAAGCCGGAGCAAAAATTGTCGACACCGGAATCGGCGCGGCAGTGCGCTGGTACGGACAGGGTGAAGTTTTGTCCACTGCGGCCTACATTGAAAACGAGCTTGGACTGAAAACCAATCTTAACAAAGACATGATTCGCGATTGCGGATTTGCTCTAAAACAAATCATGCCCTATTACGACAAATATACTGCACCATATTTCCAGGGTATTGATTACGATGTGGTTGATCATGCCATGCCGGGCGGTGCCACATCTTCTTCTCAGGAAGGTGCAATGAAGCAGGGCTATATCCACCTGCTTCCACATATGCTTAAGTTTTTAGCCAGCACTCGCAAAATCGTGCGCTATCATGATGTTACACCGGGTTCGCAAATCACCTGGAACACAGCCTTTCTGGCAGTGACGGAATCCTTCAAACGCGGTGGTGAAAAAGCGGTAACATCACTTTTAAGCGTGCTGAATAAAGTGGTAAAAACACCGGAGGAAAAACTTTCAGAGGAATTCAAAGAGGCACGACTGGCGATATATGCCGACTGCAACGATGCCTTCAGGGATCTGTTGATGGGTAAGTTCGGCAAGCTGCCACTGGGCTTCCCGGCCGACTGGGTTTACCAAAGTGCCTTTGGTTCGGAGTATAAAACAGCTATAGCACAGCGCACAGAAGTTTCACCACTGGAACTTTTAACCGACATCGACATGGAAAGAGAGCGTAAAAAGCTGGAAGAAGCCATCGAACGTGAAGCCAGCGCAGAAGAACTTGTGATGTATCTCAACCATCCGGCAGACGCGGTTAAAACCATCAAGTTCGACGACACCTTCGGTAACCCCAACATGATTCCGCTCGACATCTGGTTTGAGGGACTGGAACTAAATAAACCATTGTTCTTTAATGATGCATACGGAAAACCGCATGAAATGATCATCCTTGACATTTCTGAAGCTGACGAAAGTGGTATGAGCCTTGTGCGTTACTCGCTGGATTCTGAATTTCTCACACATTTAGTCAAGGTTTCCGAGCCCACCGGCCAGGGTAAAACCAGCGGAGTTGAAATGGCTGATCCGGACAACAAATATCATGTCCCCGCACCATCAAACGGTGATTTGTGGATTGTTCATGTAAAACCGGGCGATTTGGTCAAGAAAGATGAAGAAATATTCAATGTTTCAATTATGAAACAAGAGAAAGCCGTGGTGGCTCCCATGGACGGAGTTGTCAAGCGTGTGCTAAAAACTGCCAACTTTGAAAAAGACCGCAAAATGATCAGCGTCAAATCTGGCGAGCTTCTGGTTGAGTTGGCTCAGGCTGCCGACCGCTGTCCGACCTGCCGGGCTGATATCCCTAGTGCAGAGAACAAGTTCTGTCACGAATGTGGACAAAAACTGAGCTAGTTACTTTTTTTAAAATTATCAATATCAAAAGATGGGTAAAATATTTGCCCATCTTTTTTTTGTTCATTTTCCTGACTAGAGTTGAGTATTGAATTTTACTGCTGCTTGAAATAAAACCTTACATTAGATCACAAGATTCAAAATTTACTATCATTACATCAAGCAACATCAGCATATTTATGATGTCATGAGATAACATCAAGCTACTTTAAAGCTACATCGAATAACATGAAACGACATCAAGCCACATGAGATTACAGCAAAGTACATGAGGCCACATCAGGCTACATCAGCTAACATTTCCCGTCTCGCCACAATGCTCATTTTTGACTAAACTATTGATTTCTCAAGCATATCCCTGCGCCGGGGAAATTTAGTCAAAATTTTTCATGAATAATTTCAGGTACTTGTCAATCAGGAAAAGAGCGAGAATGCTGATTGATTTGGCCAAAGCAGAAGTTTTAGAAAAATTATGCGCCCGAAATTGTCGATTTTCCCTTTGCTAAATTTTTATCTGCATGATTTCAATATCTTACACAGTATTTTCCCGCCAAGACAGAGCTGTTTTTTCAAGAAAGTGGCCTCGGCCGAGATTCCATGAATTATTTTTATTACTTAGAGGAAACGGTTTAGGTTGCTTTAACCAGCAGGATTTATCTCGCTATTAGTGGGGTGAGATTTTCGCTATTTTCGATAAGTCGCACCCAGATAACTGTCACCAAATTTTTTCTGTCTTTTTTGTCTTTCCGGATCGCTGATCCATTCTTCAATATCAAACTGCGGATCATCCGGTAAAACATCTGTGTCTAACAAAGGAGCCATAACATGCACCGGCTTCAGGATCCCGGCGCGAATCATTCCCATCGAAACCCCGCAATGCATGGCTTCCATGCCCACGGTTGAGGAATGCAGTGTCAGCAGATCGCAGTTTTCCAGAACTTCCTTGAAATCCATTTTTTTCTCAATTCTGATTTTATCTGCATCGGCTCCAAGCAGTTCGATCATGTTGAGCATTTCTTTTTTGGACTGCGCCGGGTGCAGCTTGATAGCCAACGAAACATTTTTCCGCAGGTAAAACAGTTTGAGAAATTCCTTGATCATCCAGTAATTTGAATAGCGCGACATGGGGCCAATGGCCAGCCAGATCCGATATTTCCCTGTCAGATTCGGCTCGGTTTTGAAGTCGCGATATTTATCCACCAGCGCCGAACCGAACATTTTAAAACGCGATTTCTTTAGACCTTTTGTCAGAAACCAGTCTCTGGTCACATCGCCATCTATATAGACCCTGTCTGCATGAACGGGAAAATACTGTTCGCTGTACATGCCGTGAACAATGGTTCTGGTTTCGATATTTCTCTTTCGCAACAATTCGCAAACAGCGCGACCCTGGGGATGAAAATCTGCACTGACCCAGACCACCGAGCCATCAGGAATTTGCCGACAAATCTTCTGCCACATCAGAAGCATGACCAGCAAATGTGGCAGGGCTTTTTTGCCATTAAAGGGGAATGTATAATTAATCGCTCTTGCTAAAAGTGGATCCAGATTGAGATCCGCCAAATATTTTTCCGGTGTTATGTTCCATATTTCATGCTCGGCCATCACCTTTGCGAACTTATGCAATAGGCTGGAATCGAGAAATTGTTCTACAGCAATTTTACCATGGGGCAAATCTTCGGCTGCTTCAAGAATACTTTTTTCACCAATCAGCCAGCTCTTATCACTATCGGAATCGGTTAACATGCTACCGAAAGTTTTAATATCTCTTTCGTATTGCAAAACAAAATATTCGCCTTTTTGAAACTTTTCTTTCTTGCCGAAACGCGGTCTCAAATTGAGCATTTTCTTTGCGATGCTGAAAGGGGCGCGCAGATTCTGGTTGTCTGTAACAAGTTTTTGGTGATTGGTTTTGATGCCTTTCGACTCTGCGATAATGTTGATGGTTTCCCTTTGCAACCAGGAAAGATTTCTGTCAATCAGAATCTCTGAAGGTGCCAGAGAGTCGATAAAGCGACGGAATAAAACAAAATCTTCCAGATAAAACCTCAGATGCTGATAACAGTCGACTGTATCAATAAGGCTACTTAAATTGACATTTTCAACAAGCAGCTTGCTATTGTTTATTCCCCATTCGCGACCAATCTTCAGAGCCAGCTTCTGATACCAGCGCACCTCTGCAGGCTTAAGATACTGATGTGGGTAATACAGGTTGGTCGATAAATCCATCTGCTGTGGTGGCGAACAATCAGTGACCAATGCTGCATCAATCCCTCTCATATCGGGAACAGAATATGAAATAGCAACCTTGGGGCCGTAGTGTTTCATCTTTGACAAAGTTTAAATAACTCCAAGCTCTTTTTGCAGCCAGTTGGAAATCTTTTGCGCATCGCGCTCCTTGACAATTTTTTTACCGGCACCGGTAAAGCGCTTGCGAAACTTTTCATCCGTCATCATCTTGTCAATCGAGTTCCACAAAACATCAGCCTTGGGTTTGTCGACAGTGGTGGCCCAGCGTTTCTTTTTCGCGTATTCAACCGTATAGCAGTGGCCCGGCCCATGTACCATTATCGGGGTTTCGGCCAGGGCGTATTCGGTAATCTTGGTTGGAAATACGGTCTCGATCTCTGCCGGATTGGCCGACCTGAAAGCCAGCGGAACATATAAAAGATCGGCATCCGACAATTCCTGCCATACCTCATTTTTAGTACATGACTTGATGGTAATTCTGCTGTCGGCAAATTGATCCCAAATGTCGGCACCAACCTGCGGAGTAAGTATTCTCAATTCCAGATTGGCATCAGGATGATCCGCAAGCAGCCGATTCAAAACCTGCAAGGTATCGAGATTCATGTTGGCATAGAAAGCGCCCGAAGTAAGTATTCTAAAGGGTTCACCATCGGCATAGGCTTTGCGGGTACGTTCTGGAATCACGGTAAATTCGGGATCAATGGTGTGCAGCAAAACTTCCGAGTCCACCCCGTATTTATCTAGATAGTAATTGCGCGCCATATCGGTAATGGTGAAAATCTTTTCGGCCCCTTTTAAAATATCGGCCTCGAAATGAGCAATCGCTCGGCGGTTGATACCGTATTCGTTTTCTTCCCAGAGATCATGCAGAAAAACGTAGTAGGGCAGATTCATCCGTCTGGCCACCCGGTAGCCCGCTACCATGAAAGCGCTGGTGGGGCAGTTTAAAAATAGTGCATCCGGTTTTTCGTTTTTGGCTGCCAGAGTTGCAGTAGCCTCGGCCAGTGGCAGCACCAGAGGCCAGGCGCGCTCCTGAATCGTGTCCACAATGCGACCATGTGGCATACGGTAAACCGTGCAAGGCAACTCACTGGAGCTATCCATTATTTTTGAGTCATGAGCCACTGCGGCGTAACTACCTTCCGGAAAATGGCGCAACAGATTATAAAGCAGGGTCGAACTTCCACCGGGAATCGGCGGAAAAAAGGCTGCCATCATCAACAGTTTTTTGTTTGGTGAAACCTCTGCAGAACTCATTGGGCCAGTCCTTTTTCTAAAAGTTCCTTCATTGCATCACCGAGCTGTTCCTGTGGTGTCTGGCCAGCTACCCATTTAATAAGTTCATTAATTCCGTCTTCAAGTTTGACTTTCGGTTTCCAGCCAAGTTCCTTTTCAATCTTTGAAACATCGGCAAAACAATGGCGAATATCGCCCACACGGAATTTTTTCACGATCACCGGATCAATATCGACCTTCAGTGATTTGGCTAACAATTTTGCCAGATCTGCAATGGAAATACGATTTCCGCTACCAACATTGTACACGCCGTATTTAATTTTTTCCTCATTAAGACAGGCCAGATTCGCTTCAACGATATCATTAATATGAATAAAATCGCGCATCTGATTACCGTCTTCAAAAATATTGGGAGTTGCACCACGAAGGAGGTTGCCACAGAAAATTGCTGCCACACCGGTATAAGGGTTGGTCAGTGCCTGTCTTGAACCGTAGACATTGAAATATCTCAGGGCAAAGGTTGAAACATCGTAGGCCTTGCCGACTGACAAAGATAACTCTTCGTGATCGCGTTTGGTTACGGCATAGACGCTGGTGGGAACCAGAGGTTTTTCTTCTGTTACCGGAACCGGCTCCAGTTTACCTTTACAGCTGGGGCATACCGGGTCCCACTGGTGTTTTTCCAGCATCTCGGCAGTGCGCTCGGCAGGATAAACCAGACCACATTTTTCACAACTGTAGGCACCCTCACCGTAGATTGACATGGATGAAGGAATAATCATTTTCTTCAACTTCGGTGCTTCGCCATTGGCCACAATATCCAGCAGAGTGGCAATGCCCAGAGAATTGCTTTTGACATACTTCAAGACCTGATACATTGACTGGCCGACACCCACACCGGCTGCCTCGTGAAATACCACCTCGACATCTTCCAGGCATTTTTTAAACAGCTCGCGGTCACAAATATCACCCAGCACAAATTCTGCCTCGGGATTTAAATAGTCCGGTAATTTTTGTTCGGGGCCGTGTACCTGTGGCTCCAGATTATCAAGTATGGTAACGCTGTGTCCCTGCTCAATCAGGGCATCTACCAGAAACGAACCAATGAAACCTGCTCCGCCAGTAACCAATATTTTCGACATTTGCTATCCTTTCACAAACTTTTTAAAACCGTGTACTTCTAATATTTGTCTTTTGTACCGTATATTTACAAAGCATATTTACTTTGTGAGTTATTTTTGACAAGCATCTCGCTACGCTGTTCAGCTGTCATTCTCGATAGTTGCGCGTCCATTTGTTGCTTTTTCTCCTGGCTAAAATATCCCTTGGGAGGTGGCACGGCGTAAAGCGCAAAAAAGACCCAGAAAAACTGCTTGTTAAAACCCTGAATTGTAAAATTGGCGACAAGCAGGGTTAAGAGGATGATAAATGGCCCAACATGAGTGTTGCTTTTGCGCCACAAATACCAGTTTTTTATCAGAAAACCGAGTCCCACTATCATAAGCAAACCGGAAAACAAACCACCCTCGGCAAACATTCTGAAATAGTCATTATGCGGGTCGTGTCCCCTTAGATAAGCCATTGAATTTCCAAGACCAATGCCGGTGGGATTGTTATAGGCCACCTCCAGGGTTGCCATTGAAAGTGCATATCGCTGGCCATAATCACCCTTGTCCAAAGTGTTAGAAAAACGACTTCCGACACTTAAAACATATGGTCTGGTCAGATCCATATTGACAACCAGGAAAGTACCTACCACGACAAGTACGACACTTGCCAGCAAGACTTTGAATCTCTTGGAGAAACCGGACTGACGGCGATTGAACCAAAGATGATAGATGGTTGTTACAACCGTACCGAAAACCAGGATAATCGTACCGGTTCTGCTGGCGCCGAAAAATATTGACGAAAGTCCGATGATCCACAAAACCATATAGATAATCTGCCACTTGGTTGCCTTTTCTGCCAACAGACGGTTAAAACAGATCAGCATGCCCGTCATGGTTGTCAGAGCGTGAATATTGGCATCCAGCAGCAACAACGACTTGGCCCGTAAAACGTTATGGTACTTCATCAGAACCACTTGATTGGTCAGCATATAATAGACTGACAGGCAAACGAAAATAACCCATCCAATCAGGTAAGCATTAACCATGCGCCTGCGCCAAACTGGTTTTTCTACCAGTAAAAGTAACAAGATACCCATCAGCATCATCTTGAAGGACAAGAATCTGATGCTAGGTAGATTGGGCGCCCAGATTTGAAAATAGTGAACCCCGAGAGCCACCAGATTTGCCGCCAGCATAAACATGATGAAGTAAGATTTTTTTAGCACCTGATAAATCTGCGGAATGAAAACAACAGAAAGGCCAGTAGCTAAAATACCAATAAAAAAGCTGGGGCTTCTGTATTCATGAATGCCTAAATACTTGAAAACAGGGTACATTATACCCTCAACCGGCACCGTTGCCACCAGTACACATAAAAGCCAGCGATAGTATTCGCCAAGCTTATCTACCGGTCTGCGTTCTATTGCATGTCTTACTAGTTCCAAAACAGTACCTTATATCTATTGACAACCCGTTCCATAATTGAACAGTGTATTTCCCAAAATAAACTCAATATATTATTGTAGCACATTTATGTGCTGCAGGAGAACAATTTCCTAATTTTTACATTAAGTTAGTTAATCTGGATCTCATTAAAGGCTTAAAAAAACTTGGCGGATGAAAATCAGCTTTAAAACCTGAAATTTTAACCATATTTCCGGCTGAAACACACTTATTTGTGAAAAAGCGAAAATTATCTTAAAAATAATTGCACTTTATAGATATGCATCTGATATAATTCGTCTTTTTATTGTTCAACATCCAGGGATCAACTTAATTACATTTGAAAGGCTATCAATGAGCACTTCATCGACAGATAAAGACTTTCAGTCCGAACATTATGATGACCTTCTGGTCGCAGACAGCGAACATTTCGATCATCTGGCTCCGGTCTCGGATTTCCGTTGCATTGTATGGAGTGCGGACAGAAGACGGGCCACCAACCTGCCATCGAGAAATGATTCAAGCCTGGCCCTGCCCCAAACGGTATATGATGCCGAGTTCTGGAACGGGCCAATATTCGATAATTTTATCTCCAGAATTCCTCCAGGAAGTCGGGTACTTGAAATTGGTTGCGGTCTTGGTGGGCTCTCTCTTGAACTGGCCAGAGCCGGATGTCACGTCATTGGCATGGATGCCGCCGAAAAACGTCTGAAACTTGCCAAAAAATTTGCCAAGGAAAATCCCTACAAGAATGGATTCGGTTCACTTGAATATATCCACTCCAATTTTGCCGAATTCGAATTTGACAACAGCGATAAGTTTGACTTTGTAATTGCCAGCAAAGTCTTTCATCATATTCCGCCAGAACCTTTAAAAACGATGCTGGCACAAATGACTGAGATCCTCAATCCCTCGGGCAAACTGATGGTTTACGATGAAATTGACCCGAGCAGAATCGGCGTGGCACTGCATGCGGCTATCAGACTGATGCTAACCCCGCATTTCTCGCTCTTTAAACTTCCGGCTCTTTTTAGAAACAGTGCCAGAGATTTTTTAGGTGCCCTGTTACCTGAATCGCTTCATGAACAGATTCTGGAACTCTACCGTAATCTTCGTCACCTGCCGGAACCGGAACCTCTTTCTCCTCTTGAAGGAGCCACCAGAGAAGACATGCTGGTTTATATTGGTCAGTTTTTCAATATCGAAGAGCTGGAATGGTCGAACCATTTCGAGGGAAAAAATCTGGCCTTTTCGATATACGACCCTGAAACCAGAATTAAAGTTAGCGAGCAATTACAGAAAATAGACCATTGGCTGGGACAGATAAACCTGACCCGCGGTGCCTCTTTTTTCATGGTTGCAGGTAGAAACTGAGGGTTAATCAGGTGATAAAGCAGACCATACGCAACATCCTGCAGGACAGATCGCAAAAACCTGCAAGACATCTGCGCCAATTTTATCACTACCTGAAAACCAAAACCTTCGGCCTGAAAAGCCTTGGAAAAAATTCTGTGATAATAAGCCCGATACAGCTTAGCTGTCCCTTGAGAATAGAAGTGGGCAACGATGTCTTCATCTGGGACAATGCCAGAATAAATGTGATTGAGCAGTATTACGATTTTCATTACGAGCCTGAATTAATACTGGAAGACGGCGTAACCATCGGGCAAAACTGTCATATAGTATGCTGTAACAGTATTGTTCTAAAAAAGGGTGCAACCCTTGGGCCTTGTGTGACCCTGGCCGATGCGCATCATGGTTATGAAGATCTTAAAATACCGATCATGCGCCAGCAAATGAAAAGCAGCCCGATTGTGATTGGCGAAAACAGCCTGATAAACAGCCACTGTTTTGTTTCTCAGGGTGTTAAGATAGGAAAAGAATGCTTCATTGGCGCCGGAAGCGTAGTAGTAAACGATATTCCCGATTATAGCGTAGCAGTGGGAAACCCTGCCAGAGTAATACGCCAGCGCGGGAAATAAAACAAACAAACGATATAACAACAATTATATTTGATAAGACAGGAGAAACTTTAAACATGTCGATTTATCTCGGAATTCATGATGGCCACAACTCTGCAGCAGCATTATTCATGGATGGCAAAATAGTTTATGCTCTTCAGGAAGAACGCCTGACCGGTATTAAAAACTTCTTCGGTTTTCCTGAAAAGAGTGTTGATGAAATACTGAAAATGGCCAACATAAGCCCGGAACAGATAGATAAGGTTTGCATGGCCTCTAATTATCAGGCAACTGCCAGAGATCCCAGAAGTTTTACCGAAGACTTTGAAAACCGCTACAAAACCAAGCTTAGACACAAGCTTCTGCGTGGCGTTCTGGGTAGTGCATTGTGGGAAGAAATCAGAGTCAAACAGCGCACCAGACAGCGCAAAAAACTGATGCAGGGCTGGTCCATTTCAGAGGACAAGGCGCATTTTTACGACCACCATACAGCACATGCAGCAACTGCCTATTATGGCATGAAAGAAGACAACAATCCCTATCTGGTGCTGACCCTCGATGGTGGCGGAGACCGCCTCTCGGCCTCGGTTTCAATCGGTAAAAACGGCAAACTGAAACGCATTGCCGAAACACCACAAACGGATAGCTTAGGCGAAATATACGCCGTTACCACGCATATGCTGGGTTTTATTCCACTGGAACACGAGTATAAACTGATGGGAATGGCAGCCTATGCATCCCCCAAATATTCCAGAGAAATTGCCGAGATTTTCCATCAGTACATTGCCCTTGACACCGACAATCCCATGGTAATGAAGCGCAAAGTCTCCGAACCGCTGAGCCTGATTGGCTCGCGATTGCAGGAAGATTTGCAGCGCAAACGTTTCGATGTAATCTGCGCCGGCTTGCAGCAGTTTACCGAAGAAATTATCACCGACTGGGTTAAACAGTGCATTCGCAAAACCGGCATCGACCGCGTATTGGTGGCCGGTGGCGTATTCATGAATGTCAAAGCCAACAAAACCATCAGCGAATTGCCGGAAGTTAAATATTTCCAGGCATTTCCATCCTGTGGTGACGAATCGCTGGTTTTCGGTACCTGCTATCTGGCAGCCAATGAAGCAGATGAAGAAATCAAGCCCATTAAGCACTACTATTTCGGTAATGATATTTCAGAAAAGGAATGCCAGCAAGCCTTGATGGGCAGTGGCTATCAGGTGGAAAAACCAGACAACATGGCGCAGGTAGTTGCTGATCTTTTAGCCAAAGGCGAAGTTGTTGCAAGGGCCTCCGGCCCAATGGAATTTGGTGCAAGAGCTTTAGGTAACCGTTCCATTATTGCCGATCCCATCAATGGCGATGTGGTGCGCGAAATAAACCAGATGATCAAAAAACGGGATTTTTGGATGCCTTTTGCTCCGGTGCTATTAAAACGAAACACAGATGAAGTCTTTAAAAACCCGAAAAATCTGCCATCGTCTTACATGATGAACACCTTCGACTCAACCGACAAACGCACAGAGTATATGGCAGCGGTACACAATGCAGACTTTACCGCCAGACCGCAAATCGTCGAACCGGGCCAAAGCAAAGGTTACGAAGATATTCTGGAAGAATTTGAAAAACTGACCGGCAGAAAAGTATTATTGAATACTTCTTTCAATCTGCATGGCTTACCGATAGTATGTCGAGCGTTGGATGCTCTGTATGTAATGAAACATTCGAGCATTAATTGGCTGATTCTTGGGCCTTATCTGGTTTCCAAAAAAGGAATCTGACTGCAGGCTTTAAACTTATGATTTAGGGGAATACAATGAAAGTTGCAATTTTAGGAACAGGTTATGTTGGATTGGTTACCGGAACGTGTCTGGCTGCAATGGGAAATACCGTCTACTGTTGCGATATCGACGAAACCAAAGTCGCAATGCTTAAAGAAGGCAAAGCACCCTTTTATGAACCAGGTCTGGAAGTACTGATTAAAACCGGCGCAGAAAAAGGACATTTGAATTTCACCACCGATACCGCTGATGCAGTAAGCAAAAGCGAAGTGGTTTTTATCGCTGTTGGCACACCTCCTAAAAAAGACGGCTCGGCCAATCTGCAATATGTCAAAGAGGCTGCAAAAGACATTGCACGTGGCATCAAGGGTTACACCATCATAGCCGACAAATCCACCGTACCAATCGGTACCGCCGATGTAGTACATGATATCATCGCCAATGAAACAGATGAAGAATTCTCCATCATCAGTTGCCCGGAATTTTTAAAAGAAGGCGATGCGGTAAACGACTTCATGAAACCTGACCGCGTGGTGGTGGGTTACGACGGTGATACCAGAGTAGAAGAAATTATGAGCGAGTTGTTCACCCCGTTTTTAAGAACCGGCAAACCTGTTCTCTTCATGGATATCCGCTCTGCCGAAATGACCAAATATGCCGCCAACTGCATGCTGGCCACCAAAATCAGTTTCATCAACGAGATGGCCAACATCTGCGAGCAGGTTGGTGCAGACATTACCAACGTGCGCAGAGGCATGGGAACCGACCGCAGAATCGGCTTTGAATTTTTACATCCCGGTTTGGGTTACGGTGGCAGTTGCTTCCCCAAAGATGTCGAGGCTTTGATCTATCGCGCCAAGGAAGTTGGTTACGAGCCACAACTCTTGCAGTCGGTTAACACACTTAACAGCTATCAGCGTATGCGTTTTATCGAGAAAATACTGGCCTACTATGATGGTGACATCAAAGGTAAAACTTTTGCACTCTGGGGCTTGTCCTTCAAACCCAGAACCGACGACATCAGAATGGCACCGGCGATGAGCATCATTGACTATCTGCTGGATCATGGCGCAAAAGTCAAAGCCTACGATCCTCAGGCGATGGATAACATTAAAGAGGTCTACGGTGATAAAATAGAGCTTTGTCATAAAAGCTATGATGCACTAAAAGGAGCCGACTCTCTGGTTGTTTCAACCGAATGGAATGAATTCAGAACTCCGGACTTCGAGCGAATCAAAACGCTTTTAGGCGAAGCGGTCATTTTTGATGGACGCAATCTCTATACACATAAAAACATGAAACGCCGGGGATTTAAATACTTCTCCATAGGCTTTGGAATTTAATATTTGAGGCTACAGTAAAAATCAGGGACTTAAACTGCGTTTGGAAAGGCAGTAATGGCGGGCTTAAGCAAAAAATGGCATAGCAACAATTCTTTATTGGAGCAAATAACCGAGTACTCGTTTTACCTGCTGATGTTACTTATGTGCCTGATGTTCGGCACTACTCTAACTCGCCCTCTTCCCTTGCAGCTAAGTCACCTGCTCATTTTTGTAGTTTTTATAATCTTTATTTATGCAAGAAAAAGGCGTGATAAAAAGATAGTTATGCCACGCTTTGCTTTAACCTTTGTTTTTCTTGCACTGTTTTCACTTTTTCAGGCAGTACCCCTGCCACCATTTTTACTGGAAATTGTAAGCCCCACCACCGCAGGTCTTTACCATGCCATGCTTGACAGTATTGACATGTACGGCAAGGGACAATGGATGCCACTGTCTCTGGAACCGGTGGCCTCGATCAACAGTGCCGGACAATGGATGATTCTCTGGGCGGTATTTGTGCTGGCCACCAATCTCTTTGCCCATGGCGCAATACGCAAAAGGTTTTCTTTATCCTTGAGTACGATAGGTCTTTTACTGACATTCATCGGCCTGCTTCACAAACTATCAGGAACGGAAAAAATATTCTTTGTCTTCCCCTTTGGCGAGACAGTACCGTTTTTCTTTTCCAGCTTTGTAAACCCCAACAACTTTGCCGGTTTCCTGTGCCTCTGCGCACCTATCTGGCTGGGCTTCACCCTGCATTCCAAATCCATGGACAAGAAACTTCTGGGGACTCTGGCTTTTGTGATAACCAGCACCGCAATCATACTAACGCTTTCACTGGGTGGAACACTGGCCTGGCTTTCAGGCATGGTGCTTTTTGCAATACTTTATACAAAACGCAAACAGACCCCTGCCACCAATTCCGTCTTGTGGTTACAACTTGCCGGTGTGCTGGCTCTTCTTGCCGGAGCCTATGTTTCAGCCGATGCTATCTTGCAGAAGATTTCCGGTAGACTGGCCACCACACATCAAAACCGTCTGCTTATCTGGCAGGACTGCATTGAGATGATCAAGGATCATCCTTTAGTCGGCGTAGGAGCCAACGCCTATGAATCAGCTTTTCACCGATACCAGCATTATATTTTGCAGGGAAAAGTGGTATATCCTGAAAACATGCTGATTCAATATCTTGCAGAATATGGCCTGATTGTAACAGCCGTTTTTGTGATAGCCATTTCAATGGTGCTTTTTAGGTTGCTTATCAGCAGACTCAGATCAAGTGAGATAGCTTTTCTGGTGGCTGTTGTTTCTGTTATCATTTCCAATCAGTTTGATTTTAACCTGAATCAGCTCGCCGTATCAGTTCCTTTTACCGCCATGCTGGGAATCTTGATCAGACGCAGAACAGAGGCATACAAAACCAGTCCAGGCTTTAAAAACTTCCTCTTTCTACCTCTGAATTTCTCCTCTTGTTCTTTTGCCACTCTTGTTATATTAATGCTGCTTAGCAGTATTGTTGGAGTAAACTACTGGGCAAACAACAGAATTGAGGAAGCTCGCAAAACAGTTTATAGGCTGGCAAACACTCCAGGTATTGATGAAGAAGAATTCACCTCTCAGGCTTATCAGCTGATTGCACGGCATCCATCTGACAGATATCTCAGGGTTTTAGTCAGTGAATTTTACAAAAATGACAGCAGAGCCAGTTCGCTTTACAAACTCCGCCATCTCCAAAAAGCTGCCAGACTTGCTCCCAGAGACAGTTTGACCTACAAGCTGATTGGTCGCACATATGCCAGTTTGAAAATGAAAAAAGAAGCGGTAAAAAACTACCGAATCGCACTTGAAAACAAATGGAAATTCCATTCAGCAGAAGATATTTTCAGAGATATGGGCAAAAGCGGTCTTAATATCAATGAAATCATCCAGGCCACCCCATACAGCAGAATAACCGAACTTGCCAGAATGCTCTGGCAAAATAAAAAGCATCAGGCTCTTTCAAAACTGCTTGAAAACTGGCCACAAAGCACAGCTTCAGACAAAGCAGATCTTTGCGAATGGAAAATCAGACTTAAATTAAGAACCAATGCATTGAAAGAAGCAGAGCAACTTGCCAATAAACTGGTCGATGAATTCCCGGCAGACCACCGGGGTTACCTGCTTCTGGCTGAATCTTACAAGTTACAACAAAATTATGCAGCCGCAGAAAAGTACTATCGGAAAGCCATGAAACATGGTGCAAGCTGCATCAATACAAACCTTGCCTTAGCTCAGATTTTATACGACACATCAAAACTGGAAGAGGCCAGAATTGCCACCAACAAAGCCTGGGCCAACCATAACAGCGATAAAAAACTTCAGCGGGATATCCTCCTGATGTTTGCCCGTATTTCCTTAAAGGAAGGGGACAGTATTCACGCCAAGCAGGATAGTATGCGCGCCATAAAACTTTTCCCCAAACACTGGCCCGCCCACCAGATGCTTGGCATGGTCTACGAATCTCAACGCAAATGGCAAACAGCAGCCGAGCAATACAAAAAAACTATCAAACTTGCCAGAAGAGAGCAAAACATCGAAGCTGTAAAAATACTGAAGAAAAGACTTGCGAAAGTTGAATCCTACATTCACGACATTCCACGCTATAACCCACAAAACAAAAACACTCAGCAATAATAGCGGTTAAATCCGCAGATCTAAAAACTTGTACGGGTTCCGATCTGGAAATCCTAGTCTGAATTGTAGCCCAGACTGAACAATATCAAAACAGTTATATATTGATTACCGGATACATTAGCGGTGAACAGTGAGGTCGGCTTGTGGCAAAATTGCCCCTGAACCGGAGATAGTGGACAGATGTTTTAGACCTTCGTCTAAAGTTTTGATGGGAATCATCTTAAGGCTTCTGACAATTTCTTCCGGCAGACTTGAAAGCAGATAAATCTTGGCACTCTCGGCTTTTTCCAGCATCGCCATGGTGGTCTGACCAGCCAGCTCGTAGGAAGACTTTAGTTTTTCGATGATTGTTGGAATGTGACCGATCTTGGCCCAGTCGACAATTTCGTCCCAACCCATACCACCACTGCATTCGGCTAAAACAATAATACTGCCCTTTGGTTTTAAAAAACTGTAAGCGTGATGTATGGTTTTATGAGCCTGTAGAAAATTCATATCACCGGGAAAGCCACCACAGGAAGCAATCACCCACTGATATTTCTGAGCATCTTCAAACAGAGAAATGCGGTCGGCTTCTTTAACAGCATTAGTGAAGGCTTCATCAGGTGAGCCTGCAAAAATTCCTACCGGCTTTCTTGATGGGCCAAGAACCAGTTGAACCGAATATGCCAGATTGACCATTTTAGAGGCAGCCTGCATATCATCATGCACCGGGTTACCTTTAAGTTTGGCATTTATTGCATCTGGATCTCTTTTGGCCTGATCCTTTAAAAAACAGCGCGAGTGGTTTTGCTTGATGCTGCTTCTGGCACTGGCACCGGGCAAAACAATTTTTCTGCCACCGGAATAACCTGCATAATAGTGGTGCTTGACAATACCAAGACCAATCACAAAGGCATCCTTCAACAAACGATTGACCTTTAACTCGGTGCCGTATTCGGTCTTACCAAGCGAGACCAGCATGTCTGCATCATCGGCATCGTGAATATAATAGGGACAAATCTCGGCAGCCTTGCCCAGCAGCTTTAGAGCCTGTTGTCTGCTCACCTTTTGATGAGTTCCACCACAAATTAACAGCGAGACATCTTTTTGCGAAAGACCGGCCTTAAAAAGCTCATCCAGCAAAACCGGAATCAGGGTAGCAAAATGATCACCTCTGGTAGCATCCGGCACCAGTATCACCACGCGCCCGGCACCTTTGGCAAGTTTATAAAGCCTTGCTCCGTTTTCAGGCCTCGCCATAATATCGCGCAGAGTAGATGGCGTATCAGTTATCACAGAGCAATCCCTCGGCAGAATCACATCGCAATCCGAAAGATTCGTCTGGTCAAACTTAATAATGTTTTTGCCGTATGCTAAATTAACCATTCTTGTATGCTATTACACCGCAATTATTTTTTAAAGGGGTATTTCAAGAACATCAGCAATCCAATAAAGACAAAGAAACCACCAACCGGGCCAGCCAGCATTACACCCAGTGGGTTCTCAACCGAACTGCCGAAAAAGGCGAAGAGCAGTGAGCAAAGTATCCAGGCGAAACCAGAACCGGAACGGGTGAACAAACCTTCCATGCCGTTGTACATTGCCTCTCGTCTGAAGCCTGTCTGTGTCTCGTCATAATCAATCACATCGGCCAGAAGCGGTCTGATGGTGATATTGAAAACGGCAACCGGGAAGGTGGCAAAGCCAAAGAGAATATATCCCTGCACCATCGGGTCGATGCCGGGAATCTTGCCAAGTGTGATAATCAGTGGCAGGATAATACAGAAACCAATTGCGCCCCAGATGGTTACAATTTTTTTACCGTACTTTTGTGAAAGGAAGTTGATCAGGGGGAACAGTACCACTGCACCAACCATAACCACAGCCATAATGTTTCCGGCATCTTCTTCCGAGCCACCCATCATGGTTGTAACAACGTATGGGATGACCACGATAATCATATCAATACCAATTCTGAAGGCCGTCACAAGAGCCAGATAGGGTCTGAAACTATAGTTTTTCATCACCTCTTTGGCACCCTCAAAGAAGGGCAAAGTAACATTTTTGGCCTCGGTATATTCTTTTTCTTTAATTCCAAAACCGGTAATCCAGAAAGCCATCAGGGTTACAAGTCCGAAAACAATACCGGATATCTGGAAACCGTTTAGGGTGAACATGCCGAATACCGGAGTTCCGCATTTGTAGGCATCAATCAGATAACCTGCTGCGGTGGCTGCCACCACCATTCCAAAAACTTCAAACACTGCCATGTAGGCAGAGACCACCAAACGCTCGTCGTTGTGAGGTGTTAATTCTGGTAACAGCGAAAGATAGGGAGCCACAACCGATGCAAATGCCAATGATGTAATCACCATCCAGAAGCAGACCCAAACCGCATTAATCAGCGATTCGTTTTGTATTGGCGGGAACCAAACCATTAACATCGCCAATATCATCACCGGGGCACCTATTATAATGAAAGGTATTCTGCGTCCCCATCTGGTGTGAATCTTGTCAGACCAGTCACCGATAAACGGATTAAGAATGGCCTCGGCCACACGACCAATAGCCAGCATGGTACCAATCAGAGCCATTGCAACATAAGTTTTCAGACAGGAACCATCCTGTGCCGGGGGGGCATAGTAGTACATTGCCCATGAGCCAATAATGGAAGGTAAAAGACCCACTCCAAAGTTTCCAATGGAATATGCAAAACGCTGCCAAGGTGACATAGCTCGTAAAGTCGCAGTACTACTCATCCTATTTCTCCTTTTACCTCATGCTTTTTAAACAAAAGCTTATATTGGAACCTTTCAGGATCACTTCTTCGGATTTTTGATTTTTTTTCTGGAATCAAGTGCGGGCAAAACGAAAAACTCGCCATACTCCACAACCGTCACATTTCCATAGGTAATTCGGGCTGAAACAGTTCTTTTACCCGTTCGTGCCTTAGCCCAGACAACCATTTCCATATCATAAAATCTCAGATTCTCCGCATCAAATCTGATTACATCGAATCTGATATCGTCACCAAAGTCCACTCGCCAGTTAGGAAAAGCAGGATCTCCCTTGGCCAGTTCTTCTTTTAATTGTGCTGCATTTTTAAAGGTAATCTCGCCATTTTTGATCGAAGAACCCACTCTCAAAAAATCCGGGCTTAAATTAAGATTGAACTGTAAAATATCTTCGTCGGCATCGTTGACATCCTGATCCTGATCCAAATCACCATCAACTTCAAGATCCTGGTCCCCCATGGGGGCTTTAAAGGCCGTCTGACATGCCGGCAAAAGCATGATCAAAACAAACAAGATGGCCAAATATTTTAATGATGTCGACATCTTATGCAATTTAGAGCCTATAAAAAAGATAAAAGTTGGCGGGATTCTACCACAACTTTACAATTTTGGTAAAAATGTCGTGCAAGAAATCAAAAAAAACTGTAAAACTGTCCTGCTGGGCAAGCCAGACTTGAATTTTGTATCCAAATAAAGTACTCTATGCAAAAAATTGGGTGTAAGAAGGCAAAATTGAAGAAATTATATATTATTACATTCCTGGGGGTTTGGTTAAGTTTATTTTTCACCACAAACTCGTATGCCAACCAGCCCAAACTGATTTTCGAAGATCTGGTAATAGCCACCAAAGCCATCATGACAATCAACATCGGTGAAAGCAACAGGGTCTACCAGATCTATGACAACGGCAATAAAATGAGCATCCATTTCGATATCAAGGTGGACGTTTCAGCCATGTTTCTATCCTATCACCGCAAATCGGAAGTTGATGCCTGGTACGACAAAAGCGGTCTTGTCTGGTTTATTTCCGAAATCAACGATGACGGCAAGATCACCGTCTTAAATGGTCAACGAAAAATGGAGGTTGGCGAAAAGGAAATTATTCACATCTTCGGCTTTATCAATGGCCAACCCGTCAACAAAAAATATCCCTTTTCCATGATTCATTACACCAATCTGGAACATTATTCCTTTGCCGCAGCCATGACGCGCACCAAAACCACCTGGCGTATTTTAAATCTCTTCAATGGCGAAATTGAAATGGTTCGTTCCACACCGGAGGGAATCATCAAATGCCCCGAACTTGATGGGGAATATTGCTATCAGGTCTCAATCTGGTCCCAGGCGCAACAGGCGGTATTTCATTACGACATGAACGGCATAATGGTTCATGCAGATGGAAATGATAAACTGGGACACTTTATCCTCTTGCCCACAAACCAAAGAAAAAACAAGAAGAACAGCAGCATAGGTTCCTTTTTCAGCTACAACTTAACCCGCGATCCCGACCCCAGAGTTGAAAAAACCAATCTCAGCATGGTTTTTTAAAAATATTCAGTTTCCTTCAGGATTGCTCTGGCTGTTTGATTGAAAATATCGTTTTCCGCTCAGCCTGAGTGAAATTTTAGGTGATTTATCACTTGAAAATTTGTATCGAAAGCTTAATGGCTCGATATAATCGACTAATCGTCGATTACTCGCCATGAGCGAGGCTAATAGTTTTCCTGATATAAAACAAATTGCTGTGGGGTGAATTTCTTGCCAAATTGACATCATCCGTGATACTTTGACAAAACCTCAAGGGGAATTTCTGCTGTAAAACTTTGGATTTGAGACTGAGAATGACGAACATGATTATCATAGTGTTGTGTTTTGCGCTGGCTCTTGTATTGTCGCTATATTTCGTACCGATTATGAGAAGAGCAGCCATCAAATGGGGAGTGGTAGACAAGCCTGACGGCAGATTGAAATTTCAGAAAGAGCCGGTGGCTTATCTGGGTGGTATTGCCATTTATCTCGCCTTTCTATTGAGTATCAGCATGGTTTACGAATTTTCACCACAAGTTTTAGGACTTTTACTTGGTGGCACCGTAATGCTGCTGATTGGTCTGGTGGATGACTTCGGAGTGCTTTCACCCTACCAGAAGTTTGCCGGGCAGTTTCTGGCAATCTTCGTTCTGATCAAGGCCGGAATCTATATCAAGGTGGAATTTTTTCCCATCTGGCTGGCCATCCCGCTGACGGTTTTCTGGATGCTGGGAATTATCAATGCTGTCAATATTGTTGACGTTTCCGATGGTTTATCCAGTGGAACCTCGTTTATCACCTGCATTTTTCTGATGGTAGTGGCAATTTTAAACGGCAACATAACCATAGCCGTTTTAACCGCCGGTCTGGCAGGTTCGATTCTGGGTTTCTTGCGTTACAACTTTGCCCCCGCCAAAATTTATCTGGGGGATGCCGGCTCACTCTTTATTGGCCTGATGCTGGCAGCTTTGTCGATGATTGCCGATTATTCTGAAACAAACACGCTGGCCTACATTGCCCCTATCCTACTTCTGGGAGTTCCAATCTTCGATACCTTTTTTGTTATGCTGATGCGCACCAAGAAAGGACTGCCGATTTTTCTGGGCAGCCCGGATCATTTTGCCATCAGACTGAAAAAAATTGGAATGAGTACGGCACAAGTGGCCATCTTAAGCTATGTGGTAGCCGCCATCTTGGGTGGCATTGCTATTTTGAATATGATACTTGCGCCATTTTGGTCGGCAATTATAATAACATCCATGGTTGTTATCACAATTATCGTGACTATCTGGTTAAACAGTATCGAAAAATAATACTCACCCGAGGGGATGATTGATGAGATTGTCGCGCCATATATTCACACAAAGCTTCAAAGGCAAAACCAGACAAACCAACACAAAAACCGAAGAGCCTTTTGTTTCAAAACCTCTGATACCAGACAGGGAATATAAAGGTGCCAGTGCCAAACAGCACAAAGGCATCAACATGGCACATCTTAAAGGTCAAAACTATGAGATGGGCTACCAGCATGCCATGCTGTACCGGGAAGAAATTCTTCAACACACCCTGCCCTTTTACAGCAATTTTCTGAAAAAGCAGATTGAGCATGGAACCGGTGAGATACCCGCCAGAATCCTCATGGGAATACTGGACAAAACCGCTCTTAAATACGTCAAATCAAACATCAAAAAGGAAGATCTGGAAATCTATCAAGGTATTGCCGATGCGCTGGATATCAGGATGAACCAGCTTCTCTGGATAGCCGTTGCACCGGATTTTCTGCAACTGGC
>Ga0070728_10000915_pt1 | contig 50062 bp, 51 predicted proteins | sample tdDd471_FD_66723 | JGI IMG/M metagenome (GOLD analysis project Ga0070728, IMG submission 66723) | Marine sediment microbial communities from the Atlantic coast under amendment with organic carbon and nitrate - tdDd47.1 | ecosystem: Environmental > Aquatic > Marine > Coastal > Sediment | place... | reverse complement strand
GCCGTGCCCCGTGATATCGATCCAGACGTCAACATTCTGGACAACGTGTACCTTTATGACATCGATGATCTCAAAGAGGTTGTGGAAGACAACATGGCGCAGCGTCAGGAAGAAGCTGCCAAGGCCAGGACCGTTGTTGACCTTGAAACGGACACTTTCGGAAACTGGCTGCATTCGTTGAACCTCCAGCCGACAATTGTCGACTTGGTGGAAAAGACTGAAGACGTGGCGCATCGGGAATTGAACAAGACACTGAAAAAAATTGGTCAGGTGGATGAACGGACGCGAAAGGCGCTGGAAACACTTGTTCTTTCCGTGGCTCATAAATCCATGCATGAACCCATCTGTTTTCTAAAACGTCGGACACAGGAAGAAGGTTCAGCCGAACGATTCATTGATCTGGCGCGGCGTATGTTCAATCTGGACGACGAATCGATTCCAGCGGAAGCCCATCTTGATCGAAAAAGTAACACCTGTTCAGCGGAAGACATCAACGATCTCATTGAAGCATCAAAGAACAAGGAACAATAATGCGTAGTTATCTGATAGAAGATTTGGTCGACAAGGATTGCCAAGCTATAGTTGCTGCTTTTGAAGAACTGGGATTCAGAGGGCCTATTGATGACATTTACTATTTGCCTCTGCCTGCTGAATTGTTACAGCGCGAACAGCAGGAACATTTGGAAGAGTGTGGTCCCTATTTCATGGCCCTTGAGTGTATCAAAAAAGAAGACGAGAATTCGTTGAAGCTGGAATTGTTGGTTCGTGGCAGGAAGAAGATGCGTTGTTCATGCATCTCATACGCCACCCCGGATCAACGCGCTCACATGCTTGAATATTTGGATCAGTTCATTGATGAGCTGGAAGTTTCTATATAGTCATGTTCATCGCCCCTGAGAATTTTCCTAAAACTCTTCAGGATCTTTTACCAAAGTGGGCGCATTTCTGTCTCTATGTCGAAAAGTTCATAACCCGTGAACTGAAACAGGAGCTCTCTGGAAAACATCTTGTTGTTGGCTTTTCCGGTGGTGTGGATTCCACTGCCCTGCTTCTTATTCTCCACTATCTTTCTCAAAGAAATAATTTCCGACTGACTGCTGTTCACCTGAATCATCAGTTGCGTCCTGAAGCGTCTGATGACGCAGCATGGTGCAAATCTTTTTGTGATGCCCTTGGCGTTGAATGTGTCGTGGAATCGCGTGATATCGGGGCTTTTGCTGAAGAGTTTGGTGTTGGTATTGAAGAAGCTGGCCGCAATGCTCGTTACGATTTGCTTCAGAATGTGAAAAATGACACAGGCGCAAATTATGTCGCTTTGGGGCACCAACTGGACGATTTGAGCGAAGATGTGGTCATGCGTCTTATTCGGGGCACAGGATGGCCTGGATTGTCCGGTATGACCGGCTATGACCCGCATCGTTCTCTCATTCGCCCTTTGCTCATGATCCCGAAGTCCACCCTCATTGTTTTTGTTACCAAAGCAGGTGTCGAGTGGCGCGAAGATGCATCGAATGAGGAATCAGATTGGACTCGGAATAGAGTCAGAAATGAAATTCTCCCATTAATTCAGAAGGAAAATCCCAACTTTTGGCAATCAGTGAGTCGATTGTGGAAGATTGGTCGTATTGAGCAGGACTATTGGCAATCTATGACTTCTTCCGCTTCGGAAATATTGGAAAACGCCCTTCTGGAGACTGCCCATCAAGCCTTGCGACTCCGGTTGTATAAGTCCTGTCTTGATCAACTCGGTTCGGGGCAGGTTTTAGCTGATACACTGTTCAAGCTGGATGAAGCCTGGCAGGAAAAACATATTGGTTCGACCTTCCAATTTCCCGGCGACAAGACTGCGACAATCACCGCCGCAGGCGTGGTTTTCGGCTGTACCCATTGACTTCCGCAACTCCCCGGTATAAGAGCATGTGATCTTTTGCACAATGTGCTGAGACGTCATACAGGCGTTTCGCTTTCTTATCATCAGGAGGAGTTATTATGAATATTCTGATTTTCGGCCCTAACGGCTCCGGTAAAGGCACCCAGGGTACCCTGGCCAAAGACAAGTACGGTCTGGATCACATCGAATCCGGCGCTATTTTCCGCAAGCACATCGGCGGCGGCACCGAACTCGGCATGAAAGCCAAGGAATTCATCAACAAGGGCGAACTCGTTCCTGATGATATCACCATCCCCATGGTTCTGGACGTACTGTCCAGCTCCAAGGACGGTTGGCTGCTCGACGGTTTTCCCCGCTCTCTGGTTCAGGGCGAAAAGCTCTGGGAAGCCCTTCAGAAAGACGGTGAGAAGCTCGACTACGTTATCGAAATCAAGCTGCCCCGCGAAATAGCCAAGGGTCGCATCATGGGTCGTCGCCTTTGCGAAAACAATCCGAACCACCCCAACAACGTTGGTATTTCGGTCATCGCTCCTGACGGCGACAAGTGCCGTGTCTGTGGCGGCGCTCTGTCCGCTCGTGACGACGACCAGGACGAAGCAGCAATCGATGTCCGTCACAACATCTACTACGATGAAGAGACCGGCACCATGGCCGCTTGTAACTTCTACAAGAACATGAAGGATGGCGGTTTCAAGTTTATCGAACTGGAAGGCGAAGATTCCATCGATGCCATCAAGGAATACTTGATGAGCCAGCTCGTCTAGTTCTGTTTTCAGAATGATTTAAGCCTCTTCCACTTATGTGGAAGAGGCTTTTTTATTTTCTGTGTCAGTGCGTACATCTGTCGAAGGGGTAGATAGCCTGATATCCTACGTCATGTTGTTTTTTCTAAATGATCAATATTGCTTTTTTTTTGAGTATATTTTTTCGAAGTGAAGTATTTCTTTTTATGCATACTATTCTTCAACGAGATACAGGATGGCTATGCTTTAAAAAATAAAAGAGGGAAGGACCAAACGGCCCTTCCCTCTTTGTTTGTATTGTGTCGAAAGCTTATGCTTCGACTTCCATTTCCTTTGCGCTGGGACCGAATCCAAGCAGGATCGGGCTGGCAACGAAGATGGAGGAATAGGTACCCACACCCACGCCAATGAGCAGAGCCAGGGCGAAGTCATGGATGACGCTACCGCCCAGTACGAACAGGCAGAAGACAACCAGCAAAGTGGTCACGGATGTCATGATCGTACGCGATAGGGTCTGGTTGATGGCAGTGTTGATGACCGAGGCGAACGTGGTGTTGCCTTTACGGGCATTGTTGTTCTCACGGATACGGTCAAAAACGATGATGGTGTCATTGAGCGAGTAACCGATGATGGTCAATAACGCTGCGATGATGGTCAGGTCGAACTCCTTGCCCAAAATGGAGAAGATGCCGACCGTAATAGTTACATCATGTATGAGTGCTGCAACCGCGCCTAGAGCGTAGTTGAGTTTCAGGTACCAGCACAATCCGACGGTAATGACCAATGCAGCAATGATCAACCAGCCCATTTCAACACCGAGCAGGCCGATGCCGTACACACCAAAGCCCAGAGCCGCAGCCATGACACCTGCAACGGTCCACCGCTGTTCGAAGCGACCGGAGATGTACACGGCAATGAGGAGAACTGCGTAGAACAGTGCCTCAAGAGCTTTCGTGCGCAAATCCGCGCCAACCTTGGGGCCGACCATTTCGAGACGTTGTATTTCGAAATGTGCGCCATCAAGATTGCTTGACAAAGCGCTGGTCACCTTGTTCCGAACATCTTCTGAAGTGATATTGGAGCTTGAGGTGCGGATCAGGTATTCATGGTCTCCGTCCAGACCCAAAGTCTGAACAACGAGGCCGGGCAGTTTGACGCCGCTTACAGCGTCTTTAACCATTTCTACATCAGTGTTTTTATCGATTTTCACTTGGACGATCATGCCGCCTGCGAAGTCGATGCCGTATTTGGGCCCACCCTTGATAAGAAGGGAGCCAAGACCGGCCAGGATGATGACCGCCGAAATAGCAAAGGCGATCTTCCTGAGTCCGATGAAGTCTATTTTGGTATCAGGTTTGATTATTTGAAGTCCCATTGTCTTCCCCTTAGATGCTCAGCTTGGCGCTATCGGAGCGGCTCTTTAAGTACAGGTCGAACAGGATGCGCGACACGAAAATCGCCGTGAACATGGACGTTATGATGCCCAGGGTCAATGTGACGGCAAAACCGCGAACAGGTCCGGTACCGAATTGATAGAGGATGACTGCTGCAATAACAGTGGTCACGTTGGCGTCGAGAATGGTCAGGGTTGCCCTGCCATATCCTTCTGCCACAGCCTGCGATGCGGAGAGCCCGCGCCGCAGTTCCTCGCGGATACGTTCGAAGATGATCACGTTTGCGTCAACAGCCATACCGATTGTCAAAATGATACCTGCAATGCCCGGCAGGGTCAGCGTGGCGCCGAAAGCAGCCAAACCACCCATGATGAGCATGATGTTGATGCAAAGCACGACGTCCGCCACCAGTCCGGCAAAACCGTAGTAAATGGCCATGAAGCAAAGCACCATGGCCATGCCGATGAAGGCAGACATGATACCATTATCGATGGATTCCTGTCCCAAGGACGGGCCGACACTACGTTGTTCCAGAATTTCGACCGGAGCCGGCAGCGAGCCAGCGCGGAGTACGACTGCGAGGTCGCGGGCTTCTTCTCGGCTGAACTGACCGGTGATGGATGCGCGTCCGCCGGAGATACGTTCCTGAATGACTGGTGCGGAATACACCTTGCCGTCCAGAACGATAGCCATGCGCTTGTTCACGTTGTCAGTTGTCAGGTTGGTGAAGATGGAGCCGCCGCGTGCATTAAATGTAATGGAAACGTACGGAGCATTCCAGTTGTCGAGAAGCACCTTGGCGTCGGTCACGTATTCACCGGTCAGAACCGCGTCACGTTTAAGGACGATGGGTGTCTCGGCGTAGTCGCCGCTGGGCAATTTTTTGAGCAGGACGGAAAGCTCGCGACCAGGGGCAAGGATGCCCTTCTTGGCCTTGGCAATATCAGCGGTGTCATCCACCATCTTGAATTCGAGATGGGCGGTCTGGCCGATGATCTTGATTGCACGCTCGGGATCCTGCAGGCCGGGCAACTGCACCTGAATGCGGTTATCCTGCTGTCTGCGGATATCCGGTTCAGCAACGCCGAACTGGTCGATCCTGTTGCGGATGGTTTTGATGGCCTGCTCCATGGTCAGCTTTTCGATATCACTACGGTACTGTGGTGATATGGAGAGGATGTATTCTTCCTTTCCGCCGTCCATGATTTTGGTGTCTTCAATAGTGAACTGAGTGTAGTCGGTGATGACTTTTTCGAAAGCCTCTTTCTGTTCACTCTTGAGAAGCACGACTTCGATTTGTGATTCGTTCAAAACGTTCGGGCGCAGAACAAAGATTTCCTTGTCGCGTGCCACGGCTTTGAGGTCGTCGCCGAGTCGGGCGAGGTTGTTGTCCATGGCGGTATCCATATCCACTCCGAGAGTGAGATTGATGCCACCTTTGAGGTCAAGGCCGAGGTTGATGGAGTCGCCTGGCAGAATCTTGCCGATTGCAGACTCCTTGAAGCCCGGTATGGACGGCAGCATGTAGGCCAGTCCAAGGACCAGGACGACGAGAGCCGTGACGGCTCTCCAACGCAAACTTTGCATGAAAACTCCCTTAATACGAACTAGTTGCAACTTTTTTGTACTACCCTGTCGATAAACGCAAGTACGGACCGGGCCACGGAAAAACCGTGGTCCGGTCCGTTAGGGTGTCTCAAAAATCGGTTGCAAGAACCTACTTTTTGTCAGCCGTCGGTGCGCCGCCGTCAATGTCGGCAACGAATCCGCGCTTGATGACGACATTGACACCGGTTGCAATCTCAATGGTGAGATTGTCGCCATCGATATCCACGATGGAGCCGAGGATGCCGCCATTGGTCCATACCTTATCACCCTTTTTCAGGGCTTCGAGCATGGATTTGTGCGTCTTCTGCTTTTTTTGCTGAGGGCGAATAAGCAGGAAATAGAAAATGGCGAACATGAGGACCAGCATGGGCAGCGGGCCGCCGAGAATGCCGCCCAGACCGCCTGCCTCGCCACCGCCCGCGGGCGGAGCCATGGCATAGGCTACGGAATCGAAGAACATAGGTTCCTCCAGAAAAGGTTAATAATGTTGCAGTCTTCTGAGCTATCTAACAGGGAACATACAGATTGCCGTACGGTCGATGTGAGAACGGACGAATCTTCACAAAGTTCTCACTCATTATTTCCGTGCTGTCCAGCTTCAATTCGTTGGCGTAATCTTTAACCAAATCTTCAATAATTTTCAAATCTTCAGAGTTCACGGGTTGCGCGTTCAAACCAGGACCGAGTTGATTTTCAGGAACGTCTCCGCGAACATAGATTACACCGCCATGCATTCCTGTCCCGAGACTTCGTCCCGCAACAGGCGCATCAGGCTTATCAGAAAACATACCCAAGAGCAAAATAATTCCGCCAGCCATGTATTCTCCGAGGAAGTCCCCGGCCTTTCCGCCAACAACAATTTTCGGTTGGTGGTCAAGGTAGGCTTTCATATGAATACCAACCCTGTAGCCGACATCGCCCTTGATGAAAATCTCTCCACCACGCATGGCATACCCGATGACGTCGCCTGCAAGGCCCTCGATGATGACGCGACCATCGTCCATTGTGTTACCGACGCCGTCCTGGGCATTGTTGTGAATGCGGATCTTGGGGCCACGCATGAACGCACCCAAATCCTGCCCAGGAACGCCATAGACATCAAATGTCAGGTCCCCTTCCAAGGCCGTGGCGATGTAGCGTTGCCCGTTACATTCCTTGAGGATGAAATCGGTTACGCCATTTTTGACAAGTTCCCGAATTTCTTCATTGAATTGCTTGTAATATGTCCGCCCTGCCGTGAGGGTCTTTTTCTTTCTTTTGGCTGTCATTTAATCCTCCAGATCCACGATGACGGGTTCGCCCGCCTTGGGCATCCAGACTCTGTCCAGTTCGGGACAGACATCGCGCACTGCCGATTCTTCGGAAGACATGAAGACCATGTCATCTTTTTCAGCCACCAGCAGCGGTCTGAGCTTGATGCGGTCATTCAGCCCCATAAGCCGGTTGTTGTCTGCTACCAGAATGGCAAAGGGACCGTTGAGCATGCCCGGGCCGTAAGTGGCTCGGAGCGTGGTGTACAGTTCCTTGTCATCGTCATCCATACGCTCAATCTCATCCCAGAAAGGCGGGGCAAAACATTTTGCGGTCATTTCCCAGGACAGGCCGTGTTTACGGATGAGCATGTCCAACTCATAGGCCACGACTTCGGTATCCGTCATCATGGTGCAAAGATAGTCATGTTCGCACAGGTAACGGCGATTGATGCCATAGGATGAAATCTCACCGTTATGGACGATGGACCAGTTCAGGATGGTGAACGGATGTGCTCCACCCCACCAGCCGGGTGTGTTGGTCGGAAAACGGTTGTGGCCGGTCCAGATATAGGCCGAATATTCTTCCAGGCGGAAGAATTCAGCGATATCTTCGGGGAAGCCGACACCCTTGAATGCGCCCATGTTCTTACCACTGGACACGACAAAGGCACCGGGGACAGCTGTATTGATTTTCATGACCACGGCAACGATGTAATCTTCTTCCGGCAGTTCCCAGAATTCGTTATCCGGCTTTTCAGGGACAGTCACGAAATAGCGATTGAACATCGGCGGATTGGGGATAGCCAGGGTTCGTCGTGTGGGAATTGGCTCGTAGTAATGCAAGTCAAAGTATGTCTTGATCATTTCTTCCGAGCCTTTGATGGCCGCATCGTCATCACACATCATGTGGAAGCAGTACTTGTCTGCATGGTCGGGATAAATGCCGTAGGCTGCGAATCCGCCGCCAAGGCCGTTGCCGCGATCATGCATGCAGGTCATGGCTTGAATGGGCATGTCGCCTGGAATCAATCCACGCTTCTTGTTGATGACGCCGAATATTCCGCAACCGGAAATATCCTTTTCGAAATCATAATATCTATCAGGCGCTTTCATGTAATCCTCTCAGAAATCGCTAACTTACGCTTCGGGGTTCCAGGTTTCCCGGAAGAAATCATCGGGCCACATCAGCACATCCGGCTCTCCTGCCAAAAGTTGCTTCTTGGCTTCTTCAGGGATGGGCATCTGGAATTTGACAAACGCGGTATACATGCCGGCCATGTCAATATCACCCACCAGAACATAGCCCACCAGGTGGTCTTTCTGAAAGACCAGCTTGCGGTAGCTCTTCTTTTTTTCATCCAAAGTGACAGCGGTCGTATACGAGTTGTCGTCTTCGGGCGGGTTGACCGTACCGACTGAAATGGTGGGCAGGCCATAGAACGAGATGGAGTTCATGGCCAATGACCCTTTGAACTCAATATCAGTGCCAGTCATGTTTTTACCGGCGCAAAAGCCTTGATTATAGGCGTTGGTCCAGATGGGGATGACCCGATCATCACCAAACAGCAAATCTTTGGCCTGAGCCACATCGCCCGCAGCGAAAACGCCGTCTGCGCTTGTGCGCATATGATCGTCCACATGAATGCCGCGATCCACTTCAATACCGGCGTCCTTTGCCAGTCCATAGTTGGGAACAACGCCGATGGCGATGACCACTACGTCGGTCTGCAAGAAGTCGCCATCTGTCAGGTGAACGCCCTTGAGGTTGCCATCTGCATCACGTTGGATTTCCTTGGCAGAGACGCCGCAGCGAACATTGAGACCGACCTCAGCAAGCCGGGAACCGGCCAGAGAAGCGGCATTCGCATCAAAAGCAAGGCTCAAAATGCGCGGAGACAGCTCCAGAATAGTGACGTCAACACCGCGATCAAACAGGGATTCACCTGCTTTCAGACCAATAAGTCCGCCACCGATGACAACCGCCCTCTTTATTTCCTTGGCTTTGGAAATAAGCGTCTGGGCGTGTGCCAGATTGGTGAAGTTATACACGTCGGTACCATCAGACCCCGGAATGGGAGGCGTGAACGGGATACCGCCCGTGGCAATGAGTAGATTTTCGAATTCAATGGTCTCGCCCTTGTCGGTGGTCACGGTTTTGGCCTTGGTGTCAATACCGGTAACCGTTGTGCCAAGCTTGAGGGAGACTTTGCTTTTCTCGTAGAATTCCTGAGGGCGAAGAGCCAACCGGTCCGGGCCAATCTTGCCTGCGAGCAGGTAGGAAATGAGCGGACGACCGTATGCCGGGGAATCCTCGGCGCCGATGATCAGGATTTCGTTGTCGGTATCAACCTTGCGGATACCTTCGATGGCACCGATGGAAGCGATGCCGTTGCCAATAATGACGTATTTCATGATCGCTTCCTACCTTTCCTCGAATTTCAGGGCCTGATTGGGGCACGCCTGAACACAGGCCGGGCCTTCTTCTCTCCCTTCGCACAGGTCGCATTTGACGATCTTGCTCTCTGTGGGATGTCTGCGAATGGCGCCGTAGGGACACGCCATGAGGCAGGACCAACAGCCGACACATTTTTCACGGTCATACACAGTGCGCCCGGTCTCGGGGTCTTTGTGCAATCCGCCGGAAATACAGGCGGCTACGCAGGACGGTTCGTCACAGTGACGGCAACTGATGGCAACACAGGTGTCGCCCTTCTCAAAGACCTTTTTACAAGGGGACAGACCATCCTTGCTCCGCTCTTCGCGGTAAGCGACAATCAGGTCCTTGGACTTGGAGTGCGCAGTGATGCAGGCCAACTCGCAGAGATGGCAACCAATACAGTAATCTTTATCCGGATAGACTCTTTTCATGCTGTCCTCCGTTTAGCGACCGGCATGCTTGATGCCGAGAATGTCGAGTTCTGTGTCGGAAATGCCTACACCGCGCAGTTTGTCGCGGTTTCCACGTAGGGATTCAATGGAGTTCAATCCCATGCCGCCAAGCATTTCTTCGATTTCATGACCCCAGGCCCGAATCAGGTTGGTCAATTTTTTGGCCGCGATATCCGGGTTCTGACGTTTGGACAGTTTGGGATCGTTGGTGGCGATACCCCAAGGGCATTTGCCGGTGTAGCAACGTCCGCAAATAGTACAGCCGACGGCTATCAGGGTCGCGGTGCCGATGTAGACGGCGTCAGCACCGAGGGCGATGGCCTTGACGACGTCACCCGAACACCGGATGCCGCCTGCCGCAACGATAGAGACATTGTTGCGGATTCCTTCGTCGCGCAGACGCTGATCAACCTGTGCCAGAGCCAGTTCGATGGGAATACCGACGTTATCTCGGATCATGGCCGGGGCCGCGCCCGTACCGCCGCGCATACCATCAACAGTAATAATGTCTGCGCCAGCCCGGGCAATACCGGAAGCGATGGCCGCGACATTGTGGACTGCGGCGATCTTGACGGAAACCGGCGCCTTGTATTCGGAAGCCTCTTTCAGCGCGTAAATGAGCTGGAGCAGGTCTTCGATAGAATAGATGTCATGGTGCGGTGCCGGGGAAATCGCGTCTGAACCGATGGGGACCATACGTGTTTCTGACACCATATCATTGATCTTTTCGCCGGGCAGGTGGCCGCCGATACCGGGCTTTGCGCCCTGCCCCACTTTAATTTCGATACCTGCGCCGGCCTTGAGATAGTCACGATGCACGCCGAAACGACCGGATGCCACCTGTACGATGGTGTTTTTTCCATATTTGTATAAAGACTTGTGCAAACCGCCTTCACCCGTGTTGTAGGCGGTGCCGGTTTCTGTGGCGGCACGAGCCATTGCGCGGTGAAGATTAAAGTTGATGGCACCGAAGCTCATGGCCGCGAACATGATGGGTATATCGAGTTCAAGCTGCGGCGTGAGCTTGGTATTCAGCTTAGGTTTGCCGGTTTCTTTATCTGTAGTGATATCCAGCTTTCTGGGCTTTGCGCCAAGGAATGTTTTGAGTTCCATGGGTTCACGCAATGGGTCGATGGACGGGTTGGTGACCTGACTGGCATCGAGCAGCATGCGGTCCCAGTATACGGGGATATCCACGGGAGAACCCATGCCGGCCAGTAGCACACCGCCTGTGTCCGCCTGCTTATATATATTCTGTAAGAATACGGGGCGCCACAGATTGTTGGTCCTGAAGTCAGAAGGTTTATTGACAATGTTCAGGGCCGCTGTGGGACACAAGGCCTCGCAGCGGTGACAGCCGATGCACTTGGTGTTGTCGTGCATGACCTTCTGTCGGGCCTCATCCCAATAATGAGCTTCATACGAACATTGGCGGACGCATACCTTGCAATTGATGCACAGGTCTTTGTCTCGTTCAATGCAAAACTCATGGTAGTTTTTGTTGATGGGCTGAAAAAGCAAGACTGGTACCTCTTTACGTTTGTTGCCAAAAAAGTCATCTCGCAGTCAAGATGATTGAAACTTGGCTTTAAACTTTTCACAATTCGGGGAATATTGAGAGTCCTCCGAAGGAAAAGTAGAAAACCACAAGTACCATTAGCCTGTCAAGAGAAGTTTTAAGTCATTGAAATTGTTGACTTTGTAAATAAATGACAAAGTTGAAAACAGGTCACTATGGTCTGAAATAGCCATGCGACGCTACAAAAATGAAGGATAATATGCGCATTCCCTTTGCCTCCTTGACTTTGCGAGCGTCTCGACATAAGAAACAGTCTATGAACACGTACCAAAACCGATTTAGCTTCTTTTTCTTTTTTAGCTTTCGCTTTTTTAGAAGCGCCTGCGGTCTTGGGGTGTGCGTGTAACAACTAATTACATGATATCCACAACAAGGGCCGTAGGCGACAAGCTTACGGCCCTTTTCTATTGTGCCGCAAGCTTGATGCTCTGGCCCGAAACAACGAGGGGCATCCGTTATGATGTTGGGTTTCGGGAGTGTTGAAATCGCATTGGCGTTTTGGTTGAGCATTGGTGCGACTGTTTTGTGTGTGGTTTACGGAATTGTAAATTGGAACAATTCCGGCGAGCCTGCGGATACGATAAAATCCGGGGAGGATGTGTAGATGGAAGGTAAAGTCCTCGGAATTCTTATCTATTTATGCGTCATATTCTATCTTGGTTATCGAGCCTGGAAGAATACGAAACAATCCACGGACTATATGTTGGCTGGCCGTGGTATGAATCCTTTTGTCCTTGCCATGTCCTACGGCGCGACTTTTGTCTCGACTTCAGCCATCATCGGTTTTGGCGGAGTGTCCGGCATGTTCGGCATGTCCCTACTCTGGCTGACCTTTCTGACCATCTTCGTCGGAATTTTCATCGCCATGGTCTTTTTTGGCAAACGCACACGGCGTATGGGGTTGGCACTTGATTCACACACCTTTCCTGAACTCCTGGGAAGACGCTATAAATCCAAGTTCATTCAACAATTCTCAGGTGTAGTCATCTTCGTTTTTATCCCGGTATACGCCGCCGCAGTACTTATCGGCATCTGCCGGATGCTTGAGGTCGCTTTTCCGGCAGTGAGCTATGGCGCCTGGTTGCTCATCGTGACGGCCATTGTCGCCATGTATGTCATTACCGGCGGTCTCAAGGCCGTTATGTATACGGACGCCTTTCAGGGTACGATCATGGCCGCAATGATGCTTATTTTGATCGTCACCACCTACTCTCTTCTTGGTGGTGTCACTGAAGCGCATCAGGCGTTGACCGATATGATCAATCTGGTGCCAGCCAAGTTGCAGCAAGGTGGGCTCGTCGGCTGGACAACCGGACCGCACCTGCAGTCTCCCATTGGTCTGACCATCTATACTACAATTATATACGGTGTCGGCATTGGTGTTTTGGCGCAGCCGCAGCTGGCCATTCGATTCATGACCGTGCCATCTGATCGAGAGTTGAATCGAGCTGTTGCTATCGGTGGTGTCTTCATTCTTCTGATGACCGGCGTTGCATTTCTTGCTGGCGCATTGTCCAATGTGGTTTTTTACAAAGAGTTCGGCAAGATATCCATTGTCATGGCTGGCGGTAATTTCGATAAAATCATTCCGATTTATATCGACAAGATCATGCCGGGCTGGTTCTCGGGGCTCTTCCTTGTCGCCATGTTTGCAGCAGCCATGTCCACCATGAGCTCCCAGTATCATGTAGGCGGCACTTCGCTGTCGCGTGACTTCCTGGAACAGCACGTTTCCATTGGCAATGGCGGTTCTTCCATGAAACTCAATCGGTTGGGCGTGACCGTAGCCGTTGTTGCCACCCTGATCTGGGCGTGGCTCCTGCCCGGTGGAGTCATTGCACGTGCCACGGCCTTCTTCTTTGGTCTGTGTGCAGCATCCTTCCTGCCGATTTATGTCTTAGGGCTGTATTGGAAAGGTATGACTAAAATTGGGGCCAAGATATCCATGGTCGGCGGGTTCGTCTTTTCCATGTTCTGGCTTTTGTTTATTCATCTTAAGGAAGCCGCACCGATTGGATTGTGTCAGGCTTTGACCGGACAAGTGACCTTGGTCGCAAATGCTTCCAAAGGCTCATGGATATGGTTGCTTCAATGGGTTGATCCCAACGTTGTCGCCTTGCCTGTCGCCCTTGCTCTGGCTGTCGGCATCAGTCTTGCCACCCGACGAATGGAACAAAAACATCTTGATCTCTGCTGGGACGGTCTGTGCTAACCATTGAATGTTAAAAGAAAAACATGGGTGCCGGAATGCAGAAGCCGGCACCCTTTTTTTATGAGTAATTGACAGCCGCAAGCATTGCGCACATAAAAAGCCATTCACGAACAAAAGGATTGGAAAAGAGATGAGAAAGATCGATGTAAACGTCAAATTCCTGCATCCCGTCTGGGAAGAGAACGAACTTGCCTATGCAACCGAACATTCTGCTGGGCTGGACCTTCGCGCCTGCATTGACACTGAAGACCTTGAAATCGGTCCCGGTGAAAAGGCCGCCATCCCTGCCGGTGTTGCCATTGAAATTCGTGAACCGAGCATTGCCGGTTACGTTTTTTCACGCAGTGGTCTCGGCACCAAGGACGGCCTGACCGTCAGCCAGGGCGTTGGCGTTATTGATCCGGATTATCGTGGTGAGATTAAGGTTTCCCTGCTGAACACCTCGGACAAGGTGCGACGAATCAAGCGCGGACAGCGCATCGCACAATTGGTGTTCATGCCCATCTTTCAGGCTGCCATTCTTCCGGTCGAGGAACTCGGCGATACGGACAGAGGCGCTGGAGGATTCGGGTCCACAGGAAAACATTAACTCAATAGAGATATAGAAATGAGCAATAAATTCGATGAAATAGTAAAAAAAGAAAACGCCCTTCTTTGCAACACTTATGGCCGGTACCCGCTGGCTATTTCCAAGGCCAAGGATTGCAGGCTGTATGACCTTGATGGCAACGAATACTATGACTTTCTGGCTGGCATAGCTGTATGCAGCCTCGGTCACAGCCGGGAGGATCTGGCAGAAGTCATGGCCGAGCAGGCCAAGAAGTTGGTTCATGTTTCCAATCTGTTCTATCAGGAACCGCAGCTGGAACTGGCTGAAAAACTCCTGAGCACATGCAGTGCCGGGAAAGTCTTTTTCTGCAACTCAGGCGCAGAAGCCAACGAAGGGGCCATCAAGCTCGCTCGCAAGTATATGCGTACAGTCAAAGATGAAGACCGTTTCGAAATCATTACTTTGGAAAAGTCCTTTCATGGCAGGACGTTGTCCACACTGACGGCAACTGGTCAGACCGGTCCTATCAAGGATGGCTTCTCTCCGCTACCTGAAGGATTCATTACAGTACCCTTCGGCAACGTGAATGCCTTGCGTGGGGCTATTGGCAAGAACACAGCCGCCATTATGATTGAAATGGTTCAAGGAGAAGGCGGTGTCCGTCCTTTGCCAAGCGATTACGTCAACGATATCGTTCAGTTGTGCAAGGAAAACGGCATTCTTCTTATCGTTGACGAAGTCCAGACCGGTGTCTGTCGGACCGGCAGAATGTGGGCGCATCAGCATTACAACATCACGCCTGACATTTTTACTTCAGCCAAGGCTTTGGCCAACGGCCTGCCCATGGGTGCTGTTCTGTGTACAGATGAGCTTGCCAAAGGTTTCACGCCCGGTTCTCATGCCACCACATTCGGTGGCGGAGCTGTCGTGTCTGCTGTGGCAGCCAAAGTTCTGGACATCATGATCAACGACAAAATGGCAGAACGCGCATGGGAAATGGGTGAGTTTGCCGCAAAAGAAGCGCAAAAGTTAAAAGCCAAGCATCCTGACAAGATCGTCGGAACACGCGGTCTCGGATTGCTGTTTGGTATCGAGTTGACCTTTAATGGCGCGGATGTCTGGAAAGCATTGCTTGAGCACAAAATGGTTTGCAACCTCACACAGGGGACCATTTTACGTTTGGTGCCGCCGCTGACCATTGAAAAAGAAGATATTACGGTCTTCATGAACGTTTTGGACACCATCCTCGAAACCGTGGAAATCAAGTCAGCTTGACCGCTCCCGGCGTAGAGCGTATCTTTTGAAAAGAGGTACAATGTCATGAGTGGCGTCGCTCCCATAGGTTCGGTCAATGAGTATCAGCCCCTCACCCGAGAGGATGAGCGGGAACGCATTGAACCGGATAGCCAGCCTCCTGTGCATGAAAAGTCGACAGAAGCAGTGCAGGGAGCCGTTCGCAAGCAGTCCGAAAATGAAACCATTTATGGATTCAAGTACACGGGCAGAGGTTCATTCATCGACAAGGTATTTTAATTGATACCAACAAGATAACACATCATACAAGGCCGGGACATGGTTCCCGGCCTTGCCATATGCAACCACTGGAGACACCACGACATGTCCACCCTTTTGAAGATTGAAATTATCATCGCCGAAGAACAGGCCGATGAAGCCGAAGGATTCATATCCACCAGAATTGCTCACGGATGGGAAGAGGCCGAGGCTGAAAATGGACGTCGAATGACGGTGTTTCTGGAAGACCACCCTCTGGGCAAACAGATTGCGCAGGAATTTCAGGCACAATTTCCAGAGGCATCAGTGACCTGCACAGAAGAAGAACCGCAGGATTGGGTCATGGCGTGGAAAGACTTTTTCACTCCTGTCAATTGCGGAGAAACATTCAAGATTTTTCCTCCGTGGCTCAATGAAGATGAAAAAAACGGCACCACGCATATTGTTATTGAACCAAAAATGGCTTTTGGCACAGGTCATCATCCCACCACGTCCCTGTGCCTTGGGACTATTGGAATGCTGGCCAAGAAAGATCACATCCATCCGGGGCAGACTTTTCTCGACCTTGGAACCGGGTCTGGTATTCTCGCTATTGGCCTTGCCAAGGCTGGCTTGACCGGTGTGGGGTTGGATATTGACCCGATTGCCATTCCATGCGCCGTGGAAAATGCTGAAATCAATGATGTTGCTGATTCCGTTGAAATGGCAGTCGGAACCATTGATTGCCTTGATGAGGATGCGCAGTTTGATTTGATTGTCGCAAATATACTCTCCGGCCCACTCATCGAAATAGCTTCGGACATCCTTGCACACATCGCGCCCGGCGGTTCTCTGGTCCTCTCCGGGATACTGGCTGATAAACAATCAGATGCTGTGGCCCAAGCTTACGACAGACAAGGAATTGGCATGCCGCAACGCTTTGTTGAAGGCGAATGGGTCTGCCTTGTCTGGGAAAATATCAAGAGATAACGTCCATGTCTCAAGCTGATACGATTCTGGATATGTATGAGGCCATGCACGCGGCACTTGGTGACAGTGACTGGTGGCCCGGCGAGACTCCCTTTGAAATTTCGATAGGGGCTATCCTGACACAGAATACAAATTGGTCGAATGTCGAGAAGGCTATAGACAATCTCAAAAATGCTGACCTGTTGTCACCTGAAGCCATGCATGGCCTGGCTATCCATGAATTGGCTGAGCTGATTCGTCCGGCCGGTTATTACAATATCAAGGCTCGTCGGATTTTCAATTTTCTTGAGTTCCTGAAAAGTGAAGTCGGCTACAACCTGTTGGCATTAAAAGAATATTCTTTGGAAGATGTTCGGCCAAAAATTCTTGGCGTTAATGGAATAGGACCGGAAACAGCAGACGCCATTCTTTTATATGCACTTGAATTTCCGACATTTGTTATTGATGCTTATACCGCCAGACTTGCACACAGACACGGACTTGCTTTCGAAGGTATTGATTACCATGAGCTTCAATCTCTTTTCATGGACGTTTTGCCGCAAGATGTGGCAATGTACAATGAGTATCACGCCCTTATCGTCCGCATTGGCAAAGATTGGTGTAAGAAAAAACAGGGGTTGTGCGACACCTGCCCTTTGCAACAATTTCTAGAGTAACAGACTGAATGTACAAGTATTTCCTACTGATTCTCCTTATGGCTGTATTCCTGACCGGCATCGCGTTTGCTCAGGATGAAGGTGATATGTTGCATGAGTCTTTGCAGCAGGAGCATCAACGCGCTGACGAGAATGAACAGAAGGTTCGTGATCTGACTCGTAAGGCCGGGCAAATTTCAACCCGTCTTTCTGATATTGAACACGATGTAAAATACTTGCAGGGAAAGATTCGCAAACAGGAAAGATTTCTCACTAAAATCAAAGAAAATGAACGCAAGGCACGACAGGATCATTTTGCACTTGAAGAAGAAAAGCAGCGGATATCCCTTGAACTAACCGGCCTGATGCAAACACTGTGGCCCGTTCATCTGCAAAATGTACGTGCGCGGTTTGAAGGCGTGGACAGTTGGGCCATGTTTGACCGTCGATTCAACTGGCTTGCTGAAATTTATGGTGCGACCAGTGACAAACTGAACGAAGCACATAAAAATTCTGTAAAAATCACAAAGAATCTTGAACAACAACGACTTTTGGAAGTTGAGGCCGAAAAACAACTTGCCAGCATCAACAAGAATAAAGATCGTCTGTTGGGCAACAAGTACACCCTTCGCAAAAATCTGAAAACGATTCGCAAACAACGACAGGATGTTGAGACCGAATTGACAGATATTCTTTCGACTATTGAAGACCTCAAGTACCAGTTGCAATCACAAAAAACCAAACGGTTTTCTCTCTATAAGCGCACCCTTCCATGGCCTGTTCAAGGACGGTTGGTGGCCGGTTTCAACCTTCGGGCAAAGCCTCCGGTTCGGGGATTGGTCATCAGGACAGCGAATGGTGCCAATGTTCAGGCTGTTTTTTGGGGCAAAGTGGTTCATAACGACACTTTGCGCGGTTTTGGTCATGTGGTGATTCTTTATCATGGATATGATTACTACAGCCTTTACGCCTATTTGGCAGATACATTTGTCAGAAATGGGCAAGAGGTTGAAAAAGATGAACCCTTAGGTACTGTTGGCTACTACCCCAAAGCCGATGGGCCTGGATTGTATTTTGAATTGCGTTTTCATCAAAAACCAATTAATCCAAGAAATTGGTTAACAGCCTTAAAATGATAATAGTTAACCTAGAATAATACTCAGGACTCCGTTTTTCGGGAGGCTTTCATGCGCGTCACGCTTTGGATCGTTACATTTCTTCTTCTTTTCACCCTTACCATCGCCCCTGCACCGACCATGGCTGGCAGGGAGGATCATTTCGAGGCGCTCAAACGCTTCTCCCAAATTCTTGATCTGGTTGAAGGGCATTATGTAAAGCCGATTTCCAAAAAGGAACTCATCGACAATTCCATCAAAGGAATGATCGAACAGCTTGATCCCCATTCGGCCTATCTGACACCGGAAGATTTTAAGGAAATGCAGGTTGATACTGCTGGTAAGTTCAGTGGCATCGGTATTGAAATCAGCCAGGAGCAAGGCCGTATTCTTGTGGTCTCCCCTATTGAAGATACACCGGCATACAAGGCTGGACTGCTGGCTGGCGATCTCATTCTTGAAATCAATGGTGAATCGACTCAGGATATGACATTGATGGACGCGGTAAAGCGGATTCGCGGAGAAAAGGGAACGACAGTCACCCTACTCATCCTGCATAAGGAATCCAACAAGCCCGTGGAAGTGCCCATCGTTCGCGGCACCATTCCCATCGTCAACGTCAAGACTCAATCCCTTGAAGACGGGTACCTGTACCTGCGTTTGACCAAATTCCAGGAATCTTCCACTCGCAATCTGCGTGAAGAGATTGAGAAATATCAAAAGAATCATACTCTCAAGGGTATCGTCTTTGATCTTCGAAATAACCCTGGCGGCCTTCTCGGTCAGGCCGTTTCCGTGGCCGACACCTTTATTGAAGACGGTACCATCGTCTACATTCAGGGTAAGGACAAAGCCAATCGCAAGGATTTCTACGCGACCAAGAATTCCAATGAAGTCAAGGTCCCCCTCGTCACGCTGATCAACGCCGGCTCTGCTTCGGCCTCCGAGATCGTGGCTGGCGCTTTGCAAGATCACAATCGTTCTCTCGTCGTTGGTGAACGTTCTTTCGGCAAGGGCTCTGTACAGACCATCATTCCCATGTCTGACGGTTCCGGCATCAAGCTGACCACTGCGCTCTATTACACGCCCAGCGGACGTTCCATCCAGGCCACCGGGATTGAACCTGACCTTCGTATTCCATTTGTGGCACCCAATAAGGATGACGATTCGGGCATGCGTGATAGGTTTACCCTTCGTGAGAAGGATTTGACCAGGCATCTGGAGAACGGCTCCAAGTCTTCCAAGACTGGTAAGGATGCCGACGCTGAAAAGGCCAAAGACATGCTTGCTCGTGACAACCAGCTTCGTATGGCTTTGGAATTGGTGAAAAGCCTGCCGAAACTGAGAGAAATCAGATAAACAAGGAAGACCGTTCCCATGGACGATCGCCCTTCTGAACAGACGGATAACAAGACCGGGCTTGATGGATTCCTGCAAAGGATCTATCGGCCCGGTCCTCTTGTTTTTCTCTTTACCCTTGCCTTTCTTGGACTTATCTTCTTCGGATACTTCCTTCTGACAGAGGAGACTCCCCCTCCTTCAGTTTTGGCATCAGCTCCGGCTCCCGATACTCCCCCGACAATAGTTCCGGTCAAGCAGGCACCAGTAGTCAAGGAGTATGAGGAAGAAACCGCTGAGATGGAAGATTTCGTCAAGCAGGCGGATTTCGCTATCCTCGAAACGCTACGAGAGCTTGATGTTGCCATGAGTGATCTTGATCTGGTGGATGTGGAGCTTCGTCAGCATGATGGTCACAGCTACCATTATCAAGTGTTGCAACTCCCCAGGGTGGCAGACAGAAATATTTTCCTCGTGACATTGAGAAGGCATATTTTTGAGCGTTTACCAGATGCTGTTCTTCTCGATAATGGCGACAATGAAGCCATTGTTCAAATTAACAACCTCCCGACCCATCGGTTGTTGTTGGAAGCCAAACCACAAGTCATTGCCCGGCCTGAAGCAAAAGGGCCCAAGCTGGCCATAGTTATCGATGATATCGGTGAGAATCACGCCGTGCTCAAAGGGTTGCTTGATCTCGATCTACCTCTGACTTTTGCTGTCTGGCCACACGCAAGTCATACAGAGGAGTCTGTGACGCTCATCAATAAGAAGAAGCGTGATCTGATCATTCATTTTCCCATGGAACCCAAAGGATATCCCCGGGTCAAGCCGGGTGAGGACGCCCTTTTTGTCAATATGACGACCGATCAGATTCAAAAGCAGATTGCCGTGAATTTGAGCAAAATTCCAGAAGCCATAGGGGTTAACAATCATATGGGTTCTCGCTTCACGTCCTTTTCTCCTGGAATGAAGACCACTTTAATGGAATTCAAACGACGTGGCCTTTTCTTTTTGGACAGCATGACGTCTGCTCAAAGTGTTGGTCGCCAGACCGCTCAAGCCGTAGGAATCCCCTTTTACAAGCGTGACATTTTTCTGGACAACGTCAAAGATGTAAACGCCATTATTCATCAGCTTAGAAAGGCCGAGCGTGTGGCGACTCGTCAAGGAGCCGCCATTGCCATCGGCCATCCGTACAAGGCGACCTTGGCTGCCCTGAAACAGTGGCAGGCAGTCAGAAGTTCCTCAATTAAAATTATTTCTCTTTCACAAATCTCACCGAAATAAATTGTTGCCATAGTCTGAAACTTATTTGCGACAGGAAATATCTGTACGATGTTTCCCTGTTGGCTTAATCAAAATATGTGCTTTGTTTGATAAAAGCGAACTCTCTGTTTTTATTGTTATATATGGCGATGCGGATATTGATATTTGAAAAACTTGAGTAATTTTCTAGAAAATTTCGACTGAATTTACGCCTTTTTATTGCCTAATATGGATCACCCGTGTAAAAATGCATTTAAGCAATCTTCAGCTTTGGTCGATAAGAGAACATGGACCCCGGCCCGCTTTTTGCTAACGTATTCAAGGTATTCAAATTTCCGGCACAGCCGGTGAAAAACGGGCCGAATATTCGGCAACAATGAGGCTTTCTCCCAATGAGCAAAATCCTCGAACAAGATGAAGTTGATGCCCTGCTCCGGGGTCTTTCCGGTGGGGACGTCGAAACGGAAACCGAGATACCGGAGGACGATACCGGTGTAGTCGCATTTGATCTGGCCAATCAGGACAGAATCATTCGCGGTCGCATGCCCGTCCTCGAGATCGTCAACGACCGTTTCGCGCGTCTATGCACTAATGCGCTGGCAAACACCATGCGCAAACGCGTGGACATCAACCCCATTTCAATCGACATGTCCAAGTTCGGTGACTTCATGCGTTCCCTGCCGGTTCCGACGTCCATTTCAATTTTCAAGATGGACCCGCTTCGAGGTAACGCCCTGCTGGTCGTCGACTCCAGGCTTGTTTTTGCCCTGGTCGAAAACTTTTTTGGTGGTGCAGGCAGCCAGCCCAAGGTCGAAGGCCGAGATTTCACCCCCATTGAACAGGCCATTGTCGAACGTGTGGTAAAGATCGCACTGGCGAACATGGAAGAATCATGGAAGCCCGTGCATGAAGTCCATGTGGAAATGGTCCGTACTGAGGTCAACCCGCAGTTTGCGGCCATTGTTCCGCCGTCAGACGTTGTTATCGTTGTCACGTTTGAAGTCGAATTGGAAAATGCCATTGGTTCTCTCATTGTCTGTCTTCCTTACGCGACGATGGAGCCTATCCGCTCTAAACTGCACGCATCTTTTCAGTCTGAACGCCTTGAAGTCGACCACGTATGGATTAATCGTTTCAAGGAGCGGCTTATGGAGACGCCCGTTGAAATGGTTATTCGTATGGGACGGACGACCATCAGTGGACGACAGTTGCTCTATCTTCAGGAAGGCGACATCATTCTTCTCGATACCGACGAGGATGAATTGTTGGAAGCGGAGGTCGAAGGAATTCGTAAATTTCATGGCTTGCCGGGGCGCGTCAAAGGCAACAAGTCTTTTCAGGTAGTCAAGGAAGAAGAGATCCGTTTTTAATACACCACAGGAAGTCATTTATATGGGCCGCTTCACGCGGCCCTTTTTTATGGTCAAGAAACGAAACACCTTGACTTTGTATCCTCCAATTGGTCAAATTTTGCCTTAATTTGAGAGAAGGAGCCTGTTTCATGAAAAAGATTTTGTTGACCATGGCAGCGTTTTTGTTGCTTGCTTCCACCGCTTTCGCTGGTAAATCCTATGTTGTTTCCGTGACTCAGATCGTTGAGCACCCTGCTCTGGACGCCATGCGGAATGGTGTTGCTGATCGACTCAAGGGAAAAGGCATTGATGCCACATTCAATGTTCATATCGCCCAAGGTAATTCCGCCACCAATGTACAAATCATCGGACAGATCATGGGCGAACAGCCTGATGTTGTCCTGGCCATCGCCACTCCTGGTGCACAGGCCGCTGCACAGAAAATACATGATCGTCCCATCGTTTTCACAGGTGTCACTGACCCGGTAGATGCCGGACTGGTCAAGGACCTGCAAAACAGTGATGGCAAAAACGTGACTGGCATGTCCGATTTCAGCCCTATGGATAAACATGTGGCCTTGATCCAGGAAATTGTACCTTTCACCAAGACCATCGGTGTCATTTATAATGCTGGCGAGCCGAATTCCGTGGCTCTTGTCGGAGCATTACGCGAAAACGTGGCCAAGGCTGGTCTGAATCTCGAAGAAGCCACCATTGCGAATTCAAGTGGTGTGTATCAGGCTGCCAAAAGCCTGATTGGTCGTTGCGATGTGGTTTATATCCCAACTGACAATACGGCCATTTCCGCTTTGGAGTCCGCCATCAAGGTCTGCACCCAAAGCCAGGTTCCCCTGATTGTTGGTGATGTTGATTCTGTTGCCCGTGGCGCTATTGCCGCGGTGGCTGTTGATTACTACAAGATGGGACTGCAAACTGGTGACATGGTTGCCAAAATTCTTGTGGATGGTGCCAAACCCGCTGATATGCCTATTGAGTTCCTCAACGATCTCAAATTACATGTGAACAAGAAAGCCGCTGCAGCCATGGGCGTTACCCTGCCAGAATCCACTATAAGCCGTGCAGCCAAGGTTATTGAGTAACCTCGCATTTGCTTATTTTGTCTAATAAGTATAAAAGGCGCGTTGCTTAAACGCGCCTTTTTCATTGTGTTTGTCGAGGGGGCAATTTTGCTTGATTCTCGACCAATTAGGAAGCAAATATGACAAGTTACGCTTTTTTCGGTGCTTTGGAACAGGGATTTGCCTATGGCCTCATGGTCATCGGTGTCTATCTGACGTTCCGAATATTGGACTTCCCGGACCTCACAGTTGACGGCAGCCTTCCTCTCGGAGCCGCAGTTTCCGCCGTGGCCGTCACTTCAGGATACTCACCGTTCCTCGCTATCATGATGGCAGCCGGAGCGGGGTTTCTGGCAGGAATGGTGACCGGTATACTCAATACGAAATTCAAGATATTGCACCTGCTTGCATCCATACTGACCATGATCGCCCTTTATTCGATTAACTTACGAATTATGGGCCGACCAAATATGGCCTTGCTCGGGCAAAGTACCGTGGTCGATTGGTTCATGGAATTGACCGGATTGCTTCCGTATTATTCTACCCCATTACTATTTTTCATTATTTGTCTAGTCGTTGTAGTCATACTCATTTGGTTCCTGCATACTGAACAAGGCCTCGCTTTTTTGGCTACGGGCAACAACATGCAGATGATCACCAGTCAGGGTGTTAACACGGATACCGTGATTATCTTCGGCGTGGGCCTGTCCAACGCACTGGTCGCCACGTCCGGCGCATTGGTCGCCCAGAATCAGGGTGCTGCTGATGTCAACATGGGAGTTGGAACCATCATCGCCGGTTTGGCTTCGGTCATACTTGGTGAAACTATTTTCGGTGACAAGACCATAGGACGCGCACTTATTGCCGCCCTGCTCGGCTCTGCTCTGTATCGTATTGCCATTGGCTTGGCTCTTGGCCTTAAACTCGGTTCATTCTCCATTACTCCGAGTGACTTGAACTTGATCACGGCCCTTCTCGTTGTCGTGGCCCTGGTCGCCCCTAGAATGAAGCGTAAATTTCTCGCCGGGAGGGCCAAATGATATCCATAACCGGCGTGAACAAGGCCTTTAACAAAGGCGACGTCAACGAAGTGATCGCACTCAACGGTGTGAATCTTGAAGTGAAAGATGGTGATTTTATTACTATCATAGGTTCCAACGGTGCGGGAAAATCCACTTTTCTCAATGCATTGGCAGGATCATTTTTTATCGATTCCGGTAAGATAATCCTTAATGATACAGACATCACCAAATGGCCTGAATATAAACGGGCCGGGCTTATCGGCAGGGTCTTTCAGGACCCCTTGCTTGGCACCTGTGCCGGGGCGACTATTGAACAGAACCTTGCCATGGCCAACAAGCGCGGGCTGTCTCGCGGCTTGTCTCGTGGCGTCAAGAGCAAGGATCGTGACTTCTTTAAGGAAAAGCTGGCCGTACTCGGTTTAGGTCTTGAAGATCGTCTCAAGACACACACTGGCCTGCTTTCCGGCGGTCAACGTCAGGCATTGACCATGCTCATGGCGACATTGGTTCGCCCTCGCCTGTTGCTTCTGGATGAACACACTGCCGCTCTTGATCCCAAGACAGGAAGCATGGTTCTCGGTCTCACTGAAGAAATCGTCAGTTCACAGGGGCTGACTACGCTGATGGTGACGCACAACATGAACCAGGCCATCGCCATGGGTAATCGTCTCATTATGTTTCATCGTGGTGAAATCGTCATGGATATCAGCGGGGAAGAAAAAACAAATCTCAAGGTTGAAGACTTGCTCTCGCGTTTTTCAAAATTGCGCGGCGAAGAAGGTGTCTCCGACCGGATGCTGCTGAGCTAGGGGTGCTCAGTATTGTCCTTTGGCAAGAACTGGCATTTTTATGCCAACCTGTATAAAAAACAATAACTGACAAGACGGAGGCTATTATGGCTATCGAACAAACTTTTTCCATCATCAAGCCCGATGCAGTGGGTCGCGGTCTCATCGCTGAAATTCTGAAAATGATCACCGATTCCGGCCTGAAGATCAAAGGCATGAAAATGATGCACATGGATCGTGCCAAGGCTGAAGGCTTCTACGCCGTTCACAAGGAACGTCCTTTCTTCGGCGAACTGGTAGATTACATGATCTCCGGCCCGGTAGTCGTTTCCTGCCTCGAAGGCGAGAATGCCATTGAGACGTACCGTAACCTGATGGGCGCCACCAACCCGGCTGACGCTGCTGAAGGCACCATTCGTGCTGCTTACGGCGAGAACATCCAGAACAATTCCTGCCACGGTTCCGACGGTCCTGACACCGCCAAGACCGAGGTAGCCTACTTCTTCAACGACGACGAGCTGGTGGGATAATGACTCATACAATCGGGTTCATAGGCGTTGGCAATATGGGGACAGCCATACTCAAAGGGCTGACCTCGCGTGATGACATCAAACTGCATGGATTCGACCTGCACAAGGACAATCTGGTCCGGGCTGGTAAGGAATATGGTCTGGTAGCGCAAGAAAGCGCTACGGACCTCGCCAAGGCATGCGACTACATCATTGTGGCCGTCAAGCCGCAGCACGCCGAACCCGTGGTCAAGGAAATTGCGGCAGAATTGGACAAATCCAAATGCCTCATTTCCATCTGTGCCGGACTTTCCCAAGCAAAGTTCGAAGAATGGACAGAAGGCCGGTGTGCCGTGGTGCGGGTCATGCCCAACACCCCTGCCCTGGTCAACGAAGGCGTGTCCGCCATTTGTCTGGACAATGCCAACCTGTCTGATGAGATGAAAGAATTTGTCCCTGCCATGTTTAAAGGAATCGGTCAGGCCCACATTCTGCCGGAGAAACAGTTTGATGCCTTTACCGGTGTCATCGGTTCCGGCCCGGCCTATGTCTTCTATTTCATGGAAGCAATGATTGAATCCGCTGTCGCTCTCGGTCTGACCAGGCCGCAAGCAACAGAAATGGTCGAAGGACTTTTCCTTGGCTCATCAAAGCTGGCTGCCGAAAGTGATCTTTCCGTTACCCAGCTCCGTGAGATGGTCACCTCTCCCGGCGGTACAACGATTCGTGCACTCATGCACTTCGACCGTCAGGCGATCAAGGGCGACATCATTGACGGTGTCTTCGAATCTTACTTTCGAAGTATTGAACTCGGCGATAAGTAATAAAAAGGGGGGCTTCAAATGAAGTCCCCTTTTTCTTTGAAATTTCTATAGTTAAAGCGCCAACGATAATAATCCAAGCACTGGGATGAATATCCAGGCTGCAATGGTTCCCGTTTTGTCGCACAGGCCGATCAACGCGCGGATCATTGTTTTATCCCACAGTTTGCCGGAAGGACCGAGTACAGGCTTGTCCTTGACCGTGTCAAAATAAATTGTCGGTCCGCCCATCTGTCCACCAATCAGCCATGCTGCAGTTGCCATGGGCCATCCTGCATTGGGGCTTTCCATTTTTCGGGCATCATCTTTGAAATATTTTTTTGCTTTATTCACATTCAGACCGCGGAATTGAGCCGCAAAAATCATAAGATACGCCGTGATCCGTGCAGGCAACCACGCCAACAGGTCGTCGGTCTTGGCTGCACCACGTCCAAGATCTTTAAATCTCTCAGTTCGGTATCCCCACATGGAATCCATGGTGCTGATTGTTTTGTAAGCCCACAATCCGCCGGGGCCGAATAAACAAAGATAGAACAATGGAGCGACAAACCCATCGTTGAGGTTTTCGCTGACAGTCTCCGCGAGTGTCCGGCGAATACCGTTCGCATCCAGTTCGTTTGTATCGCGGCTGACCAGCATGGCCAATGCTTTGCGTGCCTCATTGATGTTGCCTGATTCCAGAATCTGTAAAACCTTGCGGGATTCTCGAATCAAACATCCGAGCGCCAATCCGGCGTATGCCAAATACAAACTGATAATAACGCCAAGGTACGAGATGGACGTGACCAATTCCACGAGACCCCAGGTCGTAGAGGCGAAGAGCAAAACTGCGATCCAGCCAGCAATACGCAGGTCGATTTTGACTTTGCGGGCTGCATTTTCATAAATATCAAGCCATTTCCCGATGAATCGAACGGGGTGTGGCAGGTTCTTGGGATCACCAAGGATACTGTCGAGCATGACAGCAAGTGCGGGGATGATCAAAGCGGATGGGAGTGTTGTCATGGCAATAAAAAAGGCCGGGAAGAGTATTCACTCTCCCCGGCCTGTAGTGGTCTAGTTTTCGAAGTAGGACCGCAGCAACGCGCTTCGCACCGGGTGGCGCAACTTGCGCAAGGCCTTGGCCTCGATCTGACGGATACGTTCGCGGGTGACGTTGAAGAGCTTGCCCACTTCCTCAAGGGTGTGGTCGGACTTTTCGCCGATACCGAAACGTTTCCTGAGTACCTGCTCCTCTCTCGGAGTCAGGTCAGACAGAACAGATGCGATCTGCTCTCCGAGTTTGGTGGAAACCACTTCCTCGGCAGGCGCGGTGGCCTTCTTGTCTTCAATGAAATCGCCCAGGCTCGAATCTTCCTCGTCTCCAATGGGAGTTTCAAGGGAAATGGGTTCCTTGGCAATTTTGAGGACCTTCTTGACCTTTTCAAGCGGGTAATCCATACGTTCGGCGATTTCTTCCGGGGAAGGATCGCGGCCCAGTTCCTGTACAAGGTAACGGGAGGTACGGATAAGTTTGTTGATGGTCTCGATCATATGTACCGGAATACGGATGGTCCTGGCCTGGTCCGCGATGGCGCGGGTAATGGCCTGACGAATCCACCATGTTGCATATGTGGAGAATTTGTAACCGCGTTGGTACTCGAACTTGTCAACGGCCTTCATCAGACCGATGTTGCCTTCCTGGATGAGATCCAGGAACTGCAATCCTCGGTTGGTGTACTTTTTGGCAATGGATACGACCAAACGAAGGTTGGCTCGGATGAGTTCCTGTTTGGCCTGCATGGCGGTACGGTTGCCGCTTTTGATGCGCCACAGAACTTCTTCAAGATCGTGAACGGAATGACAGCATTTATTCTGAAGACGGTTCATGATCTCCAGTTTACCTGCGAGCATTTCCTTGAAAGAGAAAAACTCTTCTACGGTCATGCCCAACTGGTCTGCGGCAACAACAGGATTGACTTCGCGGTCGTCTACCTGTTTGAACAAAGTTTCAATTTCGCTTTTGGTCATGCCGACAGAAAGGATGTAGGCAGAAAAGTCACGCTGGCAGTTGTGCATCTGGCGGACATAGTCGTTGACCGTTTCAATGATACGGTCAATGAGGGTCTTTTCCAGCTTGATGTCACGCAGTCGGCTGACGACTTCTTCTTTGAACTTGAGAATATCTTTTTGGACGCCGTAAACACGCTTGTCCAGACATGCGCAGTAATCCAGCTTTTCGTAGATCTTGTGCTTCTTGTTGTAGAGCTCTTTGACCTCGGCGAGCAGGAAAATAACCCTTTGCCGCTGGTTCATCTCATCTTCGGAAGGATCATCTTCCTCGATAGTTTTAACAACGTCCTTCAGCTTGATACGGCCATCTTCAAGATCTTCGCCCACGCCGATGAGTTCTTCAACGGCAACAGGCACCTCAATCAGAGAGTACAGGACGTCCAATTCGCCGTTTTCGATCTTCTTGGCGATAACGACTTCACCTTCACGGTCCAAAAGCGATACAGCGCCCATTTCGCGCAAATACATGCGTACAGGGTCAGTACTACGGGATGCGTATTCCGGAGAATCGTCTTCCTTTGCATCCAAAGCTAGTTCTTTATCTGGATTCATCTTTTTGTGGGTCTCTTCCGAGTCCACAATAGCGATGTCCATCTGGTCGAAGATGGCGTGAATTTCTTCCAATTGCTCCGGGGTGTTGTAGTCAGAAGGCAGTGCCTTGCTCAACTCCTCGTATGTCAGGAATCCTTTTTTCTTACCTTCAGCGATCAGCGATTTGATCTGTTGGATTTCCTTAATGTTGCTCATCATCCCTCCTGCGAGATTCCTTCAAGGCCAAGAGTTCCATTGCCCGTTTGGTGTCGCCGTTCTGCTGTGCCTGGCGTATGGCCTCTGTGAGCTGCCGTTTGTTCATTTTATCTTGTCCAAACGTGATTTTATTACAAATATGATTCCATTCATTCAGTAAATCCCGGCCGGAAAGAATGTTGCTCCGCATTTCTTCGCGACACCTGTAGTAGAAACCTTTTTCTTGTTCGTTCAGCAGGCTCGTTATGTGGCCTGGCTGCGTATTGGCAAGCTTCTCCCAAAGTGTCTTCGCCCAGTCGGTGCGAAGAATGCGGTCAAATCCTCTTTCAGCCAGATGAGACACATAGTCCGGATACTGGATTGGAAACCGCAAAAAATACCGATCATCCGCATCGTCCTTGCCGACAGCCATATTTACCTGTTGTTGCTGTTTGACCGGTTGACGTCGTTGAGGCTGCTGTTGCGTATTGCGCGGCGGTGGCATTGTAGCACCGGCGTCGCGCCTGAAGTCAGCCTCCGACAGACCAAGTCCGCCAGCTAAACGAGGCAAATAGTATGCCCGCAAGGATGCGTCGGACAGATCCGACAAAAAACTTTTGGCCCACGTCATGATATCCCTGGGGGCAAACTCATCCCTCAGGGTTGTCATACAAAAATCAAGTCCATCCGGGGCAGCAGACATGCACGCCTCGAAACCTTCGGCTCCCTTTGCCTGGAGCAAGCTATCCACGTCCTCACCGTCAGGCATGAGGACAACTTTGCAGGCCACACCTTGCAGCAGGATCATTCTGCTCGATTTAAGTGCGGCCTTGCGCCCTGCTCCATCGCCGTCAAACACCAAGTCAACGCGCGAACAAAAACCAGTCAGTCGCTTCACTTGATCCGGGGTCAGAGCCGTGCCCAAAACGCCACAAGAATCAGTGTAGCCGAACTGATGGAGCGATATTACATCCATGTATCCTTCGGTCAAAATAGCCCGTTTTGAACGGGTCATGGTAGACCGTGCCAGATTCAAACCATACAAGTGGTCGCCCTTCTTGTATATAGGTGTATCTGAACTATTCAGGTACTTTGGTTCTCCATCTGTAATTATTCTGCCGCCAAAAGCAATAACCCGACCCGATAAATTTTGTATGGGGAAGATCAATCTCCCACGGAACCTGTCGTAAATATTGCCTTTATCGTTTTTTGACAAAAGTCCGGCTTCAACACCTTCTTCTGGCGTTCTTCCTTTTGTCTTGAGAAAATTGTCTAAGCCGTGCCAATCGTCTGGGCTGTAACCGAGACCGAATTTTTCGATCATTTCCTGAGTCATGCCCCGATTCATCAGGTATTTCATGGCATGATTTCCGGACGCCATGCGCAGGTTACGCTGAAACCAATCACTGGACTCATGGTGCATGTCAATGAGCTTCTGTTTGCGCGCTTTACGTTCCGCCGCGTGCGGGTCATGAGGTACGTTGGAAAGCTCAATTCCGGCTTCGGCGGCCAGTTGTTCCAAAGATTCCCGAAATTCAAGACCATTAATACGGCCATAGAAATCAATGACGTCACCCGAGGCCTGACAACCAAAGCAGTAGAAAAAACCTTCATCATCATTGACTGACATGGAGGGTTTTGTCTCCTGATGAAAAGGACACGCCCCCATCCACCGGCCAGATACCGGTTTCAGGTCTACGTAACGGCGCACTATGTCCGAAATGTTGATACGGGCCTTGACGGCCTCAACACCGCTTCTGTCCACCAGATGCCTCCAAACTCAAGCGCATTACTTGAGTTTCACTTCGGTCATACCGTCCCCGCCCCGATCTTCGGGTGCCAGGGAAAATTTCTCTACCGCAGGATAATATTTTAAAAATTCATGGACTTCACGTCGTAATGCTCCAGTACCACGGCCATGAACAATTTCCATCTTTCCGGCACCTTTTTGTAAGGCTCCATCAATGGCTCGTTCCAATTCGCTGATGGCCACATCCGCTCGATTACCTCTGAGATCAACTTCCACGACCAGATCACTTGGAGTCACGACAACAGCCTTCGGTCCTTTTGATGCGGTCTTCTGGGTCTTGCCAGCCGGACCAAGATGTTCAGCTTTGACCCACATGGCGACGCCGTTGATGTCGACTTTGGCCTGTTTTTTCTTTGCGTTGACCTCAAGCACTGTGCCGGACTTGTTCCAAGCCAGATACGATACTTTTTTGCCCGGGACAATGTCTGCGAAGGAAAAGGCGGGAGCTTTTTTGTGTTCTGTCCCTATTTCTTCAACCTGCATGCGAACTTGCGCGAGCTTTTTTCGTGTTTCTTTTCGGCCAATTTTTTCGGCTTGCCATTGCTTGACCACATCCTGAGCACGATTTTGGATGTCATTGAGAAGCTTGGTACGCTTCTTTTCGAAATTTGCTTCCAGTTTGACCCGTTTTTGCTCTATCTTGCCCCGTTCTTTCTCAATGGCATCCAGTTCATCTTCCTTTTTGACCGCCATGGCGTTAAGGCGATCCAACACAGATGTGGTGTCAGAGCCGTCCAGAAGGAGATATTTCTCTGCGCGGAACAATATTTCGGGGGGTAATCCGTGTTCCTTGGCCACATCCAGAGCAATAGACGCACCGACCTGATCATAGGCCAGTTTGAATAACGGCCTTTTGGTGCTTGGGTCGAACAATACGCTTGCGGCGCGAACGGATTCATTGGCCATGGCGTAGGCTTTCAAAGCCGGGAAATGAGTAGCCGTAAAGGCCGTGGCCTGTCGTTCAACTAGAGAATCAATAACGGCCTGGGCCAAAGCCGCCCCCTGAGTCGGGTCGGTGCCCGCGCCGAATTCATCAAGAATGAAAAGTGATTGACTACCGACCTGATCCCACACTCGTTTCAAGTATTGAATCTGTGCCGTAAAGGTAGATACATTTTCTTCAAGACTCTGCTCATCGCCCATGATGACAAAAATTTCAGACCAGAATGGCAGTCGGCTGCCTTCTGCTGCAGGAACCGGCAACCCGGCAAAGGCCATCAATCCTATAAGACCGACAGTTTTCAAACAAACGGTTTTACCACCCGCATTACCGCCGCTGACAATCATCGCTTTTTGTCCTTCCAGCAGTTCTATGCTGAGAGGCTGCACGGAGTCATCTGTCAGGGCTAAAAGTGGATGACGGGCCTTGATCAGGTTGGGCGTTCCGTTTTCGACGACTTCAATGGTGCGCCCGTTGTAGGACTGAGCAAGCTGCACCTTGGCCATGAGGACATCGAGAGAAACAAGTCCTTGATAAGATTCGTAGACCTCTTGAAATTCACTGCGCACAAGTTCGGTCAGGTATAGGAGGACTTTGTATTCCTCCTCCCGCTCTTCCCGCTTCAATTCCTGGAGCCTGTTGTTAGTCTCCACAAGAAACATTGGTTCAAAGTAGCAGGTTTCACCGGTCTGGGAATAATCGTGAATAATACCTTTGGTTTTATTCTTGTAATTCGCCTTGATAGGCAGGACATAGCGGTCTGAAGAGACCGTCATGAATTCGTCCTGCATGGCCGACCCCATATTTTCCTGAAGGATGAAATCCTTAACCCGTTTGGTGCATCGCTGATGGATGGAACGGATTTCTTGACGAACCGCCAGCAAGTCCGGCGAACTTTCGTCTTTGATCTGTCCTTCGATATCCAGGCAACGCCCTATGCCGGAAACAGTTTTTTGAGGCCACGCATAGGCAAACAAAGCTTCAGTGAGTGTATCCCATTCTCTTTCCTCAAACCGTTCAAGAGATTCTCGAGCGGTTTTGGCCATCTCCAATATAACCTTGAGAGCAAAAAGAGCGTCTTGATCAAGAACCGCCTTGTCACTTTCAAGGTGCGGGAATATGCCATCCATTTCTGGAAATGGACGGAGTTTGAAACCGGATTCACCAACCCAATCCGCAGCCTGCTCAAAGAGCGTCCCTGCGTTGCAAACATCTTTAAATGTCGCAAGTGGCCGGATTTCCAGACACGACGAAGCGCCGGGTTCTGAAACAGCGAAACCGGACAGCGCCCCGAGAATCTTGGGGAACTCCAATACTTGGAATGTTCTGGACTCCATCTGTGAGCCGTTTGGTTGGAAAGTTAGGAAAGCTTGGACTTGACTAGTCCGCTAGCTTTTTTGCCGTCAACCTGCCCCTTGTGCGCGCCGAGAACGGCTTGCATAACCTTGCCCATATCGGCCATGGAAGAGGCTCCGAGATCGGCAATGGCCTTCTCGATGGCTGCTTCCAATTCTTCATCGGACAACGATTGGGGGAGGTACGTCTCAAGAGCAGTGAGTTCATCAGCCTCGATTTGGGCCAGATCGTCTCTACCTGCCTTGGTGTATTGATCAAAAGAATCTTTGCGTTGCTTGACCTGTTTGGCAATGAGATCAAGTACGACATCGTCGGAAAGACTATCGGATTTTTCATCGACCATGCGGTTTTTAATGGCCGTCTTGAGGTGTCTCAAGACGGCCACTTTTACCGTCGATTTGGCCTTGTAGGCCTCGATGTAGTCTTTGTCTATTTGTTTTGACAGACTCATGTCTACATGTTGCGCATTTTACGCATTTTTTTAGCAAGTCTTTTCTTAGCGGCAGCTTTCTTTTTCTTCTTCTGCACGCTGGGCTTTTCGTAGTGCTGACGTTTTTTCAGCTCGGACAGAATTCCGGCCTTCTCTACCTGCTTCTTGAAGCGACGCAGAGAGATGTCGAAATTGTCATTATCGTCAAAGTAAACACCCGGCAAAGTAAATCACCTCCTCGGTGAACTGCCCGCGCCTTTGGCGGGCTAGCGAAATAAGAGATACTACATATACGTATCAAAATTGGATTGCAACAGATAAATATAAAAATATCTCACATATTCGACAAAGACAAAGGCCTACCGTTTCTCATCGGCAGGCCTTGTTTGTCCAATAAAATCAGTTTTTAGTGTTCAGCGTTTTTTGCATCACGCAGAGACTGCAGGACTGTGACAGCCAAGGCAATGCCGAGGACGCCTAGAACAACATACAGGACACCGAAAAACACAAAATGGTCGGGCATCCACCAGGGAAGGTCCTGAAAAAGCGGGCTGTGAACGGTTTCGCCATGAATCATCATAGGATTGTCTCCAAATTATTTAACGGCGTCCTTGAGGACCTTGCCGGGACGGAACTTGACGACCTTGGTGGCCGGGATCTTGATTTCGTCGCCAGTGCGGGGATTGCGACCAACACGAGCTTTACGTTCTTCAACAACGAATGTGCCGAAACCAGTCAGGGTCAGCTTGCCATCCTTGACCAGAGTACCTTCGACGGTATCCAGGAAAGCGTTCAGAGCGCGCTCTGCATTTGCTTTGGTCAGGTTGGCTTTCTCCGCGATTTTGACAACCAATTCAGCCTTTGTCATCAGTCCTTCCTCCTCAATGAAATAATTCCTTTACGTATCTGGGTAAAAGTACTGTTGGTGCTCAAACGGCACTCGCACTTTGTTACCTTCAACAACTCACCCCTCCGCCTTTAAATGAACTTTCGGTCTGTGTCCAGTCCGGTCGGTCAAATAATGCGAAAAAACCTATGTCCCACCAAGGTTTCGGGGTTTTTCAAACTCAATGATTTAAATCAGAAACAGTATTTTCCCTCTCAAGTCAATAGGGAAAGGCCGATTTGTTGTGAAAAAATGAACTAAAGTCGTTCAGACAGGCTGGAAAACTGTTTTGGGGTCAAATTTTCCGGACGACTCTTTGGGCTGACGCCTTCTGATTCGAACCAGTCTTCAATGGACTCGTTCCACCGTTTTTTCAAAATGGTGGAAATTTGCTTGCGACGTTGCTGGAATAAAAGTTTGATCAACTCGGAGAGTTTTTTCGGGTCGGCAGGCCACTCTTCTACAGGCAACGGATCGAACCGGACAACGGCCGAATCGATTTTCGGTTGAGGCCGAAATACGGTGGGCGGCACTTTGAACAAATAGGTCGTAGTGCAGTAGTTCTTTACCCATGCAGTCAAACCACCGAAGGCTTTGGTACCTGGCTCAGCGGTCAGCCGATTCGCAACTTCGTGCTGCACCATGAATACCGCTCTTTGCAGCGTGCTTACCTTGCTGACAATGTCCCAAATTAATTTTGAGCCAACATTGTAGGGCAAGTTGCCAATTATCTTGCACGGCCCTTCATTCAGAGACTCCCAAGGGAATTTCAGGGCATCCGTTCGAATGACTTCCAAATTCGGCCAGCGGTCATCAAGGCGCTGTGCCAGTTCATCGTCCATTTCCAGGGCGACAAGTTTGCGCGCATCCGTTTCCACGAGAAATTCCGTCAAGGCGCCCCGCCCTGGTCCAATTTCTATAATATAGTCATTTTCTGTCGGAACAATGGCATCCACAATTTTTCGGCAGATGTTTTGATCCTTGAGAAAGTTCTGGCCCAGACTTTTCTTGGCCCTGTGTTTTGGTCGTTCGTCAGACATTTATTTTCTCCGTGTGCCATGGATAGCGGAACACCATTTATCTGGCAACATCATTGACACTATATAAAATCAAAACGTATGAGTCTTCGGTATTTATTTTTTAGGAGGATTTTATGAATTTACGCCATTATGTGAGAGACATTCCCGACTATCCCAAAAAAGGTATTACCTTTTACGACATAACCCCGATTCTCAGTGATCCAGAAGCATTTCAGTATGTCATGGACCAATTGTTTGAGAAGTACAAGGATTGTGGTGCCGACAAGATTGTGGCAGCCGATGCGCGCGGTTTCATTTTCGGAGCACCGCTGGCTCTTAAAATGGGTATTCCATTTATCCCTGTCCGCAAACCCGGCAAGCTTCCCTTCAAAAACCGCTGTGTCACATATGACCTTGAATACGGTTCCGATACCCTGTGCATGCATGTCGATGCCGTTGAGCAAGGTGACAAGATTCTGATGATCGACGATCTGCTGGCTACAGGCGGCACCGCAGAAGGCATGGTGCAGCTTATCAAGGAAGCGGGCGGCGAGATCGTCGGCTGTGGCTTTGTCATTCAACTCGGATTTCTTGATGGCGACGAGGTCCTGAAAGCCGCTGGCGTTGAGTACGATTTCCTCGTTGAAGTATAGTAAGGGACACGTCATGACAAAAACAGGCATTATCGGCGGCAGCGGTCTGGATAATCCCGACCTCATGCAGGATGCACACGATGTCGAAGTAGAAACTTCCTTCGGAAAGCCCTCTGCTCCGCTCAAGGTAGGAACCATCGCGGGCAAAGAGGTCGTCCTTCTTGCTCGGCATGGCCGAGAGCACACCATCCCGCCAACCTTCGTCAACTACCGCGCCAATATTCAGGCATTGAAGGATGCTGGCTGTACCTTGATTCTCGCCACGACAGCCTGTGGTTCCCTGCGAGCAGAAATTGATCGCGGACATCTTGTCATTCTGGATCAGTTTATTGACTTCACGCGTCGTCGCCCGGTCTCCTTTTATGAGGAGTTTGAACCGCATGGCGCAGTGCATACCGGAATGGCCGATCCTTTTGATGAAAACCTGCGTGGACTGTTCAATCAGGCGTGTGACTCTCTCGATCTTACCCACCACAAGAGTGGTACCGTCATTACAATTGAAGGTTCTCGTTTCTCCACTAGGGCAGAATCCAACATGTTTCGCATGTGGGGTGCTGATGTGATTAACATGTCTGTTGCACCTGAATGTATACTGGCTAACGAGGCTGGCATTCCTTACGCTGCCGTAGCCATGTCTACAGACTATGACTGTTGGAAGACCGACGAAGCTCCTGTGACCTGGGAAGAAATCCTTGAAGTATTTCAGGGTAACGTGGAGAAGGTTACGTCCCTGCTTGTCGAAGTTATTAAGAGTATAGACTAAATCCAATGAATCAGAAACAAAACGTTACCTCCGTCCCAACACCATGCGACCTGCTTGTCCGGGCGGATGTCGTTGTTACGCAGGATGCTGACCGCCGGGTTGTTACCAGTGCTGGCGTGGCCGTCACTGACGGCCTTGTTGTTGAAGTCGCCGGATATGATGAACTTGAAGCCAAATATCAGCCAACGCAACGGCTGGATCTAGCTGGCAAGATGCTCATTCCCGGTCTTGTTAACGGCCATACCCATCTGCCCATGACGCTTTTTCGCGGATATGCCGATGATCTTCCTCTTATGGAGTGGCTTGAAGATCATATTTGGCCCGTGGAATTTCAGTTGACCGACGAAATCCTCGCCATTGGTGCGGACATAGGGTGCTGCGAATTGATCAGGACCGGCTCTACAGCCTTCCTCAACGGCTATTTTCATGAATATGTTACAGGCGATGCGGCCAATGCTGCCGGGTTACGAGCGGTTTTGGGGGAAGGATTTTTTCATTTCCCATCTCCGCATTTCCCTACGGCAGACGACTGTTGGGAGACAATCCGTTCTCTGGAAGCTCGATATGATGGCAATTCGCATATTCGAACCGCTGTCACGCCCCATGCCGCATTTACGGTCAATCCAGATGAATTACAGGCCAGTTTCCAATTGGCGACTGATCTGGATATTCCATGGCAGGTGCATCTGGCGGAATCCCCTGTGGAAACCGCTGTCTGTTTGGAAAAACATGGCAAGCGTCCTGTTGAGTTACTGCGTTCTCTTGATTTGTTGACGTCGAGAACAACGCTTCACCACTGCGTGGATGTGACTGATGATGAAATCGGTGCTCTTGCTGAGAACGGCGTAAACGTCGTTCATAATCCGGCTTCCAATCTAAAACTTTGTTCAGGCCTTTCGCCGGTGCAGAAGATGGTGGATGCCGGTGTGACTGTCGGCTTGGGGACAGACGGCGCATCAAGTAATAATCAGCTCAACATGTTTCGTGACATGGCGTTGGCTGCTCTTGTTGGCAAGGTGCGCCATGATGATGCCTCGGCAGTAAACGCGCAAACGGCTTTGGATATGGCGACTGTAAATTCAGCCTGCTGTCTCGGCTGGCCCGAACTGGGGCGCATTGAAGCGGGGTGTCCTGCGGATATGGTTGCACTTGATTTGGGCAGCCCCAATCTCATGCCAATGTTCTCGCCTGTTTCACATGCCGTGTACGCGGCAACGGGCATGGAAGTGTGCATGACTATGGTCGCTGGAGAAATTCTCTATCTCTACGGTGATTTTAGAACTATCGACGTGCAAGCCTTGAGGGACAACGCTTTTCGTGCTGTTGAATGGGTCCGATCCAAAGCGAAAAAATGAAAAAAATGTAGTAAAAAACTTGACAACACCCACCTTGGGTGCATATCGAATTCTGCTCTTGCACTAATATGAAATTTTTATGCCGCTGGCATCCCGTGAGCCGCATTATTTTTAGGAGGAAGGCACGAAATGGCCAAAAAGAAAGTTACCGTTTCCTTGGAAGGCGCCGTCATGACCGACGCAGGTCTGACCTACAAGGGCGTTGTCATGGAACCCGTTGTTGAGAAATGTGAAGGTTGTGAACGTATTGTCACCTTTGAGGATAACAAATACTGCCCGACCTATGCACAGCCCGCCACCAAGTGGAGCAAAGGCGTCTGCAATTTCGCCACCCACGCCCGTGCAGAAGTTGACAAGACCGGCAAGGTCAAGGTCAACCCGCTGAAAGCTTCCAAGCGCGCTGCTCGCGGCCGTTAGGCTACAGTTTTTAAAAAAGGCGGGGCAAGTCCCCGCCTTTTTTTTTGTTTGTATGAATTGTATTTTGGGCTATTTTATTGAAAATGAACCGGAGGCCCCACATGGATGTTCTCTTTTCCGCACTGGATAAACAGTCTGAAGCCGTTGTTGAATTGCAAACCAAACTCACAGCTATTCCTGCCCTTGGGCCCATGAATGGCGGAGACGGTGAAAAAGACAAGGCTGACTTTCTGATCGCTCATCTCAAGTCCATGGGTATCGAAGATATCCGCGAGTATAATGCCCCGGCCAAGGACGTTTCCTGCGGTTACCGTCCAAACGTTGTGGCAGTCATCCCTGGCAAAAATACGGAAAAGACCCTGTGGGTCATCTCGCATATCGACATCGTCCCTCCGGGCGACCTGACTCTGTGGGATACCGATCCCTACACACTGGTTCGTGATGGTGATAAAATAATCGGCCGAGGCGTTGAAGACAATCAGCAGGGCATTGTTTCCTCACTCCTGACGGCACAGGCTCTTCTTGATTTGAAAATCACCCCGGAAGTTAACTACGGTATGATTTTCGTGGCTGACGAAGAGACCGGCAGCTATTTCGGTCTTGAGTATCTGGTCAAGGAACATGAAGAGATGTTCGCCAAAGACGATCTTTTCCTGGTTCCCGACTTCGGTGAACCCTCTTCCGAAATGGTGGAAGTCGCAGAAAAGTCCATGTTCTGGCTCAAGGTCATTGTTGAAGGCAAGCAGTGCCACGCATCCACCCCGTATCAGGGTGTGAATTCTTTGGTTGCTGCTTCAGACTTCATCCTTCGTATCAAGGAGCTTGAAAGCATCTACGATGCCGAAAATCCGATTTACGACCCGCCCCGCTCCACGTTTCAGCCCACCATGAAAGAAGCGAATGTGGCAAATATCAATACCCTTCCCGGTCGCGATGTCTTTTACATCGACAGCCGCGTGATGCCTGAATATGACGTTGAAGAAATTCTGCAGACCATCAGGGGTTTTGGTTCCGAAGTGGAAAAAGCGCATGGTGTGACCATATCCTACGAGACTGTTCAGGCTGAAAAAGCTGCTCCCGCCACACCGACCGATAGTGAAATCGCGATCAAAGCTATTCAGTCCATTAAGAAAGTCTACAACAACAATCCTCGCACCGTGGGTGTAGGTGGCGGAACCGTCGCTGCTTTCTTGCGTCGGAAAGAGTATCAGGCCGTAGTCTGGGCTACTCTGAATCATTGTGCTCATCAGCCCAACGAATGGGCCTCCATCAAGAACACCATCAATGATGCCAAAGTCATTGGTGATATTCTCCTGACCAAATAGAGGGATACGGAAGGCAAATGCAGCGTAAAGCCCCATTTCCGAATCAATTCGATCTCATTGTCGTGGGAGCGGGCCATGCTGGTTGTGAAGCCGCCATGGCCGCTGCCCGGCTTGGGCTTAAGACGCTGCTTTTGACCATTAATGCAGACCGCATCGGCCATTTGTCCTGCAATCCTGCCATCGGCGGGTTGGCCAAAGGACATATGGTCAAGGAAATCGACGCACTTGGTGGCATGATGGGGTTGTGGGCTGACGCCGCAGGTATTCAGTTTCGTATCCTCAATACCCGCAAAGGGCCGGCAGTTCGCTCCAGTCGCGCCCAAATTGACCGCGCCGAGTATATGCGTGTAGTCCAGAAATCCATTTTTGCTCAGGACAATCTGTGGGTATTTCAGGACACCGGCGCCGCCGTGCTCACCAAGGACGGACGCGCCTGCGGAGTCCGTACGGAACTGGGAGAAGAGTTGCCTTCACGTGCCGTGCTTCTCACCACTGGGACATTTTTGCGCGGTCTCATGCATATCGGTCTGGAAAATATCAAGGGCGGTCGCATGGGCGATCCGGCCTCGAACCAGTTGTCCGACAACCTGCGCGAACTTGGTTTCGAATTGGGTCGACTCAAGACAGGCACCACGCCGAGGCTTTTGAAAGATTCTATCAATTTCGATGTCATGCAGATGCAGCCGGGCGATGATCCGCCGGTTCCGTTCAGCTTTCGCAACAAGACCGTACCCATGCCGCAGGTTCCGTGTTACCTGACCTACACCAATGAACAGGCGCATGAGGCGATCCGTTCCGGCTTTGATCGTTCACCCATGTTCACAGGCGTCATTGAAGGAACGGGTGCACGATACTGCCCGTCCATTGAAGACAAGGTCGCCCGTTTCCCTGAAAAGGATCGTCATCAGATTTTTGTGGAACCGGAAGGACTGGATAGCCCGGAAATGTATCCGAGCGGTATTCCCACCAGTCTGCCCTTTGACGTGCAGAAAAAGATGGTTGCTGCGATTGTCGGGTTGGAAAATGCGCAAATTGTTCGCCCTGGCTATGCGATTGAATACGATTTCGTACCGCCAACGCAGCTTAAAGCCACGCTTGAGACAAAAAATGTATCCGGCCTGTATTTCGCCGGACAAATTAACGGCACCTCGGGTTACGAGGAAGCCGCAGCGCAAGGACTTTGGGCCGCGATCAATGTCTGCAATCAACTTCTTGGACGTGATCCATTCCTGCTTTCCCGCGATCAGGCATATATGGCCGTGCTCGTGGATGATCTTGTCACCAAAGGGACCGAAGAACCATATCGCATGTTTACTTCCCGCGCTGAGCACAGACTTTTGCTCCGAGAAGGAAATGCAGACGAACGTTTGACCTCCATTGGTCGTGACCTCGGTCTTGTCGACGACGATCATTGGGCAATATACTCCGCCAAGCAGGAACAGCTTCAATCCACGCTGAAAGCTTTGCGTTCAATTCGTATTCGTCCTGACGCTCCCACTCGCGCGATAATGCAAGAGATTGGAGCCTCGGTCCCCGGAAAGGCCGTTGAACTGGCTGCCCTGCTACGCCAACCACAAATGTCCATTGAGCAGTTGGAAGTTTTTTATCCGCCTATTGCCGATCTGGATGAAGTTGTTTTGCGCGAAGCTGAAACTCAGGTTCGCTATGAAGGATACCTTGTCAAACAGGCGGAACTCGTCGCCAAGTTCAAATCCATGGAAAATGTCGCTCTCCCGACGGATCTCGACTATTCCGAAGTCTCTGGTTTGACGCGTGAAGTTGTGGAAAAGCTGTCTTCAGTTCAGCCTATGACGTTGGGGCAGGCTGGACGCATATCCGGCATCACCCCCGCAGCTCTAACCTGCCTGGAAGTCCATCTCAAAAAAAACGGCCTCTTGTAACCAAAGGGTTGGTTCGTTGTATTGACAGTGAGTGACTCTCTGTCTAAATACAGAGAATACGATGAAGTGATCACAGTTGTGTGATTTCATCAATTATTCAATGCATTGACAACCCACCTCAAGGAGTCTGATCTTGGACGAAGGATCTGACAGTCGGTTTTTTACCATTTTCAAAAAACTATTCGGCACGAATGGCCAACAGATCGAGGAGCACATCCTTGAAGCCAAGGCTGACGGAGAGCTTGAGAGCGACGAAGTCTCCATGCTGCTCAACGTCTTGGAGCTTGATGAAAAGCAGGTCAAGGAAATCATGGTCCCGCGTACGGACATGGTTTGCGCCGAAATAGGTAGTTCTGTTAAAGAGGTCGCCGACCTTATCGCGAATCAGGGAGCACATTCCCGTATCCCCATATTTCAGGAAACCAAAGATCATATTCTTGGTCTGGTTCATGCCAAAGACCTTTTGGAGCCTCTTCTGCAAGGATTGGACAATGCTCCTGTGGACACTCTCATGCGCCCTCCTTTCTTCGTGAATGAAGAAAAAGCGTTAGATGAAGTCCTGGCTGTCCTCAAACAGGAAAAACTCCACATGGCAATTGTACAGGATGAATATGGCGGAACGTCGGGCATGGTCACCATGGAAGACGTTTTGGAAGAAATTGTTGGCGAAATAGCTGATGAATACGATCAGGAACGTCCCATAGAAATTCAAGAACTTCCTGACGGAGCATTCATTGTCTCTGGACGCGTCCCCTTGGATGAAGTCAGTGAACGATGCTCACTTGATCTCGAAAGTGAAGAAGTAGATTCCATTGGTGGTTTCATTGCCGCCATGGCTGGGCGTATCCCCGGGCAAGGCGAATTCTACACCTTCGATAATCGGCGGTTTACCGTATTGGAAGCCGATGAGCGCCAAATCTGGTCCATCAAAATCGAACCTCTCATACAAGAGTAAGCCGTGTTAACACTGGTCCTCATCGCAACAGTCGGGGCGTGGATAGGCTTTGCCAACCCCATATTTCACTTTCCATTGGCCGCATTGGCTTTTCCCCTTGGTCTTGCCTGGATCGGTCTGCGAGCTACATCCGGTAAAAATGCTTTGAAATACGGATGGCTGGCCGGAACGCTGGCTGCCATCGGTTGCTATTACTGGATGGTCATCCCTGTCCAGATTTACGGTGGTCTACCGTGGTTCATCGCCCTGCCCTGCCCTGTCTTGCTGGCTGCCGTAATGAGTCTTTATTTTGGCCTGTTCTCTTTGGGCATGTATCACGCTGGCAAACAGATTGATGGTGTTCCTCTTTGTCTTTTGGCTGGCTTTGCCTGGGCAACCATGGAAATGCTTATGGGAACATTGTTTTCCGGTTTTCCATGGACAACCTTGTCTTCCGCGTTTGCCTCATGGCCGTTTGCCATACAGGGGGCATCTGTGCTTGGAGCGTATGGCCTATCCGGCGTTTTCGCGATGCTGGCCGTGGCTCTTCTGCTATACAGCACCTATAGAAGCACACTTTGGTTCACCGTTGGGTTGACGGCCTGCCTGACCGTTTTTGGTTTCTACAGGACTATGACCTTCGATACAGGCAATGCTGACTTTTCTGTGTCTTTGATTCAGGGCAATGTGGATCAGGGAAAGAAATGGGTACCGGCATACCAGGCTGCTACCGTAAAAAAGTACAGCAAGCTGACTTTGGAGGCGATGCGGGATCATAAACCCGCTCTCGCTATCTGGCCGGAAACAGCTATGCCTTTTTATTTGCAGAACATGACACCATTGCGCAAAGGTGTTGAAATTCTGGCGAGAGAAGCCAACGTCAATATTATTACCGGGTCTCCGGCCTATCATGTCACCGACATGAAAAAGAACAACTACGTTCTTTACAACCGGGCATGGCTCATGGACACAACCGGTCGGACAACTCAGCATTACGATAAGGAGCACCTTGTTCCATTCGGCGAATATATGCCCTTTGAAGAATGGATGCCCTTTGAGAAACTGGTTCAGGCCGCCGGCAACTTTCTCCCCGGCTCAGACAACCAACCACTGAAGGTGAATGGCGTTGCTCTCGGAGTACTCATTTGTTATGAAGCCATATTCCCAGAGTTGGCGCAAAAACAGGTTGAGCGTGGCGCAAGTATTCTGCTGAACATAAGTAATGACGCATGGTTCGGTGACACCTCAGCTCCACAGCAGCACCTCAATTTATCCATCATGCGAGCTGTTGAACAGGGACGCTGGCTGGCGAGAAGTACCAATACAGGTATTTCGGCATTCGTTGACCCAGTTGGACGAATCGTCGCCATGGGTACACAATTTCAGGCCGAAAGCCTGAGCCTGAGCATTGCGCCTTTGTCTGAAATGACACTCTATCACCGGATAGTCGGCTGGTTGACGTTTTTCATTTATACTATGACCATTGCCGCATTCGGATTTATCAGCTACACAGCTATTCGATATAAAGGAAATAAGAATAATGTTTGAATATCCTGAGCTTAAAGCTGCTTCACAGGAGCTTATGAACCAATTCGAGACTCTCTGGGGGCGTCTTTGACTACGCCGAGACCAAAGAGCGGCTCGACGCCATAGAAGTTGAACTTTCCAAGCCCGGTGCTTGGGATAAGCCCGAAGCTCTTACCCCCGTGCTCAAGGAAAAAAGTCAGCTTTCCACCAAACTCGACATGTATGACAGGTTGTCTGAAGCCAAGGATGACCTTGAGGCATGGCTTGAATTAGCCCAAGAATCCCCTGACGACGAATCCCTGGCAGCTTTGGATGAACAGGTTGCCTTGCTCAAAGAACGGCTGGCAGGGACGGAATTGGCAACAATGTTTGCTTTCGAGCATGATAAAAGTAATGCCATTCTTGAAATTCATCCCGGCGCAGGTGGTGTGGAATCCCAAGACTGGGCGGAAATGTTGCTTCGTATGTACAACCGCTACGCCGAACGCAAAGGGTTCAAAGTTTCTCAACTCGACTTTCAGGCCGGGGATGAAGCAGGCATCAAGTCTGTTACTCTTCAAATTGAGGGACTGTTCGCCTATGGGCTGCTCAAAGGCGAAGCTGGAGTCCACCGGTTGATTCGTATTTCTCCATTCGATTCATCTGGCAGACGCCATACCTCTTTCGCGTCTGTGGATGTTTATCCCGATATGGACGACGATATCGAAATTGAGGTTAAAGACGAAGATTTGCGGGTAGATACCTTTCGCTCCAGTGGTCCTGGCGGGCAGTCGGTCAATAAAACCAGTTCCGCTGTCCGTATCACGCATATCCCCACTGGTATTGTCGCCCAGTGCCAGAATGAAAAATCACAGCACAGGAACAAGGCTACAGCCTTGCGCCTGTTGAAAGCTCGACTCTATGAACAGGAGTTGAAAAAAATCGAAGAAAGCCGCAGGCAGGATTATCAGGCCAAAGAGGCCATTGCCTGGGGAAGTCAGATTCGTACTTATACGCTTCAACCTTATCGTTTGGTCAAAGACCACCGGTCCAATAGTGAAAGCGGCAATGTTGACGCTTTTTTGGACGGAGATCTGGACGAAATGATCCGAAACCACCTACTCTACATCCATGCCCAAGGAAAAAAAGATTAATTTCCCTGAACAGGAACTCGCCACTGAACTTTCTGAACTCCAGAAGGAACTGTGTGGTCTTACCCAGGCATGCCTGGGTAAGCTCGATACAGATGCTGTCTGGGTCTTTCGGTTGTTTAAAGATATCACCCCGGAGAAGTGGGATGAGCTGTCAGCAAAACACGATTTGCAACAGTGGCTGACCATGCCTATCGATAGTGACGCTTTTCCTCAGTTGAAAAAGTTTCAGAAAACTCTGGAAAACCTTTCTTATCAGACTGATCATGATGCCCTGACAGGTTTGGCAAACAGACGTGCTTTTGACCGTATTCTCGATATTGAGATTGAACGATCAAAACGAGCAAAAACGCCGTTGTCACTTGCCATCTTTGATCTCGACGACTTTAAATCCGTTAATGACACCTATGGTCATTCCAAGGGAGATGAGGTGTTGACGCGTTTTGCCGAGCACCTACAGGCATCGACCAGACGATATGACCTTGCAGCCCGATTTGGCGGAGAAGAATTCGCTTTGATTATGGCAGGTTCAGGCGTAGTCAAGGCTACACAGCTTTTGAACAGATTACTCCATGAATTCAAAGAAATAGAATTTCATTCTTCTGATGGAGAAACCTCCTTCAACGTTACATGTTCTGCGGGGTTAACCTGCTTCAAAGGCACTGTAAACATGACGGAGAAACAACTCATCGACCTGGCAGACGAAGCGCTTTATGATGCAAAATCGTCCGGCAAAGATCAGGTCAAAGTATCCAGATTGCCCTTTGTGGACAATGTGCCAAACGAAACTCTTGTCCAGGCAAATGAAAAGCAATTCCTGTTCGGCGGGAAATAACGGAGACAGGCCATGAACAAAAACAAGACACTTAGCCTCGCCATAATGAGCGGTAAAGGCGGCGTGGGCAAAACCAACATCGTTCTCAATCTGGGATACGCTTTGCAGCAGGCTGAAACAACGGCCATGTTGATGGATTGCGACCTCGGACTGGCCAACCTTGATGTACTGCTCGGCATTTCACCTGAAAAGAATTTACATGATCTGCTGCAGACCGGAGTCACTGCAGAAGATGTCCTTGTTTCCATCGAACCCGGCTTTGACATGCTTCCGGCCACAAGCGGCGTGCCTGAATTGGTCGAAATGGACGAAGATATCCAGGATATCCTTTTCAAAAAGCTCATCGCTATCGCAGGGCGATATGATTATCTTATGCTTGACCTTGGGGCTGGTATCAGTCCGACTGTCTTGTCACTGGCCGCTCTTTCACAACTTCGGGTTGTCGTTGTCACCCCTGAACCTACCTCTTTGACTGACAGTTACGCCATGATCAAAGTTTTGACCACGCAGTACGGAATCAAGGATTATTTGGTCGTGGTCAATCAGGCTTTGAGTGCACAAGAAGCGAACCAAACGTTTGATCGATTATCTGCTGCATGCAAAAATTTTCTGAACATCGAATTGAGAAACCTTGGCTTTGTCCATCAAGACTCGACACTTGTCGAATCGGTTCGGCGTCAGACTCCTCTTATGAAATATGCCCCAAAAGCCCCGGCCAGCAAGGATATTACGGGGCTTGCACGGAAGATTATGCGGTACCGTGAGGACAATCTTGAGCGAATTGGCGGACGTCCAATTTTGAAAAATTTTCCATCCTGACGAAATAACAAATAAGGGGTTGACGAAAAGAGTCATTTTTCGGCATAGTTAGTGAGAATTTTGGAGAATGTCTTCATTTCCATTTCTTCGCAGTCCCATTTGGTGGTCCTGCGATTCAAGCAATGTTTCAGGGGGAAACCATGAATAAGAGCGAATTGATCAAGGCTCTGTCGGAACAGAAAAAAATGCACGTTGACGAGGCCACCAAAGTGGTCGGAGCTTTCGTCGATTCCGTCAAGGAAGCCCTTCGTCGCGGCGACCGTGTCGAAATCAGAGGTTTTGGCAGCTTCAAGATCAAGGACTACGAAGGCTACACCGGACGTAACCCCAAGACCGGTACTGTTGTTCAAGTTAAACCCAAAAAACTTCCCTTCTTCCGTCCTGGTAAAGAGTTGAAAGAATTTATTAACCAGTAGGATGAGACGGTTTTCATACTGCCTTTTTCTGGCAGCCTGGCTTTTCGCCTGCACTTACGCGTGGGCGAAAGAGCCGGTCTTGACCATTCTTTACTCGGCAAATACGTATGGCACGGTGCGTCCATGCCCATCATGAGGTGGTAAAACACTTGGTGGCGTGGCCCGGCGGGCCACGTATTTTTTTGACGTCCATAAAACATCGGCACCACGATTCGTGGTCTCCGGTGGTTGGGAGTTCATGCGTCCTCAGGGCAAGCTTCCCGCCACTGATGTGGTGCGTTCATTAATCAAGGCTTACAACCTCATGGAGTACGACATCGGATTCGTCCCCAAGGAAGAAGCTCGTGCTTTGGCAAAGGTTTCAGCTGACCTTGGTCCGTGGCAGCAGTCTTACGGAGAAGCCCCGGTTACAGTTTTGACAACCGACACTGGCGACAAAGTTGGTTTCATCCGATTCCCTTCTCTGCCTGGAGATATGGATATACCGAGTTCAGAATTGATCTTACGCATAGAACGACACATCAAAGCGATACGAAAAGAAGTTCGCCTTGTTATTGGTCTGTCTGAATGGGGTTGGCTTGGGGAAAAAGAGTATTTGATGAAAAACCCCAAAGTCGTTCCCGATTTTCTTTTGGGAAGTGGCCGTGGGTCTGGACTCAATGGCCGCATCTTGGCTAATGACCGTTGCGTCTGGGTTCGTCCTTATGACAAGGGGCGGAGCATTTGCGAGATACAGATATTCGAATGGCCTGATCGAAAGAATTCGTTTGCCTGGAGAGTCTCGAAGAATTATAACACGTCTTCAATAGGGTTGAACGATACCTATAAGGACAATCCGGAAGTGGCCGCTGTATTGCAATAGCGGCTTCCATCCGTACGTTTCATAGAAACAGAAGGAGATGACTATGGAATTCAGAGGAGCCTATACCGCCCTCTCGACCCCGTTCACGAACGGGGAAATCGATGAATCCGCATACCGGGATTTCATTGAATGGCAAATCGAGCAGGGAATTGACGGGCTGGTGCCATGCGGCACCACTGGCGAAGCCGCCACTTTGACTCATGAAGAGCAAGGGCGGATCATCAAAATTTGTGTGGAGCAGGCTAAAGGCCGTGTGCCGGTTGTCGCCGGTGCCGGTTCAAACTCCACAAAAGAAGCCATCGCACTGACCCTGATGGCCAAAAACGCCGGAGCGGATGCTGCCCTGCAGATTACTCCCTATTACAATAAACCGACGCCGGGCGGATTGGTGGAACATTTCAAAGCAATTGCTGCTGAAGTCTCCATGCCGTTCGTCATTTACAATGTTCCCGGGCGTACCGGCCTCAATCTGCTTCCTGCGCATCTCAAGATGATCGTTGATGCAGTTCCTGAAGCAGTTGCTGTCAAAGAGGCTACCGGTGACATGAATCAGGCTGCTCAGGTTATCGAACAGTGTGGCAAGGATTTCAATCTGTTGTCTGGTGACGATTTTACAGTTCTCCCCCTGCTCTCGGTGGGCGGCGTGGGTGTTATTTCCGTCATTTCCAACGTCATGCCCAAAGCAATGAGTGACATGTGCAAAGCCTTTTTTGACAAGGATCACGAAACAGCTCTGGATCTGAGTCTGAAAATGGCTCCGGTCAATCGTGCCATGTTCATGGAAACAAATCCCATTCCTGTTAAAACATCCCTGTCCATGATGGGTATTTTCAAGGATGCACAGTTCCGTCTGCCTATCGTTCCTTTGCAGGACGAGAACAAACCCAAACTGAAATCCGTGCTGAAAACCGCCGGTATATTGTAATTTATAAAGCCCCAGCCGTATGGCCGGGGCTTTTTTCGTCATCTCCTGAAAAGGGCGGCCAAACGGTCGCCCTTTTTTTGGCTCATATTGTTCTTCGTAAACAATGCGAGGCGGCACTGATCAATTATCGAGAGAACGCCACTTGGTAATAATCAAATCCAAAACGCCCTCTTGTTTTAGAGCTTGCAGCGCCTTTTCAATTTGATTGAGCAATTCATCATTACCTTTTATCACAGCAATGCCCACAGGTGATCCAGGATCTGCATTTTCGAGTATTCTGACATTTATTTTATGTTTTTGGGCAAGGTACAAACCGACTTCAAGCGGAGCAATAACGGCCACAGCAGTCCCTTGTTGCAACATCCGCATGGAGATGTCCTTGCTGTTGGTCTGAAATAAGCGAATCTGGCTTCTCAGACCTATTTGGGTAAAATATTTCTCCACGAACGAATG
>Ga0070728_10000910_pt1 | contig 50247 bp, 38 predicted proteins | sample tdDd471_FD_66723 | JGI IMG/M metagenome (GOLD analysis project Ga0070728, IMG submission 66723) | Marine sediment microbial communities from the Atlantic coast under amendment with organic carbon and nitrate - tdDd47.1 | ecosystem: Environmental > Aquatic > Marine > Coastal > Sediment | place... | reverse complement strand
CGGATCCGGCTCCGGCGGCATCTCTGCATCCTCGTTCGGGTTGCAGATGAAGTGGTGCATGTAGACACCGTCCGTCGTGCGGAGCTTGCCCTCGATGAACACCGTGATCGGCATGCCCTCGCGGGACAGGTAGACCTCGGACGGTTCGGGCGCTTCGGCCTCCTCTTCGGACGGCTCCTCGCCCTCGGCCGGCGGCTCCGGCGGCGGCGGCGGGTACGTGCTGAAGGTGTGCGGCGTCACGTAGGGCTCGCCGGTCTCCATGTTGACCAGCAGGCGGCCGTTGTACGACACGAGCGCGCCGGGCGGGTCGGACGTGACGGTGATCTCGCCGAACAGGCGGGTCTGCGTCGACTCGTCGTCTTCGGCAACGTCGAGCGGCGGCTCCCAGTTCATGCGCCACTCGAGCTCACGCGCCCGCTCTTCGACGGGGATGAGGCAGTGGTCGGCGCCGTAGTCGGGCGAGCCGGGCCAGCAGACCGTGTAGACCAGGTCGGCAGTGTAGTCGCCGTTGAACTGGTTCTGGACCCACGGGCTGTCGTCGTCGTCGTACGACGGGATCGTGATCTCGCGGTCCTCGAAGTTGCCGCCACCCTCGAGGGTGAAGGTGAAGGCTTCGTCGACCTTGATGTCCTGGAACGAGATCATCGACCGGGACGGCACGACCATGTCGCGGCGCGAGCCGGGGAAGATCAGCGTCGGGTGCCCTTCGGCGATGACGCGAAGACCGCGGGGGTCCGTCGTGATCGTCAGCGTGCCGTACTTGGGCGCCTCAGCGAGCATCTGCAGTCGCTCTTCTTCGCGACGCTGCTCCTCGAGGTGCTCGTAGTACTCGACGCAACTCCGGCCGGTGAGCTCGAAGTTGAGGCACTCCTTCCGCTCCTCGGGGAGCGTGAAGTACACGCCGGCGAACGCGCCACCGCCGATGAGCAGCGCCGCGATCATCCAGATGAAGCCACGATTCGGGCGACCGTCGAGGTCGTCGTCCAGCTCCGGCATCTTGCCGAGGCGGGTCTCCTCGCCGGTGCCGCTGAAGACGGCCGAGATGGCCTGATCGTTGGTCATCGGCGGCGCGACGTAGGGGCCTTCGCGCTCGCTCGTCACCGAGCCAGCGTCAGCAGCCGCCTTCTTCGTCGCGGGCTTCGCCTTTGCCTTCGACTTCTTCTTCGTCTTCTTCTTCGGGGCCGGTTCGGGCTCGGGCTCGGGCTCGGGCTCTTCGTCCTCGTCCTCGTCCTCGTCCTCATCGTCCTCGGCCGAGTCATCATCCTCGGCGGACGCGTCGTCCTCCGACTCGTCGGCGTCTTCGACCTCTTCGGTCTCTTCGCCGTCTTCGTCGGTGGCCTCTTCATCCTCGTCGACGCCCATCTCCTGAGCGAGGGCTTCGATGATGTCGTCGGCGGAAGCGCCCTTCTTCTTCTTATCAGCCATTCGAGCCCCTTCGGGGGAACCGGAAGTGCCTGGGGATAGCGCCGGGAGCCTACGTTCACGGCTCGACGATTGTCAATGACGTTCCGGTGACGTCACAGACGGCTTCGCGGCCGGGTTTCATCTGCCTCAGCGCGGTCGCCGGACCGGCGCCGGATCTGCTGCAGACCTCGGCTTGACACCCCACGGGTCGGCGGTCAGATTCCGCGCCTCACGCCCCTCTGCGCGGACGACAAATGGGCCTCCTCGACTACTTCTCGAAGGACAAGCAGGCAGAACGCAAGCGCGCGGCCTGCCACAAGAAGCTGACGAACATGTACTACCAGAAGGTCGACCGGCTCGCCGCCGCCGACACGATGGCAGCCATGGCCGCCGAGGGCGACGACGAGGCGCTCAAAATCCTCCTGCTTCGCTTCGAGCAGCTCGCGCCGAACGGGACGATTGACCGCGAAGAGAAGAACTACGTGCACGACCTGCTCGTGGATCTCGGCGACCGGGCGATCGACGTCGTGTCCACCTACGTGCGCACTACGGACAAGGCGGTCTGGTGGCCGCTGCAGGTGCTCGAGAACGTGCTCGACGGCCCCGACTTCGTCGCGTTCCTCGCCGAGCTGCTCGAGACGACGGACACCGACTACGTGCGCAACCCCGAGAAGAAGCTCGGGCTCGTGCAGTATGCCGCCACGATGGGTGTCCCATCCCTCGTGTCCCCGCTCTGTCGGTTCGTCGAAGATCACGACGAGACGGTGCGTTTCAACGCCGTCGACGCGCTCACCAAGTTCGGTGGCGAGACCGCGGGCAACGCCTTCGCCGCGCGCCTCGCGGACCCAGACGAGGACAGCGGTCGCATCCGCGCGCGGATCTGCGAGGCCCTCGCCGAGCTCGGTACGCCCACCGGGGAGCACGCCGAAGCGATCCGCGGTCGGCTCGTGAAGGGATTCGTGATGGACGACGAGGGGCACGTCGTCCGCCGGTGACGACTCGTGTCGCTCGAACCACGCAGCCGCGACGCGTCCCGGGCCGGTCCGCGCCGAGCGCCACTCGCTGAACGGTCCGCCCGGCGCGGCTAGCCGGCGCTCGGCGAAGCCTCGTGCGCCACGGCGCCACCGACGTGCACGCGACGCAGGGCGGTCGATCGGGGCACGAAGAGCCAGTGCTCGACGGCCCGCCAGGCGTCGTCCTCGGACGCGAGCTCGGCGCCGCCAAACTCGATCGCGTCGAACCGCGATCCCACGGTGAGGTCGCCGGCACCGAGCCCGAGGCTCGACGCGCCGGCGCTCGCGCAGTGCATCAGGGCGTCGGCGACGCGCAGCCAGCCCCGCTCGGGCAGCGCGAGCACGTTGCGGCGCTCGTACCGCAGCCGCTCGTGCAGCTCGAGAAGCCGCAGCTCGTCGGCCGCATCGACCACCGCGTGCGAGTCGCTGCCGACGGCGATCGGGACGCCGCGGCGCAGTAGATCCCGCGTGTCGAGAAGCCCGTCGCCGAGGTCCCGCTCGGTCGTCGGGCACGCGCAGACGATCGTCCCGGTCGACGCAATCAGCTCGCGGTCGAGTCCGTCGAGGTGGGTCGCGTGCACCACCGTCGCGTGGGGCCCCAGTGCACCGGCGTCGTGCAACACGGCGATCGGCGAGCGCCCGTGCTCGGCCCGGCACTCCGCCAGCTCGCGCCGCTGCTCGGACGCATGGGTGTGGCAGACGACGCCGTCCTCGCGGGCCGCTGCTGCGACCACCGCGATGTCGTCGCGCGAAGCGGCCCGCACCGAGTGCACGCCGATCGCCACGTCGACGCCCGGCCCGGCCAGCGCGGCCCGCATGCCGCGCACGTAGGCGACAAACGCCTCGGCGGACGCGAAGACGAACCGGCGCTGACGCTCAGCAGGCGCGCGACCCGCGCCGGCGCGTCGATAGAGCACCGGGATCAGGACGAGATGGATCCCGGCGGTGCGTGCCGCGCGGACCATCGCCTCGGCGGTCGCCCATGCCGGATCGGTCGGTTCGCCGCCCGGCCCGTGGTGCAGGTAGTGAAACTCACCGACGGATGCGTAGCCCGAAGCGACCATCGCGCGGTACGCATCGACGGCGATCGCCTCGACCTCTGCGGGGGTCAGCCGATCGGCGAGGGCGTACATCTGCTCGCGCCATGACCAGAAGTCGTCGTGCTCGCGCCCCGGCTCGAGGCGATGGGTGCGTCCGCGCAGCGCCCACTGAAAGGCGTGGGAGTGCGCGTTGTGCACGGCCGGCGCGAGGGCTGGCACGGCGTCATCCGTCGGGACGCCGGTCGTGATCGACGCCACGCGGGCGCCGTCGAGTTCGAAGACCACGTCCCGCTGCATCACGCCGCCGACGAGGGCGAACCGTGCGGCGACCCGTCTCATTCGTCGAGCACGCCTTCGGCGACGATCATCCCGCAGCGGGCGCTCTCGGTCGCCTCGAACGCCTCGCGGGCCTCGCGCGCCATCGCCTGCAGCGCCGCGTCGTCGTGGCGCAGGTCGTGGTGCGAGAGCAGCAGGCGGCCGACGCCGGCCTCGGCCGCGATGCTCGCCGCCTGCAGGTTCGTCGAGTGGCCCCAGCCGTCGTGACGGGGGTACTGCCCCTCGGTGTACTGGGCGTCCATGATGAGGACGTCGGCGCCTTCGCAGAACTGCAGCAGGGCGTCGCGATCCATCCGGCTGACCTCGAGGTCACCGCTGAACACGATACGCAGCCCGCCAACGTCGAACGAAAACGCGGAGCAGCCGCCGGGGTGGGCGACCTCCATCCACCGGTAGTCGACGCCACCGAAGTGGTCGCCACCGGACGACTCGAGATCCCGCGTCGCCACCCGAGCGCCCGCCGCGTCGGCCAGCGGGACGGGGAAGGCCGGCGGTCCATTGAACCGGGTCATCCAGTCCCAGACGCCGGCGCCTTCGCGGGGCACGCCGTGCACCTCGAGGTCCCAGTCCTTCGCGAAGAGCGGGTGCCAGTGCGGCAGCCCGACGACGTGGTCCCAGTGCAGATGCGACATCAGCAGTCGCGTCGGCTTGCGGTCCACGCCCCGAACCCGGCCCAGATGCGGCAACCCGGTGCCCGCATCGATGATGATGCGCGCGTCGGGCAGATCGAGCTCGAGGCACGTCGTCAGTCCACCGTGCAGCGCGCGTCCGTCGCCGCCCACGGATACCCCGCCGTTGCATCCCCAGATGCGAAATTCCCACCGTCGGGTGGGGTTCGGCGTTTGGGTGGTCATCGGAGGTCCGGGCGAGGAGCGAGGCGCACTGAAGCGGTCGGCGGCGCGGGGTCAGGTGAATCCGAGCCGGTCCGCCCCCGTGCGAGCACACCCTGCCAGCATGGCCTACCCACGCTGCACGTCAAGAAGGTCGCGCCCCCGGTGGACGATCCGACCCGGCCCACCTTCGGTTGCAAAGGCGGATTCGCGGGGTATGATGCCGCGCCCTGGCCCCGCCATGTGATGCTACCGAGCTCCCACATCCGACTCGTCGATCTGATCGCTCGGATCCCCGCGGACGCTGCACGATCGCTCGCCGACGACCTCGGCGTGGAGCCCGAGGGCATCCCCGGTCTCTGCGCCCACCCGTCGTGGATCCAGCGCCGCGCCGACGATCTCGGCGAAGACGCACGAGCGATCCTCGACGGTGTGTTGCAGGCGCCGTCGGGGTGGCTCGACGCGCTGGACGGGCAGGGGCTCGACCGCGATCTGATCGGCCTCGTCTACACCGTCGAGGTCGAGGGGCGCATCTGGTGGGTCACGCCCATCGAGACCCGGCTCGCCCTGCTCGACCCGACGCTCGCCGAGGTGAGCGACGTCGCCGTGCTCCTGGCGACGCGCGAGGACGACGAGCTCGAGCGCCTCGCCACCCTGCACGGCGTCGAGCCGCGCGAGGACGACGACGCGGTCGACGTCGCGATCGCGATCTCGGACGCGCTGCTCGACACCGAGCGACTGCACGATCTGCTGGAGTCGCTGCCGTCCACCGCCCGGGCGCTCCTGTTCTGGATGACGTCCGAGGGGCGGTCGGCCACCGAGTCCGAGCTCGCCGCGCACGCCAGCCACCTCGCCGAGCGCAACGGCGAGACGTCCACGACGGCCGAGCGTGTGCTGCAGCGCCTCGGCCTGCTGGTGCCGCTGCCGACCGACGACACCCGCGTCGTCGTGCCCCGCGACCTCTCGTTCGCGCTCGGTGAGGTGCTCGACGGGTTCCTCGCCGACGTCGTGTTCGAGCGGTACGAGCAGCTGCGCACCGACGGGCTTCCGGCGTTCCGCGACGTGTTCCCCCGCGGCGCCGGTGGTGATCCGTTGATCGCGTTCCGCACGCGCCTGCTGCTCGCGCTGCACCACGGGCACGATCCCGCCCACGCCGTGGATCGCCTGCTGGTCGGCCTGCGCATCGCGCGGGCTGAAGGCACCGGCGCCGGCGAGCTGGCGTCGTACCACCTCGACGTGTCGGGCCCCGAGAGCGTCGCTCGCCGCGCGATGCGGGCGTGGATGAGCTCGATCGACGATGGGTGGACCCGCACGCTGGTCGACGCGTTCGGCGGCGACAACGCGCGCCTCACCGAGCCGCTCTTCGCCCCCGAGTCCGAGGACGCGGCCGGCGATCGCGACCAGTGGATGCTCTTTCTGTACCACCTGCGCGGGCAGCTGCTCTTTCTGCTCGGCGCGCTCTCGCCCGGGCACTGGTACAGCCTGGACGCCCTCGGCACCTGGTTCTGCGCGGTGTATCGCCGCACGGCCTGGGACCTGCTCGGGCGCTCGCGCTTTCGCTCGGACATCCCCCGCGACGCCCTGCCCGTGCCGTCGATTGCCGTGACAGCGGCGCTGAACGGCACGGTGACGGACGCCCTGCGCACCCTCGTCGTCGAGTTCTTCGAGCCCCTCGGCTCGATGCGGCTCGACCCCAGCGGCCAGCGGTTCATGACGAACCCCGAGGCGCTGCGCGTCTTTCGCGACGACGACGCCGGGTTCGGCGATCTGTGGGCGCTCTGCGAGGACTGGCTCGGCGACGACGTCGACCTGTGGATGCCGCTACCGTCCGATCCGGGCGCGCGCGTGCACGGGGTCTCGCGGCTGGTGTGGCTCGAAGACGGTCGCCTCGTCGCCGACCCGGACGCGCACCTCGACGACCTGCTTCGGATCGCCGAGTGGACCCACGTTCAGCACGACGGCACCGGGCTCGTCTTCACGTTCGATGCCGATAGCGTCGCCCGCGGCGAAGACCGATTCGGCGCCGATCCGGACGAGTTCCTGCTCTGGCTGCACGTCCGGTCCGGCGGCGTCCCGGGCCGCGTGCGGGCACACTTCCCCCTCTCGGGCGCGACGATCGACGGCGGCGACGCGGCGATCGCCGACGCCGCGCGCGTCGCGGTGCAGTCGGCCGTCGAGTCCGTCGAGCGCTGGGGCGCCCAGCCGCCCCTGCCGCTGCTCGAAGAGGTCCGCAGCTGGGGCGCCGTCGCCGTGCCGCCGCTGCTTTCGATCGTCGAGGACGCCGCGGCGAAGCGGGACTTCGACGCCCCGATGATCGTGCACGCCTGCGTGCTGCTCGGCGAGCTCGGCATGGACGTCGCGCTGCCGGCGCTGCTGCGCACCGTCGCGTGGGCGGACGACGAGGGGCCGGCGGCCGCAGCGGCGATGGCCGTCGCGCGCATCGGTGGATCCGACGCCGTCGAGGGCCTCGTCGCCCTGCTGAACAACGAGTCGGCGACGTGGGAGCAGCGGCTGCACGCCTCGCGCACCCTGTCGAGCCTCGCCGCCCTGCACCCCCGCTGGTGCGACCTCGTGCACAGCCACCTGAGCACGGTGTACGACGCGCACGACCTGCCGTCGGACGTCGCGACCCTCATCGCCGTCGACATCGCCGAGACCGGGCACCCGGACGCCGAGCCGCTGCTCTTTCGCGTGCGCGAGCGCGGGCTGTGGGACGAGACCGTGCACCCGTTCGACGAGGCGATCTGGACGGCAAGCCTGTCGCCGGCGATCTGGGGCCATCCCTGGTTCGGCGCCGCGATGGCGATGCTCTACCCCCACCCGGACGACGCCCCGGGCGGAGCGCGAGTGGGCAACGTCGACCTCGCCGACCTCGGGCGTGCGGCCGGTGTCGAGGTCGACCGCGTGCAGGACGTGCTCGCCGCCCGCGGGCGCCGACGACGACGCCGCGACACGGACGACGAAGACACGCACTGATCCCCGCGCGCAGCGCATCGGGGGTAGCGAGCCGCCGGGGCCGCGTCGCCGGATCCGGCGCCCGTGCTGATCCCTTCGTGCGGAGTCGAATGCGGGCGCGCACCTTGACGTGACCGCCACGTTGCCGAAGTTCTCGCACGCAGACCCCCATCCCCATGGGCGCACGATGTTCGCAACCAACGCTCCGAAAAAGCTCCTGTTCTCGTCGTTCGGCGTGCCGGTGTACGCCGACGCCGGGGCAGCGATTCTGCTCGTGGTGCTGCTCGTGTTGTGGGGCGGATCCGGGCCGGCGGCCATTCTGACGGCTGGCCTCATCGCCGCCGTCGCGTTCTTCAGCATCGTCGCCCACGAGCTCGGCCACGCCTTCGCGGTGCGCAAGCTCGGGTATGGTCGCAGCGAGATCGTGCTCAGCGGGTTCGGCGGCTACTGCAAGTGGTTCGGCAACCCGACGAACGGCCACCGCATCCGCATCGCGCTCGCCGGCCCCGCCGTCAGCCTCGCCCTCGGCGGCGGCGCGCTGGTGCTCTGGTTCGCGCTGCGCGGGCTCCTCTCGGGCATCGCGCCGATCCGCCTCGCCCTGACGGCGACGATCTGGATCAACCTCGTCTGGGGCGTCTTCAACCTGCTGCCCATCCACCCGATGGACGGCGGGCAGGCGCTGCGGGCATGGCTGGCGTCGCGGATGCCGTGGCGCCGCGCCCTCGACCTGTCGCTGAAGATCTCGATCGGCGTCGCGGTCGTCACCGCTGTCGTCGCGCTCACGCAGAGCTGGATCTTCGCCACGGTCCTTCTGGCGTGGATGGCGTTCCGAAACTACAACGAGCGCGAGTCGGTGCTGGGACGCGCCGGCTGACCCCGCCGCCCCCACGAGCCATGGTCATCGATCTTCGCGTTCGCGTTCTGCTGGGTCTGATCGGCCTCGCCGTCCTCACCGGCTGCAACCGCGACGAAGCGTCGGACGACGCTGCCGATCCGTCCGCGTCGACGTCCGAAGCCGCGACCGAGTCGTCGGACGGCCCGCCGGATCCGTGCACGTGGACTCGCGGCACGATGCTGATCGACGGCCTGCGCCTCGAGAGCGACGACGGTGCGTGCCGACTCTACCTGCCGGCCAGCCCGACGCCCGGCGCACTGACCGTTCGTGTGTCGCGCGCTGGTGACGACACCGCCGCGGCGGTCGAACGGGACAGCGACGACGGCACGCTCTACGCGACGGCTGGCTCGGTGCAGATCGAGTCCGTCGACGGCGATCGGATCGTCGGCCGCGTCGACGCGCGGGACGAGACCCCGCCGGGCACCGGATCCGTCGGTGGTGCGTTCGACGTGACGCTCGGTGGCGCTCAGTGACGACGGACGACACGACCCGCTGGCGCGTCGCGAACGTGTGGCGCGAGGTCGGCGAAGACCCCGAGCTTCTGACGGAGCGGGCGGCAGAGCGCCTCGGCCTGACGACGGCGGATCTGCGCACCACGCAGGTGGTGAAGCGCTCGATCGACGCCCGCGGGCGCCGCGCGCCGCGCTTCGTGCACGTCCTCGAGGTCGAAGTGCCCGCGGGCTCCGTCGACCCGGATGCGCTGCCCCACGGCGTCTCCGCGCCGAAGCTGCCGAAGGTCACCCCGCGCCCGTCGCTCGGGCCCGACGCGGCTCGCCCGGTCGTGATCGGCATGGGGCCGTGCGGCCTCTTCGCCGCGATGCAGCTCGTCGAGGCGGGCCTGCGCCCCATCCTGCTCGACCGCGGCAAGCCCGTGGAGACCCGCGCGAAGGACGTCGCGCGCCTGATGGGCCGTGGCGAGGTGAACGAGGACTCGAACCTCTGCTACGGCGAGGGCGGCGCGGGCACCTGGTCCGACGGCAAGCTCTACACCCGCGTCGGCGGCGAGCACGTGCGCGCCGTCCTCGAACAGCTGGTCGACCTCGGCGCCCCGGACCGGATCCTCGTCGACGGGCGGCCGCACCTTGGCACCGACCGCCTCGTCGCGCTGCTCAAGGCGTTTCGCGCGGCGCTGATCGAACGCGGCGCCGACCTGCGCTTCGAGACCCGCGTGGCGTCGATCGACATCGAGGGCGACCGCGTCGTCGGCGTGACCCTGTCCGACGGCACGCGCATCGACGCGACCCACGTTGTGCTTGCGGTGGGCCACTCGGCGCGCGGGATGTATCGCCACCTCGCCGAGCGCGGCGTGCCGATGGAGCGCAAGCCGTTCGCCGCCGGGTTCCGCGTCGAGCACCCGCAGGCGCTGATCAACGAGATCCAGTACGGACGGTGGGCCGGCCACGAGGAGCTCCCTGCCGCGTACTACGAGCTCAGCGCGAACCTCGGCTCGGGGCCGTCGCGCACCGGCGTCTACTCGTTCTGCATGTGCCCGGGCGGCAGCGTCGTCCCGACGCCGACCCGCGAGGGCGAGGTGTGTGTCAACGGCATGTCGCACGCCGCGCGATCCGGGCGCTACGCGAACAGCGCGCTCGTCGTGCAGGTCGATCCCAGCGCCTTCGGGCCGGGCGACGCTGACGACCCGCACGGCGCGCTCCTCGCGGGTGTCGCGTGGCAGCAGCGCGCCGAGCAGGCCGCGTGGGAGCTCGGCGGCGGCGCGTTCGTCGCGCCGGCGCAGCGGCTCACGGACTTCCTCCAGGATCGGCCGTCCAGCGAGGTGCGACGCACCACGTACAAGCGTGGGGTTGCCGCGGCGGACCTCGCCCGGTGCTACCCGGCGCCGCTCGTGGAGGCGCTTCGCGAGGCCGTCCGGCGCTTCGACCGGCGCATGCCCGGCTACCTCACCGAAGACGCCGTGCTCATCGGCGTCGAGACCCGCACCAGCGCGCCAGTCACGATCCTGCGCGATCGCGAGACGCTGCAGAGCCCGGCCGTCGCGGGCCTCTACCCCGCTGGCGAGGGCGCGGGATACGGCGGAGGCATCGTCAGCGCCGCGATCGATGGCCTGAAGGTCGCCGATCGCCTCCTTCAGGGGATCGGCGCACCGGCAGAATGATCCATCACGAAGCGACGCGTTGCGTCACTGCAGATCTGTCGAAAATCCAGGCGCCTGGGTCGTGATCGAACCCCATCGACGCGACATCGACACGATTCTGTCGTCGACGCTGTGACCAGAACGGCCCGCCAGGTGCCGATTTCTGGCACTTTTGGCGTGACATGGATGCCGCCGTTTTGCTAAGACCGCGGTCATCGACAGAGGTGCGACGCAGATGTCAAGACCTTCGCGAAGAGCTCGCGAACCGGGGCACGACCTGTGAGGCACCCATCGGGCCATCCGTCCGTACAGGAGGATCCATGACTACAGGCCGTCGCTCGCTCCCCGCACAGGTGCAGGACCTCATCCGCCCTTGCCGCGACAAAGACGACCTGAGCCCAGCCGTGGCGTCCACCGCGTCCAGCGCGCCTCGGCGCGGGACGTTCAAGGCTCAGGACCGGTTGACGGGTCTGCTCCTCGGTTGTGCGACGGGCGACGCGCTCGGCATGCCGGTCGAGGGCCTCGACAACGAACAGACGCTTCGCGCCATCCACCGTCTCGGTGGCATCCGCGACTTCCTCGCCCCGCAGCCGCACGTGCTGCGCTCGCTGCGTCGCCTCCGCCCCGGCTGCTGGACGGACGACACGCAGCTGACGCTCGCCATCGCGCGCAGCCTCATCCTCGAAGAGACGCTGGACTACGACGCCGTCGCCGACGCGTTCGTTCACGCCTTCGAGACCCTCGAGCTGCGCGGCTGGGACGCGACGACCAAGCAGGCGTGCCGCCGCCTCGCGCAGGGCACGCACCGCACCCGCTCGGGCAAGCTCGGTGGTTCGGCGAATGCCGTCGCCGCGCGGATCGCGCCGGTCGCTGCCTGGTCGTTCCTGCAGGGTGAGTCCCGTGACGTACTGCTCCGGCACTGTGTCGCTGTCGGCCTGCTGACGCACCACGACCCGCGCGCCATCACCGGCGCGTACCTCGTCGCCCTTCTCGTCCGGGACGCCCTCGCTTCGTCGCGTCGGTGGGACCCGTCGCCGGAGCGCTACGACGAGCTCATCGAAGAGGCCCGCTGGGCCGAGGCGTCGATGGCGAGCACGCTTGGCGTGAGCGACGACCCGATGTCGCAGCACCTGCGCGAACTGTCCGACGCCCTGGACAGCGACTCCGCCGAGCTCGCCGAGTTCAGCGGTGGCGCGACCAGCTACGCCAACCACTCGATCCCCTACATCATCGCGCTGCTCTGCGGCCGGTCGTGGGACTTCGAGGAAGGCGTCGTCGCGGCCGTGAACGGCGGCGGTGACACCGACACGAACGGCGCGATTGTCGGCGCCATCCTCGGCGCTGCGACCGGCGCGCGCCGCCTGCCCCGCCGCTTCGTCGACAAGGTCGAAGAGGCGGAGATGATTCGCGACGTCGGCGCCCGGTTCTCGGCGCTCTTCGCCGCCTGATTCGACGCGCCTCGGCGCACCCGAACGACGAAGCCCGGTAGCCTGCGCTGCCGGGCTTCGCGGTTTTGGCCACCCGGATGCGCGTGGTGATGCGCAACCTGCGCGCACGCACGTCCGGTTCTGCGCCGACGGAGCGCGCGCCTGCGAAGATTCAGACCAGCAGCGCCCGCGTCTGCGACGTGGTTCGCCGCCTGCGCGCGCTTCACTGAACCCGCCGAACGACGATCAGGGGCCGATGTCGCCGGCCGCCGGGTCGTCCGGATCCTCGGGCTCGACCGCGAGGTGCTCGTAGCCCTCGGGCAGCTCGTCCGTCGTCGGATCGTAGAGCTCACCCTCGGCGTCGCGGTACATCGGCCGACCATCTTCACCGAGCACGAGCCGCAGCTCGCTCGGCGGCTCGACCTCGCACTCGAGGTCGTCGTCGTCGATGTCCCCGAGGCGCGCCCGATCGTACCGGTACACGTCCGCGAGGAAGTTCGCCCGGCCGTCGTCGTCGACGCGCACCACGTAGTACTCGATGTGCACCGGGATCGGCTCCCGGAGCGTCATCGCGAACTCCTCGCCGCTCTCGAAGATGCGCTCGATGCGCTCTTCGTCCCACTGCCCGTCGTTCTGCAGCAGGTGCTGCAGCAGGTCCGCCGGGTTCTGCACGCGCATGCAGCCGTGCGAGAACGCGCGGATCGGGTACTGGAAGAACTGCGGGCGCGACGTGTCGTGCATGTACGTGTTGTGCGGGTTCGGGAACATGAACTTCACGATCCCCAGCGGGTTGTTCGGCCCGGGCATCTGCCGCACGCGCTCGTAGCCGTTGTCGTCGATGACGACCTCGATCCCCTGCTCTTCGAAGTAGGTCTCGTCGTCGAGCAGCTCGACGAGGAGCTCCTCCTCCAGAATCCGTCGGGGGATGTTCCAGTACGGGTTGAGCACCACGTAGGTCATCTCGGCGGACTGCAGCGGCGTGGCGTTCACGTAGTTCCACTGCCCCGTCGAGCGATCGCAGACCCGGTCGGTGTTGCCGACCACGATGCGGAACCGCATCTCGCGCTCGCCGTTGCGCCACACCTCGGCGTGAAAGTCCGGAATGTTCACGTGGATGTAGTACGGGTCGTCACCGATCCGGCTCTCGCGCCAGCGCTGCATCGTCAGCTCGATCTGGGCGAGACGACGGTCCGCCGGCGTGTTCAGCGAGCCCCAGAACATGCGCGACGATTGGCCGGTGACCTCCATCTGGTGGGTCCGCTGGTAGTCACTCACTGCTTCTTCGAGCGCCTCGTCGAACGTCTCGTCGATCTCGCCGTCGTAGTACCCTTCGACCTGCAGCCGCTCCTTGAGGTCCTGCACCCGCGGGTGGCGATGCCCCCGCTGCAGCGACATCGGCGTCACCCGCTCCCAGCCGCCGTCCGCCACGATCTGGGCGTACCGCGCGCGCTCCGCGAGCAGCCCGGCGTACTGGGGATGGTTCGGCGGCAGGCTGTCCATCACGGCCATCGCCGCGTCGTAGTCCGCCGCCGCCGCGAGGTCCGTGAAGCTCGCGGTCATGCGGTCGGCGATCGCGGCGTGGCGCTCGTCCTCGGTGAGGTCCTCGTCGAGGGCGGCGACGCTGAAGTGCCGCTGCTCGAACGCCCAGGCAAGAAAGGTATCCGCGACGATCGCTTCGGCGACCGCGGCGCTGCCCGCCCACGTCTGCTCGAGCTCGAGGCGCACCGCGTGTGCAGCACGCAGGTCGGCGAGCGCCGGGTCGTCTGAGACGAAGGCGGCATCGAGCGCGGCGCTGGCCAGAGCCTCGGCCGTGGGATCTTCGACCCCCTCGGCGTCGAGCATCGCGACGATCGCGTCCACGGCCTCCGTGCTCGGTTCGACCCGCGGTCGGGCACGCCAGGCATGCCCGACCTGCCGGGCCGTATCGATCGCGGCGACGGCTTCGTCGGTCAGAAAGTGGTCGAGCTCGAGCGCGTGGTCCTCAGCGGTCGCGACACCGGCGAGGACGGCGTCCGCCCGTGCGGTCAGTACGCCGCCACCGGTGAACACCGGGGCCCAGTCCCGTTCGGCGTAGAGGCCAGCGAGAAACTGCTGCCGGCGCAGCGACACCGGGGTGTCGTCCCCGAGCAGCAGGTACCGCACGGCGGACGGCGCCACGTGGGCGTCGAGCCACGCCGAGTACACCGCGTCGAAGTCGCCGCGGAGCTGGTCCTCGGCAACCTGCAGCGCCGACGCCGCAGGATCCACGTCCGGCTCGGGAGTGGCGACGACGTCCGGCGTCGCCTCGGGGGCCGGTTCGTCCGCCCCGCAGGCGGCGAACGTGGCGCCTGACAGCGCGAGAGCGACGAACAGGGCTACGTGGCGCATGATCAGTGGTGGCCGCCGTGGGCGCCGTGCGCGCTCGCCGGCGCCTCGGCCTGCTGGACTTCCCACGCCTCGGCGGCCGCACGGTCGTCGGCCGTCGGCCCGATCGAGAATACCCCACCCGGCGCGAAGAGGAGCCCGGTGAAGAGCACGACGAGGATCAGGAGTGTCCCCGGCTCCTCGGGCACGAACTCCACCCGCTTGCGGAGCTCGTGGACGGGAGGCGAATCGAGCAACATCTGCAGGGGGGACGTCGACATGGCGCAGCCGGGAGTCGGTCGATGCGAAATCGGCCGGCATCATGGGCCGCGACGCGCCGAGCGTCAAGGCACGAAGACTGCGATCAGGGCGCGTAACCCGACGCCATCTGCTGCATTTCTGCCGGCACCGGCGCCGGCGGACGGACGGGGATCGGCGCCCCACCGCGCGCCGCGTAGATCTGCAGGATCTGCGCACGGACGTGCGCCTGCGCGGCGAGCAGAATCGGCAGGACGAGGAACACGCCGAAGAAGAGCAGAAGCAGCCCGCCGAACATGGCCATCATGCCGACGAGGCCGAGCACGATGGCGGCGCCGATGTGGTACCACCAGGTCGCCTTCGCGAACGAGAGCACGGCGCCGAGCTTGAACACTTCGCCGAAGTCCTCGGTGAGCTCGGCGAAGGTCATGAACGCCCCGAGCAGCGGCGTGATCACGAATCCGGCGACGATCACCGTCGCGCCGGCGATGCCGATCATCGCGAGGATCATCACCTCTTCGCTGCCCGTGCCCGCGTAGATGCCCATGATCACGAAGATCGCCGGGACGATGATGATGTTCAGCAACATGCCGACGGCGGAGCTGACGACCAGGTTGGTGACGAAGGGCGTCACGCCGCGCTTCAACCAGTAGCCGAGGTCGGCGAAGCGCAGCTGCGGTACGGTGCGCGGGTGGCCCCACCACACGCGCTGAGCGATCTCGGACGCCCACCCCATCAGCGCGATCTGCCCCACGAAGGGGATCAGGATCATCACCGCACCGACGAAGAGCGACGACCACCCGCCCTCGGCCCGCAGGGCCGCGCCGATGGCGTCGCCCCAGGCAATGGAGCGGCGGGGATGAGGCCGCCAACCGGGTCCGGCAGCGGCGTGGTGAGCGGAGTGGGGTCCGTACATGAGGGCATCGTGGGTTCGGGGCGCTGAAACGATAGACACCCGCGGCGTTCGAGACCAGCGGCGCGGCGTGGCACGCGCTCGCCCGATCGTGTACGGTCTCGCGATGCCGACGGAGCCGATTCGGACCCCGCCACGCCTCGTGTCATGATGCATCGCTCGATTGCCCTCGCTCTCTCGCTCGTCTCGCTGGTCGCGCTCGCGCCCGGCGCGGTCGCGCAGACCATCGACGAAGTCGCGCCAGCGTCCGTGCCTCGCGGCGCCTCGACCGAGGTGCTGCTGCGCGGCGAGGGGCTCGACGCGCTGACCGCCGCGTCGGTGTCCGGCAGCGGACTCGCGGTGACGCGCTTCGTCGTCGACTCCCCCGAGCAGGCCCGATTCACCGTCGGCGTCGGTGACCGGGCGGCGCTCGGGACGCGGGACATCGAGCTGAGCGGCGGCGACGCGCCGACGCTCGACGACGCGCTGACCATCGCGCCCGGTTCGCTCGAGGTGCTCTTCTCGACGCCGTCGGACGGGGTCCGTGGCGACGACGTGACCCTCGAGATCGGCGGCCGCAACCTCGACACCGTGACCGAGATTCGTCTCGGCGACGGCATCACCGTCCGCGACTTCGACACGAGCAGCCCGGTCGAGGGCACCGTGTCGATCTCGGTCGACGACGACGCCTTCTCGGGCCCGCGCACGCTCGTCGCGATCAGCGACTTCGACCGCGCCGAGCGCGTGGGCGCGTTCACCGTGATCGGCGGCGACCCGGCGCTCGCGTCCATCGCCCCGACCCGAGCCGAGCGCGCGAGCACGGTGATGGTGACGCTGACCGGCAGCAACCTGGACGCCGTGACGAACGTGCGGTTCGGCGGTCGCACGACGGTGTCCGACTTCACGGTCGTGTCGCCGTCCGAGGCGACCGTGATGGTGACCCCGCGGGACGACGCCACCGCCGGCGCGCGGGCCATCGAGCTCGTGATCGACGGCGCCGGTGCCGCGACCGAGGTGCAGTTCACGGTCGACGCCGGCGAGCCGCGCCTCGACCGCATCCGCCCCGACGCTCTGAGCCAGACGGCGAGCGAGTTCGTCGTGTTCGAAGGCCGCAACCTGGACGGCGTCGACGACATCGACCTGGGGCCGGGCGTCACGATCAGCGCGATCGAGTCGTCGTTCCCCACCGCGATCACGGCGATCGTCGACGTGGACGTCGACGCGACCCCGGGGCCCCGCGACGTCGTACTCGACGGACCGAACGGCACGGCGGAGCTCGGCGCGTCGTTCACCGTCCGCGAGTTCGTCCTGCCCGAACCCCGCGTCCTCGTCGGCTCGCCCCTCGCGTTCGAGCGCACTTCGGTGGGCGCCCGGCGGGACGGCGCGTTTCAGCTCGAGAACGCCGGCGACTTCGAAGAGACCGTCACCTTCGGCACGCCGACCGGCGACGCGGACCTCTTCGCGATCCTCGACCCCGAGACCGGCGCCCCGTTCGAGACCCTGTCGCTGACCCTCGCCCCCGGTGAGGTCCTGACCCTCGACGCCCGGTTCGAGCCCCTGTCGCGCGGTCGCAACGGGGCGTCGTGGCCCCTGACCGTGCGCGACGAGGTCGCGATTGATCCGATGGTGCTCGAGGGCGAGGGGCTGCGGGCGGACCTGCTCGTGAGCGTGAATCGCCCCCTCGACGCCGGCACGCTCTCGGTGGGCCAGCGCGAGCCGCTGCCCCGGATCGACACGCTGCTCGCCGATGGGGTGCCGCCGCGGCAGACGATCATCGACGACGTGGCCCTCGTGGTGACCCGCGACGGAGAGCCGCTCGAGGACGCGTCCGAGGCGTTCGACTTCGAGGTCGTGCGCACGATCTCCGGCGACATCGACTACTGGGGCGCCACCGAGATCACGTGGGCGTTCATCGGCGAGGCGGGCGAGTACGCTGGCGCGTTCGAGCTGACGACCGACAACGCCGACGCGCCGGTGATGCTCGTGCCCTTCTTCTTCGTCGCCACCGGCGAAGGCGGCGGCGAGGACGCCGGCGGCGACGCCGGGATGCCCGACGCGGGCATGGACGCAGGCGAAGACACCGGCACGCCGGACGCCGGCGGCGACGCGTCCACCGACATCGGCGGCGGCGACGCCACGCCCGATAGCGGCGGCGGCACCGACACCGGCCTGACGGACACCGGCGCGGGCGAAGACACCGGCAGCACCGACGACGGTGGCGGTGACGGCGGTGGATGCGCCGCGGCACCGGCGGCTCCGACCCCGCTGGCGGCCCTCGTGCTCCTCGGGCTCGGGCTCGGGCTCGTGCGCCGCGAACGCCGGTCCGGCCGCGGCTGATTCCGCCGACGTGAGGCCGGGTCGCCCGAGGATCTTCGGCGGCCCGACCCTTGCTTTCGACGATCGATGTGGCACCGTACGGGTCTGACGAAGACCCCACCGTACGGTTCGGCATGGTTGCGGCCCGCACTCGCTCGATCGCCCTCCTCGCGAGCCTCGTGCTCACGAGCGGGTGTGCGTCGTCCGACGCGGTAGGCACGCAGGCTCCCACGCCGTCCGAGGCGCCCATCGGCGAGGACGCGTCCGGCGTCTCCCAGCCAGAAGAGCCCACGCCGGCGTCGACGCGCCTCGAGGTCGTGCGCGAGATCGCGGCGGACCCGATCGCCGCGGACCTGCCGCACCTCATCGACGCGCTCGGCGACCCGGATTTTCGCGTCCGACGGGACGCAGCCGGTGCGATCGCCCAGCTCGGCGCGGCGGCCTCCGACGCGGTCCCCGCGCTCGCAGCTGCGCTCGGCGACGACTACGCCTTCGTGCGGCAGCGCGCGGCCTGGGCGCTCACCCGCATCGGTGACGACCGCGCCATCGAAGCCCTGCGGGCATGGGCCCGCGACATCGATCCGGACGAGCTCGACCACGCGATGGACGCCCTCGGCACCCTCGCCGATGCCGGCTCGGTCGACCTGATCGCCGAGTGGATGACCTGGGACGACCCGTGGATTCGGCGGTCCGCCGCCCGCGCGCTGGTGCGCATCGGCGCCCCATCGGCGCCCGCCGCGCGGGCCCTGCTCGTCCACGACGACGAAGCGGTCGCCTGTGCCGCAGCGCGCGTGCTCGGCTACGTCGGCACCGCCGGCGAAGATGCGGACCGCATCGCCGTCGCGCCGAGTGCCTCGGACCTCGTGTCCCTCTGTCGCCTCGGCGCCCTCGCCCGGTTCGGTGACGGCGACGCCGTGGACCGGCTCGCGCGCGCCGCGCGGGACAGCGACCCCGACACGGCCGAGGCCGCTGTGGACTCTCTCGCCATGGCCGGCACGCCGGCGGCCCTGAACCGGCTGATCGATCTCCTGCCTGTGTTCGAGCGCGACGACCGGCCCGGCAACGCCGCCGAGCGCGCGCTCATTGCTCTCGGCGACACCGCACGGGCCGCGATCGCCATCCGCGTCGTCGACGTCGACGGCGGATCTCGTGCCCTGCAGGCCCGCGTTCTCGCCGTGATCGGCGACCCACGAGATCTGAGGCCATTGCGTCAGGCGGTAGACTCCGCTCACAGTGAGGCCGACCGCGTCGCGTTCGAAGACGCCATCGCGGCCATCGAAGCTCGAACCCCGACCCACCCATGACCCTCTGGTCTCGTCCCCTCCTCGCCGGCTTCGTGCTGGCGGGTCTGACCGCATGCTCCAGCGACAACGGCTCCGGCACGTCCGGGCCGCTGCGGTGCCCCGAGGGCACGGTCGTGTCGGGCGACGAATGCGTGCCGAGCCGAGGCGACACCGGCGGACGTGACGTGGGCGGGGCGGACACGACCGACCCGGACACGACCGACGACACCTCGTCAGACACGGGCACCACCGACACCGGCGGCACGACCGACACCGGCGGCGGCGAAGATGCGTCGACCGGCCCGTGCATCGACGGCGCCGTCCAGTGCTCGCCGACCGGCGTGCCCCAGTCCTGCGAGAGCAGCCGGTGGGTCGACGGCGAGCCGTGCCTGCCCGGGTTCAGCTGCCTCGGCGGCCGCTGCGTCGAAGGCGCGGGCTGCCGCCCGGACGAGGTCCGCGGCTGCTACGACGAAGAGAACCTCTACGTCTGCAATGCCGGCGGCACGGGCTTCGAGCCCCTGCCCTGCACCGACGACCTGGGCGGGCCGCTGTGCTTCGAGGGCGAGTGCGGCTTTCAGCGGTGCGCCCCCGGCGACACCCGCTGTGCGGACGACGACTACACCATCGAGGTCTGCGACGAGACCGGCCAGCTGTGGATCGAGGGCGAGGTCTGTGACCGCGTCGAGGGCCGCGTCTGCGCCGGCGGCGAGTGCGTGTCCGGCTGCGTCGCCGCGGCCAAGGACCCGACGTACATCGGCTGCGAGTACTGGTCGGTCGACCTGCCCCAGTACGAGGACCCGACCACGGCGGGCCCCGAGATCCCCCATGCGGTCGTGATCTCCAACGTCGGCGAGTTCGACGCGACGGTCAGCATCGAGACCCGCGCCTCGGTGACGCCCCCGCCGGACACCATCGTGCCCCGCGGGGAAGCCGTCGCGATCGAGTTCCCCCGCCTCGACGTCGGCGGCACGCAGGCGTCGAACCACAGCTTCCGCATCACGTCCGACGAGCCGGTCATCGCGTACCAGTTCAACCCGTTCAACAACGTGAACCTCTTCTCGAACGACGCATCGCTGCTGCTGCCGAGCAATGCGATCGGGCGCGAGTACCGCATCCTCGGCTGGCCCGGCGGCGGCACGGATCCGTTCTTCGGGTTCGAGCCCCAGACCGCGTGGTTCACGGTGGTCGCGACCGCCAGCGGCACCACGAGCGTCGACATCACGTTCTCGACCGATGTCCTCGACGGAGACTTCACCGGCATCACCGCCGGCAGCACGCACACGTTCGAGATGGAGCAGTTCGACGTCCTCAACTTCGAGTGCGCGACGACGCTGCTGCCCCCGACCATTCGCGACCTGACCGGCAGCCTCGTGGTCGCCAACCGCCCGATCGTGGTCTTCGCTGGCCACGAGCAGGCGGTCATCGGCGAAGAAGGCGACGACGGGAACTGCTGCGCCGACCACATGGAGCAGCAGCTCTTCCCCACGTCGACCTGGGGCAACCGGTACCTCGCCGTCCACAGTCCGCCGCGGGGCAACGAGCCCGACTTCTGGCGCATCCTCGCGTCCGAAGACGGCACCCGCATCGTGACGACCCCGTCCATCCCGGACCTCGACGGCATCACGCTCAACGCCGGTGAGTTCGCCGAGGCCTCGACGACCGAGTCGTTCGAGATCGACGCGACCCGCCCCGTGCTCGTCGGCCAGTATCTCGTCAGCCAGCAGGCCCGCGGCACGACCCGCACCGTGGGCGATCCGGCGTTCATCCTCGCCGTGCCCGTCGAGCAGCTGCGCCTCGACTACCAGGTCCTCACCCCGGACGACTACGGCGAGGACTACATCACCGTCATCAAGCCGGTCGGCTCGACGGTCAGCCGCAACGGCGCCCCGATCACCGAGTCCTTCACGCCCTTCGGCACGCTCACCTGGGAGTACGCCCACGTGCGCGTCGATCCCGGCGTGTCGCGGCTCGCGGGCGACGAGGCGTTCGCGGTGGCGATGTACGGCTACGACAGCGCCGTCAGCTACGGCTACCCCGGTGGGCTGAACCTCGGGGACCTCGCCGAGCCGGAAGACGACATCTGATCGCCGGGCCGGTCGTCGGGGCGGCGCATGCCCCACGACGCTCGGCGGATGCGACCGGGGCGCACGCACGCCTCTGCCACGAAGCGCGACGCAGCGCCGGGTCAGACCCGGACGCTGCGTCGTTGCGTGGCATCGGTGTCACCAGACCCCGATCACGAGGTCCGCGGCACCGGCCGGTGTCAGTCGTCGAACCGCTTGTGGAACGCCGACTGCGCCTTCTCGCCGAGCTGATCGGCGATGTGCTGGATCAGGTCGCGCTCTTCGGTGCTGACCTTGTCGCCGACGAGGCCGAGCAGCCCGCCGCTGGCTTCGGCGACCTGCACCGAGAGCCCGACGATGTCGTCGGCCCGCTCGCCGCTCATCCCGACGATCTCGCGCAGCAGCGCGAGGGTCTCGTCGAGGAAGGCCGGCGACGGCTCGCGCTCGAGCAACGTCTCGACGAGCTGGCTGGCGTGCGAGCCCGACTCGATGCCGCGCTGCTCGACGATCTTCATGATCGAGCGGCGCTCACGGATCGAGACGCTGCCATCGGCCCACGCGACGAACACGAGCGGCATCAGGTCGAACACGCGGGCGGTGTCGCCGTCGAACCCGAGCGCACGCAGGCGCTGCACGACCTCGTCCTTGTCGGTGCCGACGGTGTCGGCGACCTTGCGGGACTCCTGCAGCTCTTCGGCGGCGTCGGTCAGGTTCTTGCGGATCTGCTCGCGCTTCTCCTTCTCGCGCTGCTGAAAGTACTTCTGCTCTTCGTCGCTGGGCGTGAAGCTCATGGCAGGCGACCGGGGTATCGGTGTCTTCGAATGGGGTCCTTAGCGCGAGCGTGCTATCCGCTCGCGATCACGGTGTCAACGTGACCTCCCACGAGCGTATCCGCGGCGCGGGCCGGGGCAAGCCCCTCGCCGCGTGATCCGCGAATCGTCGTGCGAAACCGGCCGAGGCGCTGCCGCGTTGCCGCGACGCCCTTCGACCTCGGGTCGTCGTCAGCGCTGCAGGCGCAGCTCGACCTCGACGTCGGCGTCGCCGGGCGCGTCGTCGTCGAGCGCGTACGCACCGACCGACAGGCGGCCGGCGTCGATACCGGCGCCGGTGAGCACCTCGACGATCGCGTCACCACGACGCTGCGAGATGTCGATGCGGGCGTCTTCGCTGCCCCGATCTCGCGAGCGAACCACGATGCGAACCCGCAGGTTCGGGTACGCGGCGAGCGCCACGGCGAGGTCGTCGGCGACCTGCGAGCCCGACGACGAGAGCGTCGCGCTCGTGCCCGTGAACGTCAGCGGCTGCAGCGCCTCGATGAGGTTCTGATCGGGGCGAATCACCACCGCCGCCTCGTCCGGGCAGCCGTCGCCGTCGTCGACGCCGTTCATCATCTCGGGCTCGTCGGCGCACTGGTCGTCCGCGTCGAGCACGCCGTCGTTGTCGTTGTCGAGCTCGGGGCAACCGTCGGTGTCCTCGAACCCGTCCATGTCCTCGGCGGCGTCGGCGCACTGGTCGTCCGCGTCGGCGATGCCGTCCTGGTCGTTGTCCAGGTCCGGGCAACCGTCGGTGTCCTCGAACCCGTCGACGTCCTCGGCCTCGTCCGGGCAGGTGTCCGTCGCGTCGGCGATCCCGTCGCCGTCGTTGTCGTCGTCCGGGCAACCGTCGTCGTCTTCGAACCCGTCCTCGTCCTCGGCGCGGTTCGGGCAGGTGTCGCGAAGGTCGGGCAGACCGTCCTGATCGTTGTCCGCCTCGGGGCAGCCGTCGTCGTCCTCGAACCCGTCGTAGTCCTCGGCCTGATCCGGGCAGGCGTCGTCGGCGTTCAGGAACTCGTCATCGTCCCGGTCCGGGTCCGGCTTGAAGCCGTACGTCGCGCCGAGAACGAGGCGCCAGTTCGGGGCGCCCCAGCCGCTCGAGAGACCGCGGCCGAACGCCACGTGCGTGAGCGTGCGCGAGCCGATGTGGATCTGCGCGCCGATGCGGCCCTCGATCGGGCTGCCCGACGCATCCGTGGCGGCGCCGGTGCGTGCCTCGCCCTCGACCTCGAGGAGCAGGTCGAGCGGCTCCGCCGCGCTGATCTCGGCGGCGATACCCCACGCGAACGCGTCGTCGATGTCGGCGACCACCTCGTCCTCGACCCCGGTCGGGTCGACGATCTCGGCGTGCGGACGGACGATGTACCCGAGGTTCGTGCCCAGGCGCGCGGCGCCGAGCGCCACGTCGAACGCGACCGTCGGGCGCACCTGGAAGCCCGCGCCCTGGAACACCGCCTCGTCGCCGGTGGGCAGGTGCAGCGGCAGCACGAAGGCCAGCGCGGCGCCCTCGCCTTCGACGGCGTCGGCGTTCGTCCACAGCTGCACCTTCGGTAGCAGGCGGATGTCACCGAGACCGAACGATGCGTCAGGATCACCGATCAGCGCCTCGCCGGACGTCGACGAGCCCTGCGAGACGTACATCGGGATGTCGAAGCCGATCTCGAGGCGGTCGATCAGGCCGATCGAGCCGACGAGGTCGAGCGCGACCAGCGACGACACCGGCGTCGACACCTCTTCGCCGTCCGCGTCCGTCTCGACGAGCAGCCCGTTGGCCACGTTCAAGAAGAGACCCGCGTCCCACTCGAACGCGCCGGGCACGCGCCCGCCGTAGAGCGAGAGGAAGTTCGCTCGCTGCGCCGGCAGGGGGAAGAAACGCTGCGCGCTGAATCCCTGGGTCTGCGCCGAGGCGACCGTGGGGAATGCGACGACAGCCGCCACCATCGAGGCAGCGACCAGCGAGAGGGATGCGGTACGTAGATTTCGCATGACACCGTGTCCTGCGTCACAGGGCGGATCGCGGGCCGAGATCCGGACGGACGTCGACGTGCCCGAACGGGCACAGACCGCGGTTCTGTATCATGACCGCCGGTCCGTGTCGCCCTTTTGCCCGGCGAGGTGGCGAGCTGCGTGCCGGCGTGGCTTCAGGCTGCGCCGAGGGCCCGGCCGACCGCTGCGGTCACCCGCCCGGGCAGGTCGCGCGCCGCCGCACGCACCGTGTCGGGCGCCGTGCCGCCATCGAGCGACTTCGACGCGAGGATCGCGTCGAGCGAGAGCCCGGCGAGCATCTCCGGCGTGGCGTACGGGGCGATCGCCTTCACCCGATCCACCGGCAGGTGCTCGAGCTCGACGCCCTCGGCCACCGCCTCGGCGACGAGCCGACCGGTCTGGTGGTGCGCCGTGCGCAGCGGCTCACCCGCGCGAACCAGCGCCTCGCAGAGATCGGTGGCGTTCACGTGCCCGACACACGCCGCGCGCATCCGCGCCGTGTCGAACGTGATGTCCGAGAACATCGCGACGGCCATGTCGAGGGCGAGGGTCACCGTATCGAACGCGTCGAAGAGCGGCTCCTTATCCTCCTGCATGTCCTTGTTGTACGTCAGCGGCAGGCCCTTCAGCGACGTCAGCAACCCGATGAGATCGCCGTACACCCGGCCCGCCTTGCCGCGCAGCAGCTCGGCGCCGTCCGGGTTCTTCTTGTTCGGCATCATCGACGACCCGGTGGTCACTGCGTCGCCGAGCCGGACGAAGCCGAACTCGTGCGACGACCAGAGCACGAGCTCCTCGCCGATGCGGCTCATGTGGGTCATCGCGACGCTCGCCGCATAGAGCACGTCGAGCACGAAGTCCCGATCGCTCACCCCGTCGAGGCTGTTCGCCGTGTACCCGTCGAACCCGAGCGCCGACGCCGTCGCCGCCCGATCGAGGGGGAAGCTCGAGCCCACGCACGCGCCCGACCCGAGGGGCGAGACGTTCGCCCGTCGGCGCGCGTCGCCGAACCGATCGATGTCGCGCAGCAGCATCTCGATCCACGCGCCGATGTGATGGCCCAGGGTCGTGGGCATCCCGCGCTGCAGGTGCGTGTACGCCGGCAGTGGATCGGCGGCGTGCGCGTCCATCAGCGGGATCAGCGTGCCGATGACCCGCTCGATGCGTCGCACGGTCGCCACACAGGCGTCCCGGACGAAGAGGCGCACGTCGGTCGCCACCTGGTCGTTGCGGCTGCGGCCGGTGTGCAGCTTCTGCCCCGGCGCGCCGACAATCTCGGTGAGTCGACGCTCGACGGCCATGTGCACGTCTTCGTCGATGTCCTTCACCTCGAACGTCCCCGCCTCGAGCTCGGCGGTCACGTCGTCGAGCCCGCGCTGGATCGCCTCGAGCTCGGACGCATCGAGCACCCCGATGCCGTGCAGCATCGTCGCGTGCGCCCGCGAACCGGCGATGTCTTCGCGCCACAGGCGGATGTCGAAGCCGACGGACCGGTTGATCGCGTCGAGGGCAGCGGTGGGCGGCGCGTCGAAACGGCCGGCCCAGGCGTGGCCGGGGCTGTCGGTCATGTGCGGACTCCGGGGGCGCGATGCGCCGATGGGGCCCGCCCCGGGCGCGCCCGACGAGGGGGCGACGCGTCGGCGCGGGTCGAGATCAGATTCAGCTGCGGGCGCGGGCGGACCACTTCGTCGCGATCGCCACGTACCGGTCGATGCCCTCGAGCACCTCGTCGACACGCACGAACTCGTCGGCCTGGTGGCTGCGCGGGGGCTTGCCCGGCCCCATCACCACCGAAGGCACGTGCCCGACCCAGAACAGGTCACACACGCTCGGGAACACCGTGGGCTGCGTGCCCATGACGTCCATCGCCGCGGCGACGAGGTCCGAGTCCGACGGCGTGTGCACGGGCAGGAACCGGTTCGAGTACACCTCGAACACGCCGCCCTCGCTCGCGGCGGCGGCCTGCAGGTGGGCGACCATCGCGGCGTTGTCGAACTCCGGCGTGGTGCGGCAGTCCACCGTCATCACGCAGGTGTCCGGCAGCACGTTCGACTGCACGCCGCCCTCGATCATCGTCACCTGGGCGGTCGCCTTCGTGAGGTCCTCGGGCACGTTCAGGTGCGAGGCCTCGACCCGAGCGATGACCCGCGCGGCGGCGTGCACCGCGTTGCGGCCCTGCCACGGGCGGCTGGCGTGGGCGCGCTGGCCGGGGATGCGCAGGTAGCCCTTCACGAGGCCGCGCTGGCCCGCCGCGATGGCGAAATCGTTCGGCTCGCCGATCACCGCCGCCTCGTACCGCGGCAGGTCTTTCGCGATGACCTCCATGCCCTCGCCGCCGGTCTCTTCGTCGCAGCTCGCGCAGACGACGACGTTCACCGGGGCGCCGGACTCGGCGATGCGGATCGCGGCGCCCAGCTGGGCGGCGACGGACGCCTTCGCGTCGTTCGCGCCGAGCCCGTGCACGCGGCCTTCTTCGAGCGCGCCGTCCCACGGATCGCGGGTCCAGCTGTCGCTCGCCTTCACCGTGTCGAGGTGCGAGTTGAACAGCAGCGCCGGCCCGTCGTCGACCCGGTGCTCCAGGTAGACGTTGCGGCCCGAGACGTGCGCGGTGAAGCCCGCGGCTTCGGCGGCTTCGGCCCAGACGGCGATCGCAGCGTGCTCGTTGCCGCTGATCGATTGGGCGCGGACGAGCCGCTGCAGGAACGGGATGATCGGGTGGTCCATGGACACTCCCGCAGGGCGTCAGGGCACGATCATCGTGCCCGCGCCGGACTTCGTGAACACCTCGAGCAGCAGCTGGTGCGGCTCGACGGCGCTGAGGATGTGAACGCGACCGGCGCCCTTCTCGAGCGCCCGGATCGACTCCTCGATCTTCGGGATCATGCCGCCAGCGATGACACCGGACGCGATCGCCTCGCGCGCCTCGTCGATGGTGAGGCGGCTGATCAGCGACGTCTCGTCATCGAGGTCGGCCATCACGCCGGGGGTCGCCGTCATCAGCACGAGCTTCTCGGACTCGAGCTGCGCGGCCAGGCGCGCGGCGACGGTGTCGGCGTTGATGTTCAGGATGTTGCCTTCGGAGTCGGCGCCCAGCGGCGACAGCACCGGCACGTAGCCCTCGTCCACGAGGAGCTCGAGCAGCCGGGTGTCGATGCGCTCGATGTCGCCGACCTCGCCGAAGTCCACGACCTCGTCGTTGCTGCCGGTGACCTTCACCGGCGGGCGGCGGCGGGCCTCGATGACCCCCGCGGCGACACCGGACACGCCCATCGCGCGCACGCCCTTCTTCTTGAGCAGCGACAGGATCTCGAGGCTGATCTTGCCCGCGAGCACCATCTTCAGCACGTCGAGGGTGTCGACGTCCGTGACCCGGCGTCCACCGACGAACGTCGTCTCGATGCCGAGCGCGTCTGCGGTCGCCGTCACGTGCTTGCCGCCGCCGTGCACCACCACGAGGCGGATGCCGACGAGGTGCAGCAGGGTGATGTCCTCGATGAGCCGCTCGAGGATCTCGGGGTCGGTCATCGCCTCGCCGCCGAACTTGACGACGAAGGTGGTGCCCTTGAACCGCTGGATGTACGGCAGGCTCTGCTTCAGTACGGTGATGTCTTCCACGTCGAACCTCGATGGGTGTTCGGCGAGCGGGCGGCGTTCACCGACCGGCGAGCAGTTTCAGCAGGAGCGCCTTCTGGACGTGCAGGCGGTTCTCCGCCTCGTCGTACGCGGCATTCCGGGGCGAGTCGAGGACCTCGTCGTCGACGATGACCCCGCGGCGCACGGGCAGGCAGTGCATGAAGAACGCGTCGTCCGTGCGATCGAAGTCGCGCATCCGGACCCGCCACCGCTGACGCAGCGGCTCCTTCATCCGGTCCTCGACCTCGGGATGCCGGTAGTTGCGGATGCTGCCCCAGCTCTTGGCGTAGATCACCTTCGAGCCCTCGAGCGCCGGCGCCATCTCGTCGTAGTACGTGAGCTTGCCGCCCGCGTGGGTGACCATCTGGTTCGCCCGCGCCATGATCTCGTCATCCAGCTCCCAGCCCTTCGGGTGGGCGAACCGGACGTCCATGCCGTGCTTGCACGCCTCGAGCAGGATCGAGTTCGGCACCGCCATGGGCACCGCGCGCGGGTGGTAGGCCCAGGTGATCGTGATCGGCTGACCCTGCAGGTCGCCGAGGCGCTCCTGCATCGTCAGCGCGTCGGCGAGGCCCTGACACGGGTGGTACAACGCCGACTCGAGGTTGATCACCGGCACCTCCGCCCACCGGCTGAAGCCGCTGACGATCGGGTCCCGACGGTCCTCACCCCACGACTTGCGCGTGGGGAACGCCCGGATCGCGAGCGCGTCGACGTAGCGCGACAGCACGCGCGCGGCGTCCTTGATGTGCTCGGCCTTGTCCGACTCCATCACGACGCCTTCGCGATGCTCCAGCTTCCAGGTGCCCACGCCGACGTCGAGCGTCAGGGCGTGGCCACCGAGCTGGTAGGCCGCGATGTCCATGCTGGACCGCGTGCGCAGCGACGGGCTGAAGAAGAGCAGCCCGATCGCTCGGCCGGCGAGGTCCGTACGGATCGGGTCCACCTTGAGCGCGCGGGCGAGCTCGAGCAGCTCGAGGGTCTCGTCCCGGGTGAGGGAGTGCGGCCCGATGAGATGGGGGAGCGGGTTCGTCATGCGAATCGCCTGTGGTCAGGGCCACGTGCCGGGCGCGTCGAGACCCGTGGTCTCGTCGACACCGAGCATCCGGTTGAGCGACTGCACGGCCTGGCCGGCGCCGCCCTTCACGAGGTTGTCGATGGCACACACCGCGTGCAGGCGGCCGTCGGCCGTCACACGGGCGCGCACCTCGGCGAAGTTCGTCGTCGCCACCGGACCGCACTCGGGCTCGCGCGTGTGCAGCACCTTCACGAAGGGGTGCGGCGCATAGAAGTCCCGGTACAGCCGAGCGATCGCGTCGGCGTCGCGCGGCTCGGTCAGGTCGGCGGTCACGACGGCGAGGATGCCCCGCACGAGCGGCGCCGACACCGGCGTGAAGTCGATGCCGGCGATCGTCGACCCGGCGTCGCCCAGCGCCTGGATCACCTCGGGCACGTGCTGGTGCTGCAGCACCTTGTACGGCCGCAGCGTCCCGGCGCGGGTCGGGTGGTGGGTGCCCGACTTCGCGTTCGCGCCGGACCCGGACGAGCCGGTCATCGCGACGACCTGGGGCCGTCCGCGCAGCAGCCCGGCGGCGGCCGCGGGCATCATCGCGAGGTTCATCGCAGTCGCGAAGCAGCCGGGGCTGGCCACGAGCTGGGCGTCGTCGATCGCCGCGCCGTTCAGCTCCGGCGAGCCGTACACCGCGTGCTCGATCCACTCCGGGTGCGGGTGCTCACGCTTGTACCAGGTGCGGTACGCGTCGAGGTCCCGCAGCCGGTAGTCGCCGCTCAGGTCGACGACGCGCATCCCGCGCTCGAGGTACGGCGCGAGCACTTCGGCGGACGCGCCATGGGGCAGCGCACCGATCACGAGGTCCGCGTCGCGGGCGACCTGATCATGGGTCGGCGACGTGAACGCGAGGTCGGTGAGGCCGAGCAGGTTCGCGTGCACCTGCCCGACGGGGGTGCCCGTTTCGGACCGGCTGGTCGCGAGGGTCACCTCGACGGCGGGGTGGCGCAGCAGCACACGCAAGAGCTCGCCGCCGCCGTATCCGGTGGCGCCGAGGATGGCGACGCGGGTCGGAGTCATTCGTCGATCTCCACGGGCAGAGCCGCCGCGCGCGCTACGGCGCTCGCGAGGCCTTCGGGGTCGAGCCGCGCGTTGCGCGCAGGCAGGCCGAGGTGCTCTTCGATCCAGGTGGTGCCGACGGCGTTGTCGGTCACCGGGCCGCTGATGACCTGCGGGGCATGGTCGAGCGGCTCGAGGTACTGCACACCGCCCCACGCGCCGACGAGGTCGTTCGCGCAGAGCACACGGGCACCGGTGCGGGCGCGCAGGCTCTCGTCGCCGAGCACGCCGTCGGTGTTGTAGCCACCGATGATGCCGTCCCCGAGCTCCAGCAGGATCGCGTCCGGGCGCGACCGCTCGAGCTCTGCGACGACCGCGCGGCTGACTGCGCCGAGATCCGTCGCGCCAACCGTGCTGGGCAACCCGCAGTCGACGAACGAGGCGGTGACCACCGCGCCGTTGTCGCGAAAGCCGTGCAGGTCGCGCTGCGCCGCCACGCCGGACACCTTGCCCGCCGCGACCTTGAGCCCGGCGCGGGTCCACAGCCGGATGATCTCGGCGGCCGCGAACGTCTTGCCGCTGTTCATGCACGTGCCGAACACCAGCGTGATCGGCGGGCCGTTCGCGTCGAGGACGTCACACGGCGGCAGGGCAAAGTCGCGGATGTTCAGCGGCTGCCCCTCACGCTCGACGTGACCGAGCACCTCGAGGCGAATCGGCGGGCCGAGGTCCTTGTTCGGCGCGTCGCACACGCCGGCGACGCCGCCCATGTTGAGCAGGGCGATCTCGTCGCCGACCGCGAGCGATTCGGGCACCGTGCCCATGTACCCGTGCAGCGCGCGGCGCGCGCCGAGCACGACGGCCATCAGGTTGCCGGCGACCACCTTCGCGAGGCGGCCCGACGGCATCTCGACGTGGCCGTACACCGGGTTGTCCGACAGCGCGCGCACCGCGATGATCGCACCCGGCGCGCAGTGGATGTCCGGCGCGACCTCGACGACCGCGCCGATGCGCGCAGGCAGCGTGGCCGAACCGACCCGGTCGAGGCGGATCCGGCGGTTGAACCTCACGACGACGCTCCGTCGTCGCCCTCGGTGGCGCGGTGGGCGAGCATCGACTGGATCGCGGCGATGCGCGCGAAGCCCTCGGCGTCGCGCCCGTCCCACAGCCCGGTCTCTTCACCGTACGCCGCCTTCGACGCGTCGAGCAGCGAGAACGGCGACGTCGTCGCCACCGCCTGCGCCGACCCGCGATGCAGGCGCACCGTCACCTCGCCGGTGACCCGCGTCTGCGACGAGTCGAAGAGCGCCTCGATGTCGCGCATCGCCGGGTCGAGGTACCGCCCCTCGTGCAAGAAAAGCCCGTACAGCTGGGCGACCTGGTCCTTCACGAGGCTCTGCCACTTCGTCAGCACCAGCTTCTCGAGCTCGCGGTGCGCGTGCAGCACGACCTGCGCGGCCGGCGCCTCGAACGCGATGCGGCCCTTGATGCCGAGGATCGTGTCCCCCATGTGGATGCCTCGCCCGACCCCATGCGACGCGGCGATCGCGTCGAGTCGGCGCAGCAGCGCGATCGGATCGAGCGCCTCACCGTCGAGGGTCGTCGGCACGCCGTTCTCGAAGCCGATGCGCAGCAGCTGCGCCTCGGCCGGGGCGTCGTTCGGGTCGGCGGTCGCCGGGTACACCGACGACGGCACGACGCCGTCGCTCGTCTTCGTCTCGCCGCCGCCGATCGTGGTGCCCCACAGCCCGGCGTTGATCGAGTACCGCGTCGTCGACGGGTCGACGTCGAACCCGTGCTCGGCGAGGTAGTCGGCTTCCTGCTGGCGGCTCCACCCGAGCTCGCGGATCGGCGTGTGGATCTTCAGGTCGGGCGCGAGGGTGCGCAGCACGACGTCGAAGCGGATCTGGTCGTTGCCGGCGCCGGTCGAGCCGTGACACACGGCCACGGCGTCGTAGCGGCGGGCGAAGTCGACGAGGTGGCGCGCCTGCACCACGCGCTCGACGCCGACCGACAGAGGGTACACGCCCCCCTTGAGGTAGTTCGCGGCGATGATGTGGCGGATCCAGCCGTCGAAGAGCTCGGTCGTGCCGTCCACCGTGTGGTGGCCGATCGCGCCGAGTTCCTTCGAGCGGCGCTCGATGTACGCCAGCTCGTCTGCGTCGAACCCGCCGGTGTCGACCGTCGCGGTCACCACGTCGTAGCCGCGCTCTTCGCGCAACCAGATGACGGCGAGGCTCGTGTCGAGACCACCCGAGAAGGCAACGATACAGACAGGACGATTCGCCATGGCTCAGCCGGGGTTCGCGCGGGCGGAATTTCGCACCGCGTCATCGCGGGCGCACACCGAACCACGCGCCGAACGGCGTGTCAAACCCGCATGACAGCAGGGCGCGCGCCGGTGTCGCGTGCCGATGACGCAGGTCCCTGGCGCGCCATCGCCGACCCGCGGCCCTCCCGGCTCACTGCATCGGTCGGACCGCCCCGAGCTGCACCGTTACGCCGAGGCGCAGGATCGCGTCTGGCAGCGTCTCGCTCAGTCCGACGCCCCCGGCGAGATCGAGCCCGAGCCGGCTCGTCGGCACGAACGCCGCGCCGATCAGCAGCGAGGTCTCGGAGTTGTTGAGATCGTCGAAGGTCAGCGTCTCGACGACCTCGCCGAACACCGACACCGTGTCGATCGGGGCGTACCCGACCACCGCGGACAGCGGCAGCCGGACGGACGTGTCGTCGCCGAGCCCGCCGAGCGACAGGCCGGCCTGGGCGTCAATCGCGATGGTGCCCGGCGTGAACCCGTAGACGCCGAACGCCTCGATGGTCAGCCCGTCCGTGCCGATCGGCGCCTGACCGACTCCCGGCTGCAGCGAGCCGAGGATCGCGAGCTGGTGCCGCCCGGGGTCGTCGAACACGCCGAGGCCGAACTTGCCCTGCACGAAGACGTCACCCACGCCGGACACCGTCTCGTCGAGGGGGGTCGCCTGCGTGCCGAACACGCCCCACCCGATGCGCGCTTCGATGTGATCGTTGTGGGCGTACTTCAGGAGCACGTCCATCCGCTGCAGGTTGCAGCTCGACTCCAGCTCACCGTCGATGACGACGATCGTGCCGTCGGGCTCCGGGCATTGCACAACGTCGATCTCGTATCCCGCCTCGAGCTCGAGATGGCCCGGCGCGACGAAGCGCGCGTTGTCGGTGTACGTCGGTCGCGACGGATTCACCGGCCCCGACGCTGGCGCCCGATCGCGCCGCGCGCCGGAGGCGTCCGTGTCGGACACCTCGGCCATCGCGTCCGGCGACGCATCGGCGGACGGTGGGCGACCGCCACCGTCTTCGAGAGGAGCTGCCTGTCCGAACGCCGCGCCCGGGACTGCGAGCACGACCGCGACCACTGCACACCACGCCTTCGACACGACGACCTCCGGGACCGATCCGCGTCACGCGCCGTACCCTGGCGGAGTCTCGCCGGGTTTCGCAAGCCGGTCGCGTTGACAAGGGGGCGGCGCGCGAACAGCATTTCAGCCCTTCACCCCACGTCCCCCGCGCCCGGCGCGACCTTCGGAGGCCCCATGACGACCACGTACACGTCCCTCGCCGAGATGCAGCAGGTGTCCTGCAAGCGCTTTGCTTCGAGCCCGCTCTTCGGCACGAAGGTCGATGGCGCCTACCAGTGGATGACCTACAGCGAGTTCGGCGAGAAGGTCGACGCCTTCGCCGGCGCCCTCGCGAAGCTCGGCGTGACGAAGGGGACGCGGGTCGCCGTCATCTCGAACAACCGGGTCGAGTGGGCCGTCGGCGCCTATGCCGCGTACGCCCTCGGCGCCGTGTACGTACCGATGTACGAAGCCCAGCTCGAGAAGGACTGGCAGTACATCATCAACGACGCCGGCGCCGCCGTGCTGCTCGTCTCGACCGAGGCGATCTACGATCGGGTGAAGGGCTTCCCGTCCGAGATCGACAGCCTCGAGCACATCCTGTGCTTCGAAGCCCCCGAGAGCGCCGACCACAGCTACGCGAAGCAGCTCGCGATCGGCGCCGAAGCCGGCGTCGAGCGGTACACGCCCACCGGCGACGACATCGCGGGCCTCATCTATACGTCGGGCACGACCGGCAAGCCGAAGGGTGTCGTCCTCAGCCACGGCAACTTCACGTCGAACGTCAACGGCGTGCAGGCGCTGCTGCCGATCAGCGACGGCGACGTGTCGTGCTCGTTCCTGCCGTGGGCGCACTCGTTCGGTCAGACCTGCGAGCTGCACATCATGATCTCGATGGGCGCCGCCGTCGGTCTCGCCGAGAGCGTCGCGACCCTGCTCGACGACTTCCTGCTCGTGAAGCCGACCGTGCTCTTCGCCGTGCCCCGGATCTTCAACAAGATCTACGACGGCCTGCAGAAGAAGATCGCCGGCGAGAGCGCGTTCAAGCAGTTCATGTTCAACAAGGGCATCGAGGTCGCGACCCGACGCCGCGAGCTGCACGCGAACGGCCAGCAGTCCTGGCTCAACGAGAAGCTGTTCACCTTCTTCGACGGCAAGGTCTTCTCGAAGGTGAAGGAGCGTTTCGGCGGCCGACTTCGGTACGCTGTGTCCGGTGGCGCCGCCCTCTCGAAGGAGGTCGGCACCTTCGTCGACAACATCGGCATCGTCGTCTGCGAGGGCTACGGGCTCACCGAGACGACGCCGATCGTCAGCGTGAACACCCCCGAGGAGCGCCAGCTCGGCACGATCGGCAAGCCGATCCCCGACGTGAAGGTCTACATCTGCGACGAATCGCAGAACAAGCTGCCGGTCGGCCAGGAGGGCGAGATCGTCGTCGTCGGGCCGAACGTCATGCAGGGCTACTACAACCTGCCCGAGGTCACGGCCGAGGTGATCATCGACCTCGACGGCGAGCGCGCGTTCCGCACCGGCGACATGGGCATGATCCAGCCCGACGGCTTCATCCGGATCACCGGGCGGTTCAAGGAGCAGTACAAGCTCGAGAACGGCAAGTACGTCGTCCCGACGCCCCTCGAAGAGCAGCTCAAGCTGTCCGGCTTCATCACCCAGGCGTTCATCTACGGCATGAACAAGCCGTACAACGTCTGCCTCGTGGTGCCGGACTACGACCACCTCGGCCACTGGGCGCGCGAAAACGGCGTCGCCGCGACGACCCCCGAGGCGCTCGCGAAGGATCCGAAGTGCAAGGCGAAGATCGGCGAGGAGCTCGCGAAGTACGGCGCCGAGTTCAAGGGCTACGAGCGGCCGAAGAAGTGGACCCTTCTCACCGAGGACTTCACGACCGAGAACGACCTGCTCACCCCGAAGATGAGCGTGAAGCGGCGCAACGTCGTGAAGAAGTACCAGGGCGAGATCGACGCCCTCTTCGACACGGACATGACGAAGGGCTGATCCGCGCGGCCCGACCGCGGGCCGCTGACGTTCGACCGGGTGCCGCGCACGTCGCGCAGGGCCCGGGGCACGAGCCGCGACGGGGCACACCCGCCGCGGCTCGTCGCGTCCGGGCGACCGGGCGACCGGGCGACCGGGCTCAGGACGGGCGCGTCGTCGTGTCGTCGACGTGGGTCGCGCAGAAGGCCTGCGAATAGCCGTCACAGACCGGCGACGTCGGGACGTTCGCCGTCGTCCAGATGAGCGCCGCGAGCAGAAGCAGCGCGGACAGCAGGACGACGTCGAGCGTCGTGTGATCGCGCCGCGCGGCGCGGAGGGCGACAGGAGAGCGGAAGCGTGCGTCGGGGTCCATGATGGGGTCCGGGTCTCGGGCTACATGGGGATCAACGCGCTGCGCGCTGTTTTGTTCTCCCGGCCTGGACATTTTTTCGCCGTGTCGATCCGCCGACACGCGTCCGACGGCCACGCAGCCCTCGCGGGGCTCGACCCGGTTCGGCAAAAACGAAGATCAGGACGCGCACGAGGTGCACGTCCTGCATCGCAGCGCCCGGTCCGCGTCGCTCGACGCGGCGGTCACTCGCCCGACGACGTCGGGCCCGCGATCACTTGATCTTCGCTTCCTTGAAGTCGACGACCTTCCGAACCTTCGGGTCGTACTTCTTGAGAACGAGCTTCTCGGGCGTGTTCCGACGGTTCTTCACGGTGGTGTAGAAGAAGCCGGTGCCGGCGGTGGAGACAAGGCGGATCTTTTCGCGCATGTTCTGGCTCTCTGCGTCGGGCGGACTTCAGCCGCCTGTGATCGCGCGCCACGTGGGCGACAGGGTCAGGGCGCGGTGATCTGCCAGAGCGTCGGGCACGTGTCAAGGTGCGGACGCGACAAATGATTCGCTGCGTCATCCCTTCCGTGCGCGCCCCGCTGGCGCCGCGGCGAGGTACCGCTACAATCCACGCGCCTCGCGCACCGAGCGAATCGAATGCAGCGCCGATCCTCTCTTGTCGTCCTCGCCCTCGGGCTCGCCCTCGCCGCCTGTGGTGGCGACGACACCCCGACGGCCCCGGGCGGGACGCCCGATCAGACCACGGCCCAGGCGGCCACGATCGCCCCGGCGGACACGGACGTCGACGCCGCCTCGATGACCGAGATGCTTCGCGTCGAGCTCCGCGCCGCCAAGAGCGACGAGCCGGTCGGCGCCGAGGTCCTCTTCGTCGACACGATCGACACCGCGGGCGCCATCGACGCCGTGCAGTCGGCCGGCGCCGAAGCCCTCGACGGCGCTCTGCGCTTCGGGTCCGTGCTGACCGTGCAGGGGACCCCGGCGGCGCTGGTCGCGCTGGCGGACGACCCCCGCGTGGTCGTGCTCGATCGCGTCCCGCCGCCGGTCGTACCGATGTGGTCACCGGACGCGACGGGCCCGCGCCCGGTGCCGGCGAACGCCGACAGCCGCGACACGTCGAACGCCGACGAGATCGCACCCGGCGGCGACCTCGGGCTCGATCTGACCGGCGCCGACATCATGATGGGCATCATCGACGGCGGGCGGATCCGCACCACCCACGTCGACTTCCAGGGCCGCGCTGCGTACCTCGACGGCGGCGCCCCGGGCTTCGACAACCACGCCACCCACGTCGCCGGCACGATGATCGGCGCCGGCATCGCCCGCGCCGACGCCCGCGGCTTCGCCCCCGAAGCCCGCGTCATCGGCTGGAACTTCAACCGCGACAACATCGGCCTCATGGCCGGTGTGCACCCGCGGTTCGTCGTGTCGAACCACAGCTACGGCTACGACCTCGGCTGGGACCGCGAGGGTCGCTTCGTCGGTGACCTCGGCTTCGGCAAGTACGACCTCAGCGCGCGCCGCGCCGACCAGGCGATCGTCGAGGGCGACATCATCTGGGTGAAGGCCGCCGGCAACGACGCCGGACAGGGGCGCGACCGGGCCACCGAGGACCGGCCCTTCGACTGCTCGACCGGCTTCGACTGCATCAGCGGCGACAGCCTCGCCAAGAACATGATCATCATCGCCTCGGTCGGAGACCTGCGGACCGACCCCGCCGCTCCGGGCAGCGCGACGCCCTCGAGCTTCACGAGCCGGGGCCCCGCCGACGACGGGCGCATCAAGCCGGACCTCGCCGCGAACGGCGAGGGCCTGCTCTCGCCCGGGTCCGGTGGCGACGACGTGTACGTCCGCCAGAGCGGCACGAGCATGGCGACCCCGAGCGTCAGCGGCGTCATCGCGCTGCTCACCGAGCACATGCGTGACACCTTCGGGCGCGACCCGGGGGCCGCCGAGATGCGCGGCCTGCTGATCCACACGGCGCTGCGCAACGACGAGGTCGGTCGCCCCAACGCCGACATCGGCTGGGGCGTCGTCGATGCCGCGGCCGCCGCGACGTACCTGACCCGCGCCGCCGCCGAACCCGTCATGGTGCACGGGCTCTACACCGGTGAGCCCATCACCTTCACCCTCGACCTGGACGAAGCCCGCGAGGTCGCCCTCACCCTCACCTGGCTCGACCCCGCCGGCGAGGTGAACACCGGGCGTCACGACGACCGGACGCCCGCGCTCGTGCACGACCTCGACCTGACTGCGCGCTTCGACCGCACGGACCACTACCCGTGGGCGCTCGACGCCGTGTCGCCGGGCGCCCCCGCGCGCAACGACGGGCCGAACCGCGTCGACAACGTCGAACGCATCGTGATCCCCGCCGAAGACCTCGATGAAGGCCGAGTGACGATCACCCTCGACCACACGGGCGACCTCGGTGAAGCCGGCCAGCCCTTCGTGTTGCTCGCGTCCGATCCGATTGCTCCGTCGGTCATCACCCCCCTGATCGGGGGTGTCCGCACCCTGCGTCTGCGTGTGCAGAACGACGAGGACCCGGTCACCTTCGACCTGCCCGTCGAACTCGTCGCCGGCGACGCGGCCGACTACCGGATCGAGCGCGAAGACGCCGCGTTCTGGCTCGACATCGACCGCCTCGAGGGTTCGCTGCCCGGGCGCCGACCCCAGATGACGATCGACGCTGAGGGCCTGTCTCGCACCGTCCAGTACGCGACGCTGCGTGTGTACAACGAAACGACGCCGACCCAGCCGCCGTTGTGGTTCACGATCGTCCTCGACGTACGCGGACTCGACTACCCGACGGTCGACGCGGGCGCGGACCGCTCGGTCGCGTCCGGGGCACACGTCTCGCTGCAGGGCACCGGCGCCGACCCGACCGGCGAGCCGGTCACGTTTGCGTGGGACCAGACCGCCGGCCCGCCGGTCACCTTCGACGGCGACACGGCGCGCCTCACGTTCGACGCCCCCACGGTCGACGAAGAGCAGGCGCTACGCTTCGAACTCGTGGTGTCCAACGGGGTGCTCGAATCGGCCCCCGACGCGGTCGAGGTGACCGTCCTGCCGATCGAAGGCGAAGACGAGCCGGCAAACAACCGCTGCGCGACGGCCCCGCTCATCGAGCTGCCCTACACCGGCGGCGGCGTGCTCGATCGCCAGCACGACGTGGACTTCTATCGATTTGCCGCCGCGCCGGGCGAGACCGTGATCGCCACGACCTTCCGCCGCGAAGGTGCCATCGACACCACGCTTGGCATCACGCGCCTCGGCGGCACCGTGTTCGCCACCGACGACGACTCGGGCGCGGACCTCTACTCGCGTCTCGAAGCCGAGCTCGAGGGCGTGGGCGCCGAGTTCTGTGTGGCCGTGTCGACCTTCGCCGACTTCGCGTTCGACGGTGCCGACGCACGCACCGGGGGCGCATACGGCCTGACCATCGAGCTCGACCGCGAGAATGTCGCACCGATCGCCGAGGCCGGTGACGACCTGACCGTCGACGCCGGCGACGTCGTGGCGCTCGACGGCTCCACGAGCGACGACCCGGACGGGTTCACCCTCGGCTACGCGTGGACGCGCGTCAGCGGACCGGGCATCGAGCTGGTCGGCGCCGACGGGCCCACCCCCCGGTTCTTCGCGCCGGCACCGCTCGAGGTCGAGACGCCGATCGAGTTCGAGCTCCGCGTCGTCGACGCCGACGGTGCCGAAGACACCGACCGGATGACCGTCGTGGTCCGCCCCGGACCTGCGCCGACGCTCACCGTCGACGCCGGCGGCGACCGCACGGTGCCCGCCGCCGCGCGCGTGTCCTTCGCCGCACGCGCGACCGGCGCAGAGGTCGACACCTGGACCTGGCGCGTCGCCGACGGCGACCTCGCGACCTTCGAAGCCGACGGTCCGCGCATCACGTTCGATGCCCCCGTCGTCGACGAACCCGCCGAGATCGAGCTCGAGATCGAAGCCTCGGGCGGCGACACGACGGTCACCGATCGCGTGCGCATCACGGTGATCCCGACGACCGGCGCGAACGAGCCCGACGACAACCGCTGCGACACCGCGCCGCTCATCGGTCGGTCCGCGCTTGTGCCCGTCCGCGAATCGATCGCGGCGGAGCTCGCCCCGATGCACGACGTCGACCACGTGCGCGTCGCCGTGCTCGAGGACTCGACGTTCGTCGCCGAGGTCGTGCCGAACGGGCCACTCATGGACACGACCATGGGCGTGTTTCGTTCGATCGACGGGGACTGGGTGCTGCAGGCCACCGACGACGACGGCGGCTCTGCGTCGTTCTCGCGCATCGCGGGCACCTCGGTCGCCGACGGCGAGCTCTGCGTCGCGGTCTCGCACTTCCGCGACCTGACCTTCGACGGCGCGGACGCCGACGGCGCCGGCCCCTACCTGCTGCAGCTCGAGGTCATCCCCCCCGAGGGCGCCAACGAAGCTCCTGTGGCCGACGCTGGCGAAGATCGGTCGGTGGATCCCGGCGCCCTCGTCGTCCTCGATGCGACCGGCTCGGTCGACCCGGAAGGCGAGCGGCTCGACTACACGTGGACCCAGGCCGAGGGGCCGCGAGCGCTCGACATCTTCGGTTCGCTCACCCCCGAGGCACAGGTCGTCATGCCGAACGACCTCGACGAAGCCACCGCGTTCGTCTTCGAGCTCGTCGTGTTCGACGGCGCGTTCGAGGACCGCGCCACGGTCACGATCACCGTCGCCCCCAACCGCGCGCCGACCCTCACCGTCGTCGACCGCGTCGAGGTGGACCTTGGCGAGCCCGTCACCTTCACCGCGACCGCATCCGACCCGGACGGCGAGGACGTCCGCTTCCTGGCGGACGAGCTGCCGGGTTCGGCGACGTTCGACGAAGAGACCGCGACCTTCACGTGGACGACGGACGAAGCCGGCTTCTTCACGCCACGCGTCGAAGCCCGGGATCCCTGGGGTGCCTTCGACGAGCACTTCGTGACGATCCTGGTCATCGACCGCGACGCCGAGAACCGAGCACCCCGGATCGCTGCGATCGATGACGTCGTCGTCGAGACGGACAACGCCCCCGTTGACGTCGAGCTGTCTGCGCCGGCGACCGACGAGGACGGCGACGACCTCGAGTGGTTCTGGCAGCTCGACAGCGGGGACTTCCTCGGCGCGACCGAGACGATCACCGCGTCGTTCGACTACGGCACCCATATTGTCGACGTGTTCGTGAGCGACGGCGAGGCCACCTCGGCGGCGCGCATCTCGGTCGAGGTGCGCGGCACCGGCCCGGTGATCCCGATCGCCGACGCGGGGCTGGACCAGGCGTTCCGGCCGCGCGAGGACGGCGACCGCGAGGTCGAGATCGCCCTCGATGGCCGCGGCTCGTTCGACCCGGCCGACCGTGGCCCCCTCACCTGGTCGTGGACCCAGACCCAGGGCCCGGACGTCGCGCTCGATCGCGCGGACTCCCCCGTGCCGTCGTTTGCGCAGCCGGTCGGCGCTGGCGCCCTCGAGTTCGAGCTCGTCGTCACCGTCGACGACGACGGGACGCCGCTCGCGTCGGCTCCGGCGGTGACCCGCGTCCGCATCGAAGACGCCGTAGACAACGCGCGCCCGGGCGCCCTCGTGATCGGCGACGATGTGGCCGAGCCCGGCGACGTCCTCGTGCTCGACGGCAGCCAGAGCGAGGACCCCGAGGGCGAAGCGCTCACCTGGGCATGGTCGTTCACCCGCGGCGAAGGGACGATCGACGACCCCGCCGCCGACGTCATCGAAGCGACCCTCGGCGCGAGCGACGACGGGCGGTGGGAGGTCACGCTGGTCGTGTTCGACGGCATCGCGGGCTCCTGGCCGGAGCGGCACGCCATCCGCGAACCCGGTGTGGTCGACAACGAGCCGCCGACGGCACGCATCGAGGGCCCGTCGACCGCGGTGATCGGCGCCGAGGTGGTGCTCGACGCGTCCGGCAGCTCGGACCCGGACGGCGACGCGCTCTCGTGGCAGTGGGCGCAGACCGAGGGACCGGCCCAGTCTACGGACGTCGACGACGCCATGCTCTCGTTCACCGTCGATGGGCAGGTCGGTGATGCGCTCGCGTTCGAGGTCGTCGTCAGCGATGGCGACACCGAGCACACGGCGACCCACCGGGTGACGGTCATCGACGAGGGCGGGGGCGACACCGGATCGCAGGACGCCGGGGTCGACGCGGGGGATGCCGGCGGCGGCGACGACGCCGGATCCAGCGGTGGCGGCGGCGGCGGCGGATGCGCGACGACCCCACGTGGATCGGGCGCATCGGGGTTGTTTGTGTTGCTTGGCCTCGCGCTCGTGACTCGGCGTCGACGCTGATGACAACGCGCTGAGCGTGCCTCCGGCCGGGGCGCCACACGTTCGATCGGGTGGCGACCGGAGCCGCCAACCAATGGAACGATCGTGCAATTTCGCGGCCTGCCCCCGGGTACGCGGCCGACCGTTCGTTGTGTACAGCTGTACGCAACGAACGAGACGACCCGAAAACGTAACACGCAATCATGTTGCGCTTGACGCGACGGCAGCCGTGCGGATACCCCTCATTGAAGGGGGCAACGGTGGACGTTTGCCCTCGACAGTTTTGCACAACGGCATCACGGTTGGTCTGTGATGCTCTCGGTTTTCTGCACTGGAGGCGCCGCATGGCGACGAACGCATCGGTACGATCCGTCCTCGAAAAGTATGCGCGTGAAGAGGTCGAGCTCTCGGCTCGGCTCGCCGCGATCACGAATGAGATCGACGAGATCCGCGCGCGCATCAAGGAGGTCCGGGTCGTCCGCGAGGCCCTCGAGACCGCGTCGGGGATGAGCGCGTCGGACCTCGCCATCGAGACGCCCGCCCCCGCCCCGAAGGCGGACAAGCCGGCGCGCTCGACCGCGAAGGCGCGCCCCGGCAAGCGCCGTCGTGGGCGCCGCAAGAGCGCCCGCAAGGGCGGCGCGGGCGCCAGCTCGCTGCACGACATGGGCATCGTCGAGGCGGCGATCTCGCTCGCGCAGCAGAAGGGCGTCACCGAGGCTTCGGCCGGTGACATCCTCGCGTGGTTCGAAGAGGTGGGCTACCAGACCCGCAACGGCACGCCGACCCGCAACAGCGTCTACGTGTCGCTGAACCGCGAGTTCACCGAAGGCCAGCGCGACGACCGCCCGACGCGGATCACGCGCCCGGCCCGCGGCCGCTTCGTGTTTCACTACGACACCGCCGATTCCGACGCGACCGACGCCTGATTCGGACCTTCGCGAACGAGCGCCCGCACTCCCATCGACCCTCGACACGTGTCGCGGGCTCTGGCAGGGTGCGCGGCGCTCGTCTCGTTTGCCGACCGGACCATGATGTTCTCGACCCGCGCAGCCTTCGCCGTGACCGCTCTCGCAGTGGCGCTGCACGGCTGTGGTCGAGACGCACCGGCGGATGAGTCGGCGAGCGAGACCGAGGGTTCGGCCGCGGTCGCCGAGCCCGAAGCGGTCGAAGCCGAGCCGGACCCGGCGGCCGGTTCGCCGGCAGACGCGAGCGTCGCTGCCCGCGTGTTGCTTGCGTTTGCTGCCGACCCGCGGGTGAACGCCCTCGACTTCGACGCGAGCGCCGTCGACGGCGTCGTCACCCTGACGTCGACGACGCGGTCCCACGCCGCATGGACGTCCGCGACCGAGGTCGCCCGCGCGGTGGACGGCGTCAGCGAGGTCCAGATGGCGACCCCCGCGCCGACCCCGACCGAGGGCGACGACGTGGTGGGCGACGCCCCCGATCTCGACGCACTGCGCGCGCTCGGCACGCGTCGCGACGTCGAGCCCGACCTGCCCGAGCCTGACGAGGACGAAGGCGCCGCCGACCGCGCCGCGTCCGGTGACCGGCCGCGCACCGTACGCGTCGAGGCCGGCGACAGCTTGTCGATCATCGCCGCGCGGGCGATGGGCGATGGCAACGCGTGGCACCGGATCTACGAGCTGAACCGCTCGACGATCGGGCCCAACCCCGAGCGTCTCGTCGAAGGCATGGTGCTGCGGATCCCGCAGGACTGACACGCCTTCGGCCCGACGTCCCGAACCCGGCCGCGTCGCCGCATCGCATGCCGATGGCGACGACGAGCGCCTCGCGTCGCGGATAGCGAGTGCGCTTGCACACGGTCACGGGCGTCGACACACTGGCCGAGCGCGTCGCCGTCGACGGCGCGCCGCCTCCGCCATCTCGGACTCGATGATGCGTGCCCCCAGAGACCTTCGCCGGATCCTCGTCCCCACGGACTTCTCGCCGAGCTCCCAGTCGGCGGCCGACCACGCGGGGCTGCTCGCCGACCGCTTCGGCGCGACCGTCGCGCTGCTGCACGTCGGCACCGGTGCGGCCGCCTCGGAGACCACCGGCGGTTCGGCGCTGCAGGAGGTCTACCACAAGGCCCGCGAAGAGCAGCGCCGCCACTCGACACGGGCGATGAACGCCGAGAAGCAGCGCATCGAGGCGGCATGGCCCGACCTCGAGGTGACGACCGACTTCGCCAACGGCGCCGCGCACGACGCCATCTGCGGCTGGGCCGACGCCCACGACGTCGACATGATCGTCATGGGCACCCAGGGCCGTAGCGGCCTCAGCTGGTTCATGATCGGCAGCACCGCCGACCGCGTCATCCGCGCGTCGAAGGTCCCCGTGCTCACCGTCCGCGGCCCGAACCGCTGACCCCGGATCCACGGGCCCGGGCCCCTCTTGCGGCACGCGGCGAGCCCCGCTTCGGGGCCGCCGCATCTGCCCGCAACTGCGCTGAACATCCGGGGACAGCGCTTGCCTCGACCTCGCGGAATGGATATGAGCGCCGCCACTGGCCCATGAATGCCACGCTCGGACCCCCGCGGAGACCATGAGCGACAGCCCGGCCCCCGACGTCAGCGTCGTCATCCCGGTGTACAACGAAGAGGGCATCCTCTCGGCTTCTGTGCACGATCTCATCAACAAGATCGACGCCAGCGAGAAGCTCTCGGCGTACACCTTCGAGATCATCCTCAGCGCGAACGGGTGTGTGGACCGCACGGTCGACATCGCCAACGAGCTGATGCAGCGCTACCCCCGCCTGCGTCTGCTGCAGAGCGACGAGCCGAACTACGGCCTCGCCATGCGGCAGGGCATCCTCTCGGCGCGCGGCACGTACGTGATCAGCGACGAGATCGACCTGTGTGACGTCGACTTCTACGAGCGGGCCCTCTATCGGCTCACCGAAGAAGGCTACGACATGGTCGTCGGGTCCAAGCGCCTCGAGCGCTCGTTCGACAAGCGCCCGGCGATGCGCCGCGCCGCGTCCGGCGTCATCAACTGGCTGCTCTGGTTGTCGACCGGCTTCCAGGGCACCGACACGCACGGGCTCAAGGCGTTCCGCCGCGACTCGATCGTCGACCTCGTGCACGAGTGTGTGGTCGACAAGGACATGTTCGCCAGCGAGCTCGTCATCCGTGCGTGGCGTCAGCCGCTGCGCGTGACCGAGATCCCGCTCGAGGTCATCGAGAAGCGCGCGCCGAGCGTCGCCCTCTTCAAGCGCGTGCCGCGGGTGCTCCGCCAGCTGGTGACCCTTGGCTACGTCATCCGCCTCGGAGGCGGACGGTGAGCCGGTCGCGGCTCGTCAACCTGTCGATCGATCTCGACGGGCTCGGCTGCTACCACGAGATCCACGGACTGCCCGAGCCCGCGGATCCGACGGCGATCTATCGCGTCGCGCTGCCCCGCTTTCGCGCGTTCTGCCGCGAGCTCGGCGCGCGCGCGACCCTCTTCGTCATCGCGTCGGACCTCGACCATCCGGAGGTGGTCGACGCGTTGCGTGAAGCCGTCGACGAGGGGCACGAGGTCGCGTCGCACACGATGCGCCACCCCTACAACCTGCGCGAGTGGTCCGAGCGGTCCGTCGCCGCCGAGATCATCGCCGCCGAGGACGCGATCGAGGCCGCCGTCGGCACCCGCCCCGTCGGGTTCCGTACCCCCGGCTACAACGTCGACACGCGGATCCTGCGCATCCTCGCCGAGCGCGGGTACCGGTACGACAGCAGCGTGTTCCCCTGCCCGCCGTACTACCTCGCCAAGGGCGCGGTGATGGCGGTCATGGCCGCCGTCGGTCGCCCCAGCGGGTCGTCGATGACGCACCCCGCGGCGCTGCGTGCGCCGCTGCAGCCGTACCGCCCGTCGCGCTACGACTTCTCGCGCCCCGGCGACCGCAAGCACAGCCTGCCGCTGTGGGAGATCCCCGTCGGCGTGACCCCGTGGACCCGCGTCCCGGTCATCGGCACGTCGATCGGCGGCCTGCCCCCGGTTGGCGCGCGCGCTCTCGGGCGCTCGTTCAAGGCCGGCCAGCGCACCCTGCAGGTCGAGTTCCACGGCGTGGACTTCATGGACCGCAACGACAGCGGGGTGCTGCCCTCGCTCGCGGCGCGCCAGCCGGACCTGCGCCGGGCGTGGACGAAGAAGCGCGACAGCTACCTCGCGTTCTTTGACGTGGTGGCGCGGGGGGCGTCGATGATTACGCTGGCCGAGCTGGCGGATCGGCTCGATGCCGAAGCCGGCCCGACGGTCGTGTCCGGCCGCTCGGCACGCAACGGCTGACCTCGTCCCCGACTCGACATGCCGACCCGTCCCCCTGCTGACGACCCCGGACGCGCCGCGCTCCGCGCCGGCACCGCCGCCGTCACGCTCGACGCAGACGTCCTCGCCCTCACCGGCGCCGACGTGCTGCCCTACCTGCAGACGAAGCTCACCGCCGACACCCGCACGTGGCCGTCGACCGGCGGCGGGCGCGGCATCGCCACCGACATCAACGGTCGCGTCGTCGCCAGCGGTTGGTGGGTGGTGAACGACGGCACGGTCTACGCGATCGTCCCGAAGGGCGCCGGCGCCGGGCTCGCCGAGCACCTCGACCGGTTCGTCATCATGGAGGACGTCACGCTCGCGACCGAGACGTCCCTCGCCCCGATCCTGCTCGTCGGCGACACCGCGGCGGGCCACCTCGATGCGCATCCGCACGTCGACGCGGCCCACGGCCCCTGGGCCGCACGGCTCGCCCTCGTGCCCGCCGCCGAGCGCGCCGACCTCGTGGCGGGCACCGGCCTGACGGACACGAGCGAAGCTGCGCTGCAGGCCGAAGAGGTCGCCGCCGGCATCCCGTCCGATGGGGTCGAGCTCGCTCCGGGCGCGTCGATCCCCCTCGAGGCCGGCGCCTGGGACCGCGTGTCGTTCGACAAGGGCTGCTACCTCGGCCAGGAAGTCATCGAACGCCTGCACAGCCGCGGCACGCCCGCGCGTCGCCTGTGCCGCCTCGCGGTGAACGCAGCCCCCGGCGCCGCCGTGCAGACCGGGGACCGGTCCGTCGGCGAGATCATCCGCGTCGCCGACACCCCTGACGGGCCGATGGCGCTCGGCTGGGTGAAGCGGCGCGGGCTGGCCGACGGCGTCTCGCTGACGGTCGACGGAGCCCCCGTTACCGCGATCGACGTCGTGCAGTGGGGCGACGCAACCCGTTGACGATCCGCGGCGCGACCGGCACTGTCCGAGGCATGCGCACCGCCCTCGTCATCGCGTTCTTCGCCGCCACCCTGTCCGTCGCCTGCGGCGGTCGAGTGCCCCCGTGCGCCGTGCCGACCACGGCAGAGGCGGCGTGGCAGACCCTCAATGGCACGTGGCGGATCGTCACCTGGTCCGAGGTCCTGAACGGCACGATCCACTTCGACCGCGACGAGGTCGAGGCGACGAGCGAAGACACGCACTTCATCGGGCACTGGTCCCCGGTGCAGAGCACGGACAACGCCCACGTCATTCGACTCTCGTTCGACGAGGCGACGGTCGACGGCGTCCGTCAGGTGTGGGCCGACCCGACCCACCTCGAAGTGACCGTGGTCTTCGCGACATCCGACCTCGCCTGGGGCCTGCAGCCCGACGGCGCGTGGACCCGGTGGGAGCGGATCGGCGGGTGCGTCGACCAGCCCGGCGGCTGCGCGACGATCGACCATCCCCCCGGCGCCCTGCAGCAGATGCTCGACCCGGACGCCGTCGACGCGGTCCTCGAGAGCCGCGAGGCTGCAGAGGGGATGGTCGACGACGAGGCCGGCGCCGATGCGACGGGCGGCGACCCCGGATCGGACGATGAAGCCGACGCGGACGACGCGACGGACGAAGCCACCGACGCCGACGACGCGCCCTCGGACGACGCAGCCGACGCCCCATGAGTCGACGACGCATCGTGCTCGCGTCGACGTCCGTGTGGCGCCGGGCGCAGCTCGAACGCCTGGGCCTGACGTTCGAGACCGCAGACCCGGCCGTCGACGAAGACGCCGCGAAGGCCGCCCATCCAGAGGTGGCCGAGCTGGTCGACGTGCTCGCCCGCGCCAAGGCGCGCGCGGTCGCGACCGCGTACCCCGACGCGCTGGTCATCGGCGGCGATCAGGCTGCCGAGATCGACGGCGCCGAGCTCGGCAAACCCGGCGCGCCCGACCGGGCCGTCGCGCAGCTCCTGCGCCTGCAGGGGCGCGCCCATCACCTGTGGACCGCAGTCTGTGTGCTGGACACGGCCACCGACGAGGCGTGGACCCACGTCGAGCGTACCCGGCTGACGATGCGGGCGCTGACTCCAGGGCAGGCGCGCCGCTACGTGGCCCTCGACGACCCGGTCAGCTGTGCGGGATCGTACCGCATCGAGGCCACCGGCCCCGCCCTCTTCACGCGCATCGAAGGCGACGACCCGACCGCGATCGAGGGGCTGCCCCTGCTCGTCCTCTGCGAGCTGCTGCGCCGCGCGGGCCACGACGTTCTCGGGGACGCACCGTGACCGAGACGAAGACCCAGCGGCGCCTGCCCCCGCTCGTGACCGGCGTGCTCGCCATCCTCGCCCTGGCCCTCATGTCGATCCAGCTGCGGCACATGGTGCTCGTGCGCGACGCGGCCCACTTCGCCGACCGCGGTGACGCGGCGGGCTGCGAGGCGCGCGTCGAGCGGTGCGAGGCGTGGCTGTCCGGGCCCGGTGCGCTGCTCACGCGATTCGGTCGCACCTGCGACGTCGACTGCGCGCCCTGACGCTGCGCGGGCCCAATCGCCGGTTGACGGCGGGTCACGCCCGGCGCTAGCTTCCGCGCTCCGCGCCGGAGTGGCGGAACGGCAGACGCGGCGGACTCAAAATCCGCTGTCCTTATGGGCATGTGGGTTCGAATCCCACCTCCGGTACTCTTCAGCTTCTCTCACCGAGCCGCCGGCCCCGGCGGGTCTGCGCCCCCGAACCGCGCCATGCTCTCGTACGCCGAACAGGCTCGCCGCAACGGACTGATCGTCTGGATGGACCTCGAGATGACCGGCCTCGAACCGGATCGGGACCGCATCATCGAGATGGCGACCATCGTCACCGACGCCGACCTGAAGGTGATCGCCGAGGGGCCTGAGCTGGTGATTCACCAGCCCGACGACGTCCTCGACGCGATGGACGAGTGGAACCGCACGCATCATGGCGCCTCCGGGCTCACCGAGCGCGTCCGCGCATCGACGGTGACCGAAGCCGAAGCCGAGGCGCGCACCGTGGCGTTCCTGCGCGGCCTCTGCGAAGAGCGCTCCGCCCCGCTCGCCGGCAACTCGATCCACCAGGACCGCCGCTTCATCGCCCGGTACATGCACGACCTCGACGCGTTCCTGCACTACCGGATGATCGACGTCTCGACGATCAAGGAGCTCGCGAAGCGCTGGTTCCCGAAGGACCTCGAGCGCATGCCACGCAAGCGCAACAGCCACCGCGCGCTGGACGACATTCGTGAGTCCATCGCAGAGCTGCGCTACTATCGCCGCAACCTCTTCCGGTCGTTCTGAAGCCCGGGTCGCCGGCTCGACCGTGACCTGCCGGCACGGCGCATCCGGGCGAGCATCGCCCCCCGAACGGACCGATGAACCAGTACGACCACCTTCCGCACCTCGACCTGATCGAGTTCCGTGAGAAGGTGTCGCGTCTGATCAAGGCGAGCCTCTTTCTGACGATGGTCATCGGTGGCTCGTCGCTGGCCTATCTGGCGATGGGCGAGGGCCGCTACACGTGGCTCGACTGCCTGTACATGTCGGTGGTCACGGTCTCGACGGTCGGGTTCGAAGAGGTCATCCCCGTCGACACCCCGATGCTGCGGGCGTTGACGATCTTTCTCATCACGACCGGCACCGGCGGGCTGCTCTACTTCGCATCGCTCGTCACGGCCCTCATCATCGAGGGCGACATCAACCACTGGATCACGAGGCGCAACGTGCAGCGACGCATCGACAAGATGACGGGACACATCATCGTCTGCGGCATCGGATCCACCGGCCGCCACACGGCGCGCGAGATGGTCCAGTCCGGCCAGCCCTTCGTCATCGTCGAGCGCGACCACGCCAAAGTGGAGCTTCTCGAACACCAGCTCGGCCAGCAGCTGCTCTGGGTCCAGGGCGACGCCTCGGACGACGAGGTGCTCGAAGCCGCTGGCATCGCCCGGGCGCGCGGCATCGTGTGCGCGCTCACGAACGACCGCGACAACCTCTTCGTCGTCGTCACCGCCCGCAAGCTGAACCCGGACCTGCGCATCGTGTCGCGCGTCATCGAGGAGCGGTCCGCCATCAAGCTCAAGCGCGCCGGCGCCGACGAGGTCGTGTCGCCGAACCGCATCGGTGGGCGCCAGCTCGCCCAGCAGATGATTCGCCCCGAGATGGTCGGGTTCCTCGAGCTGATGATGGACGAGACGGACCGGGTGATGCGCATCGCCCGGATCGACATCACCGCCGCCTCACCGTACGCCGGGCGCGCCCTGCGCGACACCGATCTGCGCTCGCGCTGGGGCCTCACCGTGGTCGGCGTCCGCGACGAAGACGACGCGCACACCGAGTATGCGCCGGGGCCCGACTTCGTGCTGCGCGCA
>Ga0070728_10000907_pt1 | contig 50353 bp, 52 predicted proteins | sample tdDd471_FD_66723 | JGI IMG/M metagenome (GOLD analysis project Ga0070728, IMG submission 66723) | Marine sediment microbial communities from the Atlantic coast under amendment with organic carbon and nitrate - tdDd47.1 | ecosystem: Environmental > Aquatic > Marine > Coastal > Sediment | place... | reverse complement strand
TCAGCGCCGCCGACAGGCTGAGCCCGAGCACCATCCGCGAATCGGCCGGCGCGACGATCCCGTCGTCCCACAGCCGGGCGCTGGCGTAATAGGGGTGGCCCTCGCGCTCGTATTGGTCGCGGATCGGCGCCTTGAAGCTGGCCTCGTCCTCCTCGGGCCAGCTTTCGCCCTGGGCCTCCATGGCGTCGCGGCGCACCTGGGCGAGGACGCTGGCGGCCTGCTCGCCGCCCATCACCGAGATCCGCGCCGTCGGCCACATATACAGGAACCGCGGGTCGTAGGCGCGCCCGCACATGGCGTAGTTGCCGGCGCCGAAGCTGCCGCCGGTGATCAGAGTGATCTTCGGCACCGCGGTGGTCGACACGGCGGTGACCATCTTGGCGCCGTCCTTGGCGATGCCGCCGGATTCGTATTTGCGCCCGACCATGAAGCCGGTGATGTTTTGGAGGAAGATCAAGGGGATGCGGCGCTGGCTGCACAGCTCGATGAAATGCGCCGCCTTCAGCGCCGATTCCGAGAACAGGATGCCGTTGTTGGCGACGATGCCCACCGGATAGCCGAACAGATGGGCGAAGCCGCAGACCACGGTCGTCCCGTAGAGCTGCTTGAACTCGTCGAACTCGCTGCCGTCGACGATCCGCGCGATCACCTCGCGCACGTCGTAGGGCGTGCGCGGATCGCGGGGCAGCAGGCCGTTGATCTCCTCGGGATCGTAGAGGGGCGCGCGGGGCGGCCGGACGTCGAGTTCGACCGGCTTGCGGCGGTTCAGATTGCCGACGATGCGCCGGGCGATGGCCAGCGCGTGGGTGTCGTCCTGGGCGTAATGGTCGGTGACGCCGGAGGTCCGCGAATGGACGTCGGCGCCGCCCAGATCCTCGGCGCTGACCACCTCGCCGGTCGCCGCCTTCACCAGCGGCGGGCCGCCCAGGAAGATCGTCCCCTGCTCGCGGACGATGATGTTCTCGTCGGACATGGCCGGGACGTAGGCGCCGCCTGCCGTGCAGGAGCCCATGACGACGGCGATCTGGGGGATTCCCCGGGCCGACATATTGGCCTGGTTGAAGAAGATGCGCCCGAAATTGCCCTTGTCGGGAAACACCTCGTCCTGGCGCGGCAGGAAGGCGCCGCCCGAATCGACCAGATAGACGCAGGGCAGATTGTTGGTCTGGGCGATCTCCTGGGCGCGGACATGCTTCTTGACGGTCAGCGGGTAGTAGGTGCCGCCCTTGACCGTCGCGTCGTTGGCGATGATCAGGCATTCGCGGCCGGCGACCCGGCCGATGCCGGTGACGATGCCGGCGGCGGGGACCGGCTCGCCATAGACCTCGTGGGCGGCGAGCTGGGAAAATTCGAGGAACGGGCTGCCGGGATCGATCAGGGTGCGGACGCGCTGGCGCGGCAACAGCTTGCCCCGGGCGAGATGCTTCTCGCGGGCGCGCGCCCCGCCGCCGGCACGGATATCGTCCAGCCTGGCGCGCAGATCGGCGACAAGCGCGTCCACCGCCGCCTTGTTGGCGCGGAAATCCTCGGATCGCGTGTCCAGGTTGCTGGCGAGTACGGTCATGGGGAAAGCGCGGTAAGCCTTGAGGGCGGGAAACCGGTCAGACGACCTCCGCCGGCGCCTGGGGGACGCTCTCCCAGAATTCCGGATCGTGGCCGTAGAAGATGCGCGCCCCGCGCGATTGGAGCTCGCGCAGCTTCTTCAACGAATCCAGCATCTGGTCCTTGTCATGGAGGATGATCGGCAGGCGCATCTCCTCCAGGGTGCGGCGCAGATAGCAGGCGTCGCCGGACAGGACGACATCGCCGCCGGCCAGGCGCACGCGCAGCGATTGATGGCCCGGCGTGTGGCCCGGCGTCGGGATGCAGACCACGCTGTCGTCGCCGAAGATGTCGTGCTCGCCGTCGATCTTCTTCACATCCTGGCCGATATCGTAGTCGCGCTTCAGATAGCCGCTGATCGGATCGATGTCCGACGCGGTCGCCGCTTCCCATTCCGGGCGCTGGACGATGACCGGCGCCTTGGTCACCTGGTCGTTACCGCCCGCATGGTCGAAATGGAGATGCGAATTGACCAGATGGGTGATGTCGCCGGGCGCCACCTGCAACAGCTCCAGGCGCTTCTGCAACTCCTCGCCGGCGTTGAAATGAAGCGAGAAGAACTTCGCCATCGGCCCCAGATAGTCGTCGGGTTCGCTGATCGACGCCTTGTTCATCCCCGAATCGAACAGCACTTTGCCCTTCGGATGGTCGATCAGATAGCAGGGCACGGGCACCTTGATCATGCCTTCCTCGCCCACCAGCATCGACCCCAGCCGCATGGTCAGCCAGCCGCAGGTCATGGCGTAGAGCTTGACGGTCATTCTTCCTCTCCCTTTCGACCCGGCGCGGCCCTACCAGCCGCCGGTCTCGAGCCAGCGGTCGACCTGGTCCAGCCGATCGGCGCCCCAGAACCGCTCGCCGTCGACGATGACGAAGGGCGACCCGAAGACACCGGCGGCGATCGCCGCGTCGGTGGCGGCGCGGGCCGCGTCCTTCACCGCCTGGTCCTGGAGGGCGGCGAGAACGGCCTCCCGATCCTCGCCCAGCCCCGCGGCGACATCGGCCACCGCTTCCGGCGCCGAGACGTCCCGGCCGGCGCCGAAGAACCGCGCATAGACCGCCTGGGCGAAGCGCTTGGCGAGATCGGCGTCGCGCTCCTTCAACCAATAATAGGCGCGCACCGCCGCGACCCCGTTCATCGGCATCGACTCGGGAAGGGTGAAGGGCAGCCCGTAATAACCGGCGCAGCGCTGAAAATCCCGTTCGAAGTAGGGCTGGCGCAACTCATCCAGGTCGACCAACGGCTTGGCGCCGGTGATCTTCATCGCCGCGCCCAGCAGCATCGGCCGCCAATCGACCGCCCGCCCATGCTTGGCGGCCAGGTCTTCGATCTTGCAACTCGCGAAATAGCCGTAAGGCGACGAGAACTCGAAATAGAAATCGATGGAATCGGCCAAAACCCGTCCTCCTCCTTGGCGGCGGCGTCGTACGTGCCGCGGGTGCCCCCCTCTCCTTATACCCGAAGACGCGGACGACGGAAATTCGATGGTCGCGCTTTGGGGTCGCGCTTTGGGGTCGCGCTTTGGGGTCGCGCCCGGGACATGGCTTTTTCGCCGCGAAACGATCGCGGCCTGGTTGATTCAACGCTTGTTAAGGACTCGTCAAGCATGATGGCTCGCCGCCGCGTGTCAGCCACAACCGTCGCGACCTCGCCGCCATGCCGAAATCGCTTCCCCCCTCCGAGCCGCCGCAAAATGAGCCCGCCGCGCGCCCGCGGTTAGGGCTGTCGTCGATTCGGGTGAAACTGTTCCTGGCACCCTTCCTCGTTTGCTGCATGCTCGTTGGCCTCGGTGCCTATACGATTCTGGGCATCCAAGAGAGCGCCCGGATGGCTCGCGCCACCCTCGACGGGTTCGAGCAACCCGCCGACCTGGCGGGCGCGGTGCGGAGCGGTTTCTCGGCGATGGTTCGGATGGCCGACATGGCGGCGCTGCACGATGATCCACATGGCCGCCAGATCCACCTCCAGGCCGTCGAGGAGCTGGGCGCCCAACTCGACGCCACCTTGCGCGCCATCGCCACCGACCATACTTCCGCGCGAACGCAAGCCCTGGTCGCCGACATTCGCGGCCGCATGGCCGGCTGGTGGCAAACTTACAACGACGGAATCGCCAACGCGTTCGACACCGACGAACGGCTCTATGTCGAGATTCTGACCGCGGCGATCCAGGACAAGCTGGAGGCGCTGATCGGCGCGGCGGAGGCGGATTCCCGGTCGCTTCGCGCGGCGGCCGCCGACAGGGCCGCGCGGGCGAGCCTCGCCATCGCCGGCGCCGTCGCCGTCCTCCTCCTTCTCACCCTGGTCGTCGCCCGATTGCTCGGTCGAGACATCCTGCGGCCGATCGACGCGGCGGCGGACGTGGCGCGCCGGATCGCCGACGGCGATCTGGACGCGCGGATCCCCCATTGCGGCCCCGACGAGACCGGGGCCTTATTGACGGCGCTAGCCGCCATGCAAGCCAATCTGCGCAGCCAGGTCGACCGGGAGGTGGCGCTGCGCAAGTCGGCCCAGTCGCGGCTCATGGAGGCGATCGAGAACTCGTCCGAGGCCATCATCCTGGTGAACGCGAATGACGAGATCGTTCTCTCGAACGACCAGACGGCGGCCTTCTTCCCGACCCTCCAACATCTGTTTCAGCCGCCCTTGCGCTTCTCCGACGCGCTGCGCCGAACCGAGGCCGTCGGCGCGCTGCTCCCGGTTCAGCGCGGACGCGACTCGCTGATCGACCGCTTCCTGAACCATGTGGACATCCGCCGGGTCGTCGGCGACGCCCAGCTCGCCAACGGACGCTGGCTGCGCATGAGCTTCAGCCGCACGCCCCAAGGCGAAACCGTGGCGATCTGGAGCGACATTACCGAGCTCAAGGAGCGCGAGGAAACCCTGCGCGCCGCCCGCGACGAGGCCGAACAGGCGAGTCGCGCCAAGAGCAGTTTTCTGGCCAGCATCAGCCATGAGCTGCGCACGCCGCTGAACGCGATCATCGGCTTTTCCGAGATCATCCAGCAAGAGCTTCTAGGCCCTGTCGGCACCCCCGAATACCGCCAATATGCCGACGATATCCTGGGCAGCGGTCGTCACCTGCTCCAGATCATCAACGACATTCTCGACCTGTCGAAAAGCGAGACCGGCGCGCTGTCCATCGACCTGGCGCCGGTCGAAATCGGCCATGTCGTCGACGCCTGCCGGCGGATGATGCATGATCAATGCGAACGCGCCGAGCTTACCGTCGACGTGGCCTTGGCCCCGGACCTTCCCTGGGTGGACGCGGACGCCGGCCGCCTGAAACAGATCCTGCTCAATCTGATTTCCAACGCCGTCAAGTTCACCGACGCGGGCGGCCGGATCGAGATCGCGGCAATGGAACGGGCGGGCGGCATCGCCATCACCGTCTCCGACACCGGCATCGGCATGGCGCCGGAGGAGATCGCGGTCGCGTTGGAGCCCTTCGGCCAGGTCGACGGCGATCTCAACCGCCGCTACGAGGGCACCGGTCTGGGGCTACCGCTCAGCAAAACGTTGGTGGAGCTTCATGGCGGCCGCTTGGCCATCGACAGCACGCCCGGCGAGGGCACCCGCGTGACGATCACCCTTCCCGCCCCCCTGGCGGCGACGGAAACGGCCGAGGCGTCGGCCTAGATCGGGATCGATCCGGGCGCCGCCCGGTTCATGCGCGGCGCGCGGCGCGCCGGCGCAGAAGCCCGGTCCCCATGAGCCCCACCGCGAGCAGCGCCAGCGCAGCGGGTTCGGGGATCGCGACCTCCAGCTCGCCAGCGGTCACGTCGATGGTGGCGCTGAACTGCAACGCCCCCGGCCCGCCAAGATCGACGGCGTTGACATAGAGGGTGTTGGCGCCGGAATTGACCAGGGCGGTGATATCCAGGCCAGTGAAGCCCTGATCGACCTGGAAATAGCTCTGGTTGCCGCCGAGCAGCTTGGTGCCGGCGACCGCCGTCTCGTTGACGAAGAGGCCTTCGTTGACCGCGTCGCCGAGATCGTTATCGATCAGGAAGCTGAAATCCAAAATCGCCGAGGAGATCGACGCGGCGCTGATGGTGAAATCAATCGCGAACAACGCCGTGGACCCTTCGGACGCGCCGGAGGCGTGGGAAGAGATCCATTCGGCGCTCGGGTCCGAATCGAGATGGTCCTTCCAGGCCGGATGGTTGTCGATGAGGAAGGCGTTGGCGCCGGTCCGCGCGTCGGCGAAATCGCCGGCCGTCAAGGCCCCGAACGGGCTGTTGGCGGGACCGATTTTCATCGTGATCAGGGAATCCGTGCCCGGCACCGTTCCGTTGCCGCTGCGCAGGGTGATGGTCTCCGCCTGGGCGCCTCCCGACAGGGCGACGACCAAGGCGGCGGCCAGGCCGAGAAGGGCGGGATGGACCTTCCAACAACGTCCGAACATGGCGACGGCTCCCAATTGCATGACGCTTGAGATCAGACCAAGCAAGAACCATGCCAATTATTGTTTTTACCTAAAATCAATGCGTTAGCGCCCGCGGGGCAGGGCGTGCCCGGCAAACTGTCAAATACGCCGACACTAGAACGCGGTCATGGCACGCGGCCCTTACCAGCCGGCGAAACGGGCGAGCTGAAAGAGGACGAATCCGGCGCTGACGGTGAAGCCGGTCAGGGGGATCGCCGCCGGATAGACCCGCAGGCCGGCGGGGCGTGGATCGCGCCGCTTGATCCGATAGAGCGACAGATTGACCAGCGCGAAGATGGTGAGGGTCACGGTCGAGGCGATCTTGGCCAGGGCCACCAAGGGAAAGGCGAGCGCCAGCGCGAGGATCACCGCCGCGACCACCGCCGTCGCCACAAGCGGCGTGCGGGTACGCGGGTTCACCCGCCCCAGGGCCGGGCTCAGCCAACCCTCGCGGCCAAGCCCGTAAAGGACGCGCGCCGCCATGATGATCTGGATCAGGGCGCCGTTGATCACGGCGAGGGAGACGACGAGATTGAACGCCGGCGCCGACACGCCCGCCGTGCGCTCGAAGATCAGCGCCAGCGGCGCCTCCGACGCGGCCAGCTCGGCTTGTGGAACGGCGAGGACGGCAAGCGTCGCCAGCGCCAGATAGAGCAGGGTCGTGACCACCAGGGTCAGGAAGATTCCCGCCGGCAGCGTGCGCCGCACGTCGGTCACCTCCTCGGCCAGATTGACCATGTCCTCGAATCCCAGATAGGCATAGAAAGCAAGGATCGCGCCGGACAGGATCCCGACCCAGACGAGCCCCTCCAGCGGCGGCACCAGTTCCGGCAGACGCGCCGGCAGGGTGGCGAACGCGCCCGCGCCACCCGCGATGACGACGACCAACAGGCCGATCTCGGCGACCGTGACGAGGCTGGCGAGAGTTACCGATTCGGCGATCCCCCAGCCGGCGACGCCGGCGAGCAGCAGGACCAGCGCGCCGACCATCAGCCAGGGCGGCAGGGGCAGCAGCGTCCGCGCATACCCCGCCGCGCCGGTGACGATGGTCGCGGACGACACGACCGCCGCGGCGATCACCATAAGCCCGACCAGCACCGCCAGCCAGCGCCGGCCGAGCCCGGCATGAACATAGAGGGCCTCGCCGGCGCTCTTCGGGATGCGCGCGGTCAGCTCGGCGAAGCTCACCGCGGTCAAGGCGGCGAGAAGGGAGGCGACCAGGAAGGCGGCCGGCGCATACATGCCGGCGCTACCGGCCACCTTGCCGACGAGGACGAAGATCCCCGCCCCCACCGTCGTCCCCAGCCCGTACAGGGTCACCAGCGGCAGCGACAGCCGGCGGCGCAGGCCGGGCGGCCCTTTCTCCGCCGGGCCGGGCGGGTGATCGCGGTCCAAGGCCAACGCAACGTCCTTTCGGGAACGCGTGAGCTGGACCTAAGATAGCGTCGACGGCCGCGCCGCGCACCCGCGCGGACTCCGGCCACCGGCAAGGACCGAACGGCCATGAACGGACCCGCGCGAAAACGCACCGTCATTCTCGGCGCCGCCGGCCGTGATTTTCATACCTTCAACATGCTGTTTCGCGACGATCCGGCCCGCGAGGTCCGCGCCTTCACCGCCGCCCAGATCCCCGATATCGACGGCCGCCGCTACCCGCCGGCGCTGGCCGGCCCGCTCTATCCCGACGGCGTGCCGATCCTGGCGGAGCCCGCGTTCGACGGCCTGTGCCGAGACCAGGCGGTGGACGAGGTCCTGCTCGCCTATAGCGATCTCGCTCATGACGAGGTCATGCATCTGGCCTCGCGCGCGCTCGCCGCCGGCGCCGATTTCCGGATCGCCGGGCCGCGCGCGACCATGCTGCGGGCGGCGGTCCCGGTCATCGCCGTCTCCGCCGTGCGCACCGGCTGCGGCAAGTCCCAGACCTGCCGCCATCTGTCGCGCGACCTGCGCGCGGCGGGCCGCCGCGTCGCCGTGATCCGCCATCCCATGCCCTATGGCGACCTGGCGCGCCAGGCGGTGCAGCGATTCGCGACCCGCGCCGATCTGGACGCCGCCGATTGCACGATCGAGGAGCGCGAGGAATACGAGCCCCACATCGCGGCCGGGGCAGTGGTCTTCGCCGGCGTCGATTACGCGGCCATCCTGGCCGCGGCGGAGGCGGAAGCGGACCTCCTCCTATGGGACGGCGGCAACAACGACTTCCCTTTCCTGCGCCCGGACCTGCACATCGTCCTCGCCGACGCGTTGCGCCCCGACCAGATCGCCACCCACCATCCGGGCGAGGCCGTCCTGCGCATGGCCGACATCGCCGTGATCGCCAAGGCGGGCGGGGTGGACGAAAAGGTCCTGGCGGGGCTGGAAAGGGATATCCGCGCCCGCGCGCCCGAGGCGACGATCCTGCGCGCCGAGTCGCCGGTACGGCTCGACGATCCGGCGGCCGTCGCCGGGCGGCGGGTCCTGGTTGTCGAGGACGGCCCGACGATCACCCATGGCGGCATGGCGACCGGCGCCGGATTCGCCGCCGCCCGCGCCTGCCCCGGCACGACAATCGTCGATCCCCGGCCCTTCGCCGTCGGCGCCCTGGCCGACGCGTTCGCCCGCTACCCGCACATCGGCCCGGTCCTGCCGGCGCTCGGCTACGGCGCGGCGCAACGGGACGCGCTGGCGGCGACCATCGCGGCCAGCGACGCCGATATCGTCGTCGCGGCGACACCCGCCGATTTGGCGACCCTGCTGGACCTGGCCAAGCCGGTGGTCCGGGCCCGCTACGACTACGCGGACCTGGGAACCCCGCGCCTGACCGACCTGGTCGCCGCCTTCCTCGCCAGCGACGCGCGAGCATGAGCGGGATGCGGGTGGTCGCGGCCCTCGGCGGCAACGCGCTCCTGCGCCGGGGCGAGGCGCCGACGCTGGCGACCCAACGCCGCAACCTGGCCGCCGCCGCCGAGACGCTGGCCGGGATCGCCCGCGACCATGCGCTGGTCCTGACCCATGGCAACGGCCCCCAGATCGGTCTCCTCGCCCTCCAGGCCATGGCCGCCGCCGACGCCGCCGGACCCGAAGCCCCGCCGCTGGATGTCCTCGGCGCCGAAAGCGAGGGGCTGATCGGTTATCTGATCGAACGGGAGCTGCGCCCCCACCTGCCGGGCCGCGCCATCGCCACCCTCCTGACCCAGACCGAGATCGACCCCGCCGATCCCGCCTTCGCCGCGCCGAGCAAGCCCATCGGTCCGGTCCTGGCGCCGGCGGTGGCGCGCCGGCTGGCGGCCGCGCGCGGCTGGTCGCTGGCGCCGGACGGCGACGGGCTGCGCCGGGTCGTCCCCGCGCCCGAACCGCGCCGCATCCTGGAGATCGATGCCCTTCGCCTGCTGGTCGAGCAGGGCGTGACCGTCGTTTGCGCGGGTGGCGGCGGCATCCCCGTCGCCGTCGGGCCGGCGGGCGAGGTCCGGGGCGTCGAGGCAGTGATCGACAAGGACCTCGCGGCCGCCCTGCTGGCCGTCGAATTGGAAGCCGACGCTCTACTGCTGTTGACCGACGTCCCCGCCGTCCTGCGCGACTGGGGCACCGACACCGCCGCGCCGATCGCCCGCGCCACGCCGGCGGCGCTGCGCCGGATCGCCTTCGCGCCGGGCTCGATGGCGCCCAAGGTGGAGGCCGCCTGCCGGTTCGTCGAGGCGACCGGCGCCGTTGCCGCCATCGGCGCCCTCGACGCGGCGGACGCGCTTCTTCGCGGCGATGCCGGCACGATCGTCGCCGGGGCGTGACCTCGGGCGCGGTTGCGGACACGGATCATTAATGGAATTATGCCCTATTCGTCACAATCGCTGATAGCGATTTGGCGACAACTCGCGGCGCCCACAGGCTATTCCAACATCGAAGGGGGCCCGCGTCGAAGGGGCCCGCGTTGAATGGGGGAAGATATGACTCGATGCATCAGAAAGATCGGGATCGGCGTCCTGTTTGGCGGCGCGATCCTGGCACTGTCCGTCGGCCCGGCTTGGGCCGTCGACAAGATTTTCATCGGCGTCCTCGACGACGGCACCCCGGTCGAGGGCCGGACCGTCACCTTGCTGACCAAGGGCGGCGACGAGATCGGCAAGGCGACCACCGACGCCGAGGGCAAGGCGCGCTTCGCCGTCGCGCCGGGCGAGTACGAGGCCGTCCTGCGGTCCGGCTTCCTGGGGTTGATGCGCCATTGCGTCCGGGTCATGGTGCCGGCTAAGGATTCCGACGACGACGCGACCTTCGGTCCCTGCGATCCCGGCTCCTCGCCCGCCTCGACCGCGCCCGAGGGATCGGTCTCGGGCGACGCGGAAGCGGTGATCGTCAATCTGGATATCGGCCAGCGCGACAATTCCGGCGGCGGCTCGGGAAGCGGGCGCGGAAGCGCCACCACCGGCACCCCGACCGGCAGCGGCACGCCCGGCACGGGCACCCCGGGCACCGGCACCCCACCCGGCTCACCGCCCGGCAGCCCGCCCGGCACCGGCACCCCGACCGGCACGCCAAGCGGCAACAGTTTCTACGACGACGAGGAAACCGGCGGCGGCGGCGCCGACTAGGCCGCGCCACAACGGGCGGCGAGAAAATCGCCACCCGACAGGAGGGACGATCACATGACGACGCCTGGGTCAAACGGGGCCAGGTCTGGTCCGGCCACGGTCAAGGTCTGGGATATCTTCGTCCGGCTGTTCCATTGGATCACGGCCGCGGCTTTCTTCGTCGCTTATCTGACTGAGGACGATTTCCTGACGCTCCATGTCTGGGCCGGCTACACGGTCGGGGCCCTGGTCGTGTTGCGCGTCCTGTGGGGGTTCGTCGGGCCGAAACATGCCCGGTTCAGCGACTTCTTCTTCGGCCCCGCCAAGGCGTGGCGGTATCTGATCGATCTGGTCGCCTTTCGGGCCAAGCGCTATCTGGGCCACAGCCCTGCCGGCGCGGCGATGGTCTTCGCCCTGCTGATCGGACTGGCGGCGACGGTATGGACGGGGCTGGAGCTCTACGCCGTCGAGGAGAATGCCGGGCCGCTGGCGTCCCGCCAGACCCTGGCGGCGCCCCCGGCGTCCCGAAGCCCGTTGCTTGTCTTCGTCAATGGTGACGGCGACCGGGCGGAAGACGAGGACGAAGACGGCCGCCCCGGCGACCGCCGGGACGGCGGCATCTGGGAGGAACTGCACGAGGCCCTCGCCGAGGTGACGCTGATCCTGGTCATCCTCCATATCGGCGGCGTCGTCCTCGCCAGCGTCGTCCACCGCGAAAACCTCGCCAAATCCATGGTGACCGGCCGCAAGCGCACGGAGTGACAGTTTTCCGGACCGCGCCCGCCCGGAAGGCGACACGCCGATCGGCGGCGGTCTGATCGAGAAGCCCGGCCACGGCCCCGGCCCATCGCATGCAGGGCCGCCCTAGGCGCTGTCCTTTTTCGGTCGCGGATAGCCGACCTCCGTCAAACTAGGGACCGATGGCCTCGCGAACGAGGACAACGGCGGCGGCCTTCGCGTCCTTCGCCGCGTCCGCCGTGTATCCCATATGGGCGGTCACGATCGCCCCCTCCTTCAGCAGAAGAAGTTGCCGCGCCAGCCCATCGGGATCGCGCGCGCCCGCCTCGACCGCCAATTCGCGAACATGCGCGGCCACCAAACGCTTGTGCTCGGCCGACTGGACATGGATCGGATGCTCCGGTTCCTGGAACTCCGCCAATGCCTTGATGAACATGCAGCCCCGGAAATCATCTTGGGCAAACCATTCGCCCAGGGCATCGAACATGGCGACCAGCCGGGCGCGCGGCGTCACGCCGATTTCCGCCATTCGGCGAAACAGCCAGTTGCGGATTTGCTCGTCGCGCAATCGAAGCGCCGCGAGGATGAGATCCTCCTTGGTCCGGAAATGCTTGTACATCGAGGTCTTCGAGACCCCGGTCTCGGAGACAAGCCTCTCCATCCCGGTCGCGTGGAACCCGTTCCGATAGAAGACATCCAGCGATTTCTGGACCAACTCGTCCCGCTTGTTGGGGCGCATCGACCTCTCCTAGCGAACCGTTCGGTACATGTGATCTCAGATTTTTCGTGCCGAAAAAATCAAAAATTATTTTTGTATATCAATAAGTTATTTTCCACCCCTCTTCAAGGGGAATGCTCTTCCGACCTTTTCCGATTGAAAAAATGTACCGATCGGTACATACAAGCCCCGCAGGTGAACCGGTCGGTACACCCACCGAGTGGATCTAGGATGCGGCGCGCCGCGCCACCAACCGACGGAGGACCCCAATGACCCCCGCGAAACCAATCGACTTCACGGCGGACGGCGCCTTGGCCGCCCTTCTGGTCTCCGATCCCCAAGACGACTTTCTGAGCCCCGACGGCGCGACCTGGGGAATCGTCGGCGCCTCGGTCACAGCAAACGGAACGGTCGAACATATCGACCAGCTCTTCGCGGCCGCCATCCGGGCTTCCGCGATCAACTGACCGCACCCCACCTTCCGGCCGCCCGCGGGTGGCCGGGCCCCTTCTCCAGCGCATATGGGAGACGACAGATGCAACGCCCGCCCCTACCCCCGTTCACCGCGGACACCGCCCGCGCCAAGGTCAAGGCCGCCGAGGACGCGTGGAACAGCCGAGACCCCGAGCGCGTCGCCGCCGCTTATACGGAAGACTCCGAATGGCGCAACCGCGACGAATTCTTCACCGGCCGCGAAGCCATCAAGGCCTTCCTCAGGCGGAAATGGGCGAAGGAGCTGGACTATCGCCTGATGAAGGAACTGTGGGCCTTCACCGACAACCGCATCTCGGTGCGTTTCGAATACGAATGGCGAGACGCGGACACCGGCCAATGGATGCGCACCCATGGCAACGAACATTGGGAGTTCGACGCCGACGGCCTGATGCGGCGCCGGGACATGAGCGCCAACGATATCCCCATAGACAAGCGGGACCGCCGTTACCTCTAGGCCGCCGGCATCCCACCCATACCAGCCCGCAAGCAAGGAGACGATCATGGCCCGTGCCTTCGCGGAAATCGCGTTCACACCCAATGTCCGCGCCGTCCAGAAACGCCAGAAATCGGCGGACGGCTATGGTAAGCTGCTCGCCCCCGACATCCCGCGCCAGGACCGGCTGGGACAGGCCGAAGCGGCATTCGTCGCCTCGCGCGACGGCTTCTATCAGGCGACGGTCTCCGAGACCGGTTGGCCTTACGTGCAGTTCCGGGGCGGGCCGGTCGGGTTTCTGAAGGTCCTGGACGAACGGACGCTCGCCTACGCTGATTTCCGCGGCAACCTTCAGTATGTAAGCGCCGGTAATCTCGCCGGAAACGACCGCGTCTCGCTGATCCTGATGGACTACCCCAACCGCCGGCGCCTCAAGGTCTGGGGACGGGCGCGGCTGGTCGACTCGACGGAGAATCCCGATCTCGTCCGACGGCTCGACGATCCGGCGTACGGCGCCCAGCCCGAGCGGGCGGTGGTGATCGCCGTCCAGGCCTTCGATTGGAATTGTCCGCAACATATTCCCCGGCGCCTGACCGAGGCCGAATGGGAAGCCGAACTCGGCCCGTCGCGCGCGGAAACCCGACACGAGAAACGACGAACGGTCAGGTCGCGCTCGACGAAAACGCGCCGGCCCGTTTAAGCCGGACGGCCACTTGCAAGCCGTGTCCTAAACGGCCCGACCGAAGGGTGCGGCGCCAACGCGACAGATGGAAAATGGTGCCCAGGGGCGGAATCGAACCACCGACACGAGGATTTTCAGTCCACTGCTCTACCAACTGAGCTACCTGGGCGCCGATCCGCGATCCCATGGTTTGTGGCGGGACGCGGGCGCCGCGCGGCGGGACCGCCGCGGGAAGGTTGAGCTTATAACCGCCCGGCGCGGCCCTGTCCAGACGGCCCGTGCCCCGCGCGCCTTCCGGAAGATCCCGGTCATCGGAACAGGCGCCGGAAGCGCCAGACGGCGACGCCGAACATCGCCCCGCCCAGGACCAGGATGCCGACGATATCCGGCCAGACCTGGGCCAGACCATTGCCCTTGAACAGCACCTGATAGCCGAAATCCAGATAGTAGCGCATGGGCGAGACCAGGCTGGCGTAGCGCATCCAGGGCGACATGGATTCCGGCGGCGTGAAGGCGCCCGACAGGAACATCATCGGGAACAGCACCAGGATCAGCATCAGCATCGCCTGGGCGACGTTGCGCGCCAGCATCGCGATGGCGAGGCCGAGGCTGGCGGCGGCGAACACATAGATGGCCGAGACCGGATAGAACAGCAGCATGCTGCCCCGGATCGGCGTGTCGAACACCCCATGGACGACCCCGAACAGCGACGCCAGCGAGAACAGCAGAACGACCGCGACCGTGGGCACGATCTTGGCGACGAACAGCTCGGCCGGGCGCAGCGGGCTCATCAGAAGCTGCTCCAACGTCCCATGCTCCTTCTCGCGCACCATCGCCGCCGCGGTCAGCAGCGCCGCGACCAGGGTCGTCAGGTTCAGCATCTCCAGCAGGCTGGCGAACCAGGCATTGACGAAGTTGGGGTTGTACTCGGCGCGGATGCGGGCCTCCACCCGGGGCAGGCCCTCGGGCGCCAGACGGGCGAGACGGCCGTCGCGGGCGAGGATCTCGACCCCGTAATCGAAGGCGACCTCGGCGATGTTGGCACCGGCGATGGTCGCCGACAGCGACAGGGTGCCGTCCGAAATGATCTGGAAGCGCCCCTGTCCTCTCTCGACCTGGCGCTCGAAATCCGGGGGGATGACGATCGCCAGCGCCGCCTTGCCGGCATCCAGGTCGCGCAGGATATCGGCATCGCCGCCGGCGAAGCGGACGATCTTGAAATGGGGCTTGCGCAGCCTCGCGATCAGCTCGCGGGCATGGGAGCCGCGCGCCAGGTCGTAGACGACGACCGGATAGTCCCGTGTCTCCATCGAGATCGCGTGGCCCGCCACATAAACAGCGCCGGTAAAGGCCCAGACCAGAACGCCCAGGATCGGGATGTCGCGCAGGAGCTGGCGGAACTCCTTGCCGATCATGGCGAGCAGGCGGCCCCGCATCAGCCGATCCTCTTGCGCAGCGCCGCCCAGGCGAGGAAGTAGATCAGCGCCGTATAGGCGCCCAGCGCGGCGAGCTGGGGCCAGTAGAAGGCGAATCCCAGCCCCTTCAGATAGCTGCCCCGCAGCACGTCCATGAAATAGGTCGCGGGCACCAGCCGGGCGGCGAACTGGCCGACCGCGTCCTGGCTGGCCACCGGCGCCATGAAGCCGGAATAGTTGAAGGCCGGCGTGACCGTCACCAGGAAGGCGATCAGCATCGCCGCGAGCTGGCTGCGGGTCAGCACCGAGATCAGCAGCCCGATGCCGATGGTGCAGGTCGAATAGAGCAACGCTCCCGACGCGAGCACCCACACGCTGCCGACGAAGCGGACCTCGAACAGCCAGATGCTCATCGCGAACAAAAGGATATAGTCGAGGAAGACGACGCCGACATAGGGCACGGCCTTGCCGGCGATGATCTCCCACCGCCGAACCGGCGCGCAGAACAGGTTGAAGATCGTCCCCGATTCGCGTTCGCGCACGATCAGAAGCGCGCCGAGGAGCGCCGGGAACAGCATCTGGATGATGACCATCATCCCCGGCACGATGAAATTCTTGCTCTCCAGGGTCGGGTTGTACCAGACCGAATAATTCATCGAGACCGGCAGCGCGCCGCCCCCCGCGACCGCCCCGCCCCGGCCGGACCGGGCGAGGAACCGCGCCAGCAGGCGCTGGTTGTAGAGGGTGTTGATGGCGGTGACGTAGCCGGATGCGATCTCGCCGCGCGACGGAAAGGAGCCGTCCACCGTCACCCCGACGGCGACCGGCCGCCAGGCGGCGATCCGGCGCGCGAAGTCGGGCGGGATCTCGACCACGACCCGCGCACGTCCGTCGCGCAGCGCGTCCGCCGCCGCGTGCCGGTCGCCGACGACGCCGGCAAGGACGAAATATTCCGAGTTCACATGGCCGTCGATATAGTCGCGGCTGGTCGCCGAGCGGTCCAGGTCCAGGAACAGGATCGGGATGCGCTTGACGTCCAGGGTCAGCCCGTAGCCGAACAGCAGCATCAGCGCCACCGGCACCACGAAGGCGAGGCCCAGATAAACCGGGTCGCGCAGCAATTCGCGGGTCTCCTTGCGGGCCACGGCGATCACCCGCTCAAGCATCGGCCCCGCCCCCGCTTTCGAGGAAATTGACGAAGGTCTCCTCCATCGACAATTCCCGGATGCCGGTTTCGGCGGCGATCCCCGCCTCGGCCAGCAGCGACGCGGCCTTGGCACGGTCCGCGTCCGGCGCACGCGACTGCCATTCGATCCGCCGCCCGTACAGCATGGCGCGCGGAAAGACGGCCCGCAGGCGCAGGAAGGCGGCCGCGAAATCCGCCGCCTCCACCGCGACCAGCGGCCCGGCGCGTTCCGTCGCCTGGCGGCGTAGGTCGTCCGGCGCGTCGATCGCGACCAGCCGGCCTGCCTGCATGAAGCCCAGGCGGTCGCAATGCTCGGCCTCGTCCATGTAATGGGTGGAGACCAGGACCGCGACCCCGGCCTCGCTGGCCAGCAAATGAACGATGTTCCAGAAGGTCCGCCGGGCCAGCGGATCGACGCTGGAGGTCGGCTCGTCCAGGATCAGCACCGGCGGTTCGTGCAGATTGGCGCAGGCGAGCGCCAGGCGTTGGCGGATGCCGAGCGGCAGGGCGCGGCCCAGCCGGCGCCGGTAGGGCGCGAGATCGAGGGCGTCGAGGAGAAAGCCGATCCGCCGGTCGCGGCGCGCCCGGTCCAGCCCGTAGAGCCCCGCATAGAGGCGCAGATTGGCCTCGACCGTCATATCGCCATACAATGAGAAGCGCTGCGACATATAGCCGATGCGCGGGCTCAAGGCGGCGCGGGGCCCGGTACAGTCGGCCCCGGCGACCCGGCCGCCGCCGGCGCTCGGCCGTTGCAGGCCGCACAGCATCTTGATCAGGGTCGTCTTGCCGGCGCCGTTCGGCCCCAACAGGCCCAGGATCTCGCCGCGCTCCAGGCGCAGGCTGACCGAGTCGACGGCGGTGAAATCGCCGAACCGGCAGGTCAGCCCGTCGGCGGCGACGAAGCCGTCCTCGGCGGTCCAGGCATTCCGCGCCTCATGGAGCCGCTCGGCCCCGCCCCGGTGCGACGGGGCCGACCGCCCGGCCCCGTCCTCGGCCGGCGCCGCCCCGGCGATCCGCTGGACGAACAAATCCTCCAGGCCGGGCCGCGTTTCCGCGACCCGGGCCGCGTCCAGGCCGGCCTCGGCGAGGCGGGCCGAAAGATCGGCGCCGCCGTCGCGGACCAGGACCTTCACCCGCCCGCCGATCACGGTGACGTCCACCGCCGCCGGCCAGTCAGCAAGGGCGGCGAGCACTTTCTCGGGCGCGGCGCCCTCGACCGCCGCGACCCGCCCGCCGACCGATCGGACGAGTGCGTCGGGCGCGCCCCGATCCAGGATCTCGCCGCCATGCATCAACCCGACCGCATGGCAGCGTTCCGCCTCGTCCATATAGGCGGTGCTCATCAGCACGCTCACGCCGCGGGTCGCCACCAGATCATGGATGATCGCCCAGAACTCGCGCCGCGAGATCGGATCGACCCCGGTCGTCGGTTCGTCCAGCAGCAGGATGTCGGGCAGATGGACCAGGGTGCAGATCAAGGCCAGCTTCTGGCGCATGCCGCCCGACAGATTGCCCGCCGGCCGGTCGAGAAAGGGCGCGAGGCGGGTCATGGCGAGCAACCGGTCGCGGTTGTCGCGGAAATGCGCTTCGGGGATGCCGCGCAGGTCGCGGAAGAAGTCGATATTCTCGGCGACGGTCAGCTTGTCGTAGAGGTTGAGCCCCAGCCCCTGGGGCATGTAGCCGATGACCGCCTTGACCCGCTCGGGCCGGGCGCGGACGTCCAACCCGGCGACCCGCGCCGCGCCGGAATCGGGCCGCAGCACCCCGGCCAGAATCTGGATGATGCTGGTCTTGCCGGCGCCGTCGGGGCCGATCAGGCCGAACACTTGGCCGCGGGGCACCTCGAACGAGACGCCGCGCACCGCTTCAGGCCCCCGGCGGCCATAGCGCTTGGCGAGGGAAGCGACCTCGATGACGGGATCGGGGGCCGCCATCGCCGCCCCGTCAGTCGGGCGTCGCGGCGAGGCGCAGGGTGGCGTCGGCCGGCATGCCGGGCTTCAACAGCCCGCCCGGATTCTCCTCCAGCGCCACCTCGACGGCGAAGACCAGCTTGACCCGTTCCTCGCGGGTCTCGACATTCTTCGGCGTGAATTCGGCCTGTTGGGCGATCCGGCTGATCCGGGCGCGGAAATCGCGATCCGGATAAGCGTCGACCTGGACCTCGGCCGGCTGGCCGAGGGCGATCCGGCCGATCCGCGGTTCCGGCACATAGACCTTCACATACAGCTTGCCGAGGTCGACCAGGGTAAACAGCGGCGTTCCGCCGACGACCCGTTCGCCGAGCTCGACGGTGCGGGTCAGGATCGTGCCCGCGACCGGGGCGCGGACATCGAATTCCTCCAGATAGGTCCGCTGCTCGGCGAGGGCGGCCTCGGCCCGGACAAGGTCGCGATCGAGGGCCTCGCGCTCGGCGCGCCGCGCTTCCAGGCGACGGCGGTCCAACCGGGCCAGTTCCAACGACTTGGTCACCTTGTCGCGGGCGGCCTCGGCCTCCTTGCAGGCCTCCTTGGCGAGCGCGAGGGCGAGACGGGCTTCCTCGGCCCGTTTCTCGGGCACCACCTTGCGCTTGGCGAGTTCGGTATAGCGGGCCTCGTCGCGCGCGGCCTGGTCGCATGTGGCGCGCGCCTGCTCGACCCGAGCGGCGGCCTCCAGCAAGCCGTCGCGGGCCTGGGCGATACGCAGGCGGGTCTGGCCGTCCAGGGTCTCGATCTCGATGTCGAGGGCGCGCCCGCGGGCGACCAACCCTTCGATCTCGGCCGCCGCGGCCCGGACGCGGGCGCGCTGGGTCTCGTCGTCCAGCCGCGCCAGGTCGGCGCCGGCGGCCACGGTCTCGCCCTCATCGACGAAGATCTCGGCGACGCGGCCGGGCGATTTGGCGGTCAGGGTCGTGATCCGGCCCTCGATGCGGCCGCTGACCCGCAACAGATCGTCATCGTCCCATCCCGCGAGCCAGCCCCAGAGCCCCGCCCCCGCGACCCCGAGGACGGCGACCACAAGGACGCCGGCCAGGATGGCTTTCGCCGATACGCGTCGTTCCCCCGCCATGGCGTCAATCTAGCGATTGCGGGTCCGGCTTTCCATACGGCCTTTAAGGAAATAAGTCGCCGCTAGGCGTCGTCGTCGTCGGGCGCGCCGTCCGGCCCAAGGCCATTGACGGGCTTCTCGTCGGTGGGAATACGGTAGCCGCCCTTCAACCAGCGGCCGAGATCGACGTCGGCGCAGCGGGGCGAGCAGAAGGGCCGGTATTTCGGTACCGTCGGCGCCCCGCAGACCGGGCAGGCGCTCTTGGCCGCCGTCACGGGCCGGTCGCCTTGCGGTAGCCGAGACCGACCAACAGCTTGTTGGTTTCGTAAAGGGGCAGGCCGACGACGTTGGAATAGGACCCGGACAAGGCGCGGACGAAGACCGCCGCGCGGCCCTGGATCGCATAGCCGCCGGCCTTGTCGCGCCATTCCCCGCCCTCCAGATAGGCCGCGATCGCCGCCTTGTCGGGGCGCGACATGGTGACGATGCTGGTCACCACCCGGCATGCCTCGCGCCCGTCCGGCGCGATCGCGCAGATCCCGCCCAGCACCCGATGGCGCCGCCCCCATAACAGATCCAGACAGCGACGCGCAGCGTCGGCGTCGGCCGGTTTGGGCAGCACCCGCCGGCCGCAGGCGACCACCGTGTCGGCGCCAAGGATGAAGGCATCCGGCTCGCACCGGGCAATCGCACGCGCCTTCTCTTGCCCCAGGCGCAGGGCCAGCGCCGCGGGCGTTTCGCCCGGCCGACGCGATTCGTCGATTTCGGCGGGACGGACGGCATCGGGCTCGATGCCGATCTGAGCGAGGAGCGCCCGGCGGCGCGGCGAGGCGGATGCGAGAACGAAACGTTGCGCCGACATGCGGGTCTTTTCGGGCGATGGGGCCACGCCCCGGGGCGCGGCGCCGGTCGATCCCGTCGACGCTATTTGTACCGGAACGTAATCCGGCCCTTGGTCAGATCGTAGGGAGTCATCTCCACATTGACCTTGTCGCCGGCGAGGACGCGAATGCGGTGCTTGCGCATCTTGCCCGAGGTATGGGCGAGAATTTCATGATCGTTTTCGAGCTTTACCCGGAACATGGCGTTGGGCAGGATTTCGGTCACCGTTCCGGTAAATTCGATCAGGTCTTCCTTGGCCATCGGCACTCCATCGGCTGCGGTCGGGGGCGCCATTGATGCGCGCACAATTCCGCCGGGTCAAGCCGTTTTCCCGGCTCCCTCACCCGCCGGGCGGCGGCGGACCGCCGAAACGATCGCGGATTCGGGCCATCAGCCCGTCGCGCACCTGCCGGTAGGCGTCCAGCCGCACCTCGCGATTGCCGGTCACCGCCGTCGGGTCCATGGTCGGCCAATATTCGACGACGCAGTCCGTGTCGCGGGTCAGCTCCATCGCCCGGTGCTGGGCCTCGGGCGACAGGGTCACGATCAAATCGAAGTCGGCATCCTCCAGATCGTCGAAGCTGCGCGGCCGGTGCGCGGCGATGTCGAGGCCGAATTCCTCCATCGCCGCGACGGCAAAGGGATCGACGCCGTCGCGGTGGCGCACGCCCACCGAATCGACGAAGATGCGGTGCCCGAACAGATGGCGCAGCAGCGCCGCCGCCATCGGCGAGCGGACCGTGTTGGTGCTGCAAACGATAAGAACGCTTCGGGGCTGATCGGCCATCGCCGGGCGCCTCACCCCTCACCCCCGCGCATGCAGGACGCAGATCAGGGTGAACAGCCGGCGCGCGGTGTTGTTGTCCAGCGCGACCTTGCCGTCCAGGCGCGCGCGCAACAGGCTGGAGCCCTCGTTATGCAGGGCGCGCCGGCCCATATCGAGGGCCTCGATCCGCGACGGCGGCGCGGTCTTGATCGCGGCGAAATAGCTCTCGCAGACCTGGAAGTACTCGCGGATGATCCGCCGAAACGGCGTCAGCGCCAGGATGATGCTGCGCAGATGGGTCTTGTCGCCGTCGCGGATGTCGAGGACCAGGCGGCCGTCGGCGAGACGCAGATGCAACCCGTAGGGCCCGTCGGGAACGCCGGCCGGGCGAAACTCGTTGTCCTCGAGCAAATCGAAGATCGCCACCCGGCGCTCATGCTCGATCTCGGCGCTGCGCCGGGGCACCGTTTCCTCGTCCAGGACGATCTCGATCAGGCGCGCCGGCGAGGTCGAACCGTCGTCCTCGGTCTCGGGCGGCGCCGTGTCGGAGGGCGGGCCGGCCATCGGGCGTCAGGTCTCGCCCCGGCGGTTCAGCCGGATTTCCAGGGACAGGGCGTGGGCGTCCAGCCCTTCGGCGCGGGCCAGGGTCGCGGCGGCCGGCGCCAGCGCCGCCAAGCCGTCGGCGTCGCAGCCGATCAGCGAGGTCCGCTTGAGGAAATCCAGGACCGACAGGCCCGACGCGAAGCGGGCGCTGCGCGCCGTCGGCAGCACATGGTTGGGCCCGGCGACGTAATCACCGATGGCTTCGGGCGTGTAGCGGCCGAGGAAGATGGCGCCGGCATGGGTGATGCGCGCGGCCAGCGCCTCGGGCTCGGCGACCGCCAGCTCCAGATGCTCGGGCGCCAGCCGGTCGATCAGGGCCGGGGCCTCGTCCAGGCCACCGACCAGGATGACGGCGCCGTTGGCCTCCCAGCTCGCCCGCGCCGTTTCCGCCCGCGGCAGGGTCGCCAGATGGCCGGCGATGGCCGTCTCGACCGCGTCGGCGAAGGCCGGATCGTCGGCGATCAGGATCGCGCGGGCGTCCGGGTCGTGCTCGGCCTGGGACAGAAGGTCGGCGGCGATCCAGGCGGGATCGTTGTCGGCGTCGGCGACGACCAGGATCTCGGACGGGCCGGCGATCATGTCGATGCCGACGGTGCCGAAGACCTGGCGCTTGGCCTCGGCCACATAGGCGTTGCCGGGGCCGACGATCTTGTCCACCGGGGCGATGGTTTCGGTGCCGAAGGCGAGCGCCGCGACCGCCTGGGCGCCGCCGACCCGATAGACCTCGTCCACCTGGGCGATACGCGCGGCGGCGAGGACCAGCGGGTTCAGCACCCCGTCCGGCGCCGGCACCACCATCGCCACCCGCCCGACCCCGGCGATGCGCGCCGGCAAGGCGTTCATCAGGACCGAACTGGGATAGGCCGCCCGTCCGCCCGGCACATAGACGCCGACCGCCGACAGGGGCCGCCAGCGGGCGCCGAGCCGGACGCCGGCCGCGTCGCGATAATCGATATCGTCGGGCATCTGCCGAGCGTGATAGTCGTCGATACGCCGGGCCGCGACTTCCAGGGCCGCGCGCAGATCCGCCGGACAGCCGGCCAGGGCCGCGTCGATCTCGGCGTCGGGGACGCGCAGATCGGCGGCGTCCAGCCGGCAGCGGTCGAACTTCTCGGTCAGGGCGATCAGCGCCGCGTCGCCGCCGGCGCGCAGCTCGGCGATGATCGCCGCGACTCGGTCGGCGACCTCGCCGGCGGCGTCTCCCGCGCCGGCAAGCAGGGCGGCGAAGTCGGTCTCGAAACCGGCGGCGGCGATGTCCAGCCTACGCGGCATCCCGCACCACCGCGCCGAACCGCTCGACCCAGCCGCCCAGCTCCTCGGGCCGGGTCTTGAAGGCCGCCCGATTGACGATCAGCCGCGAGGTGATCCGGGCGATCTCCTCGACCTCGACCAGCCCGTTGGCCTTCAGGGTCTCGCCGGTGGAGACCAGATCGACGATCCGCCGGCACAGGCCCAGGCTCGGCGCCAGCTCCATGGCGCCGTTCAGCTTGATGCATTCCGCCTGGACGCCGCGGGCGGCGAAATGGCGGCGGGTCACTTGCGGATATTTGGTCGCGACCCGGACATGGCTCCAGCGGCGCGGATCGTCGCGGGCGACCATCTCGGCCGGCTCGGCGACCACCAAGCGGCAATGGCCGACCCCCAGATCGAGGGGCGCGTAAAGCTCGGGATAGTCGAACTCCATCAGCACGTCGCGCCCGGCGACGCCGATATGGGCGGCGCCGAAGGCGACGAAGGTGGCGACGTCGAAGGCGCGCACGCGGATGATCTCGATTCTGGGATCTTCGGTGGCGAAGCGCAGCTTGCGCGAGTCGGGGTCGTCGAAGTCCGGCTCGGGCCGGATTCCGGCGGCGCGGACCAGCGGCATGACCTCCCGCAGAATGCGGCCCTTGGGCAAGGCCAGCACCAATGTCTCGTTGCGCGTCACCGATCTCTCCCGAGGCGGCCGGGCCCGGCGGCGGCCCCGCTTGCGCCCGTCAGGTCTCGCCTTCGGGATGCCGGGGACGCCAAACGGTCGGCCAGGATTCGTCCAAATCCTCTAAATGGCACAGGATACGCTCCACTTCCAGCCGGATCGTCCCGCCGCCGGCGAGGACGATTTCCAGGTATCGGTTCCCGCCCGCCGCCGCCGGGCCGGCCTCGGCAATGGTCAGGATTTCGTGCATGCGGCCGCTGTCGTCGCGGTCGATGCCCCGATAGGCGACGCCCCGCACCCCGTCGAAGGCGACGCCGCAATGGACCCGCTCGAACGGCCCCTTGCGCTTGCCCTCGGGCGCGGATTCCCATTTGAAGCGCCCGGCGACGAAGACGAACCGCCCCTCGTCCGGCACATAGGCCATATCGGCCAGGGGCAGGAGCGAATCCTGGAGGCAGGCGGCGATGACCGCCAGATCCTCGGCGTCCTCGGCCCGCAGGCGCAGCCGGTCGCCGGAGGCCGGCGCCCCGGTCACGTCCGAATCCTTTCGATATCCGCGCCGCAGGCGGCAAGCTTCTCTTCCAGGCGCTCGTAGCCGCGATCCAGATGATAGACCCGGCTGACGAGGGTCTCGCCCTCGGCGGCGAGGCCGGCGATCACCAGGCTGACCGAGGCCCGCAGGTCGGTCGCCATCACCGGCGCGCCGGCCAGGCGTTTCTGGCCACGGACCATCGCCGAGGCGCCATGGACGGTGATGTTGGCGCCCATCCGGCACAGCTCGGGCACATGCATGAACCGGTTCTCGAAGATGGTCTCGGTAATCATGGCGGCGCCGTCGGCGGCGGTCATCATGGCCATGAACTGGGCCTGCATGTCGGTCGGGAAGCCCGGATAGGGCTCGGTCATGGCGTCGGTGCCCGCGATCGCGGCGCCGGCGCGGCGGACCCGCAGCCCGTCCGGCGTCTCGGCGATCTCGACGCCGGCGCGGGCGAAGGCGTCGATCACCGATTCCAGATGCGCCCCCTGGGCGCCCTCCAGCAGCAGCTCGCCGCCGGTGATCGCCGCCGCCGCCGCGTAGGTGCCGGTCTCGATCCGGTCGGGCAGCACCGCGTGGGTCGCGCCATGCAGCCGGTCGACGCCCTGGATGCGCAGCGTGTCGGTGCCGACGCCGTCGATGCGCGCGCCCATGGCGGTCAGGCAGCGGGCGAGGTCCGCGACCTCGGGCTCGCGCGCGGCGTTGGCGAGGACCGTCTCGCCCTTGGCCAAACAGGCGGTCATCAACAGGTTCTCGGTGGCGCCGACCGAGACCACGGGAAAGACGATGTGGGCGCCTTGCAGGCCCCGGGGCGCGGCGAGCTGGATATAGCCCTCGCTCAACTCGACCTCGGCGCCGAGCTGGGCGAGGGCGTTCAGATGCAGATCCACCGGCCGGGTGCCGATGGCGCAACCGCCGGGCAGCGAGACGCGCGCCTCGCCGCAGCGGGCGAGCAGCGGCCCCATGACCAGGACCGAGGCGCGCATCCGACGCACCAGGTCGTAGGGCGCCGAGGTGCTGACGATCTCGCCGGCGGTCAGGGACATGACGCGGCCCGCATGGCCGCCGTTGGGCGCGCCGCCGGCCAGCTCGATCGCCACCCCGTGCTGGGCCAGGAGGTTGGCCAGCGTCGAGATATCGGTGAGATGGGGGAGATTGCCGAGGGTCAGCGTCTCCTCGGTCAGCAGGCTGGCGACCATCAGCGGCAGCGCCGCGTTCTTGGCGCCGCCGATGCGGACCGTGCCGCGCAGGGGCCGCCCGCCCCGAATGCGAATTGCGTCCATGTCAGCTTCTCGCGCGGCGCCCGCCGCATCCCCCGCATATGCCCCGAGACCCGCCCGGCGCGGATCGTTCGGCGGTTGTAGCGGATGCGCGAGGCCCCCTCAACCCGGCCGCGCGGCGCGGCGCGACCGGACGGCGGCCGTCAATGGGCCGCCGGCGCTTCCAGGATGGTGACGACGGCCGACGCCGTGTCGCGGCCGACCAGGCCGCCGACATTCTCGGCCAGGGCGATCCGGGCGCCGGCGCGCTGGCGCTTGCCGGCCCGGCCGCGCAGCTGGTCCGCCAGCTCGACCAGCTGGGCGGCGCCGGTGGCGCCGATGGGATGGCCCCGGCTGATCAGCCCGCCGGACGGGTTGATCGGCAGATCGCCGCCCAGCGTCGTGCGGCCGCTGCGCAACAGGCCGACCGCCTCGCCGGGCGCGCAGAAGCCGAGCTGTTCGCTGGTGATGAACTCGGCCGGGGCGGCGGCGTCGTGGATCTCGGCGACCTGGATGTCCTCGGGGCCGAGCCCGGCGGCCTCGTAAGCGGCCTCGGCGGCGACCTCGGCCGCCGCCGGCGCCTCGGCGTCGTCGGGCAGGCCCGAGCGCAATTCGCAGGCGCGCACGGTGACCGGCCGGACCGGCTTGCGCCTCGCATAGTCGGCGCTCATCACCACCAGCGCGGCGGCGCCGTCGCCGATGGACGAGCACATCATCAGGGTCAGCGGCGCCGAGATCAGGCGGCTTTCCAGCACCTCGGCCTCGGTCACGTCGTGGCGGAACTGGGCGTTGGGGTTGAGGGCGCCGGCATGGCGCTGCTTGACCGAGACGGCGGCCAGATCGGCCGCGCGGGCGCCGGCGCGGTCCATATAGGCGCGGGCCTGGCTGGCGTAATAATCCATGAAGATCGAGCCCTGGCCGGTGCCGTCCGGGTCGATCCGCGCCTTCAGCGCCGTCAGCTCCGCCTGGTCGGCGGCGGCCTCCAGGGCCTTGATCGGCAGGGCGCGGTCGGCGTTGCTCATCTTTTCCGCGCCGATGGCCAGCGCCACCTCGCATTGCCCCGCCCCCACCGCCATGCAGGCCAGATGGAAGGCGGTCGAGGACGACGCGCAGGCATTCTCGACATTGACCAGGGGCCGGCCGAGCAGGCCGGTATGGCGCAAGGCCACCTGGCCGCGGGCGCATTCCTGGCCGTTCAGCAGACCGCCGGCGGCGTTGCCGAAGAAGATCATCCCGACCTCCTCGACGCCCGCATCGGCGTCGGCCAGGGCCGCGGCGACCGCGCGCTCGGTCAGCGACCGCACGCTTTCGTCCAGGAACTTGCCGAACGGGGTCATGCCCGTGCCGGCGATCACCACCTCGCGCATCGCTCTCGCTCCTTGTCGGTCCAGGTTCCGCCCGGCGGGTCCCGCCTATTCGGCCGCCGCCCGGTCGGCGAAGGCCGCCGGCCGGGTCGCGCGGGCGCAGCGCTCGTAGCGCCTCGGATAGTCGAGCTCGACCCCCAGCGTATCGGCGGCGCGCCAGACCCAATGGGGCTCGTACAGGAACTGGCGCGCGATCCCGATCATGTCGGCGCGGCCCTCGGCCAAGACCTGCTCGGCCTGTTCGGGCTCGGTGATCATACCGACCGCCATGGTCGGGATGCCGGCCTCGCGCCGGACCTTCTCGGCCAGCGGCACCTGATAGAGCGGCCCCAGCGGGATCGCGCGCCCGGCGACCGGGTCGAGGACGCCGCGCGCGTTGCCGCCCGACGACAGGCACAGATAATCGCAGCCGCGCTCCAGCAGCGCCTTGCCCATCAGCACCGATTCCTCGGGCGTCCAGCCGCCCTCGACCCAATCGGTGCCGGAGATGCGCACCCCCAACGGCTTGTCCGCCGGCCAGGCGGCGCGCATCGCCTCGAACACCTCCAGGGGAAAGCGCATCCGGTTCTCGGTGCTGCCGCCATATTCGTCCTCGCGCAGATTGACGATCGGCGACAGGAAGGAGCTGAGCAGATAGCCATGGGCCGCATGCAGTTCGATCAGGTCGATCCCGGCCCGGTCGGCGCGGCGCGTCGCGTCGACGAAGAAATCGCGGATCTCGTCCATGCCCGCCCGATCCAGCACGTCCGGCGGCGGCTCGCTTTCATGGACCGGCACGGCCGACGGGCCCATCGGGGTCCAGGCTTCCGCCGCCGACAAAGGCTCGCGCCCCTTCCACGGCACCTGGCGCGCTCCCTTGCGCCCCGAATGGGCGAGTTGGATGGCGATCGGCACGTCGGCCCATTGCCGCAGCTTGGCGATCCGCTCGGCCAGGGCGCGCTCGTTCTCGTCGGAATAGAGCCCCAGGCATTGAGGCGAGATTCGCCCGCGCGGCTCGACGCCGGTGGCCTCGATCACCAGCAGCCCGACATTGCTCATCACATACTGCGCCCAATGGGCCAGATGCCAGTCGGTGGCGCTGCCGGTGCCCTCCTCCGCCGCCCACATGGCCATGGGCGAGACGATGATGCGGTTGGCGAGGGTCAGCCCGCGCAGGGCGATAGGCGAAAAAAGACGGCTGGTCTGGGTCGTCAAGGCCGGCCTCCCCTGTTCGGTCCGGTCGGGCCCGCCTTCGCCGGGCGTGGCGGCGGTCCCGGTGTCGCGGGCGCGGGTCTGGCGCTTGCGGCGGCGGAGATTGTCGCGCAAAGCCCCCGCGAGGCGCGCCTCGCGCTCCCGGTCCTTCCCAGCCATTGGCCCGTCCGTTCGTTTCCCGCGACTCGATCCTAGGCGGTTATCCTGCGCGGCGCCGCGCGGCCGGTCAAGGGAGGCTCGACGGCCGTCATTTCACCGAACCGACGATCCGGTTGCGGCGGCGGGGGGCCTGTGGCATGTTGCGGCGCCTCTCGCGCCGCCATAGCTCAGGGGTAGAGCGCACCCTTGGTAAGGGTGAGGTCGAAGGTTCAATTCCTTCTGGCGGCACCACTCCCCCGTCCCCCCGAAGACTTCCCGCCCTGGCCCCGGACCGGCGCCCGCCCTATCCTGGACGGATGATGTCGCTTGGTTGGTATCTGGTGGCCGCGCTGGCGGAGATCGCCGGCTGCTTCGCCTTCTGGGCGTGGCTGCGGCTGGACCGCTCGGCCCTGTGGGCGGCGCCGGGGATGGCGAGCCTGGCGCTGTTCGCCTTCGCGCTGACGCGGATCGATTCGGCCTTCGCCGGGCGCGCCTTCGCGGCCTATGGCGGGGTCTATATCGCCGCGTCCCTCGCCTGGCTGTGGGCGGTGGAGGGCGCGCGCCCGGACCGCTGGGACCTGATCGGCGGCGCGGTCTGCCTGGGCGGCGCCGCCATCGTCCTGTGGGGGCCGCGCGCGGCCTGACCGTCGACGGTCACCTGCCCGTCGGCGGCCGAAGGAAGACGAGCGCCGGAGGGAATCGGCTCCGGCGCTCCGCGGCGGGCCTCTGTCGGCCCCGATCGGCCCTATTCCCAACCGCATGCGCCTGGAGGGGCGCCACTCCCTCGCGGGGCGAGCCCGGCGATGCTGGCTCAGGCGCGAAGGGTGAGGATACCCCCGGCGGCGCGCGGCCGGCAAGGCCCGCCCGGCCCGAGACGCGGGCTAGCCCGCCTTGCGCCGCTGGCGGGCGCCGGCGGCGAAGGCGCGGTCGATGGCCTCGACCAGCAAGTCCGCCGACTGGTCCAGGCCGCCGGCGCCGGTATCGACGGTCAGCTCCGGCGAATCGGGCGCCTCGTAGGGGGCGGAAATGCCGGTGAAGTCGGCGATCTCGCCGGCCCGGGCCTTGCGGTACAGCCCCTTCGGGTCGCGGGATTCGCAGACCGCCAAGTCGGCGTCCAGATGGACCTCCAGGAAATTGGCGCCGACGATGGCGCGCGCCGCCTCGCGGTCCGCCCGGTAGGGCGAGATGAAGGCGGTGAGCACGATCATCCCGGCATCGGCGAACAGCCGCGCGACCTCGGCCACGCGGCGGATGTTCTCGGCCCGGGCTTCGGCCGAGAAGCCGAGATCCTTGTTCAGGCCGAGCCGCACATTGTCCCCGTCCAGCACATAGACCTGGTCGCCCCGGTCGAACAGCCGGCGCTGGGCGGCCATGGCCAGGGTCGACTTGCCGGCGCCGGACAGGCCGGTCAGCCAGACGACGCCGCCGCGATGACCGTTGGCCTCGGCCCGCTCGGACCCGGAGACCGAATGGACGACCTCGGTCAGGTCGCGCTCGGCGGCACCGGCGGCGGCGGCGGCGCCGGTGAGGACGCAGCCGCCGACGATCCGGTGATCGCGCACCAGGACGGCGCGGCCCAGTCGGGGGTCGTCCTCGAAGGAATCGAAGGCGATCTTGGCCCGGCTGCGCAGCACCACCTCGGCGATGTCGTTGAGGGCGACGCTGTCGGCCTGGCGGCGGTCCAGCGCCTCGACATCGACCACATGGCGGATCTCGGCGACCGTGACCACGTAGCGCGCGGTGGCGACCCGCAGGGCGAGCCGGTCGCCCAGACGCAGGGGCTCCTCGCCCAGCCAGAAGACCCGCGCCGCGACCCGGTGGCCGGTCTGGGGCGGCGAATCGGCGCGGGCGATGACCTGGCCGCGCTCGATGAACACGTCCTCGTCCAGGGTGAAGGCGATGGACTGGCCGGCGGCGGCGCCGACCGAGGGATTGTCGCTGTTCCAGGCCTTGAATTCGTCGATCCGCACCCGCTGGCCGGTCGGATAGACGACCAGATCGTCCTTCGCCCGCACGCGGCCCGACGCGATCCGCCCGACGACGAACCGCTGGTCGTCGGTCCGGTAGATGTCCTGGATCGGCAGGCGCAGCGGCGCGTCCAGCGGCATCGGCCGGGCCTCGAACTCGTCCAGCGCCCGCACCAGGGTCGGGCCGTCATACCAGGGCATACGGTCGCTGGGGACGACGATATTGTCGCCCTCGCGGGCCGAGACCGGGATCGCCGCGTCCAGGGTGACGCCGATGCCGGACAGGTAGTCGGCCAGCTCGCGCCGGACATCCTCGAACCGGGCCGCGTCGTAATCGACCAGATCCATCTTATTCAGGGTGGCGACGATGTTGCGTACCCCGATCAACCCTAGAATATAGGCGTGGCGGCGGGTCTGTTCGGACACGCCCTGGGCGGCGTCGACCACCAGCACGGCGGCGCTGGCGCTGGCGGCGCCGGTGACCATGTTCTTCAGGAACTGCTTGTGGCCGGGCGCGTCGATGATGACGTAGGGGCGCTTCGGCGTCTTGAACCAGATGCGGGTCGTGTCCAGGGTGATCCCCTGGTCGCGCTCGACCTGCAGCGAATCCAGGACGAAGGACCATTCGAAGGGCATGTTGCGGCGCTCCGAGATCGCGCGCAGCTCCTCGATCTTGCCGTCCGGCAGGGAGTCGGTGTCGTGCAGCATCCTCCCGACCAGGGTGGATTTGCCGTGGTCGACATGGCCGACGATGACGATGGGAAAGGGTGCCTGGCCCGCCTCGGGCCGGGATGCGGCGGTCTTGGTCATGGCTACATGTACCCCCCGGCGCGCAGCCGCTCGAAGGCGTCCTCGGATTCGTGGTCCATGGCGCGGCCGGCCCGTTCCGGCTCGCGGATATCGGTCAGCTCCTCGATGATCTCGTCGATGGTCGCGGCGTCGCTGTCGATGGGGAAGGTGATGCCTTCCTCGCCCAGCGAGCGGAAGCGCTTGCCGTCCTTGGCGAAATAGAGCGGCACGACGGGGATCCGCTCGCGCTTGATGTAGCGCCAGATATCGACCTCGGTCCAATGCAGCAGCGGGTGGATGCGGACATGGGTGCCGGGCGGAAATTCGACATTGTACTGGTCCCAGAATTCCGGCGGCTGCTCGCGGAAGTTCCATTCGCCGCCTTCGGCGCGGGGACTGAAGACCCTTTCTTTGGCGCGGGTCGCCTGCTCGTCGCGGCGAATACCGGCGATGATCCCGTCGAAGCGGTAGCGCTCGATCGCCTGCTTGACGCCATGGGTCTTGCGCGCCGCGAAGCGCGAGGCCGGCGGCAGGTCGGCGTCCACCTCCTCGATCGGCGGGCAATCGTCGGCGATCAGGTCCAGTCCCCATTCCCGGGCATAGCGCTCGCGGAAGGCATAGGTCTCGGGGAATTCGGCGCCGGTATCCAGATGGACGACGGGGAACGGTATCCGGCCCAGGAACGCCTTCTTCGCCAGCCAGATCATGACGTTGGAATCCTTGCCCAACGACCACAGCATGGCGATCCGGTCGATGGCCCGATAGGCCTCGCGCAGAATGTAGATGCTCTCGGTTTCCAGAAGGTCCAGATCGTCCATAATCTCTATTCCGTGTCTCTTGCCCGCGCGGCGCCGTTCAGGCGCCGGGGCCGTGAATGCCGCATTCGGTTTTGTCTTGCCCCCGCCAGCGCCCGGCCCGCGCGTCCTCGCCCGGCGCGACCCGGTCGGTACAGGTCAGGCAGCCGATGGATAAAAACCCGTCGGCCTCCAGGGGATGGCGGGGCAGGTCGTGGGCCGCGAAATAGGCGTCCAGGTCCGCCTTCTCCCAGTCGGCCAGGGGATTGACCTTGGTCCGGCCATCGACCGATTCGACGACCGGCAGCGCCGCGCGGGTCGCGCCCTGGAACCGCTTGCGGCCGGTGATCCAGGCATCGAACCCCGCCAGGCCGGCGGCCAGGGGATCGCCCTTGCGAATCGCGCAGCAGCGGTCCGGGTCGCGCTGGAACAGCAGCCCGTCCGCATCCTCGGCGGCGAGCGCGTCGGCGTCGGGACGTTGCGTGATGACACCGGTCAGGCCCAGCCGCGCGACCAGCGTGTCGCGGTAGCGCAAGGTCTCGCCGAACAGCTTGCGGGTGTCCAGGAACAGGATCGGCAGGGCCGGATCGATCCTGGACGCCATATGCAGAAGCACCGCCGATTCGGCGCCGAAGGAGGAGACCAGCGCGATCCGGCCGGGGAAAAGATCGCGGATCGCGGCCGCCAGACGCTGCTCGGCCGGCAAGCGCGCCAGCCGCGCCTCCAGCCTGGCCAGCGATTCGGCTTCCCGTTGGATCGCCGGGGCGCTCATCCCCGGCCTCCGGCCCGGCGCGCGCCCGGCCGCGCGAGGGGCGGCCGGCGGTCGGCGGGCATGGATTGGTACCAGACGCTGATCTCCGCCGCCGCCTCGGCCCACGCCTCTGCGGCCGCGTTGCCGCCCAGATCGACCTCGAAACTGTCGATCCCGCAGCGGAACATGAACAGAAGCTGGTCGCGCAGCACGTCGCCGACGGCGCGCAGCTCGCCCGCATAGCCGTGGCGCTCGCGCAACTGCCGGGCATAGGAATAGGCGCGCCCGTCGGTGAAGGCGGGAAATTCCAGCAAGATCAAGTCGAAGCGGCCGAGGTCGTCGGCAAGCATGGCCGGCGGCTGGTCGCTGGCGAGGCGCAGCCCGATCGGGCCGGGATGGGCGCGCCAGCCGTCGGGATCGGCGGCCCATTGATCCGGGGTCACATAGACATGGCCGGCCTTCTCCGCCGCCGGCCCGCCGCGCGCCGGGCGCCAGGAATCGGGAACGACGCGGCCGTTCCTAATCACGGTCATAGAGGGCCTCCTTGAACGGCGCCGCGCCCAGGCGGCGGTAGGCGTCGAGGAAGGACTCGCCCGCGTTCCGCCGCGCCAGATAGACGCCGACGATGGTCTCCACCGCGTCCGGCACCTTGTCGGGCGCGACGCCGGGGCCGACGATCTCGCCGATCGAGGCGTTCTCGTCGGCGCTGCCGCCGAGGGTGATCTGGTAGAGCTCCTGGCCCTTCTTATCGACCCCGAGGATGCCGATATGGCCGACATGATGGTGGCCGCAGGCGTTGATGCAGCCGGAGATCTTGATCTTCAGGTCGCCGATGTCCTCCTGGCGCTTGAGATCGGCGAAGCGGTCCGACAACTGCTGGGCCAGGGGGATCGACCGGGCGTTGGCCAGGGCGCAATAGTCCAGGCCCGGGCAGGCGATGATGTCGGTGATCAACCCCGCGTTCGGCGTCGCCAGCCCCTGGGCGACGAGCGCGCGCCACAGGTCGTGCAGGTCGCGCCGGGGGATGTCGGCGAAGACCAGATTCTGCTCGTGGGTCGCGCGCAGCTCGCCGAAGCCGTAGCGGTCGGCCAGGTCCGCCACCGCCTCCATCTGTTCGGCGGTGATGTCGCCGGGGATCCCGCCCGTCGGCTTCAGCGACACGGTGACGGCGGCATAGCCCGGCTGCTTGTGATCGTGGACATTGTGGCGCAGCCAGCCGGCGAAGGCCTCGTTGCTCTTGGCCTGCAACTCGATTTCGGGCGTCGTGTGCGGCAGATCTGACAGATAGGCGGGCGGCGCGAAATGGGCGCGAATCCGCTCGACGATGGTGGGCGCCAGTTCCAGCTCGTCGCGGCGCATGTCGGCCCAGGCGGCCTCCACATCGTCGCGCATCTTGTCGATTCCGATCTCGTGGACCAGGATCTTGATCCGCGCCTTGTACTTGTTGTCGCGGCGGCCGAACTGGTTATAGACGTGCAGGATCGCCTCCAGATAGGAGAGCAGGTCCCGCGCCGGCACATAGTCGCGGATCGTCTTGGCCAGCATCGGCGTGCGCCCCTGCCCGCCGCCGACCAGCACCTCGAACCCGATCTCGCCGTCCGCGCCGCGGCGCAGCCGCAGCCCGATATCGTGCAGGGCGATGGCCGCGCGGTCGCGGGGCGCGCCGGTCACGGCGATCTTGAACTTGCGCGGCAGGAACGAGAATTCCGGATGCAGGGTCGACCATTGGCGGATGATCTCGGACCAGACGCGCGGGTCTTCGATCTCGTCGGGGGCGACCCCGGCGAAGGGATCGGCGGTGACGTTGCGGATGCAGTTGCCGCTGGTCTGGACCGCGTGCATCTCGACCTCGGCCAACGCGTCCAGGATGTCCGGAATGTCGGCCAGGCGCGGCCAGTTGAACTGGATGTTCTGGCGGGTGGTGATATGGCCGTAGCCGCGGTCGTACCGGCGCGCGATATGGGCGAGCCGGCGCAGTTGGGTCGAGGACAGAAGCCCGTAGGGGATGGCGATCCGCAGCATGTAGGCATGGAGCTGCAGATAGACCCCGTTCATCAGCCGCAGGGGCCGGAACTGCTCCTCGCTCAGCTCGCCGCTCAGCCGCCTTGCCACCTGGCCGCGAAACTGCCGGCTGCGCTCGGCGACGAAGGTCTCGTCGAAGGAATCGTACTTATACATGGCCGCCTCCTTGCGCGGCGCTGGGTCCGGTCTGGTTGAGGACCGTCGGCCCGTTGGCGCGGATGGTCTCGCGCCAGCCGATCGGGACCGGCCGGCCGTCGTCGGAAAGCGCGACATCGATCAGGTAGGGCTCGACGACATGGCGGGCGGCAAGCGCCTCCCGTCCCTGGGCCTCCAGTTCGGCGGCCTGGTCGGCGTCGCGGGCGACGCGGGCGCCGCCGATGGCCTCGCTCCAGTCGCCGTCGGGACCGAGATAGACGACAGCGCCGTCCAGCAGCCGGTTCGCGGTGGCGATCTTCGCCGTCATGCACCTGCTCCCTGGGCGGTCGCCGCAACCGCGAGATCGCTCAGGCTGTCCTGCCCCATGGCCGCCACCGCGCCGATGACGATCAGGCCGGGCGTCCCCTTGGGCACCCGTCGGGCCAGCCCGGCCAGATCGCGGAGAACGCCGCGATGGACCTGGCGCTCGGGCCGGGTGCCGTCCTGGATCACGGCCACCGGCGTCTCGGCGGACCGGCCATGGGCGATCAGCCGCCCGGCGATTCCGGCCGCCGACGCGATCCCCATATAGACGACCAGCGTGTGCCGCGCCCCGGCCAGCGCCGCCCAATCCTGGTCGGCCGGCCCGTCGCGGTCCTGGCCGGTCAGGAAGGTGACGGCCGAGACATGGTCGCGATGGGTCAGGGGGATGCCGGCCTCCGCCGCGCAGCCGGTCGCCGCGGTGATGCCGGGCACGATCTCGACCGCGATACCGGCATCGCGCAGTTCGTCGGCTTCCTCGCCGCCGCGGCCGAAGATGAAGGGATCGCCGCCCTTCAGCCGCACGACCCGCAGGCCGGCCCGCGCGGCGTCCACCAGCAGCCGGTGGATGTCCGCCTGGTCCACGCGCGGCCCGTCGGGCGTCTTGCCGACCGAGACGCGGCGCGCCTCGGGCCGGACGAGGGCCAGGATCGCCGGGCTCACCAGCCGGTCATGGAAGACGATATCGGCTTCCGCCAACAGCCGCGCCCCTCGCAGGGTCAGAAGATCGGGATCCCCCGGCCCCGCCCCGACGAGGGCCACCGTTCCGGTCCGCGCGGCGGCGGCGTCGCGGTGTCGCGCGCCCGCGAAGGGCACGACCTTGCCCGGCGCCGAGCCGTCCGTATATTTTACACTTGCCATTAGTATTACGATCCTCAATACCAGTGAGATGTGATATAAATAAGATACTACATTCTGTCGAGTTATTTTTGCCAATTTTACACTGAAAAAAATGCACTTTATAGCCGCCGGCGCAGTTTCCATTCGCCGCCGGCGGCGGTTTGCAAATGCCGGGGGACACGCTAGCCTGTTCACCGGCCTCCGCGCGCGAGAAGGGAGCAGATGGCGACACCCCCCGACCCCCGACCCGTCCGCCCCCGCGACGCCGGCACGCTGATCCTGTTGCGCGACGGGCCCAAGGGGCCGGAGGTGCTGATGGGCCGGCGGCCGCCCAAGGCGGTCTTCATCCCCGACGCCTTCGTCTTTCCCGGCGGCAAGATGGACGCCAGCGACCGCAAGGCCGCCGCCGCGACGCCCCTGCGGCCCGAGATCGCCGGCCACGCGGCGCCCGGCGATCCCAACCGCGCCCGCGCCCTGGCCATGGCCGCGATCCGCGAGACCTTCGAGGAAACCGGCCTGTTGGTCGCCGGCAAGGGCGATGTCGGCGCCGTGGCCGACCCGACCTGGCGGGAGATGCGGCGGTTGGGGCTCGCGCCCGCTTTGGACAAGCTGGGCTATGTGGGCCGGGCGATCACCCCCAGCGACCGGCCCTTGCGGTTCCATGCCCGCTTCTTCGCCGTCCGCGCCGAGCACGCCCAGGGTCGGTTGCGCGGCAATGGCGAGCTGGCCGACCTGCATTGGGTTCCGCTGTCCGAGGCCGACCGCCTGCCCCTGGTCGACGTGACCGAGTTCATGGTCGGCGAGGTGCGCCGCCTCCTTGCGCTGCCGCCCCGCGAACGCCGCGGCCTGCGCCCGCTGTTCGGCTATCGTCGCGGCACGCCGCATGTGCGCTACCTGTAGGGCGGCGGGGACCGGCGGCGGATGACGAGCGGCCCGGCGATTCCGACGCCGCCCCACCCGGCGCCGCCGGCCGGGTCCTGCGACTGCCATTTCCATATCTTCGGTCCGGCCGCCGACTATCCCTATCGGCCCGGCCGCGACTACTCGCCGCCCGACGCCCTGCTGGGCGACTACCAATCGGTCCTCGACCGATTGGGGCTGGACCGCTGCGTCCTCGTCCAGCCGTCGGTCTACGGCACCGACAATTGCCGGACCCTGGACGCCCTGGCGGCATTGGGCCCGCGCGCCCGCGCCGTCGTCGCCGTCGATGCCGGGGTCTCGGAATCAGACTTGGAGCGGATGCATGCCGCCGGGGCGCGCGGGGTGCGCTTCTTCCTGGCTCTGCATGGGGCGACGCCGATCGCCGATCTGGAAACGGTGGCCGCCAAAATCGCGCCGCTGGGCTGGCATGTTCAGCTTCTGGTGGACGGCACCCGCCTGCCCGACATCGCGGCGCGCCTGCACGGGCTGCCGGTGCCGGTCGTGATCGACCATATGGGCTATATGCCGGCAACGGTCCCCGCCGATCATCCGGGACGCCACGCCCTGTTGACCCTGCTGGCCGAGGATCGGTTCTGGGTGAAGCTGTCGGGGGCCTACCGGGTATCGGCCGTTCCCTTTCCCCACGCCGACGCCGCCCCCTTCGCCCGCGCCCTGATGGACGCGGCGCCGGACCGGGTGGTGTGGGGCACCGACTGGCCCCACCCGACCTTCGACGGGCCGCCGCCGGACGCCGGCGCCCTGCTCGGCCTGCTCGCCGATTGGACCGCCGATCCGGGCCAGCTTCGCCGCACCCTCTGCGCCAATCCGGCCGCGCTCTACGGGTTTTAGAAGTCGCGGCCCTAGCGGCCCTTGAAGACGGGCGGGCGCTTCTCCATGAACGCCGCCAGCCCCTCGCGGAAGTCCTCGGTGCGCCCGCCCTCGATCACCGCGCGGCGCTCATGCTCCATCTGGGTCTCGAGCCCGCTGTCGGCGCTCAGCGCGAGCAGCTTCTTCAGCGCCCCCAGCCCCTGGGTCGGCCCGTTCGCCAGTTCCGCCGCCCGCGCCAGCGCCCGGTCGCGGAACTCGGCGTCGGGGTAGGTCGCGTTGATCATGCCGAGCGACAGCGCCTCCGCCGGCGCCATGACGCGCGCGCTGGCGAAGATCTCGAAGGCCCGCTTCGGCCCCACCAGGCGCGGCAGGATATAGCTCGCGCCCCCGTCCGAGGCCTGGGCGATGGCGGCGTAGGCGGTGGTGAAGGTCGCGCTTTCGGCGGCGAGGACCAGGTCGCCGGCGAGCGCCAGCCCGAACCCGGCCCCGGCGGCGGGGCCGTTGACCGCGGTAACGACGGGCTTGGGCATCCGGGCCAGCGCCGCGACGACCGCATGCACCCCGGTCGCCAGCTTGGGCATGAAGGGCGGCGTGGCGCCGGGCGGTCCGGCGATCGCATGCATCATCCTGACGTCGCCGCCGGCGCAGAAGGCCTTGCCGGCGCCGGTGATCATCACGGCGCGGATGTCGGGGTCCTCGTCGCAGGCGAGCACCGCGTCCAGAAGCCGTTCGACCAGCGCGAGGTCGAGGGCGTTATAGACCCGGGGCCGGTTCAGGGTCAGCTGGGCGAGATTACCGCGCCGCGTCATCAAGATCGGGGAATCGTTCGGGCCCGGATCTGTCATCCCTCACCTCTTCAATGTGGAGGATCAGTCGAACAGACTGCCCTGCCGGGGCCGGTCCGGTCCAGCCATTGTCGGGTCTTCCCCGGCGGGCGCCAGACAATCGGGAATGTCATTGGCGGGGCTGTTGACGATCGGGCGCACCGGATAGGCGGTAAGCCTCGGCGGCGGCGCGTTCGCCAGCAGGGCCTGGACCGCCGCCGGCGCGGTGGCGGGCGACAGCCAGGCGGCGAAGGTCTCGGGCGCCAGGATCACCGGCATGCGGCGATGGATGGGCGCGACGACCGCATCGGCCTCGGTGGTGAGAATGGTGAAGCTCTCGGCCGTCCCGTCGGCGCCCTCCCAACGCGCCCACAGGCCGGCGAAGGCAAAGGGACCGCCGTCGGCCGGATGGATGCGCCAGGGGCGCTTGGCCTTGGCGCCGGGCACCGCCTGCCATTCGTAGAAGCCGTCGGCGGGCACCAGGCAGCGCCGGCGGCGGAAGGAGTCGCGAAAGGCGGGCTTGGTCGCGACGGTCTCGGCGCGGGCGTTGATCAGCCGCGATCCGATGGCCGCGTCCTCCGCCCAGGACGGAATCAGCCCCCAGCGCAGCAGGTCCAGATGCCGCCGGCCGTCGGCGCCGTCACGGACGACCGGCAGATCCTGCGTGGGCGCGGCGTTGTAGCGGGGCGGCAGGTTCAACCGTTCCAGGAAATCGAAGATCCGGGCCAGCGCGTCGACCGGTTCGGTGATGCTGTAGCGGCCGCACATGGAGCCCGACTAAAGCCCCTGGGCCGTTTCCGCCAGCAGCAGGTCGACAACGGCGCGCAACCCCTGTTCATGGCTGGCGCCGCCGGCGACCACCTCGCGATAGCGGACGAGCTGGCGGTCGGCGCTGGTGCCGTGGGCGAGGATTTGGCGCGCATGGGCGACCTCGTCGACGCAGTCGAAATGGGCCGCGTCCTCGGCGACCATGTCGAGGAGTTCCTCCAACAGCTCGCAATAGCCGACCACGGCGCCGCGCCCGAAATCCACCAGCCCCTCCTCGGTGCCGTAGCGCTGGGCGCGCCAGCGGTTCTCGTTGACCAGGAGGCGCGAATAGCGGCGCCAGCTCTTGTTCTCGCGGCGCAGCCGGTACAGCATCCGGCAGACGCAGCGATACAGGGCGGCGATGCAGATCGTGTCCTCAATCCGCGGACACATGTCGGTGATGCGCATTTCCAGGGTCGGGAAACGGGCGCTGGGGCGCACGTCCCACCAGATCTTGCTCGCGTCTTCCAAAAGCCCGGCATCGACCATCATGGCGATCGAGCGCTCATATTCCTGGTAGCTGTCGAACATCTCCGGCGGGCCGGCGCGCGGCAATTCGTCGAACACGCTCAGCCGGTAGGATTTGAGCCCGGTCTCCTCGCCCTCCCAAAAGGGCGACGAGGTGGACAGCGCCAACAGATGCGGCAGGAAATAGGGAATCTGCCCCAAAAAATCGATCCGCAGATCGTCGTCGTCGATCCCGACATGCACATGCATGCCGCAGATCAGCAGGCGCCGGGCGAGCACCTGCATGTCCTGGGCGAGGACGACATAGCGCTCCTTGTCGGCATGGACCTGACCGCGCCAGGCGGCGAACGGATGGGTCGAGGCGGCCATGATCGCCAGCCCGTGGCGGCCGGCGACCCGCGCGACCGTGCCGCGCAGCCCGGCGAGATCGTTGCGGGCCTCGGCGATGCTGCCGCACACGCCGGTCTGAACCTCGATCTGGGATTTCAGGAATTCGGGGCTGACATGGTCGCCCAGCGCCGATTCGCATTCCGCCATCAGCGACGCCGGCGGCTCTTTCGCCAGGTCGCGGGTTTCCGGGTCGACGAGGAGATATTCCTCCTCGATCCCGACGGTGAAGCTGGGCTCGGCGATGGGCATCCGACCGACGGGCACGGCGGCCCCGCCATCGGCGCCCGCCATCGTCCCGCTCCTTATAGTCCTCGTCTTTTGGGCAACCCTCGTCTTTTGGCACGACCCCGCATGCCGGCACAAGAACCGCCGGCCTGCGTTCATCGACCCTTAAGCATATAAATGAGAGACTGTTCTCACGTCCGCAATGGGACATGGAGGCCATGCAATGAGCAACAAGCCTGGCGCCGTCCTGGCGCTACAGCTGACAGGGTACCGCCTGACGACGGCGGAGGTCCTCTATTACATGCCCGACCACCCCAGCCTGCTGCAAAGCTTCGTCTGGCAAAAGATCGACCTGGTGCCGGGCTTTCCGGCGCTCAAGCGGTTTCTCGACTATTGGCGCGCCCATATCGAGGCCGACCTGCATTCGGTCCGGGTCGCCAGCGCCGAGCTGCTGCCGGGGTCCGACGCCCGCCATGTCGAGGGAAGCTTCCGGCTGAACTAGGCGCGTCGTCGGCCCGGCGCGTCAACGCCGCGCGTCGTCTCGGCCATGCAAGGGGTGCAAGCGCCAACGCACCCCGTCGCCGTCCATCTCGACGAGGACGGCCCGGCCGGGATCGTCCGGCGCGCCCGCCCGGGGCAAGGGCGAGCCCGAATAGACCGCGGTCGTCCCGCCTCGGCTGACATCGGCATGGGGCTCCCAATGGCCGAAGGCGAGATAGTCCCAATGGCCGGCGGCGGCGACCTCGTCGGGCTCGATGGGCAGCGAGCGGCCGGCGGCCGCGTTCTCGCCCAGGAAATGCCCGTGGGCGAGGGCCACATGCCAGCCGTCGTCGCGGCGCGCGGGCAGGCCGTCGAGGGGGCGAAAGCCGGGCTCGGCGTCCCGATAGGCCCGCCCCCAGACGGTGAGGTCGAGCGCCGCCACCGTCACCGTCTCGCCGGCCGGCACCCGGAAGACATGCAGATTGTCGGCCATCGCCGCCAGATCGTGGCGGCCATGCAGCCCGGTCTCGTCCACCGAATCATGGTTGCCCGGCAACAGGAACACGCGGCCCCGGAAGGCGTCGATGGTCGCCGCCGCCCGCGCGACCGTTTCCGCGCGCACCCGCGCATGATCGAACAGATCGCCGGCCAGCAGCAGCGCGTCGGCGGCGGCAGCGTTGGCCATCTCGACCAGCGCCTGGAAGGCGGCCTCGGCGCGCGGCGCGAGGCTGCCCAGATAGGGGTCGCGGCTGCCCTCGTACGCGCCCAGATGAACGTCGGAGCTGTGGACCAGCCGCAGCGGGCGGCGGCCCTTCCCTAGCGGTTGCGCGGCCACAATTTCTCGGACCCCGGATACTTCTCGAACCGCTCCTCGCGGGTGGAAATGGCGGACCGGGTGCCATGCTCGCGGCGGTCGCGCAGGAAGTTATGCTCGCCCTCCTCCCAGCGGATGTTGGTGAAGGCCGTATGGGCCAGCGCCCCGGATTCGAAGCCGAAGACCAGCCCCATATTCTCGAACAGCAACGTCCGCGCCGCCTTGCCCATGGCGATGCCGTCATAGGGTTGCAGGCAGATCTTGCGGGCCAGGGTCAGGACCTCGTCCTCCAGCTCCTCGGGATCGACCGCCTTGTTGACCAGGCCGATCTCGGCCGCCTGTTCGCCGCTCATCATGTCGCCGGTCAGCAGCATCTCCATGCCGCGCTTGAGACCGATGCTCGCCCACAGGATCGGCAGGGTCGGGATCCCGGCGCCGCCCAGCCCCATATGCTGGTCGACATGGCCGATCTTGGCGTCCTTGGTCGAAATGGCGAGATCGCAGCATTCGGCGACGATCAGCCCCTCGCCGACGCAATAGCCGTGGATCTGGGCGATGGTGACCTTAGGGAACAGGAACAGCCGCTTCTGGTCGACGCCCATCCATTTGCGGTCGATCTTCAGGCGGTGGCGCTGGCTGGCGCGGCGCTCGCCCGCCTGGCCGGTGCCCATGCCGTAGATGAAGCCGACCGTGTTGAGGTCGTGCCCGGCCGAGAAGGCGCGGCCCTCGCCCTTGATGATCACCACCTTGACCTCGTCGTCCTCCTCGGCCAGGTCCAGCTTGCTGTAGAAGGCGTCGTACTGGCCGTCCTGGTTGGGGAAATCCCAGGCGTTCATCTTCTCGGGATTGTTGAGGGTGATGGTCGCGATCTGGCCGTCCTTTTCGTACAGGACCTTATCGTTGCTCATGGTCGTCTCCTCATGGGCGGGGTTTTTGTGGGTCTTCCTTCGTCTCGGGCGCCAGCAGGGTGGCGCCATCGGCGGCGAGCGCCGCGATTTCGTCGGCGTCGTAGCCGGCTTCGCGCAGGATCTCGGCGCTGTGCTCGCCCAGCCGCGGCGCCGGTCGGCCGGCCTCGGGCACCGATTTCGACCAGACGGTCGGGACGCCCAGATTGCGCACCCGCCCCTCGCTGGGGTGGTCGGCAAGGGAGATGAAACCGACATCGGCGAGATGCGGATCGGCCATCAGCCCGTCGATGTCATGCATCGGCATCGCCGGCACGTCCGCCTCCTCGAACAGCGCCAGCCAGTCGTCGGTGGTCTTGGTGGCGATGGTCTCGGCGATGAAGCCGTAGACCTCGGCGGTGTGCGCGGTGCGGGCGTTGAGGTCGGCGTAGCGCGGATCGGTCTTCATGTCGGGACGGCCGACCAGGTCGCAGAAGCGCCGCCATTGCTGGTCGTTCAGGGTCAGGGCGCAGATATAGCCGTCCCTGGTCTTGAAGGGCCGGCGCTCGGGCACCAGCGAGCGCACATAGCCCGCCGCGCCGGTCGCCGGCTCGAAGGTGCGCCCGTACATGTGGTCGGACAGCAGGTAATGGGCCATGACCTCGAACATCGGGACCGTGATCTCCTGGCCCTCGCCGGCGCGCTCGCGGTGGAACAGGGCGGCGCAGACATTCTGGGCGACGGCGATCCCGACCGTGCGGTCGGCGGCCAGGAAGGGCACGTAGCGCGGTTCGCCGCCGATCCGCGCCTGAAGATAGGGAATGCCCAGCACCCCCTGGACGAGCTCGTCATAGGCGGCCTTGTCCGCGTAGCGCCCGCCGGGGCCGAACCCGACCGCGTTGCAATAGACGATGCGCGGATTGACCCGGGCCACCGCGTCGTAGGTCAGGCCCAGCCGCGCCATCGCCTTGGGGCGCACATTGTGGATGAAGACGTCGGCGGTCGCCGCCAGCCGCAGCACCGCCTCGCGCGCCGCCGGCTTCTTCAGGTCCAGCACCAGGCAGCGCTTGGACCGGTTGACATGCAGATAGACCGGCCCCATGCCGGGATGGCGGGGCGGGCCGAGGCCGCGCACATTGTCGCCGCCGGGGGGCTCGACCTTGATCACCTCGGCCCCCAGATCGCCCAGTATCTGGGTGCCGTAGGGCCCGACGATCATGTTGGTGAGGTCGAGGACGCGCACGCCGTCGAGCGGACCGCTCATCGGCTCCCTCCCGCTTCTTTATCGTTATTTCCGCCGACGCCGCGGCCCAAGGACCGCGACCGGCGTCTTTGGTCTTATGCAAGAGAAGCGGCGCGCGCCTGTCAAGGCGTCAACGTCGCGCCCAAGCGCGGCGCGACGCTACAAGAACCGAATGGCGCGGAAGCCGGGACCGGGCACGGCCCGGTCCCACTCATTCATTTATGGGGCACCCACGGCATTTGTGGAGCACCCGGCGTCCTTTACCTGTTGGGGCGCGGCCCGGCTAGGACCGGGAAACGGCGCGCCGGCGGCGCGACAGCAGCGCGGTGCCCGCCAAACCGGCGGCGAGAAGGAGCAAGGCCGGCGGTTCGGGGATTTCCTCCGAATTGCCGCCGCCGGACAGATTCTCGATCCGCAGGGCGAAATCGCGGTCCGGATCGGAATTGTCGCCATAGAAATTGTCGGGCGCGGCGACGAACAGGAACAGGGCCCCCGTGGGCACCTCGATGACCAGATCGTTGATGGTCCCGGCGCTGTTGCCGATCAGGAAATCCTCGGGAATGTCGGTCGGCTCGCCATTCATGAAGGTCGGTCCGGTCCCAAGGTCCGGCCCCGCCTCGATCGCACCGGGCACGCGATGCGGCTCGTCGCCGCCGAGCAGGGCCGAGCCGGTGCTGAACACCCCCAGCATCCAGCGCACCGTATCGTTGCCGCCCAGCGATACCGCATAATCGCCCAACCGGGTCAGGCGGATCGAATCGCCGGCGAAAATCCCGAGCGCGTTGAGGTCGATGACCGGCGCGTCCAAGGCCGACACGTCCTCGTCGGTATGCAGGTAGGTCGCCATCGGGTCGACCGAAATATCGACCGGCATGGCACGGGCGGTCGAAACGACGCCGGCAAGAACAACGAAAAAGGTCGCGATCCCGAAGGCACGCGCCACATACGCGGGACTTCTGCCCGCGCCGTTCAGATCGAAGAATTTCACGCCATCCTCCTCGAAGTCACCCGCATGAAAATATATGGCACCGAAAGACGCCTGTTTCAAGACGATGCAAGCCCCGTGCCAATAAATTCGTTTCCTTACTTTTCAAAGAGTTAGCGTCACCCCGGACATCCAAGCGTCCTAAGTGTAAAACACGCCGACATTAAGAGACATTAAGAAACGCAAAAGACCCGCCCTATCGCGCGACAGGGATTGGCGTCCTGGGCGGATCCGCCGGTCAGGCGAAATGGCGCCTCAGGCGGGCGATCGCCTCTTCCAGGACCGCGTCTTCCTTGCAGAAACAGAACCGCACCAGCCCGTCGACGCCGCCGTCCTGATAGAAGGCGCTAACCGGCACCGCGGTGACGCCGGCCTCGACCGTGATGTGACGGCAGAATTCCGCGTCGCCGCCGTTGAAGCCGAGAGGCCGGAAGTCGGCGTTGAGGAAATAGGTGCCGTCGCAGACGGCCGGGGCGAAGCCGACCGAATCGAGGCCGTCGCGCAGAAGGTCGCGCTTGCGCTCCATGTCGGCGGCAAGACCGGTGAAATAGGCATCCTCCTTGCCCAACCCGTAGGCGACGGCGGCCTGGAGGTTCGGCGGGGTGGTGAAGGTCAGGAACTGATGCGCCTTGGCGACCTTGGCGAGCAGCTCCGGCGCCGCCGTCGTATAGCCGACCTTCCAGCCGGTCAGCGAGAAGGTCTTGCCCGCAGACCCGATCCGCAGGGTGCGCTCGCGCATCCCCGGCAAGGTCATCAGAGGGACGAAATCGGCGCCCGAGAAATACAGATGCTCGTAGACCTCGTCGCACAGCGCATAGGCATCGTGCCGGCAGGCAAGCTCGGCGATGGCGGCCAGCTCGTCGGCGGCAAACACCTTGCCGGTCGGGTTCATCGGATTGTTGAGGAGGACCAGCTTGGTCCGTTCGGAAAAGGCCGCTTCCAGCCGGTCCAGCGGCAGGCGCCAATCGGGCGGCGCCAGCCGCACCAGCCGGGGGGTGGCGCCGGCGCGGCGCAGCATCGGCATGTAGCTGTCATAGAGGGGCTCGAACAGCACCACCTCGTCGCCGGCATCGAGCAGCGCGAGCAGCGCGGCGGCAAGGGATTCGGTGGCGCCCGAGGTGATCATCACCTCGCTCTGCCAGTCCACCTCCAGCCCATAGAAGCGCCGATTATGGGCGGCGACCGCCTGGCGCAATTCGGGCAGGCCCATCATCGACGGGTATTGGTTCGGGCCTTGCTCCAGCGCCCGGACGGCAGCGGCGCGCACGTCGTCGGGGCCGTTGCCGTCGGGGAATCCCTGGCCCAGATTGATTGCCTTGTGCTCCTCGGCCAAGCGCGACATCACCTCGAAGATGGTGGTGCCGTATTCGCCCAGGATTCGGTTCGCCGGTTTCATCGCTTCTCGCCTCCTCGCCGCGCCCCGCGGCGGCCACGGCGCGGGATGCTAGCCCAGACGGTCGGCGAATCCCATAGACGCTGGCCAAACGGCGCCGGGTGCGCGACATTGCCCCGGAAGGATCGCGATAGCGACGAGGAAGGGAGGCAGGCTTGAGCGACCCCGCATCGATCACGTTCGGCGTCGTTGCGCCGGAGCAGTTCGCGACCCGCGCCGGCATCGACATTCTGACCGACATGCTGTCCGGCGAGGCGCCGCAGGCCCAGGTGGGGAAGCTGTTGGGCTTTCGCCTGGTCGAGGCGGCGCTCGGCCGCGCGGTGTTCGAGGGCGTGCCGCCCGCCGAGTTCCTCAATCCCTTCGGGACCATCGCCGGCGGCTATCACGCGACCATCCTGGACGCCGCCCTGGGCTGCGCGATCCTCAGCCATCTGCAGCCCGGGAACAGCATGACCACGGCCGAATTCAAGGTCACCTGCCTGCGTCCGCTGACCGCCGACACCGGCACCGTGCGCGCCGAAGCGACCGCTCTCCATGCCGGCCGGCGGCTCGGCGCCGCCGAGGCCCGGCTGATCGACGCCGACGGCAAGCTGCTGGCCCATGCGACGACGACCTGCCTGATCCTGCCGGTGCCCTGATCGTCGCCAGTTCCCGATCGCGTCCCGACCCTGTTCTTCGGAGGAAACGTCCTATGAAACTTCACTACATCCCGACCTCGCCCTACGCCCGGATCGTGCGCGCGATGGCGATCGAGACCGGCCTGGACGGCCGCATGGAGCTTGTCGAAACGACGATCCGCGATTCCAAGAGCGCGCTGTTGGACCTCAATCCCGTGGGACGGGTCCCGACCCTGGTGACCGAGGGCGGGCTGGTGCTGAGCGAGACCCTGATCATCTGCAGCTATCTGGACAATCAGCACGAAAGGCGGCGGATGATCCCGCTGGAGATCCCCGACCATTGGGAGGTGCTCGCCCTGGTCGGCACGGCGACCGGCCTGATGGACGGGATCATCACCCTGACCCGTGAACAGCGCCGGCCCGACGCACTGCGCTGGAGCGAGATCGTCGATTTCGAGAGCGCGCGCATCGACCGCTGCCTGGACGATTTCCAGGCCCGGATCGCCGACGGCTGTTTCGACGACCGCGCCAACCTGGCCGAGATCGTCCTCGGCTGTTCCCTCGGCTTCGTCGAACTGCGCCTGCCCGAGATTGACTGGCGCCGGCGCCGGCCCGACCTGGACCGCTGGTACGAGGATTTCGCCGCCCGCCCGTCGATGCAGAAAAGCGCGCCGCCGGCCTGACGGCGCGCCGCCCGGCTCGGCCAAATCCTGGCCGGGCCGCCACATCCGACGACCCCTAGAAAAAAGGAGAAGAAACCGTGTCGATGCTTCAGGATATCGAGGATTATGTCGTCTATTTCGACGACCTCAATGTCGGCGACAAGTTCCAGACCCCGTCGCGGACCATCACCGAGGCGGACGTGACCAATTTCGCCTGCCTGTCCGGCGACTTCAACCGGCTGCATGTGGATGTCGAGTACGCCAACGCGACCCAATTCGGCCAGCGCATCGCCCACGGGCTGTGCGTGCTCGCCATCGCCTCGGGCCTGACGACGCGGCTACCGCTGATCAAGTTCATCGAGAAGACCCTGATCGCCCTCGCCAACCTGGAATGCCGCTGGGTCAAGCCGACCTTCATCGGCGACACCATCCATGTCGATGTCGAGATCATCGCCAAGGAAGAGACCAGCAAGCCCGACCGGGGGCTGATCGTCATGCGCCGCACCGCCGTCAATCAGCGCGACGAGGCGGTGATGGAAAGCGAGTGGAAGCTGATGATGCGCCGCCGCGCCTAGCCGCGACGGCCCCGCGAGGACGGCGCCCTACCGCGCGCGCCGTTTCTCGCGGCCCGCGGCGCGCCGCGTCTCGACCAGGTCCGGCGCCACCAGATCGGCGGCGTCGTTGTGCAGATAGAGGGTCTCGCCGCCATCCACATAGATCTCTTCGCCGGTGATGTAATCGCCGAGTTCCGAGGCCAGGAAGATGATCGCGCCCGAAACGTCCTCGGTGCGCCCCATGCGTCCCAACAGGTTGCGCTTCGCCCCCATCCAGTTCTCGATCGGGATCGGGTAGTGCTCCGCCTCGAACGACTTGACCGATCCGGGCCCGACGCAGTTGCACAGGATGTCGTGCTCGGCCCATTCATAGGCCAGCGATTTCATCAGAGACACGACCCCGGCCCGCGCCGCGCCGCTGTGGGAGAAGCCGGGCAAAGCCGCGCGCACCGGCGCGGTGACGCAGATGACGCGGCCGCCGCCCTCGAAGAAGAAATTGTCGGCGGCGATCTTGGTCACGTACCAGGTGGCGCTCAGATTGTTGCGGATCACCGCGTCGAAGCCCTTGAAGTCGATGTCGCGGGCGCGCGAGACGAACTGGCCGCCGGCATTGTTGACCAGGATGTCGAGGCGGCCGAATTCGGCGCGGATCGCGTCCATCGTCGCTTGAAGCTGATCGGTGTCGCGGGTGTCGCCCTGGATCGGCAGGGCGCGCCCCCCGAAGGCCGCTATCTCGGCGGCGGTTTCCTCCAGCTTCTCCAGCCGGCGCCCGTATAGCGCGACGGCGCCGCCGCAGCGCGCCATCTCGATCGCGGTGACCTTGCCGATGCCGGTGCCGCCGCCGGTGACCAGCGCCACCTTGCCTGCCAGCAGATCGGCGGCGAAACGCATCTTCGGCGGCGCGTCCGCCCTCTCGGCCCCTGTCGTCATGTCGGTCTCTCCCCATCTTCTAATCCGGTGCGCGCATTCTCGCCGCCCGATCGCGACCTGACAAGGGATGCGTATGGCCCGCGGCCCCGACGCCGATGGACAGGGGCTCCCGCCGCCAATAGAGTCGCGACGACAACCACCGGGGCGGCCGGAAAATGAGAGGACATTCGACGATGGGACGGAAATTCGACAATATTTTGGAGACCGTGGGCAACACGCCGGTCGTCCGGATCAACAAGCTGGCGCCCAAGGGGGCCAACCTGTTCGTCAAGATCGAGGCCTTCAACCCGCTCGGATCGGTGAAGGACCGGCTGGCGCTGGGGGTGATCGAGGCGGCCGAGAAGTCCGGCGACCTGAAGCCCGGCCAGACGGTGATCGAGGCGACCAGCGGCAATACGGGGATCGGCCTCGCCATGGTCTGCGCCCAGAAGGGCTATCCGCTGGTGCTGACCATGGCCGAGAGCTTCAGCGTCGAGCGCCGGAAACTCATGCGTTTCCTGGGGGCGAAGGTCGTCCTCACCCCGGCCGCCGAAAAGGGAACCGGCATGGTCAACAAGGCGGTCGAGCTGGCCGAGAAGCATGGCTGGTTCCTGACCCGCCAGTTCGAGAACGAGGCCAACCCCGACATGCATTCGCGGACCACCGCCCAAGAGATCCTCGCGGATTTCGACGGCGAGGCCCTGGATTACTGGGTAACGGGCTACGGGACCGGCGGCACGCTCAAGGGCGTCTCCCGCGTCCTCGCCAAGGAGCGGCCCGACACCAAGATCGTCGTCTGCGAACCCGAGATCGCGGCGCTACTGACCAGCGAGACGGCGCAAGCCCGCAACCCCGACGGATCGCCGGCGGCGAGCCATCCGGCCTTCACCCCGCATCCGATGCAGGGCTGGACCCCCGACTTCATCCCCAAACTGACCGGCGACGCCGTCGACATGAAGGTCATCGACCGGCTGCTGACGATCCCCGGCCCCGATGCCCTGCGCTACAGCCGGGAGCTGGCCCGCCAGGAAGGCATCTTCGTCGGCATCACCGCCGGCGCGACCTTCGCCGGCGCCCTGAAGGTCTGCGAGGAAGCGCCCGAGGGGGCGACGGTGCTGTGCATGCTGCCGGACACGGGCGAGCGCTATCTGAGCACGCCGCTGTTCGAGGACATCCCCGCCGACATGACCGAAGCGGAGCAGGAGATTTCGCGCTCGACCGCGAACTTCCAGCTTCCCGCCAAGGGCTGACGCGAACGGACGGCGCCGCGCCGGCGCCGTCCCCGCTGGCCGAACAACGAAAACAATAAAAGGAGGCTCCCATGCGCGGCGGCAGCGATTTCGGCTTCACCGACGAGCAGCTCCTGCTGCGCGATTCCGTGTTCGACTTCGTGCGCAAGGAAGTGCCCGAGGACTATGTGCGCGTCTGCGAGCAGGACAGGATTCCGCCCCTGGAGGCGTTCGACAAGATCGCCGCGATGGGCTGGACCGGCGCCGCGATCCCCGAGGAATATGGCGGGTCGGGCCTCGGCTTCGTCGAGCTCGGCATCATCATGGAGGGCATCGCCTACGCCCATCTGGACCTCGCCGCCCTGGTCTATCGCGCCGCCGTCCATGGCGCGTCGTCGCTGCTGACCTACGGCTCCCAGGAACAGAAGGACAAGTATTTGCCCCTGTTCGCGGCCGGGAAGTTCAAATCCTCCCTCAGCCTGACCGAGCCCAACGCCGGCACCGACGCCGCCGCGATCCAGACCCGCGCCGTCGCCGATGGCGACCATTTCGTCGTCAACGGCCAGAAGATCTTCAACTCCCAGGTC
>Ga0070728_10000905_pt1 | contig 50688 bp, 43 predicted proteins | sample tdDd471_FD_66723 | JGI IMG/M metagenome (GOLD analysis project Ga0070728, IMG submission 66723) | Marine sediment microbial communities from the Atlantic coast under amendment with organic carbon and nitrate - tdDd47.1 | ecosystem: Environmental > Aquatic > Marine > Coastal > Sediment | place... | reverse complement strand
TCGATTTCCTGAAGATCTCCTCCAAGAAGCCGGTTCGGCGTCCGGTCGGCCTGCGCGGTCAGCCGGCGCCGACGGCGTCGAAGGGAACGGTGAAAATCGACCGGTTCGTCTTCAACGTGCGAGAGCTGAACAAGAAGGGATTCATCATCGATCCCTACGACAAGGACCTGATCATCACGGGTCAGCGGTTCCGGTTCGAGATCGACGCGCGCGACGGGGAAGACATCTACAAGGGCCGGGCCGAAGGTATCGTGACCAAGATCGCCAGCGGGGCGCTGGCGGCGGCGTTCGTGACGAAGTTCTTCTAGGCCACCCGCGGCGTCGACCGGCGTCGAGTTGTTCCGCAGGCGGCTTTCCGCCATACTTTGGACATGACCGAGCGCGAGAAGGCACTGAGACTGCTGCGGGCCCTGCGGAAGCGGATCGATCCGGACGTGCTCGCTCGCGCGCAGAAGGCGGCCTACATCCAGATCGGCCAGACGCCCCCGACGGAGCCCGAGAACGAGGCGTCTCGGCTGTTCAAGCTGGCCCTGGCGAACGGCGGCGCCCGCCGGGTAGAAATTCTCCAGCAGCTCGAGCGGAAGTTCCGGCACAAGCTCAACTGAGGTGCCTGGCGCGTCTGCGGCGTCCGGTCAGGCGGCGTTTCTGCGCTCGACCAGGACGGCCTCGGCGAGTGCGTCGATCTCCGAGTGCTGGGTGTAGATCTGCGCAGACACCCGCGCCCACAGCCCACCCGACAGGGCGTTGATCGGGACCTGTATCCGGCGTTCGTCGAGCAGCCGGCGCCGCAGTTCGAGTGCTCCCGCCTGGGTTGTGCCGAGACCGTCCGGCAGCCTGACGGTGATCATCGATCCGGTCAGCGCGGCAGCACTCCCCATCTCGGTACCCCATGCTTCGGCGAGACGGCGGCCCGATTCCAACGCGAGGTCACGATTGTGCTTGCGGACCCGGTCGACCCCGAAACGTTCCATGAAGGCGAGGGCGTCCGGCAGGGCCAGTTGCGGCGACGCGTCGCGCGTGCCGACCCAGTCGAACTCGGCGACGAAACCCTGGCCGTATCCATGGCTGATCACCGTCGGGTGCAGATCGTCGCGCACCGTGTCGGCGGCCCACAGGAAGGCGCAACCCTTCGGCGCGAACAGCCATTTGTGACAGTTTCCGGTGTACCAGTCGGCGCCGATGGCGGGCAGGTCGATCGGCAGCATGCCGGGGGCGTGCGCGCCATCGACCAGGGCCAGCGCGCCGGCCTGCTTCGCCGCCGCCACCATCCGTTCCACTGGCAGCACCAGAGCGGTCGGCGAGGTCACGTGATCGATGACCGCCACCCGGGTCCTGGCGGTCAGGCCGGCGGCGAACGCCTCGACCACGCTGTCTTCCGAGAACGCCGGGAACGGCAGCGTGACCTCGACGACCTTCGCGCCGCTGCGCGATGCCACCCAGCGGACCGTGTTCTTGACGGCGTTGTAGGTCTGGTCGTTGATGAGGATCTCGTCGCCGGCCCTGAAAGTCAGGGAGCGCAGGATCGCGTTCACCGCCTGGGTGGCGTTCTCGACCATGGCGATGGAACGTCCGGTCACCCCGAGATGCGCCGACAGCCGTTCGGCCGCGACCCGCAGTCCGGGCCGGAACTCGCGCTCCATGAAGCGGCTCGGCTCGGCTTCGAGACGGTCCTGCCAGCGGCGCTGGGCCAGGGTGACCGCCTTCGGCGTGGCGCCGTAGGAGCCGTGGTTCAGGTAGATGGCCCCGTCCTCGAGCTGGAACAGCCGGCGGGCGGGGGCGCCGAAGGCGGGAAGGTCGGCCATGGCCGGATCGTGACGCGATTTCGCGACCGGCGCCAGACTACTCGTCTACGCCCTCGCGCGTGACCCGCAGGCCATCGAGATAGACGGCGTCCAACTGCGATTCCCGGAGGAAGCGCAGGGCATCGGACGGCGACTCGACGATCGGCTCGGCCGGGCCGTTGAACGACGTGTTCATGACCAGGGGGATGCCGGTCTGCCGGTTGAAGTTGTCGACCACCCGGTGAAACTCGCCGCAGCTCGCGTCGACGGTCTGGATGCGCGAGGAGCCGTCGACATGGGTGATGGCCGGGACCGAGCGCGACCGGACCTGGGCGGTGAACAGCATGAAGGGGGAGGGCGACGGCGCCCCGTCGAACCACTCGTCGGCGTGCTCGCGGAGCACCGCCGGCGCGAACGGGCGCCAGTGCTCCCGCGATTTCAGGTCGTTGACGCGCCGCCACTGCGTTTCCGGCCGCGGGTCGGCCAGGATCGAACGGTGACCGAGGGCGCGCGGGCCGACCTCGCTCTGACCCTCGAACCAGCCGATGATGCGGCCGGTAGCGAGGTCGGTTGCCGCCTCCGCGGCAGGATCCGCGCTTCTTTCGGCCCGGACCGCCGAGCCGCAGGCGGCGACCGCGTCTTCGATGGCTTTGCCGGTGTACTGCGATCCCTGATAGGCCAGCCTGGCCGAGTCGGGATGAAACGGCGTCCGGGGCTGGTCCAGGACGTCGTGGAACAGGGCGAGGGCGGCCCCTTGGCTCAAGCCGGAATCGTCGCAGGCCGGGGGCACGAATACGCGGCCATAGGGACCTTCCGCATGGACACGGCTGTTGGTCGGGCAGTTCAGCGCGCCGCCGCCGCCGAGCGCGAGTGTGTCGACCGCGTGACCGGCTTCCCGCAACGCCGTCGACAGGGTGTTCACGTCGTTCAACGTGCAGGCTTCGAACAAGGCCTGGGCGGACGCCGCCACGTCGACCTCGATGCGATTCAGGTGCTCGGAACCGTAGGCACCCGGCTCGTGACACGCCAGCATCGCGTCGGGGTCGGGGTAGTCCGTTTCGAGAACCCTGCGGGCATGACGCTCGAGCTTGTCCAGGACCGTGTAGCGGCCCGGCTTGTTGCCTGCAGCGTACTCGTCTCCGAAGATCTCGTAGGCGTTGCCGACGAAATCCGGCTTGTGAAAGCACGGCTCCCCGAACGGTGCCAGCCCCATCAGCTTTCCGGCGCCGCCGCCGTGTCCGAGACCGAACCTCTCGGCGACCCTTTGATACAGATGGCCGTGATACGCGTAGTTCGGGCCGAGCGGGATGATCCTGTTGCCCTGGCCGAGCGCGAACAGGCCTCCGACATAGCCGGGCTCGGGGGCCCATACGTCGCCGTTGTCGATGGTGTAGACGACCGCGGACTCGGCGTCGGACTGATAGTATGCGAGCGCTGCGTGGGCCAGATGATGGGGGACGATCGTGCCCGGTTTCCTCACGCCGCGCAGCGATATGTCGATTGGCTGATAGCCGAGATGGACTTCACGCAGCTCGTCGACCTTTCGGGCCCAATCGGTCACGTCGCTCCGCGAGAACCTTCGGGTCCACCAGCCTGGCGTGTACGACCATTCGAAGTTCGCCAGGACGCCGCGCTCGAGATCGAGGGTGCCCAGGTCGTCGACGAGGTACTCGTTCCAATTTACGGTGGCGATCTGGGAGGCGCGCCCAACCGCAGCCGACTGGCGCTGCCGGATCCATTCCTGAGCCCGGGCCTGGGCGCTCTGTTCGCGCGGCGTGAACCCGAGGGTGCTTTGAGCGGGATCGGCGAGTGCGAACGAGAACGCATCCGGATCGACAAAGACGAACGGCCAGGACTGGGTAGAGGCGACCGCGACGGCGTCGACATCGTTCCAGTCGAGCCCGAACCGCACGAGCGCGTCCTCGATCGTCTCGGCGGTCATCAGGGCGCAGCGCTTGCGGCGGGCAAAGCGTTCCCGGAGGTGGACTCCGAGGGTCACGCCATCGGCGATTGCGGTAACGCTGGCATCGTGCGCTACGGAGAGTCCGAGGACGATCATCGGGGTTCGACCTCGAACCGACAGGGTGAGAAAGAATTGCCGTGAATACGGCGGCCCAAGTATCGAAGTCAATCGACCGGAGGTCGACGAGACAGATGCGCAACCGCCGGCGGCTCTGCTACCCTGGCCGCCCGATCTCCGAAGGAGCGCCTTCTTGGCCTGGTTCGATGGCTTCGACAGCCGTGACGTCACCACGTCCGGTACGGTGATCCACGTGCGCGCCGGAGGGCACGGGCCCGCGTTGCTGCTGTTGCACGGTCACCCGGAGACGCACCTGATGTGGCGTCACCTGGCGCCTCGGCTCGCCGAGCGCTTCACGGTGGTCGCGGCGGACCTTCGGGGGTACGGCGCCTCGGGCAAGCCGCCGTCGGCCAGCGACCACTCGCCCTACTCGAAGCGGGCGATGGCCCTGGATATGGCAGAGGTCATGACCGCCCTGGGGCACCGGGACTTCATGGTCGTCGGGCACGACCGCGGCGGGCGGGTCGCCCACCGGCTGGCCCGGGACCATCGCGATCGGGTCTCGCGGCTTGCAGTCCTGGACATCTGCCCGACGCTGGACATGTACGAACGCACCGACATGGCGTTCGCGCGCGCCTACTATCACTGGTTCTTTCTGATCCAGCCCTACGACTACCCTGAGCGGATGATCGGGGCCGACCCGGCGTTTTATCTGCGCTCCAAGCTGGGGAGGGCCGCGGAAGCAGGGGCGTTCCCGGCCGAGGTCGCTGCGGAGTATCTTCGGCACTTCGCGCGTCCCGAGACGATCCATGCGATCTGCGAGGACTATCGGGCCAGTGCCGGGATCGACCTCGATCACGATCGGGCCGACCGGGACCGGCCGCTGGATGTGCCGGTGCTGGCGTTGTGGGGAGCGCAAGGCGTGGTCGGCCGGACCTACGACGTTCCGAAAGTGTGGCAACCCTATACGACCCGGTCGGTTACGGGGGCGGCCGTGCCGTGCGGGCATTTTCTGGCTGAGGAGGCGCCGGACGAGACCTTGGCCGCACTCTTGCCGTTTTTGGAAGGGTAAGCGAACGCCATGACGCTCTTCGCACGCCTGCGCGCCTACTTCTTCGCCGGGATCCTGGTCACCGCGCCGATCGGGATCACCCTCTATCTGACGTGGCTGATCATCGACTTTATCGATGGGACGGTCACGCCGCTGATTCCGTCCCGCTACAATCCCGAGACCTATCTGCCGTTCGGCGTCCCCGGGCTCGGGGTGATCGTGGCGGTGGTCTTCCTGACCCTGGTCGGCGCTCTGACCGCCGGCCTGGTGGGGCGCTGGGTCGTCCGTCTGTTCGATCGCCTGATGCAGCGCATGCCGGTGGTTCGCAACATCCACAGCGCGCTGAAGCAGATCCTGGAGACCGTGCTGGCCCAGCAGTCGAAGGCGTTCCGCCAGGTCGTGCTGGTCGAGTATCCGCGGCACGGCATCTGGGCGATTGGCTTCATCACCGGCGATACCGTCGGCGAGGTCCAGCACCTGACCGAGGACGACGTGGTGAATGTGTTCCTGCCGACCACGCCGAACCCGACGTCGGGCTTTCTTCTGTTCGTGCCGCGGTCGGACGTGTTCGTGCTGAGCATGACGGTCGAGGAAGGCATCAAGATGGTGGTGTCGGGCGGGATCGTCACACCGCCTGACCGTCGGCCGACCTCGCAGCAGGAACAGCCGAGGATTCCCGCGTCCCGGCCCGCTGCCTGACCGTCGCCTGCCTGGATCAATAGAGCGTTAACCATCCTGCGCTATCAATGCCTGTCACCTCGCAGCCCGCGAGGCGGCTTCAGGCGTCTGTCGTGTGGGGTCCATGCATTCGAACCGTCAACCGGGCCGGTCGCTGGATGGGGCGAGGGCAGGGATTGCGGGATCCGATCTGGTGTCGGTTCACGACGGCGCGGTGCGGGCGGAGACCGTCCAGCTTCTCTATCAATCGCCGTTTCCGGCCCTGGCCAATCTGGGCGTCGCCACCCTGCTGGTCGCGGTTGCATGGGGCGCGGCGCCGGGACCTTGGCTGATCGTCTGGCTGGCGGCAATGGCGGTGGCGACCGGCGGTCGGCTTGCCCTGTGGCGGGCCTTTTCCCGCAGCGAGCATGCCGCCTGCGAGGCAGCCCTCTGGGAACGTCGGATGCTGTTCGGCGTGGCCACCGTCGGGTTGCTGTGGGCGGTGACCGGCGTGGCGGTGGTTGCCGTGGACCTGCCGATCCAGGTCGAGGGCGTCATCGCCATTTCCGTCGGCGGGATGATCGCCGGCGCGATGTTCTCGATGACCGCCAGCGCTTCGGTATTCCGTGCCTACGTAGTTCCGGCGGCGGTCGGGCCGATCGTCGGCTTCCTGGCGGTCGGCGACCGGGACCATGTTGCAGTTGCCGGCATGGGAGTGGTCTACCTGTTCGTGGTCCTGCTCTGGGGCAGGGACGCCGAACGGCGCATCGTCAACGGCATCCGGCTACGCCTGCAGAACGAGGCGCTGGTGGCCGATCTCCAGGTGGCGCGCGATCGCGCCGACGCCGCCGAGAAGCTCAAGCAGGAAAGCTTCACCAACCTGGGGCACGAGCTGCGGACCCCGCTGAACGCCATCATCGGTTTCGCGGAGTCGCTCGAGATCGAGCTCTGGGGACCCTTGGGCAACCCCCGCTACCGGGACTATGCGCGGGCCATCGGTGACAGCGGCCGACACCTCTACGAGCTGATCCAGGGGATCCTGGACATCGCGCGCCACGACGCCGGCATTCTGGAGCTGGAGGAGACGCGGCTCGATCTGCCGGAGCTGGTCGCGAACTGCGTCGCCATGATGGAAGGGGCCGCGCGCGGCAAAGGCGTGGAGCTTTCGACCGGGGCCGACGATGGCTCCGTCGCGGTGTTCGCGGATGCCACCAAGCTGCGGCAGATCGTGATCAATCTTCTGGCCAACGCGGTCCGGTTCACGCCGTCGGGCGGTTGCGTGACCGTCGCGACCCGGAAACGGGATGGCGGCGACGTCGAGCTCGAGGTGCGGGACACCGGCGTCGGTCTGGCGCCCGAGGACATTCCGCGCGCGCTCGAGCCGTTCGTCCAGGTCGGGCAGGGGAGCGCCCGCAATTCCGGCGGGGCCGGGCTGGGGCTTCCGCTCTCGAAACGGCTGGCCGAGCTGCACGGCGGCCGCCTGGAGATCGACAGCAGCCCGGGCCAGGGCACCGCGGTCCGCGTCATCCTGCCGGCAACCCGGGCCATCGATCGCGCGTAGGGCGGCCGTCAGGCGCCGCGCAGGTAGCGGACGGCGGCGTCGCGCTCGAACAGGTACAGCAGAACGCGGGCTGCCTGGCCGCGCGGGCCCTCCAGTTCCGGGTCCTGGCCGAGCAGCAGGCGGGCGTCGTCGCGCGCCACCGGAAACAGCCCGGCATGGGCCGCCGGGTCGGCGAGGCGGAAGGTCGGCAGGCCGCTCTGCCGGGTGCCGAGGACCTCGCCGGCGCCGCGCAGCTTCAGATCCTCCTCGGCGATCCGGAAGCCGTCCTCGCTCTCGCGCATCACCGCCAGGCGGGCGCGGCCGGTCTCCGACAGCGGCGCGCCGTACAGCAGGAGGCAGGTGGAATCCTTGTCACCCCGGCCGATCCGGCCGCGCAGCTGGTGCAGCTGGGCCAGGCCGAAGCGCTCGGCGTGCTCGATGACCATGACGGTGGCGTCCGGGACGTCGACGCCGACCTCGATCACCGTGGTGGCGACCAGCAGGTCGACCGAGCCGTTCTTGAACGCGTCCATCACCGCGTCCTTCTCGGGTCCCTTCATGCGGCCGTGCACCACGCCGACCCGGTCGCCGAACCGGCGACGCAGGGTCGAGGCCCGTTCCTCGGCGGCGGCGACGTCGAGCTTCTCCGATTCCTCGACCAGCGGGCAGACCCAGTACACCTTGGCGCCCTGGTCGAGCTTGCGCGCGACCCCGTCGACCACCTCGCCGAGCCGGTCCAGCGGCACGGTCCGGGTGTCGATCGGCCGGCGGCCCGGCGGCTTCTCGGTCAGCCGCGACACGTCGAGGTCGCCATAGGCCGTCATCAGCAGGGTCCGGGGGATCGGCGTCGCGGTCATCACCAGGGTGTCGACCGCCTGACCCTTGCCGCCCAGGCTCATACGCTGATGCACGCCGAAGCGGTGCTGCTCGTCGATCACCGCCAGCGCCAGGTCGCGGAACTCGACGCCCTCCTGGAACAGGGCGTGGGTGCCGACCACGATCGCTGCGGTTCCTTCGGCGATCCGCCCGACCACGGCGGCCCGCGCCTTGCCCTTGTCGCGGCCGGTCAGGATCTCGACCCGGACGCCGGCCTTGCGGGCCAGCGGCTCGATGGTTGCGAAGTGCTGGCGCGCCAGGATCTCGGTCGGCGCCATCAGCGCGGCCTGGGCGCCGCACTCGACGGCGTTGAGCATGGCGACCAGGGCGACCAGGGTCTTGCCGCTGCCGACGTCGCCCTGCAGCAGCCGCAGCATGCGGCTGTCGGCCGCCATGTCGCCCTCGATCTCGGCGAGGGCGGAGCGCTGGGCTCCGGTCAGGGCGAACGGCAGGCCGGCGATGACGGCGTCGCGCAACCGGCCGTCGCCCCGGACCGACCGGCCCTTCTGGCGCTTCATGCGGGCGCGGACCAGGGCCAGCGCCAGCTGGTTCGACAGGATCTCGTCGTAGGCGAGCCGGGTTCGCGCCGGCGTCGACGGCTCCAGGTCGGCGGCATCCCCCGGGGCGTGGACCCGGCGGATCGCCTCGTCCCAGCGCGGCCACTCCCGTTGCGCGACCAGGGACGGAGCGATCCATTCCGGCAGGGTCGGCAGGCGTTCCAGCGCGCCGCCCACCGCCTTGCCCAAGACGCGCACCGGCAGGCCCTCGGTGGTCGGGTAGGTCGGCTCGACGACGCGAATCTGATCTGCTTCGGCCTCTGGGACGACGTGGTCGGGATGCGCCATCTGGGCGCGCCCCTGGAAGCGCTCGATGCGACCGCTGACCACCCGCCGCTCGCCGACCGGCAGCAGCTTCTCCAGCCAATCGCCCTTGGCGTGGAAGTAGACCAGGTCGATGTCGGCGTGGCCGTCGGTGCACACCACCCGGTACGGCCCGCGCCGGTTCGGGCTCGGCTGGTGGCGCAGCACGGTGAGGGTGAGGGTGGCGATCCGGCCTTCCGGCGCCTCGGGAATCGGCGGTGCCGGCCGGCGGTCGACCACCCCCGACGGCAGGTGCCACAGCAGGTCGACCAGCTGTGGGCCGGCGGCCTTCTCGATCAGCTTGGCGTAGCGCGGGCCGACGCCCTTGATCCGGCCGACCTCGGCGAACAGCGGGAAGAGGAGCTCCGGGCGCACGGTCGATCGGATCCGAATTCGGTTGCGGGATGCCGGCACTGGCCGCCGGCCGGCCCAGGCTTTATATCCTAAGCCCGATCGATCGAGAGAGAGGAGACGGGGATGGCCGCGGTGCTCGACGCCCGGCGCAAGCGCCTCTATTACCGCAGCGCCTACACCGGCACCAAGGAGACCGACGTGTTCCTCGGTGCGTTCGCCGAGCGCCACCTGGCGGAGCTCGACGACCAGCAGCTCGACGACTACGAGAAGCTTCTCGAAATCGCCGACCCGCGGCTCTACAAGTGGATCACCGCCCAGGAAACGCCGCCGGCCGAGTACGACACCCCGGTGCTGCGGATGATCCAGGCCTTCGATCTGACCGGTTGAACCGCCTCTTTCGTACCGGATGACCATGGATCTGTCGTCGTTCCCCGCCGCCGTCGGCCGGGTCACCATCGCGTCCGCCCCCGAAGGGCTCGACGCCGTCGCCCTGGTGCGCCTCGCCCGGGACCGCGGGCGGGTCCTGCACGTCGCGCGCGACGACGCGCGGCTGGCGGCGCTGGCCCGGACCATCGCGTTCGTCGACCCGGCGCTCGCCGTGCTGAGCTTCCCGGCCTGGGACTGCCTGCCCTACGACCGGGTGTCGCCGAACGGCGAGATCCTGAGCCGGCGCGTCGAGACCCTGGCCGAGCTGTCGGCGATGGAGGCCGGGGACGGGCCGCTGGTGGTGCTGACCACCGTCAACGCGGTGCTGCAGCGGGTCCCGCCGCGCCGCTACTTCGAGGGCGCCTCGCTGACCCTGAAGGTCGGCCAGGAGATGCCGCTCGACGACCTGCTGGCGGTGTTCACCCGCAGCGGCTACGGCCGGACCGACACGGTGCGCGAGCCCGGCGAGTACGCGGTGCGCGGCGGCATCGTCGACGTCTACCCGACCGGCATGGACGAGCCGGTCCGCCTCGACTTCTTCGGCGACGAGCTGGAGGCCGCGCGGCCGTTCGACGCGATGACGCAGCGGACGTCCGGCAGCCTCGACCGGGTGGTCTTCCGGCCGGTCGGCGAGACCTTGCTGGACGACCAGGCGATCCAAAGGTTCCGAACCGGCTACCGCGCGCTGTTCGGCGCCGAGGTGGCCTCCGACCCGGTCTACGAGGCGGTGTCGTCCGGGCACCGGCACGGCGGCATGGAGCATTGGCTGCCGCTGTTTCACGACGGCATGGCGACGTTGCTCGACTACGTCGGCGAGGTGGCCGTCACCCTCGATCACCAGGTCGACGAGGTGGCGACCGCCCGGTTCGACCAGATCGCCGAGTACTACGACGCCCGCCGCCAGATGCTCCGGGCCGGCGGTGCCGAATCCGGCGGCATCTACCGGCCGCTGCCGGCCGACGCGCTGTATCTCGGTCCCGACGAATGGTCGGCGCTGCTGGCCGACCGTCCGGTCGGGGCGATTACGCCGTTCGCCGCCCCGCCGGGCGACGCGGTGATCGACCTGGGGGCTGCCGGCGGGGTCGATTTCGCCGAGGCCCGGACCCGCGGTGGATCGGCGGTGTACGACGCGGCGCGCGACGCGATCGCCGCCGAGGTGACCGCCGGCCGTCGGGTCGTCGTCGCCGGCTACAGCGAGGGCTCGCGCGACCGGCTGGCCAGCCTGCTGCGCGACCACGGCGTCGAGCCGATAGAGCCGGTCGACAGCATGGCGGCGGCCGAGGGGTTGCCGGCGGCGACGGTGGCTGCCGCCGTGCTGCCGCTGGAGCGCGGCTGGCGGCACGAGAACCTCACGGTGATCGCCGAGCCGGACCTGGTCGGCGAGCGCATGGCCCGGCCGTCCAGCCGGCGGCGGCGGCGCGGCGAGGAGTTCCTGCAGGAGGTCGGGGCGCTCGACGCCGGGGACTACGTCGTGCACGCCGAGCACGGCATCGGTCAGTACCTCGGCCTGGACACCCTGGAGATCGGCGGCGCCCCGCACGACTGCCTGCGGCTGGTCTATGCCGGCGGCGACAAGCTGTTCGTGCCGGTCGAGAACATCGAGATTCTGTCGCGCTACGGCTCCGAGGACAGCAACGCCCAGCTCGACAAGCTCGGTGGGGCCGCCTGGCAGGCCCGCAAGGCCCGGGTCAAGAAGCGGCTGCGCGACATGGCCGAGGGCCTGATCGCGATCGCCGCCGAGCGCGAGCTGCGCCGCACCGAGGCGCTGTATCCGCCGCCGGGCGTCTACGACGAGTTCTGCGCCCGCTTCCCCTACACCGAGACCGACGACCAGCTGAAGGCGATCGACGAAGTGCTCGGCGACCTGGGGTCCGGGCGGCCGATGGACCGGCTGGTGTGCGGCGATGTCGGGTTCGGCAAGACCGAGGTGGCGCTGCGGGCGGCGCTGGTGGTGGCGATGCAGGGCTACCAGGTGGCGGTGGTGGTGCCGACGACGCTGCTGTGCCGCCAGCACTTCCGGGGCTTCAAGGAGCGCTTCCAGGGGCTGCCGATCCGGATCGAGCAGCTCTCGCGGCTGGTCTCGAACAAGGAGGCCGCCGAGATCCGCAAGGGCATCGCCGCCGGCGACGTGAACCTGGTGGTCGGCACCCACGCGGTGCTGTCCAAGCAGATCAGCTTCAACAATCTCGGCCTGCTGATCGTCGACGAGGAGCAGCATTTCGGCGTCGCCCAGAAGGAGCGGCTCAAGGACCTCCGCAAGGACGTCCACGTCCTGACGATGACCGCGACGCCGATTCCGCGGACCTTGCAGATGGCGTTGTCCGGGGTGCGCGAGCTGAGCCTGATCGCCACGCCGCCGGTCGACCGGCTGGCGGTCCGGACCTTCGTCATGCCGTACGACGGGGTGATCATCCGCGAGGCGATCCTTCGCGAGCGCTACCGTGGCGGCAAGACGTTCTACGTCTGCCCGCGGGTCGAGGACCTCGGCCGGGTGCACGACCGCCTGACCAAACTGGTGCCGGAGGCGAAGGTCGGCGTGGCGCACGGCCGCATGACCCCGACCGAGCTCGAGGACGTGATGACCGCCTTCACCGACGGCGGCTACGACATCCTGCTGTCGACCAATATCGTCGAGTCCGGCCTCGACATCCCGAGCGCCAACACCATTGTCATCCACCGTGCCGACATGTTCGGCCTGGCCCAGCTCTACCAGCTGCGCGGGCGGGTCGGCCGGTCCAAGACCCGGGCCTACGGCTACCTGACCACGCACCCGAGCAAGGTGCTGACGCCGGTCGCCAAGCGCCGGCTCGAGGTGATGCAGACCCTCGACAACCTGGGCGCCGGGTTCTCGCTGGCCAGCCACGACATGGACATCCGCGGGGCCGGCAACCTGCTGGGCGAGGAGCAGTCCGGACACGTCAAGGAAGTCGGCATCGAGCTGTACCAGGAGCTGCTGCGCGAGGCGGTCGAGGCGGCCAAGTCGGGCGAGGGTCTGGAGGTCGAGGACGGCGGCTGGACTCCGCAGATCGCCATCGGCATGCCGGTGATGATCCCGGAGGCCTACGTGCCGGACCTGTCGGTGCGCATGAGCCTGTACCGGCGCATCGCCACCCTGTCGGACGAGGGCGAGATCGACGCGTTCGCGGCCGAGCTGGTCGACCGCTTCGGCAAGCTGCCGGCCGAGGTCGAGAACCTGCTGAAGATCGTCGCCATCAAGCGGCTGTGCCGGGCCGCCGGGGTGGAGAAGGTCGACGCCGGCCCGAAGGGCGCGACCCTGGCGTTCCGCAACAACGACTTCAAGAACCCGGCAGGGCTGGTCGCGTTCATGCAGAAGCAGGCGGGAACCGTCCAGCTTCGCCCGGATCACCGGATGGTCTACCGCCGGCCCTGGGACAAGCCGGAGCAGCGGGTCGTCGGGCTGACCCGGCTGATGCAGGAGCTGGTGGCGATCGCGGCGTAGCGCTGCCTTGGGTCCCGGCTCTACGCGGCTCCGCCGCTACGGCCGGGATGAGGCAGTTGTTGGAGGTCCAAACCCTCATCCCGGCCGGAGGGGCAATGCCCCGGAGAGCCGGGACCAAGACACTCGCAGGTGTCAGGACGAGGAGGTCAGGCCAGGTTCGCAGCCGGCGGGCGGTTGGCGGCCTCGCTGCGCACCAGCTCGAACAGCGGGTAGAACGCTTCCGGCTCCTGGGCGCCGGCCAGCGCGTAGTGCCGGTCGAAGATGAAGCAGGGGACTCCGTTGATCCCGCTCTCGTAGGCGAACCGGGTCTCGGCCAGCACATCGGCCAGTCCCTCGTTGCCCTCGAGGAAGGCGGCGGCCTCGCCGCGCGACAGCCCGACCTCTTCCGCCAGATCGGCCAGCCGGTCCAGATCGCCCAGGTCGACGCCCTCGGTGAAGTAGGAGGTGAACAGCCGCTCGACCAGCGCGTCGCCCTGGCCGAGAGCGGTGGCGAACCGGATCAGCCGGTGGGCCCGCACGGTGTTCGGGGTCTGAGCGATCAGGTCGAAGCGGAAGTCGATGCCCTCGCGCTCGCCGTTCTGCCGGATCGTCTCGTAGATCTGGGTGGCGCGCTCGGACCCGCCGAACTTGGCTTCCAGGTAGAGCTTCCGCGGCATGCCCTGGACCGGCATGTCCGGGTTGAGCTGGAACGCGCGCCAGCAGATCTCCACGTCGCCCTGCGGTCGTTCGCGCAGCGCGCGTTCGAGCCGGCGCTTGCCGATGAAGCACCACGGGCAGATCACGTCTGAGAAGATGTCGATGCGCATTACGACGACCGTAACGCCATCCGGCGCCTTCACTCAACCCGCTCGACTTGACGATCCCGCGATGGCGGGAAAACCTAGGCCCCGCCAATCCGGGCCCGACCTTCGCACAGAGTTCCGATGAACGCCTCGATCTACGACCGCGACCTGCCTGCCGGACCGGCCAATCACGTGCCGCTGACCCCGCTCGATTTTCTCGTCAGGGCGGCCGGCACCTATCCGGACAAGGTGGCGGTGGTGCACGGCGAGGCCCGCTGGACCTACGGAGAGATGTACGCCCGATGCCGGCGGCTGGCCTCGGCTCTGGCGGCCCGCGGCATCGGTGTCGGCGACACCGTGGCGATCCTCGCGCCCAACACGCCGGCGATGCTGGAGGCGCACTACGGAGTGCCGATGGCGGGGGCGGTGCTGAACGCCATCAACATCCGGCTCGACGCCCAGGCGATCGGTTTCATCCTGGACCATGGCGAGTCGAAGCTGGTGCTGGTCGACCGCGAGTTCACCGGGGTGATGGCGGAGGCGGTCGAGGCCAGCTCGACCCGGCCGCCGGTCGTCTGGATCGACGATCTGCTCGCCGAATCGGGCGAGCCGCTCGGCGAGATGGAGTACGAGGAGCTGCTGGCGACCGGCGACCCGGACCACGAGTGGACCCGCCCGGTCGACGAGTGGAAGGCGCTGGCGCTGAACTACACCAGCGGCACCACCGGCAACCCGAAGGGCGTGGTGTTCCACCACCGCGGCGGGTTCCTGAACGCCATGGGCAACGCCGTCGCGTTCGGGCTGGACGAGACCACCCGGTATCTCTGGACCCTGCCGATGTTCCACTGCAACGGCTGGACCTACACCTGGGCGGTGACCGCGGTGTGCGGCACCCATGTCTGCCTGCGCAGGGTCGATCCGGCGCTGATCTTCCCGGCGATCGCCGAGCACCGTGTCACCCACATGTGCGGCGCGCCGATCGTGCTGACCATGCTGATCCACGCGCCCGACGAGGTGAAGCGGCGGTTCGACCACGCGGTCGCCATCGGCACCGGCGGGGCGGCGCCGCCGAGCGCGGTGATCGCCGGCATGGAGCGCATGGGCTTCAAGGTCACCCATTTGTACGGCCTGACCGAGACCTACGGGCCGTCGACGATCTGCGCGTGGCCGCCGGAATGGGACGCCCTCGATCTCGACGCCAAGGCCCGCAAGATGGCGCGCCAGGGCGTCTGGTACCCGACCATCGAGGGCATGCGGGTGGTCGACACCGAGACCGGCCGCGACGTTCCCGACGACGGCGAGACCATCGGCGAGCTCTGGCTGCGCGGCAACACCGTGATGAAGGGGTACCTGAAGAACCCCAAGGCCACCGCCGAAGCGCTGGCCGAGGGCTGGTTCCATACCGGTGACCTCGCGGTCATGCACGGCGACGGCTACATCGAGGTCAAGGACCGCTCCAAGGACATCATCATTTCCGGCGGCGAGAACATCTCCTCGCTGGAGGTCGAGGACGTGCTGTTCCGGCATCCGAAGATCATGGAAGCGGCCGTGGTGGCCCGCCCGGACGACAAGTGGGGCGAGACGCCGTGCGCGTTCGTCACCGTCAAGCCGGGCGCCGAGCTGACCGCCGAGGAGGTCATCGCCTACTGCCGCGAGAACCTGGCGCACTTCAAGGCGCCGCGGACCATCGTGTTCTGCGAGCTGCCGAAGACCTCGACCGGCAAGATCCAGAAATTCGTGCTGCGCGAGCGGGCGGGCGCTCTCTAGTCAGGCGTCGTCGTCGAGCTCGGCGAAGTCCGGCGGGGTCGCGGCGATCGCCTTGCCGTCGCGGACGACGACCCGGTCGCCTTGCGGGCGGGCCAGCAGCTCGTCGTAGCGCCGCGCGCTGAACAGGATCAGGTCGGCGGCGGCGCCGACGGCGATCCTGCCGGCGGGGACGCCCATGACCTCGGCCGGCGTGCGCGTCACGGCCGCGGGCCAGGGGTCGATCGGCAGGTCCAGGTGGCCGAGCCGCACGGCGCTGCGGAACGCCTCCATCAGGTCGAGGTCGCCATAGGCGTGGAACGGGTCGCGGGTGTTGTCGCTGGCGACCGCTACCGCCACCCCCTGCGCCGCCATCTCCAGGACCGGCGCGGCCCCGCGGATCCGCGGGCTGCGGCCGGGACGGCGGTCCTGCAGGAACTCGTTGCACAGCGGCAGGGCGACCGCGGCGACACCGAGATCCGCCATCCGGGCGATGCTGCGCGCCGCCTCGTCTTCCGGCCGGGTCGCCAGCGTGCAGAGGTGACCGAGGTTGACCGGGCCGGAGAATCCGGTCCGCTCGACTGCGTCGAGGACGCGGTCGACCTCGGCGACCGCCGGGTCGAGGCTCTCGTCGACATGCAGGTCGACCGCCAGGCCGCGTTCGGCGGCGAGCTTGAACACCCGTTCGATCAGCACGCCGGCATCCGGGTTCGGGTTGGTCACCGCACCCAACACGCCGCCATGGCTCGCGACCGTGTCGGCCAGGCGGGTGGCGGCGTCGATGTCGGCGTAGTACCCGATCGCGACCAAGGCGGTCGGCTGGATGGCGATCCGGCCGGACCACGCCTCGCGCAGCGGCGCCATCGCGCGCCAGGAGCGGTCCGGGTCGCCGATATCGGTGTCGAGGTGGGTGCGGATCGCCACCGTTCCGTGGGCATAGGCGCAGCGCAGGGCGAAATCCATGCGGCGCTGGATGTCCTCGACGGTCCAGGTGGCGCGGTCCACCGGAACCGCCGCCAGCGCGCCGCCGAAGTCGTTGGTCGGGTTCGGGCAGCGCGGCAGGATGTGGCCTTTGTCGAGGTGGGTATGCAGGTCGACCAGCCCCGGCCAGACCTGCCGGTTCTGCCGGTCCACCACCGGCAGGTCGCCGGCCGTCGTCGCCGGCGGCGCGATCCCGGCGATCCGGCCGTCGTCGACGACGATGTCGCACAGGGTCAGGCCGTCGGCGCCGGCCCGGAGCGGGGAATCGAGCAGGATCGAGGGCACGGCGGCCCGGGCCAGGACGTAGCGGCCGGAGTCTGGGATCATCATTCCTCGCGGCGCGCCGCGCTTTCGTGCCAGCGGCGCAGGATCAGGTGCTGGAGCAACGTGAAGGCCAGGAAGATGACGATCCCGGTCAGCGAGATCAACAACAATGCCGCGAACATTCGCGGGATCTGCAATCGGTATCCGGACTCGAGGATCCGGTAGGCCAGGCCCGAGGATGTGCCGGCCGAGCCGGCGGCGAACTCGGCGACGATGGCGCCGATCAGGGCGAGCCCGCCGGCGATCCGGAGGCCGGCCAGGAAATACGGCATCGCCGACGGCAGGCGGAGGTAACGCAGGGTCTGCCAGCGGGTCGCACCGTACAGCCGGAACAGGGCGAGCAGGTTGTGGTCGGCCGAGTTCAGCCCGAGCGTGGTGTTCGACAGGATCGGGAAGAACGCCACGATCCAGGCGCAGATCAGCAGGGCGACGTGGACGTTCTCGACGTAGATCAGGATCAGCGGCGCGATCGCGATCACCGGGGTGACCTGCAGGACCACGGCGTAGGGAAAGAAGCTGAGCTCGATCCATTTGGACTGGGCGAACAGGATCGCCAGCAGCAGCCCGCCGAAGGTCGCGACCGTCAGCGCCAGCACGGTGATCTCGATGGTGACGACCAGGGACGGCCACAGCGTGCCCCAGTCGTTCACCAGGCTCTCCGCCACCAGCAGCGGGCCCGGCAGGATGTAGGGCGGGATCCCGTTGATCCGCACCACCAGGTCCCAGGACGCGAGCACGATCAGGCCGACCACCAGCGGCGCCAGCACCCGGGCCAGCCGCTCGCGCCGCCGGGCGTCGACGGCGGCCGCGGCCCGCTGCGCGGCGTCGACGGCCTCGGCCGCGAGGTCGGCGCGGGTCACGCGGCCTCGCCGATGGCGGCCTGCAGGATCGCGCTGGTCTCCCGGCAGGCCTCGGCGTAGCGGGGATCGGTCCGGAACGCCGGAGCGCGCGGATAGGGCACGTCGATCGCGATCTCGCCGGCGATCCGGCCGGGGCGGGCGGTCATCACCGCGATCCGCGACGCCAGGAACACGCTCTCGAACACGCTGTGGGTGACGAACACCACGGTCCAGCCCTGTTCCTCCTTCAGGCGCAGCAGGTCGTCGTTCAGCCGGAACCGGGTGATCTCGTCGAGGGCGGCGAACGGCTCGTCCATCAGCAGCAGGCGCGGGCCGGTGACCAGGGCGCGGGCGATCGACACCCGCATGCGCATGCCGCCGGACAGCTCGCGCGGATAGGCGTTCTCGAAGCCGTCGAGGCCGACGCCGGCCAGTGCCGAGCGCACCTGGTCGCGCGCTTCGGCCCGCGACACCCCGGCCAGCCGCAGCGGCAGCCAGACATTGTCGAAGGTCGACGCCCACGGCATCAGGGTCGGTTCCTGGAACACGAAGGCGGTGTCGTGGTGGCCGCGGCCGTCGCCCGGCGACCCGCCCGGCGTGACCCGTAACTGTCCGGCATCGGCCGCCATCAGCCCGGCGATCACCCGTAGCGCGGTGCTCTTGCCGCAGCCGGACGGCCCGAGCAGGCTGAGGAACTCGCCCTTGCGGACCTCCAGGTCGAGGCCGTCGAGCGCGACGACACCATTCGCGAAGGCCTTGCGGACCCCGGAGAGCCGGATCACCGACGCTGGCAGCGCATCGCTCATTGCCGGGCGAGCAGCTCCTTCTTGCGGTCCAGGCCGACGCCCTTGTTGACGAACCGCAGGGTGTAGCCGCGCTCCAGGTCGAGCCCCGGCGCGAACAGCCCGGCATCGACGGCGAAGCCGTAGAACGACCGCCAGCGGGCGTCGGTCATGGCGTTGATGCCGAGCGTCTCGGTGTCGCCGGAATCGACGATGCCGTACTCCTTCATCTTGGCCAGCGAGTAGGCCAGCTGGGCGTCGGTGATGTCCGGGTTGTCGCGCCTGATAAGCGCGTTGGCGGCGCTCGGGTCGCCGTACAGGTAGTTCACCCAGCCGATCGCCGTGGCGTCGACGAAGCGCTGGACCAGGTCCGGGTTCTCGTCGACCAGCTTCCAGGAGGTCTCGACCGTGGTCGAGTAGCTCTGGTAGCCGTTGTCGGCCAGCAGGAACACCCGCGGCGTGAACCCGCCGGTCTGCTCGACGGCGAACGGCTCGGAGGTCACGTAGCCCTGCTGGCCCCAGTCCTTGTTGGCGATGAACGGGGCCGGGTTGAAGGTGTACGGGCGGACCTGCTGGTCGGTATAGCCATAGGCCCGCTTCAGCCACTGCCAGAAGGTGAGCTGGCCGGCCCGGCTGATCAGCAGGGTCACGCCCTTCAGGTCGGCGAGCGACCGGTACGGCGTGTCCGGGTGCACCATGAGGATCTGCGGGTCCTTCTGGAACGCCGCCGCCACGGTGACCATCGGCACCTTGTTGGTCAGGTAGTTGAAGGCGGCGAACATGTTGCCGCCCATGTTGAAGTCGATCTTGCTGGCGGCCAGCAGCTGCGGGTGGCTCACGTTCGGGCCGCCCTGCCGGACCGTCACGTCGAGGCCGTAGCGCTCATAGGTGCCGTCGACCAGCGCTTGGTAGTAGCCGCCGTGCTCGGCCTGGGCCTTCCAGTTGGTGCCGAAGGTCACCTTGTCGAGCGCCGCCGCCGGCAGCGCGGCGAGCAGCCCCGCGGTGACGGCGAGCGCTGCGATCCAGTTCCGCGACCCCATCGAACCCTCCACCGTACGCCGACAACCGCAGACGCATACGAGCGTATCGGGCCGTCTCGCACCGCACAATCTTTGCAGCCACACGCGGTCCGCGGGCGGCCGCTCTTGATGTCCGGCCCCGGCATCGTTATCTAGCCGGGCCTTCAGACCAGGGACACTCTCGCCATGAGCTCGCTCGCCGAGGAGGTCGCCCGGCGCCGGACCTTCGCAATCATCTCGCACCCGGACGCCGGCAAGACCACGCTGACCGAGAAGCTGCTGCTGTTCGGCGGCGCCATCCAGCTCGCCGGTGCCGTCAAGGCGCGCGGCCAGGCCCGGCGTGCGCGCTCGGACTGGATGAAGGTCGAGCAGGAGCGCGGCATCTCGGTCGCCTCCTCGGTGATGACCTACGAGTACGCCGGCCGCACCTTCAACCTGCTGGACACCCCGGGCCACGAGGATTTCTCGGAGGACACCTACCGGACCCTGACCGCGGTCGACTCGGCGGTGATGGTGATCGACGCCGCCAAGGGCATCGAGGAGCAGACCCGCAAGCTGTTCGAGGTCTGCCGGCTGCGCGACGTGCCGATCGTCACCTTCGTCAACAAGCTGGACCGCGAGAGCCGCGACCCGTTCGAGCTGCTGGACGAGGTCGAGCAGACCCTGGCGCTCGACGTCTCGCCGGCGAGCTGGCCCATCGGCATGGGCTCGCGGTTCAAGGGCTGCTACGACCTGCTGCGCGACCAGCTCATCCTGGTCGAGCGCGGGTCGCACGACCGGCCGGCCGAAGGCATCCAGTGCAGCGGCCTCGACGATCCCAAGCTCGACGAGCTGCTGCCGGCCGACCAGGTCCGGGAGCTGCGCGAGCAGGTCGAGATGGTGCGCGGCCTGTGCCCGGAGTTCGACCTCGAGGCGTTCCGCCACGGCACCATGACGCCGGTGTTCTTCGGCAGCGCCCTGAACAATTTCGGGGTGCGCGAGCTGCTGGAGGGGGTGGCGGAGTTCTCGCCGCCGCCGCGCCCGCAGCCGGCGGTCGAGCGGGCGATCAGCCCGGGCGAGGACAAGGTCTCGGCGTTCGTCTTCAAGATCCAGGCGAACATGGATCCCAAGCACCGCGACCGCATCGCCTTCGTGCGGCTCAGCTCCGGTCACTTCAAGCGCGGCATGAAGCTGAAGCACATCCGCAGCGGCAAGATCATGACCATGCACAACCCGGTGCTGTTCCTGGCGCGCGACCGCGAGACCGCGGAAGAGGCCTGGCCGGGCGACATCATCGGGATCCCGAACCACGGCAACCTGCGGATCGGCGACACCCTGACCGAGGGCGAGGAACTCCACGTCACCGGAATCCCGAGCTTCGCGCCGGAACTCCTGCAGCGGGTCCGGCCGACCGATCCCATGAAGATGAAGCACCTGTCGCGGGCGGTCGAGCAGCTGGCGGAGGAGGGGGCGGCCAAGGCGTTCAAGACCCGCCTCGGCAGCCAGTGGATCGTCGGCGTGGTCGGTGCCCTGCAGTTCGAGGTGCTGGCCGACCGGATCCGCACGGAGTACGACGTGCCGGTCACCTTCGAGACCGCCGGGCTGTACACCGCGCGCTGGATCGCCGCGGACGATCCGGCCGAGCTGAAGCGGTTCACCGACGCCCATCAGGGCGACCTGGCGGAGGACCACGACGGGGACCCGGTATTCCTGGCGCGCAACGCCTGGCACCTCAAGCACACGACCGACACATGGCCGAAGCTGCGCTTCCTGGCAACCAAGGAACAGGTGAACTGAGCCGCCCTGCAGCTGTCATCATGTTGTCACTGAATCGCCGATTGCCGCCGGCCCCGCCGCGCGGCAAAGTTCGGCCATGACGAACGAGACTGCGACCGCCGAAAGCCTGCTCGACCGCACGCTTCGGAACCTCCGCTCCGCCTGGACCGAGTTCTCGGATTCCACCCGTTACTACCTGTCCGGGGCGCCGCGTCCCGACCTGCCGGGCGACGACCTCGGCAAGATCCGGCAGCAGATGCTGGACTGCCTGATCGCCAAGGGCGGCGAGGTATCGGCGCGCGCACGGGCCGCCGAGCTCGGGCGCTCCTACCTGGCGCTCAACGAGATCGGCCGGCATCGATTCCTCACCCTGCTGGCCGAGGAGTTCGGTCCCGACCGCGATCAGGTCTCGGTGGCCGTGGCGGCGCTGCAGAAGGCCGAGGCGGAGGAAGACCGCCGGCGGGCCGAGCGGCGGCTGCGCGAGGCGCTGGTGCCGCACTGGCGCCGGCTGCTGACCCGCTTCAACGCGCTGCCGGAGGGGGTCAAGTTCCTGGTCGACCTGCGTGCGGAACTGCTGCCGATGGCGAAGAAGTCGCCGGAGCTGGCGGATCTCGACGCCGACCTGCGGGAGCTTCTGGCCGCCTGGTTCGACGTGGGCCTGCTGGAGCTGCGACGGATCACCTGGGAGTCGCCGGCAGCGCTGCTGGAGAAGCTGATCGCCTACGAGGCGGTGCACAAGATCCGCTCGTGGGAGGATCTGAAGAACCGCCTCGATTCCGACCGGCGCTGCTTCGCCTACTTCCACCCGAACATGCCGCACGAGCCGTTGATCTTCGTCGAGGTCGCGCTGGTCGACGGCATGTCCGACGGGGTGCTGGCCCTGCTCGACGAAAGTGCCCCGCCGACCGATCCGAAGGCCGCCAACACCGCGATCTTCTACTCGATCTCGAACGCCCAGCGCGGGCTGGCGGGAATCAGCTTCGGCAACTTCCTGATCAAGCGCGTCGTCGACGTGCTGGAGCACGAGTTCCCGAACCTGAAGACCTTCGCGACCCTGTCGCCGATTCCCGGCTTCAACGCCTGGTATGCCGACGCGCTCGCCGCCGGCGACGGGCCGAAGCTGACGGCTTCGGAGCGGCGCGGGCTGCTGCAGGCGCTGGGCCTGGAGGACGACGACACCGGCGACGCCGACCTGGTCGAGCAGGCGCTCGGCCGCGAGCGCTGGTGGACCGATACGGCGCTGGCCGACGCGGTGAAGGCGCCGATGATGCGGATGGCCGCGCGCTACCTGATGGCGGCGAAGCGGGGCAACGGCACGGCGCGCGATCCGGTCGCGCATTTCCACCTGTCGAACGGCGCCCGGATGGAGCGGTTGAACTGGCTCGGGGACCCGTCGCCGAACGGCCTGCGGCAGTCCCGTGGCATGATGATCAACTACCTCTACAAGCTGAGCGAGATCGACGAGAACCACGAGGCCTACTCCGACGGGGGCCGCGCCAGCGCGTCGTCGGCGATGCGGGCGCTCGCGCGTACCTGACAGCGGCGGGCCGGCACGGGTTCCCGCGGTTGACGCGGGAGACGAGGTCATATAGCAGTGCGCCTCCTGACGTAGGGCGCGCAACGCTCGGCGCGGGTGTGGTGGAACTGGTAGACACGCTGGATTTAGGTTCCAGTGGCGCAAGCCATGGGGGTTCAAGTCCCTCCACCCGCACCACTCGTGCCGGTCGGACCGCGACCGCGGGCCCTTGACCGACCGGGTGTGTTCCATGCAAGTCAACGAGACCCTCAACGAGGGACTGAAGCGCGAATTCGAGATCGTCGTCCCGGCTTCGGAGATCGAAGCCGAACTCGACGGGCGGCTGGCCGAGCTGGCGCCGCAGATGAGCCTGCCGGGCTTCCGCCCGGGCAAGGTTCCGCCGTCGCTGCTCAAGGCGCGCTACGGCGAATCCCTGCTGGGCGAGATCCTCGAGAAGGCGGTCAACACCAACACCGAGATGGCGCTGAACGAGCGCGGCCTGCGGCCGGCCGTGCAGCCGCGCGTCGAGATCACGGCCTACGACAAGGGCAAGGACCTCGAGTACAAGGTGTCGGTCGAGCTGATGCCGGAGATCGAGCCGATCGACTTCAGCACCCTGACCGTCGAGCGGACGGTCGCGGCCGTCGACGACAAGGCGGTCGACGAGGCGCTCGAGCGCATGGCCGGCCAGCAGAAGGACAGCGAGCCGGTCACCGAAGCGCGCGGCGCCGCCGAGGGCGACGTCGTGGTGATCGACTTCGAGGGCAAGATCGACGGCGTCGCGTTCGACGGCGGCGCGGCCCAGGATCATCACCTGGAGCTCGGCTCCAACACCTTCATCCCGGGCTTCGAGAGCCAGCTCGTCGGCGCCAAGGCCGGTGAGAGCCGTGACGTGACGGTCAGCTTCCCGGCCGACTACCAGGCCTCGCACCTGGCCGGCAAGGAAGCCGTGTTCGGCGTGACGGTGAAGGAGCTGCGGGCTCCGAAGCCGGTCGCGATCGACGACGAGTTCGCCACGCGCTTCGGCCTGGACAACCTGCAGGCGCTCCGCGATGCGGTGCGCGAGCAGATGCAGGGCGAGTTCTCCGAGGCGGCGCGCTCCCGGACCAAGCGGTCGCTGCTCGACGCGCTGGCCGAGCGCCACAGCTTCGGCGTGCCCCCGGGCATGGTCGAGGAGGAGTATCGCGGGATCGTCCACCAGGTGGTCGCGCATTCCGGCGGCGAGGCCGGTCACGACCACGGGCATGATCACGACCACGGGCATGATCACGATCACGACCACGACCATGATCACCACGATCATTCCGGCCATCCGTCCGAGGACGAGAAGATCTCCGAGGAGGATCGCGCCGAGTACCGCCAGATCGCCGAGCGCCGGGTGCGGCTCGGGCTCCTGCTCTCCGAGGTCGGCCGGATGAACAACATCCAGGTCACCGACGAGGAGGTGACCAACGCCATCCGGTCGCAGGCGGCGCGGTTCCCGGGCCAGGAGCGGTTCGTGTTCGAGTACTACCAGAAGAACCCGGAGGCGCTGGCCCAGGTGCGGGCGCCGCTGTTCGAGGACAAGGTCGTCGACTTCATCCTCGAGATGGCGACCGTGACCGAGAAGCAGGTGACGCCGGAGCAGCTGTTCGCCGACGACGACGCCGACGAGCCGGCCGAGGAGAAGAAGGCCGAGGAGGCGAAGCCGAAGGCCAAGCCGAAGGCCAAGAAGACCAAGGCCAAGGCGAAGGCCGACGACGCGCAGGAGGCATCGGCCGAGTGATCATCGGCCGTGGGCATGTCGGGCTGGCGAACCGGCCCGACACACCCCATATTGCGCTGACCGCTTCGAGCTGGCCCGGGTCCGGGCCACGACACCAGGACGAAGGTAAGGCATCGATGTCCAGCCCGCACGATATCGCCATGAACTCCCTCGTGCCGATGGTGGTCGAGCAGACCAACCGCGGGGAGCGGGCGTACGATATCTACTCGCGCCTGCTGAAGGAGCGGATCATCTTCGTGATGGGGCCGATCAACGACGCGATCGCGAGCGTGGTGTGCGCCCAGCTGCTGTTCCTCGAGGCGGAGAACCCGACCAAGGACATCTTCATGTACATCAACTCGCCGGGCGGCATCGTGACCTCCGGCCTCGCGATGTACGATACGATGGAATACATCCGTCCCGAGGTCTCGACCGTGTGCATGGGCCACGCCGCGTCGATGGGCTCGCTGCTGCTGGCGGCCGGTGCCGCCGGCAAGCGCTACTGCCTGCCGAACGCGAAGGTGATGATCCATCAGCCGTCCGGCGGCTTCCAGGGCCAGGCGACCGACATCGAAATTCATGCCCGCGAGATCATCCGCACCCGTGAGCGGCTGAACCAGATCTACGTCAAGCACACCGGTCGTGGGATGGACGAGATCGAGAAGGGCATGGACCGCGACAACTTCATGACCGCCGAGGAGGCCAAGGCGTTCGGCCTGATCGACCAGGTCATCGAGAAGCGGCCGACCCCCGTCGAGACCGACAAGACCGGCGGGTGAGCGCGTTCTTCACGCGCGACGAAAGCCCAGCGTGTGCTCGGTTAAGGAAATTTTACCGAGCCCCGTGGTCTTTTTCGCATTGTCGCCCCGGAAACCGGGCGGCTAACATAAATCCGGTGGATCAGACGACCAGGACCGAGAAACCATGAGCAAGTCCGGTAGCGGCAGCGGGGGCGATTCCAAGAACACCCTCTACTGCTCGTTCTGCGGGAAGAGCCAGCACGAGGTCCGCAAGCTCATCGCAGGACCAACGGTTTTTATCTGCGACGAGTGTGTCGAACTCTGCATGGACATCATCCGTGAGGAGCACAAGACCACCCTCGTGAAGTCGCGCGACGGGGTCCCGACGCCTGGCGACATCTGTCAGGTGCTCGACGATTACGTAATCGGCCAGTACAAGGCCAAGCGCATCCTGTCGGTGGCGGTGCACAACCACTACAAGCGGCTCGCGCACGGCCAGAAGAACAACGACGTCGAGCTCGCGAAGTCGAACATCCTGCTGATCGGGCCGACCGGCTGCGGCAAGACGCTGCTGGCGCAGACCCTGGCGCGGATCATCGACGTGCCGTTCACGATGGCGGACGCGACGACGTTGACCGAGGCCGGCTATGTCGGCGAGGACGTCGAGAACATCATCCTGAAGCTGCTGCAGGCCGCCGACTACAACGTCGAGCGGGCGCAGCGCGGGATCGTGTACATCGACGAGGTCGACAAGATCAGCCGCAAGTCCGACAACCCGTCGATCACCCGCGACGTGTCGGGCGAGGGCGTGCAGCAGGCCCTGCTGAAGATCATGGAGGGCACGGTCGCCAGCGTCCCGCCGCAGGGTGGCCGCAAGCACCCGCAGCAGGAGTTCCTGCAGGTCGACACGACCAACATCCTGTTCATCTGCGGCGGCGCGTTCGCCGGGCTCGAGAAGATCATCTCGAACCGCTCGAAAGGCTCTTCGATCGGCTTCGGCGCCGACGTCCGGGCGCCGGACGACCGCCGGACCGGCGAGATCCTGCGCGAGGTCGAGCCCGAGGACCTGCTGAAATTCGGCCTCATCCCGGAGTTCGTCGGGCGCCTGCCGGTTCTGGCGACGCTCGAGGATCTGGAGGAGGAGGCCCTGGTCGATATCCTCACCAAGCCGAAGAACGCCCTGGTCAAGCAGTACCAGCGGCTGTTCGAGATGGAGGACGTCCGCCTGGAGTTCCGGGAAGACGCGCTGCGGGCCATCGCCCGCAAGGCGATCGACCGGAAGACCGGCGCGCGCGGCCTGCGCTCCATCATGGAAAGCATTCTGCTCGACCCGATGTACGATCTTCCGTCGCTGGAGGGCGTCGACGAGATCATCATCAACGGTGACGTGGTGAGCCAGGGCGCCAAGCCCATCATGGTTCACGCCGAGCGTCGCGAGGATGTCAGCACAGGCGCTTGAACGTTTCGGCCTTGATTGGCAGAGGGACGGGCGCCACCTAACAGGTCGTGCGCAGGGTCCCATCCCCCGCCCTGCGTGACGCGAGACAGACCAGATCGCGGGGGAGGCGCTTAGTTGAGGCCAAAACACGTGACCCTTGGTACCGAAGTCTTTCCGGTTCTGCCGTTGCGGGACATCGTCGTCTTCCCGCACATGATCGTTCCGCTGTTCGTGGGACGCGACAAATCGGTGCGGGCCCTCGAAGACGTGATGAAGGATGACAAGCAGATCCTGCTCGTCACCCAGAAGAACGCCGGCGACGACGATCCGGCGGCGGAGGACATCTTCGAGGTCGGCACGATCGGCACCGTCCTGCAGCTCCTGAAGCTGCCCGACGGCACCGTGAAGGTGCTGGTCGAGGGCGGCCGCCGGGCGCGCATCAAGCGCTACACCGCGACCGACACCTTCTTCGAGGCCGAGGCCGAGGAGATCGAGGAGGATCCGGGCGACCGCCAGGAGGTCGAGGCGCTGTCGCGCGCGGTGATCGCGCAGTTCGAGCAGTACATCAAGCTGAACAAGAAGATCCCGCCGGAGGTGCTGGTCTCGGTCAACCAGATCGAGGAACCGGCAAAGCTGGCCGACACCATCGCCTCCCACCTGGCCCTGAAGATCGCCGACAAGCAGGATCTGCTGGAGACCGCGGGGGTCGTGGCGCGCCTCGAGCGCGTCTACGGCTTCATGGAAGGCGAGATCGGCGTCCTGCAGGTCGAGAAGCGCATCCGCAACCGGGTCAAGCGCCAGATGGAGAAGACCCAGCGGGAGTACTATCTCAACGAGCAGATGAAGGCGATCCAGAAGGAGCTCGGCGAGGGCGAGGACGGCCGCGACGACCTCCAGGAGCTGGAGGACCAGATCGCCAAGACCAAGCTGTCGAAGGAGGCCCGGGACAAGGCGCAGCAGGAGCTCAAGAAGCTGCGCAACATGAGCCCGATGTCGGCCGAAGCGACGGTGGTCCGCAACTACCTCGACTGGATGCTGCAGATTCCCTGGAAGAAGCGCTCCAAGGTGAAGAAGGACCTGAACCACGCGGAGCAGGTGCTGAACGCCGACCACTACGGCCTCGAGAAGGTCAAGGAGCGGATCGTCGAGTATCTGGCGGTGCAGACCCGGATCGGCAAGCTGAAGGGGCCGATCCTGTGCCTCGTCGGCCCGCCGGGCGTCGGCAAGACCTCGCTCGGCAAGTCGATCGCCAAGGCGACCGGCCGCAACTTCGTGCGGATGTCGCTCGGCGGCGTGCGCGACGAGGCCGAGATCCGCGGGCATCGCCGGACCTACATCGGCGCCCTGCCGGGCAAGATCATCCAGGGCATGAAGAAGGCGAAGACCTCGAACCCGCTGTTCCTGCTCGACGAGATCGACAAGCTCGGCCAGGACTATCGCGGCGACCCGTCGTCGGCTCTTCTCGAGGTGCTCGATCCGGAGCAGAACAACACGTTCCAGGACCACTACCTGGAGGTCGACTACGACCTGTCCGACGTGATGTTCGTCACCACGGCCAACACCCTGCGGATGCCGCAGCCGCTGCTGGACCGCATGGAGATCATCCGGCTGTCGGGCTACACCGAGGACGAGAAGGTCGAGATCGCCCAGCGGCACCTGATTCCCAAGCAGGTGAAGGAGCACGGCCTGAAGGCGGGAGAGTGGTCGATCTCCGAGGACGCCCTGCGCGACCTGATCCGCTACTACACCCGCGAGGCCGGCGTCCGGAATCTGGAGCGCGAGCTGGCGAACCTGACCCGCAAGGCGGTGAAGGAGATCCTCAGCACCGGCAAGAAGAAGGTCGCGGTCACCCGCAAGAACCTCGACACCTTCGCCGGCGTCCGCAAGTTCCGGTACGGCGAGGCCGAGGAGACCGACCTGGTCGGCGTCACCACCGGCCTGGCCTGGACCGAGGTCGGCGGCGAGTTGCTGTCGATCGAATCGGTCACGGTTCCCGGCAAGGGCAAGGTCATCACCACCGGCAAGCTCGGCGACGTGATGAAGGAGTCGGTGCAGGCCGCCGAGTCGTTCGTGAAGTCCCGGTGCTACACCTACGGCATCAACCCGAAGCTGTTCGAGCAGCGCGACATCCACGTCCACGTGCCGGAAGGGGCGACCCCGAAGGACGGCCCGTCGGCCGGCGTGGCGATGGTCACCTCGATCGTCTCTGTCCTGACCGGCATTCCGGTTCGGCGGGATGTCGCGATGACCGGCGAGGTCACTCTGCGGGGGCGCGTGCTGCCGATCGGCGGTTTGAAGGAGAAGTTGCTGGCGGCCCTGCGCGGCGGCCTGAAGCTGGTCCTGATCCCGAAGGACAACGAGAAGGACCTGGCCGAGATCCCGGACAACGTGAAGAAGGGGCTGAAGATCGTCCCGGTCTCCACGGTGGACGAAGTGATCGGCCATGCCCTGACGAATCAGCCGGTGCCGATCGACCCGGCTTCGCTCGAGGAGAAGGCGAAGGAGCTCGATTCGCTGACGCCGAGCCCAAAGGGCGAAGTGACCGGGGGTGTGATCACGCACTAAGCGAGTTGTTCGGGTGAATTTCATGCGCGGCCGCTCCGCCTCGGTGGAGCGGCCGTCGCTTTTTATCCCCGACCGGCGGAATCGGCGTCGGATTCAAGCTCAAAACGGCGGAAAACCTCGCGAAACCATGGTGTGAGCGATTGACTGCCGACGAACCACCGATTTAAAGTCCTCCCCGTTGCGTCGCTTGGGCGATGCCACAGATATTCTCTCGCCACATTGGGGGGCTAACGTGAACAAGAACGAGCTCGTTGCCGCGGTCGCCGATTCGACCGGTCTTTCCAAGGCAGATTCCGGTAAGGCTGTTGATGCGGTGTTCGATGTCATCACCGGACAGCTGAAGAAGGGGGGAGAGGTTCGCCTCGTTGGGTTTGGTACGTTCTCGGTCGCGTCTCGCGCCGCGAGCGAGGGCCGGAACCCGCGTACGGGTGAGAAGATCAGCATCCCGGCCTCCAAGCAGCCGAAGTTCAAGCCGGGCAAGGGGCTTAAGGACTCCGTCAACTGAGTCCCCACGTCAGATTGCAGGGACGCCGGCACTCATTGAGTGCCGGCGTCTTGCTTTTTGGCCCTGGAGTATGGAATCAGACGCGTCGCTGCACAGGCGGCAGCCGCGTCGGCGGCACGGGCGGTTAGCTCAGCTGGTAGAGCGAGCGGTTTACACCCGCTAGGTCGGCGGTTCGAACCCGTCACCGCCCACCATTCGCCCCAGCCATGGTCGCTTCTTCAGATCGGCCGGCCCCGCAGCACCGCGTAGGTGTACATCGTCTGAAGCTCCCCCCGAATCGCCGGCGTGACGCGGCCCTCGCGAATCGCTTCGGCGTGACGGCGAATGTCCCGCTTGGCGTCCGCGGAGACGTTCGCGCTCGCCATCAGCAGCCGGTACATGACCTCCGGCGTCGCCCGATCGAGCGGCGGCGGCCCGGACGCCCCGTCGTCATCCTCGGATTCCGCAAGATCCTCGGCGGCGCTGGCCCGGACCGGGAGCAGCTTGCGGGGCAGCACGATATCGCTCCAGTCCAGGCCGTAGCTGTTCAGGACACGGCTGGCGGCGGCGACGGCGTTGAGAATCTCTCCGTCCCGGTCGCTTCCGAGCATCGCCACCAGCTTGAGAAGGCGCTCGTAGTCCTGCGCGGTCATCTGCTCCAAGGCGCCGTTCCTCCAGGCATTTCGGGCATCGCGCCCGGTCTCCGGGGAGTGTAGCGAAGAGAATGCGCATGGCGAAGAAGGTGCGCTTGACAGGCCCCTGGGGAGCGGGTACATCACGCGCCTCGACGCACCCGGCGGCCTCGCCGGGAACGTCCCCAAGGGGGTGTAGCTCAGTCGGTTAGAGCGCTGGCCTGTCACGCCAGAGGCCGCGGGTTCGAGTCCCGTCACTCCCGCCACTTTCTCCGTCAAATCGAGCCCTGGAACCCGCGCGACGTCCGGTCGCAGCGGGCTTGCGCGTCGGCACGAACGCGCAACGTCGACCGTGTGACAACACTGTGGCTTTGCCTTGTTCTCCCGGTGTGCGCCGCACTATAGTGCCGCCGCGAACGCCGGGGCGGGACCCTGGCTACGCCCTTGAATCCTGAGCGCCGGGGAGAGCGCCGATGAACCAGCTGCTGACGGAATACCTGCCGATCCTGATCTTCCTCGCGATCGCCATCGGCCTGTCCGCGGCGATGGTCATCGCGTCGATGGTCGTCGGGACCCAGCGCCCCGACTCCGAGAAGCTGTCGGCGTACGAATGCGGCTTCGAGGCGTTCGACGATTCCCGCCGGCAGTTCGACGTCCGGTTCTACCTGGTCGCCATCCTGTTCATCATCTTCGACCTCGAGGTCGCGTTCCTGTTCCCGTGGGCCATCTCGCTCGGCGACATCGGCCTGTTCGGGTTCTGGTCGATGGTGGTGTTCCTCGGGGTGCTGACGATCGGCTTCGTCTACGAGTGGAAGAAGGGAGCCCTGGAATGGGAGTGATGAACGCCGGGCGCCCGACCCCGCCGGGCGCCGACCAGGACGCGATCCTCGGCGCCGTCGGCGACGAGATCCGCGAGAAGGGTTTCGTGATCGCCCAGGCCGACAAGCTGTTCAACTGGGCGCGTTGCGGCTCGTTGTGGCCGATGACCTTCGGCCTGGCCTGCTGCGCGGTCGAGATGATGCACACCGCCGCCAGCCGCTACGACCTCGACCGATTCGGCCTGGTGTTCCGACCGAGCCCGCGGCAGTCGGACGTGATGATCGTGGCCGGCACGCTCACCAACAAGATGGCGCCGGCCCTGCGCAAGGTGTACGACCAGATGGCCGAGCCGCGGTGGGTGATCTCGATGGGATCCTGCGCCAACGGCGGTGGCTACTATCACTATTCGTATTCGGTGGTTCGCGGCTGCGACCGGATCGTTCCGGTCGACATCTACGTGCCGGGGTGCCCACCGACGGCCGAGGCGCTGCTGTACGGCGTGCTTCAGCTGCAGCGGAAGATCAAGCGAACTGCCACGATCGCGCGCTGACGCGCGACCGGGCGGGGTACTGAAACGGAGGCCCGCGACCCATGGCGACGGCCATGCCTTCCGAGACCGTCAACGCGTTGAAGGACCTGGCGGCTTACATCGAGAGCCAGCTGGGCCAGGACGCGTTCGACGTCGCCCTGGCGCGCGGCGAACTGTCGCTGCGCTGCCGCCCGTCCTCGGCGCTGAAGGTCCTGACCTTCCTGCGCGACGACAGCCAGTGCCAGTTCAAGGCCCTGATGGACCTGTGCGGTGTCGACTACCCGCAGCGCGAGGAGCGCTTCGAGGTGGTCTACAACCTGCTCTCGATCCGCCAGAACCTGCGCATCCGGCTCAAGGTCCCGACCGACGAGAACACGCCGGTGCCGTCGGCGACCGGGCTGTTCAGCTCGGCCGGCTGGATGGAGCGCGAGGCCTGGGACATGTACGGGATCTACTTCTCGGACCACCCGGACCTGCGGCGCCTGCTGACCGACTACGGTTTCGAGGGCCATCCGCTGCGCAAGGACTTCCCGCTGACCGGATACGTCGAGGTCCGCTACGACGACGCCCAGAAACGGGTGGTTTACGAGCCGGTCAAGCTGACCCAGGAATTCCGGAACTTCGACTTCCTGAGCCCCTGGGAGGGTGCCCAGGCGGTGCTGCCGGGTGACGAGAAGGCGGAGCAGGCTCCGGAGGGGCAGGGCTGATGGCCGAGACGCAGATCAAGCCGCTCACCATGAACTTCGGGCCGCAGCACCCTGCGGCCCACGGGGTGCTCCGGCTGGTGCTCGAGATGGACGGCGAGGTGGTCGAGCGGGCCGACCCGCATATCGGTCTGCTGCACCGCGGCACCGAGAAGCTGATCGAGTACAAGACCTACCTGCAGGCGGTGCCGTACTTCGACCGGCTCGACTACGTCGCACCGATGAACCAGGAGCACGCCTACGCGCTGGCGGTCGAGCGGCTGCTCGGCATCGAGGTGCCGAAGCGCGGGCAGTACATCCGGGTGCTGTACGCCGAGATCGGGCGGATCCTGAACCACCTGCTGAACCTGACGACCTTCGCGCTCGACGTCGGGGCGATGACCCCGCTGCTGTGGGGCTTCGAGGAGCGCGAGAAGCTGATGGGCTTCTACGAGCGGGTCTCGGGCGCGCGCCTGCACGCCGCCTACTTCCGCCCCGGCGGCGTCCACCAGGACCTGCCGGCCGGCCTGCTCGAGGACATCAAGGCCTGGGCCGACCAGTTCCCGACCTTCATCGACGACATGGAAGGGCTGCTGACCGAGAACCGGATCTTCAAGCAGCGCACCGTCGACATCGGGGTGGTCAGCCGCGAGGAGGCCCTGGACCACGGGTTCTCCGGCCCGGTTCTGCGCGGTTCCGGCGTGCCGTGGGACCTGCGCACCGCGCAGCCCTACGACGCCTACGGCGAGATGGATTTCGACGTCCCGATCGGCAAGACCGGCGACTGCTACGCGCGCTACCTGGTCCGGGTCGAGGAGATGCGGCAGTCGCTGCGGATCATCTACCAGTGCCTCGAGGGCATGCCGGACGGGCCGGTCAAGAGCACCGACAGGAAGATCACCTCGCCGAAGCGCGGCGAGATGAAGCGCTCGATGGAAGCGCTGATCCATCACTTCAAGCTGTACACCGAGGGCTACCACGTCCCGGCCGGCGAGACCTATGCCGCGGTCGAGGCGCCGAAGGGCGAGTTCGCGGTGTTCCTGGTGTCGGACGGCACCAACAAGCCGTACCGCTGCAAGATCCGGGCGCCGGGCTTCGCGTTCCTGGCAGCCATGGACTTCCTGACCAGGGGCCACATGCTCGCCGACACGGTGGCGATCATCGGCTCGCTGGACATCGTCTTCGGGGAGATCGACCGATGAGCGGCAAGCACATCGCCGAGGACAAGGACCAGCCGAAGAGCTTCGCCTGGACCGCCGAGAGCGAAGCCAAGATCGAGAAGTTCCTGGCCAAGTACCCGGAGAACCGGAAGGCCAGCGCGGTGCTGCCGCTCCTGGACCTGGCCCAGCGCCAGCACGACAACTGGATCCCGCTCGCCGCCATCGACGCGATCGCCGAGCGGCTCGGCATGGCCAGGATCCGGGTGCTGGAGGTCGCGACCTTCTACACGATGTTCAACCTGGCGCCGGTCGGTAAGTGGTTCCTGCAGGCCTGCACGACCACGCCGTGCTGGCTGCGCGGTTCCGACGACGTGATGCGCTGCATCAAGGACAAGCTCGGGATCGGCAATCACGGCTCGACCGCGGACGGCCAGTTCTCGCTGCTCGAGGTCGAGTGCCTGGGCGGCTGCGTGAACGCGCCGATCCTGCAGGTGAACGACGATTTCTACGAGGACATGGACTACCAGACCACGGCCGAGCTTCTGGAGTCCCTGAAGCGCGGCGAGCAGCCGAAGGTCGGCTCGATGAAGGGGCGCCAGACGTCCCAGTCGATCGCCGGCCCGACCTCGCTGACGTCGCTGAAGGACGCCGAGGGGGTTCCGTCGTGGTTCGCCGGCCAGAAGGCCGCCGGGGGTGGAGACGACTGATGCTGAAGGACGAGGATCGCATCTTCACCAACGTCTACGGCTGGTTCGACGCCGGACTGGCCGGGGCACGCAAGCGCGGCGACTGGTCGAACACCAAGGAGCTGCTGAGCAAATCGCCCGAGGACATCGTCGAGGCGGTCAAGGCCTCGGGGCTGCGCGGCCGCGGCGGCGCCGGCTTCCCGACCGGTCTGAAGTGGTCCTTCATGCCGAAAGAGGTGAAGGACAAGCCGCACTACCTGGTGGTGAACGCCGACGAGTCGGAGCCGGGCACCTGCAAGGACCGCGACATCCTGCGCCACGAGCCGCACAAGCTGGTCGAGGGCTGCCTGATCGGCGGCTACGCGATGCGGGCCAAGGCGGCGTACATCTACGTGCGCGGCGAGTTCTACAACGAGGCGATGGCCCTCCAGAAGGCGGTCGACGAGGCCTATGACGCCGGCCTGATCGGCAAGAACGCCTGCGGAACCGGCTACGACTTCGACGTCTATGTGCACCGCGGCGCCGGCGCCTACATCTGCGGCGAAGAGACCGCGCTGATCGAGTCGCTCGAGGGCAAGAAGGGCCAGCCGCGCCTGAAGCCGCCGTTCCCGGCCGGCGTCGGCCTGTACGGCTGCCCGACCACGGTGAACAACGTCGAGTCGGTGGCGGTGGTGCCGACCATCCTGCGGCGCGGCGCCGAGTGGTTCGCCGGCCTCGGCCGCCCCAAGAACTCCGGGACCAAGCTGTTCTGCATCTCCGGGCACGTGAACAACCCGTGCAACGTCGAGGAGGAGCTCGGCATCCCGCTGCGTGAGCTGATCGACAAGCACGCCGGCGGCGTGATCGGCGGCTGGGACAACCTGCTGGCGGTGATCCCGGGCGGCTCGTCGGTGCCGGTGCTGCCGAAGACGATCTGCGACGATGTGCTGATGGACTTCGACTCGCTGCGCGAGGTGCGCTCCGGTCTCGGCACCGCGGCGGTCATCGTCATGAACAAGTCGACCGACATCGTGAAGGCGATCGCCCGGCTCAGCTACTTCTACAAGCACGAGAGCTGCGGCCAGTGCACGCCGTGCCGCGAGGGCGCGGGGTGGATGTGGCGGGTCATGGAACGCATGGTCCGCGGCGAGGCCGACATCGACGAGATCGACGTGCTGGAAGAGGTGAGCCGGCAGATCGAGGGACACACCATCTGCGCGCTCGGCGATGCCGCGGCCTGGCCCGTGCAGGGCCTGATCCGGCACTTCCGGCCGGAGATGGAACGGCGGATCAACGCCCGCAAGGCCGGCAAGCCGGTGATGCCGACCGCCCAGGCGGCCGAGTGACGGTCACGAGCGGATCTGGCAGGGACGAAGAGAGGACAGCATGCCGAAACTGACGGTCGACGGGATCGAGGTGGAGGTGCCCGCGGGCTCGACGGTGCTGCAGGCCTGCGAGGCTGCCGGCGCCGAGGTGCCGCGTTTCTGCTACCACGACCGCCTCTCGGTCGCCGGCAACTGCCGGATGTGCCTGGTCGAGATGGAGAAGGCTCCGAAGCCGATCGCCTCCTGCGCGTTCCCGGCCGGCGACGGCATGGTGATCCACACCAAGTCCGAGGTCGCCAAGAAGGCCCAGAAGGGCACGATGGAGTTCCTGCTGATCAACCATCCGCTCGACTGCCCGATCTGCGATCAGGGCGGCGAGTGCGACCTGCAGGACCAGGCGATGGCCTATGGCTGGCACTCCAGCCGCTACACCGAGAACAAGCGCGCGGTCACCGACAAGAACATGGGGCCGCTGGTCAAGACCATCATGACCCGCTGCATCCACTGCACGCGCTGCGTCCGGTTCTCGACCGAGATCGCCGGCGTCACCGACATGGGGATGCTGAACCGCGGCGAGAACGCCGAGATCACCACCTACCTCGAAAAGGCGATCGACTCCGAGCTGTCGGCCAACGTCATCGACCTGTGCCCGGTCGGCGCGCTGACCTCGAAGCCGTACGCCTTCGTGTCGCGCCCGTGGGAGCTCAAGAAGACCGAGTCGGTCGACGTGATGGACGCGGTCGGCAGCAACATCCGGGTCGACGCCCGCGGCCGCGAGGTCCTGCGCGTGCTGCCGCGACTGCACGAGGACATCAACGAGGAGTGGATCTCCGACAAGACCCGCTACGCCTGCGACGGGCTGAAGCGCCAGCGCCTGGACCGGCCGTACGTCCGCAGGGACGGCAAGCTGCAGCCGGCGACCTGGCCGGAGGCGTTCGCCGCCGTGGCCGAGCGCATGAAGGGCCTGAAGGGTGCCGAGATGGCGGCGATCGCCGGCGACACCATGGACGCCGAGGCGATGTACGCGCTGAAGCGGCTGATGACGGCGCTCGGCTCGCCGAACATCGACTGCCGCCAGGACGGCGCCGCGATCGGCGAGGGGCGGCGCAGCGGCTGGCTGTTCAACACCACGATCGCCGGGATCGAGGACGCCGACGCGCTGCTGCTGGTCGGCACCAACCCGCGCTGGGAGGCGGCGCTGGTCAACGCCCGCATCCGCAAGCGCTGGCTGCGCGGCAACTTCCCGATCGGGGTGATCGGCCAGAAGCTCGACCTGACCTACGACTACGAGCATCTCGGCGCCGGTACCCAGACCCTGGCCGAGATCGCCGACGGCTCCAACAGGTTCGCCGGGGTGCTGAAGGCCGCCAAGAAGCCGATGATCGTGGTCGGCATGGGTGCGCTGACCCGCAAGGACGGTGCCGCCGTACTGGCCGCCGCCCGGTCCATCGCCGAGAGCTGCGGCATGATCCAGCCGGCGACCCAGGACGAGGACGGCGAGACCGTGCCGGGCTGGAACGGCTTCAACGTGCTGCACACCGCGGCGGCCCGCGTGGCCGGGCTGGACATGGGCTTCGTGCCGGGCCAGGGCGGCGCCGACGTCGCCGGCATCCTGGACGGCGCCAAGGCGGGCAGGATCAAGCTGGTTTACCTGCTGGGTGCCGACGAGATCGACACCGAGGGGCTGGGCGACGCCTTCGTGGTCTACCAGGGGCATCACGGCGACAAGGGCGCGCACCGCGCCGACGTGGTCCTGCCGGGCGCCGCCTACACCGAGAAGGACGGCCTGTACGTGAACACCGAGGGTCGGGTCCAGGAGGGCTTCGCCGCCGGCTTCCCGCTGGGCGAGGCGCGCGAGGACTGGAAGATCCTGCGGGCGCTGTCCGAGGCGGTCGGCCACAAGCTGCCGTTCGACGACCTGGCGTCCCTGCGCCAGGCGTTGCGCGGCGACCACGACACCTTCGCCGCGATCGACACCATCGAGCCGGCGGCCTGGGGCGAGTTCGGCAAGGCAGGGGCCTTCGACGACGCACCGTTCGCGTCGCCGATCGAGAACTTCTACATGACCGACCCGATCAGCCGGGCGTCAAAGACCATGGCCGAGTGCACGGAGGTCTTCGTCCTCCGCCGCCAGCCGGCCGCTACCGGCACACACGGCTGATCCGGCAGAGACCGGCGGGGCGAGACGAGCATGACCTTCCTCGACACATACGTCATCCCAACCGCGATCATCGTGGCGCAGATCCTGGCGATCGTGGTGCCGCTGCTGGTCGCGGTGGCGTATCTCACCTACTTCGAGCGCAAGGTCATCGCGGCCATGCAGCTCCGCAGGGGCCCCAACGTGGTCGGCCCGTTCGGGCTGCTGCAGCCGTTCGCCGACGGCGTGAAGCTGTTGGCGAAGGAGACGATCCTGCCGTCGGGTGCCAACAAGGTCATCTTCCTGGCCGCCCCGATGCTGACCTTCATCCTCAGCCTGATCGCGTGGGCGGTGATCCCGTTCGACAAGGGCATGGTGCTCGCGAACATCAACGTCGGCGTGCTGTACCTGTTCGCGATCTCGTCGCTCGGCGTGTACGGCGTGATCATGGCCGGGTGGGCCTCGAACTCGAAGTACGCGTTCCTCGGCGCCCTGCGCTCGGCCGCGCAGATGGTGTCCTACGAGGTCTCCATCGGCTTCGTGATCATCACCGTGCTGCTGTGCGTCGGCTCGCTGAACCTGAGCGACATCGTCGAGGCGCAGCGCACCGTGTGGTTCGCGATCCCGCTTCTGCCGATGTTCGTGGTGTTCTTCGTCTCGGCCCTGGCCGAGACCAACCGGTCGCCGTTCGACCTGCCGGAAGGCGAGTCGGAGCTGGTGGCGGGTTATTTCGTCGAGTACTCGTCGATGAGCTTCGCGCTCTTCTTCCTCGGCGAGTACGCGAACATGATCCTGATGAGCGGCATGACCTCCGTCCTGTTCCTGGGCGGATGGCTGCCGCCGTTCGATATCGCGCCGTTCAACTGGATTCCCGGCCCGATCTGGTTCGCCCTGAAGATCGCCTTCGTCCTGTTCTTTTTCCTGTGGGTCCGGGCGACCTTCCCGCGTTACCGCTACGACCAGCTCATGCGTCTCGGCTGGAAGGTGTTCCTGCCGCTGTCGCTGCTGTGGGTGGTGGTGACCGCCGGCGTGCTGGTGGCGTTCGACTGGGTGCCGTGAGCGGCCGAGGAGCGAGGTAACGACCATGGCTTCCGTGGGATTCCGACCCAAGAGCCTTCTGCTGGCCGAGCTGGTGTCCGGTCTCGGCCTGACCTTGAAGTACTTCTTCAAGCCGAAGGTCACGATCAACTACCCGTACGAGAAGGGCCCGCTCAGCCCGCGGTTCCGCGGCGAGCACGCCCTGCGCCGGTATCCGAACGGCGAGGAGCGGTGCATCGCCTGCAAGCTGTGCGAGGCGATCTGCCCGGCCCAGGCGATCACCATCGAGGCGGAGCCGCGCGACGACGGTTCGCGGCGGACCACGCGCTACGACATCGACATGACGAAGTGCATCTACTGCGGGTTCTGCCAGGAGGCCTGCCCGGTCGACGCGATCGTCGAGGGACCGAACTTCGAGTTCGCGACCGAGACCCGCGAGGAGCTGTTCTACAACAAGGAAAAGCTGCTCGCGAACGGCGACCGCTGGGAGGTCGAGATCGCGCAGAACCTCACGGCCGATGCACCGTATCGCTGACGCTTCGCGTCAGATGTGAAGAACGTAGGGTAACCGGCTGGCGGACAAGATAGATCCGAAGCCGAGACAAACCGGGTCCCACCCGGGGAAGGAAGCGGGATGGTCGTACAGGCCTTGGTCTTCTACCTGTTCGCCGCGGTCGCGGTGGCATCGGGCGCGATGGTCATCACCTCGCGCAACCCGGTGCACTCGGTCCTGTTCCTGATCCTGGCGTTCTTCAACGCCGCCGGCCTGTTCGTGCTGATGGGCGCCGAGTTCCTGGCGATGATCCTGGTCGTGGTCTACGTCGGCGCGGTCGCGGTGCTGTTCCTGTTCGTGGTGATGATGCTCGACATCAACTTCGTCGAGTTGCGCCAGGGTTTCATCCGCTACCTTCCGGTGGGAGCCGCGATCGGCCTGGTGCTGCTGGCCGAGCTGGTGCTGGTGACCGGCGCCTGGACGGTCGCGCCGAGCGTGCCGGACGCGCTGACGGCGCCGATCCCGGCGGCGGCCGAGGTGACCAACACCCACGCGCTCGGCGGGCTGCTGTACACCCGCTACGTCTACCTGTTCCAGGCCGCCGGCCTGATCCTGCTGATCGCCATGATCGGCGCCATCGTGCTGACGCTGCGGTCGCGCGAGGGCGTGCGCAAGCAGTCGATCGAGGCGCAGAACGCCCGCCGCCCGGAGGAAGTCGTGGAAGTCGTCAAGGTGACCCGAGGGGGAGGGGTCTGACATGGAGATCGGTCTCGGCCACTACCTGACCGTGGCGGCGATCCTGTTCACGCTCGGGATCTTCGGCATCTTCCTGAACCGCAAGAACGTCATCATCATCCTGATGTCGGTCGAGCTCATGCTGCTCGCGGTCAACATCAACCTCGTGGCGTTCTCCACCTTCCTCGGCGACCTGGTCGGCCAGGTGTTCGCGCTGTTCGTGCTGACCGTCGCGGCAGCCGAGGCGGCGATCGGCCTCGCCATTCTGGTCGTCTACTTCCGCAACCGCGGTTCGATCGCGGTCGAGGACATCAACCTGATGAAGGGCTGAGGGATGTACTCCGCGATCGTCTTCCTGCCGCTCGTCGGCGCCATCATCGCCGGGTTCGGCGGCCGGATCATCGGCGACCGGGGCGCGCAGGTCGTGACCTGCGCCGGCCTGCTGACGTCCGCCGCCCTGGCCATCGTCGCCTTCTGGGAGGTGGCGATCGGCGGCAAGACCTTCACGGTCGACGTGCTGACCTGGGTGGTGTCCGGCAGCTTCGAGGCGCACTGGGCGCTGCGCTGGGACACCCTGACCGCGGTCATGGTGCTGGTGGTGACCGTGGTGTCGTCCATGGTCCACGTGTACTCGGTCGGCTACATGAGCCACGACCCGTCGATCCCGCGGTTCATGGCCTACCTGTCGATCTTCACCTTCGCCATGCTGATGCTGGTGACCTCCGACAACCTCGTTCAGCTGTTCTTCGGCTGGGAGGGCGTCGGCGTCGCCTCGTACCTGCTGATCGGCTTCTGGTACCACAAGCCCTCGGCCAACGCGGCGGCGATCAAGGCGTTCCTGGTCAACCGGGTCGGCGACTTCGGGTTCGCGCTCGGCATCTTCGGCTGCTTCGTGCTGTTCGACTCGGTCGGCTTTGACGCGATCTTCGCGGCCGCGCCGGACAAGGCCGGCATGCCGTTCGAGTTCCTCGGCATGCAGGGCGACGCGCTGACCGTCATCGCGATCCTGCTGTTCATCGGCGCCATGGGTAAGTCGGCCCAGCTCGGCCTGCACACCTGGCTGCCGGACGCCATGGAGGGCCCGACCCCGGTCTCGGCGCTGATCCATGCCGCGACCATGGTGACCGCCGGCGTGTTCCTGGTGGCCCGGATGTCGCCGCTGTTCGAGTACGCGCCGGTCGCGCTCGAGGTGGTGACGATCGTCGGCGCCGCCACCGCGTTCTTCGCCGCCACCGTCGGCATGTGCCAGAACGACATCAAGCGGGTGATCGCGTACTCGACCTGCAGCCAGCTCGGCTACATGTTCTTCGCGCTCGGCGTCTCGGCCTATCCGGCCGCGATCTTCCACCTGATGACCCACGCCTTCTTCAAGGCGCTGCTGTTCCTGTCGGCCGGCTCGGTGATCCACGCGCTGTCGGACGAGCAGGACATGCGCAACATGGGCGGCATCTGGAAGAAGATCCCGTTCACCTACGCGATGATGTGGATCGGCAGCCTGGCGCTGGCCGGCATCCCGTTCTTCGCCGGCTACTACTCCAAGGACATGATCCTGGAGGCGGCCTACGGCGCGCACAGCGGGGTCGGCACCTTCGCCTTCTGGATGGGCATCGCCGCCGCCGCCATGACGGCGTTCTACAGCTGGCGGCTGATCATCATGACCTTCCACGGCAAGCCGCGGATGTCGCACGAGGTGCTGCACCACGTGCACGAGTCGCCGCCGGTCATGCTGATCCCGCTCGCGGTCCTGGCGGTCGGTGCGGTGCTCAGCGGCTTCGTGGCCTACCAGACCTTCGTCGGTCACGGCATGCCGGAGTTCTGGCGCGAGTCGATCAAGATCCTCGAGGACAACAACTCGATCGAGGCGGCCCACCACGCGCCGTTCTGGGTCAAGATCGCGCCGCTGGTGGTCGGCCTGATCGGCATCGGCCTCGCCTACCTGATGTACATGTTCCGGACCGAGCTGCCGGCGAAGCTCGCGACGACCTTCCGGCCGGTCTACCTGTTCCTGCTGAACAAGTGGTACTTCGACGAGCTGTACGACTGGCTGTTCGTGAAGCGCTCCTGGCAGGCCGGGCTGATGTTCTGGCAGGGCGGCGACCGGGCGATCATCGACGGCTTCGGCCCGGACGGCGTGTCGGCGGTCGCCCGCGCGGTGGCGGCCCGGGCCGGTCGGCTGCAGACCGGCTACGTCTATCACTACGCCTTCGCGATGCTGATCGGGGTGGTCGCCCTGGTGAGCTGGTACCTGGCCTTCGGAGCCTGATCTAATGATGGGCGATGCACCGCTTCTGACCCTCGTCATCTTCCTGCCGCTGGTCGGGGTCCTGATGATCCTGGCCACCCGCGGCGACGAGGCCCAGGTGGCCAGCAACTGCCGCTGGCAGGCCCTGCTGACATCGGGCGCCGTATTCCTGCTGTCGCTGCTGATCTGGTACCGCTTCGACCCGACCACGGCCGACTTCCAGATGGTCGACGAGGTCGCCTGGATCCCGGGCTCGTCGATCGCCTACCGGGTCGGCGTCGATGGCATCTCGATGTGGTTCGTGCTGCTGTCGACCCTGCTGACGCCGATCTGCATCCTGGCGAGCTGGGAAGCCATCCAGAGCCGGGTCAAGGAATACATGATCGCCTTCCTGGTCCTCGAGACCCTGATGGTCGGCATGTTCTGCGCCCTGGACATCCTGGTGTTCTACGTCTTCTTCGAAGGCGTCCTGATCCCGATGTTCCTGATCATCGGCGTGTGGGGCGGCCCGCGCCGGGTGTACGCCGCCTTCAAGTTCTTCCTGTACACCCTGCTGGGCTCGGTGCTGATGCTGATCGCCATCCTGGCGATGTACTGGCAGGCCGGCACCACCGACATCCCGACCCTGATGGCGTTCAAGTTCGCGCCGGAGGTGCAGACCTGGCTGTGGCTGGCGTTCTTCGCGTCGTTCGCCGTCAAGGTGCCGATGTGGCCGGTCCACACCTGGCTGCCGGACGCCCACGTCGAGGCGCCGACCGCCGGATCGGTGATCCTGGCCGGCGTGCTCCTGAAGATGGGCGGGTACGGCTTCCTGCGGTTCTCGATCCCGATGTTCCCGGAGGCCTCGGCCGACTTCGCGCCGCTGGTCTACGCGCTCAGCGTGATCGCGGTGATCTACACCTCGCTGGTCGCGCTGGTGCAGCAGGACATGAAGAAGCTCATCGCCTACTCCTCGGTGGCGCATATGGGCTTCGTGACCATCGGCATGTTCACGATGACCACCCAGGGCGTCGAGGGCTCGATCTTCCAGATGCTGTCGCACGGTATCGTGTCGGGCGCGCTGTTCCTGTGCGTCGGCGTCGTCTACGACCGCATGCACACCCGCGAGATCGCCGCCTATGGCGGGCTGGCCAACAACATGCCGCGCTACGCCCTGGTGTTCATGGTGTTCACCATGGCCTCGGTCGGCCTGCCGAGCACTAGCGGCTTCGTCGGCGAGCTGCTGATCCTGGCCGGCGCCTTCCAGGTCAACACCTGGCTGGCGGCGCTGACCGCGACCGGCCTGGTCCTCGGTGCGGCCTACATGCTGTACCTGTATCGCCGGGTGATCTTCGGGGTGCTCGACAAGGACGCCCTGAAGGCGCTGCTGGACCTGAGCCCGCGCGAGATCGCGGTGTTCGCGCCGCTGATCGTGCTGGTGTTCTGGATGGGCATCTATCCGTCCAGCTTCATCGACATGATGTCGGTCTCGGTCGACAACCTGATCACAAACTACAAGGTGGCTCTCGGTCATGCCGGGACCGCCGTGGCCGCCCGCTGACGGCGCCGGGGAGAAGTCTGTTATGAACGCGGTGACCAGCCTTCCCGACATGGCGCCGGCCACGGCCGAGATCTTTCTCGCGATCGCCGGTGTCCTGCTGCTGATGTTCGGCGTGTTCCGCGGCTCCGGCGGCATGCGCGCCCCTGGCTGGCTGGCGGTGCTGGCGCTGCTGGTGGCGGGCATCCTGGTGGTGGCCAAGTCGGGCACCCAGGAGGCGTTCTTCGGCCTGTTCATCACCGACGCCTTCGCCCGGTTCGCCAAGGTGCTGATCCTGCTCGGCTCGGCGTTCGCGCTGATCATGTCGTTCGGCTACTTCGACCGTGAGCGGGGAGGGCGCTTCGAGTACCCGGTGCTGATCGTGTTCTCCACGCTCGGCATGATGATGATGGTCTCGGCCAACGACCTGATCTCGCTGTACATGGGCCTGGAGATGCAGAGCCTGGCGCTCTACGTCATCGCCTCGATCCGGCGCGACACCCTGCGGTCGACCGAGGCCGGCCTGAAGTACTTCGTCCTGGGCGCGCTCAGCTCCGGCATGCTGCTGTACGGCTGCTCGCTGATCTACGGTTTCGCCGGCACCACCAGCTTCGTCGGCCTGGCCGAGGTGTTCCAGAGGGGCGACGGGCCGTCGGTCGGCCTGGTCGTCGGCCTGGTGTTCCTGATCTCGGGCCTGGCGTTCAAGATCTCGGCCGTGCCGTTCCACATGTGGACGCCGGACGTGTACGAGGGCGCCCCGACCCCGGTGACGGCGCTGTTCGCGGTCGCCCCGAAGGTGGCGGCCCTGGCGCTGTTCGTGCGGGTGATGGCCGGGCCGTTCGGCGACCTGCTGGCGTCCTGGCAGCAGATCCTGGTGTTCGTCTCGATCGCATCGATGGCGCTCGGCGCCTTCGCCGCCATGGTGCAGACCAACATCAAGCGGCTGATGGCCTACAGCTCGATCGGCCACATGGGCTACGCCCTGGTCGGCGTGGCCGCCGGCAACGAGGCCGGCGTGACCGGCGTGATGATCTATCTCGCCACCTACATCTTCATGAACGTCGGGACCTTCGCGATCATCCTGGGGATGCGACGCGACGGCCGGCTGGTCGAGAACCTGTCGGACCTGTCGGGGCTGTCGAAGACCCACCCGATGATGGCGTTCGCGCTTATGGTGTTCATGTTCTCGATGGCCGGCATCCCGCCGCTCGCCGGGTTCTTCGGCAAGTGGTACGTGTTCATGGCGGCGGTCAACGCCGGCCTGTTCGGCCTCGCCGTGATCGGCGTGCTGGCCAGCGTGGTGGGCGCGTTCTACTACCTGCGCATCGTCAAGATCATGTACTTCGACGACGCGACCCAGCCGCTCGACGGCAACGTCGCCGGCGACCTGCGGACGATCGTGTTCGGCTCCGCCGTGATCACCGTGCTGTTCCTGCTGTTCCTCTCGCCGGTCTACGAGCAGGCCCGGCAGGCCGCCGTGAGCTTGCTCGGCGCGTGAGGCGGCGGACATGACGGCGCGATGCGCCTCGGCGGCCGGGAGCTCGGTCGGCGAGGCGGCGGGCTGGCAGGTCGTCGGGCTCGGCGCAGTGGCGAGCACGATGGAGGAGGCGCGCCGGCTCGCCGAGACCGGTGCCGCCGACCGGACGGTCGTGCGGGCGGTCGAGCAGACCGGCGGCCGCGGCCGGATGGGACGGCAGTGGTCGTCGCCGCCCGGCAACGTCTACATGACCGCGATCCTGCGCCCGGATGCCCCGACCGCTCGGGCGGCCGAGCTGTCGATCGTGGCGGCGGTCGCCCTGGCCGACGCGGTGGCGCGGTTCGGCGGCGACGTCGCCCTGAAGTGGCCGAACGACGTGCTGCTGAACGGCGGCAAGGTCGCCGGCGTGCTGCTGGAGGCGGTCGCCGAGGGCAGTGTGCTGAAGGCGGTCCTGATCGGCATCGGCGTCAACGTGGCGAGCCGTCCGGAGCTGCCGGACCGGCGCACCTCGCGGATCGAGGGGGCCGAGGCCGATACCGTGTTCGAGGCGCTGGTCGCCGCACTCGATGCCCGGTATCGCCAGTGGTGCCGCGACGGACTGACCGGAATCCGCTCGGCCTGGCTGGCCCGCGGCCCTGCGATCGGCGCGCCGCTCACCATCTATCAGGGGGGCGAGCGCCTGGAAGGGCGGTTCGCCGGCATGGAGACCGACGGGACCCTGGTCCTGGCGCTGGCCGACGGCTCGACCCGCCGGATCGCGTCGGGCGAGGTCGTTGAGTGAGGAGGCGGTGATGCTGCTGGTCATCGACTGCGGGAACACCAACACCGTGTTCGCGGTCTACCGCGGGGACGACGAGGAGGCGCCGCTCGGGGCCTGGCGGACCTCGACGGTCCCCACCCGCACCGCCGACGAATACGCGGTGTGGCTGACCCAACTGATGGCGCTGGACGGTCTCGACACCAAGGGGATCCGGTCGGTGATCATCGCGACCGTGGTGCCGGCCACGCTGTTCAGCCTGCGGACCCTGTGCCGCAAGCACTTCAAGATCGATCCGATGGTGGTCGGCGAGCCGGGCGTGAACCTGGGCATCCCGGTGCGCATCGACCGACCCGAGGAGGTCGGGGCCGACCGCGTGGTCAACGCGGTCGCCGCGCACCGGCTGTACGGCGGCCCGCTGATCATCGTCGACTTCGGAACCGCGACGACCTTCGACGTGGTCGACGAGGACGGCGGCTATGCCGGCGGCATCATCGCGCCCGGCATCAACCTGTCGCTCGACGCGCTCTACATGGCGGCCGCCCAGCTTCCGAAGATCGCGATCCGGGCGCCGGAGCAGCGGCCGGGCGACAACGAGCCGGTCCGGGTAATCGGCAAGAACACCCGCGCGGCCATGTACTCCGGCATCTTTTGGGGCTATGTCGCGATGATCGAAGGGCTGGTCGCCCGGATCAGGGCGGAATACGGCCGCCCGATGCGGGTGATCGGTACCGGCGGGTTGTCCGCTCTGTTCGCGGAGTGGACGGCGGCCCTGGAGATCGTCGACGACGATCTGACGCTGGCCGGCCTGCGTATGATCCACAAGAGCAACTCGGGCTGACATGCTGGCGATCGACGAGCGCGACGACGACCTTTACTTCCTGCCGCTGGGCGGGTCCGACGAGATCGGGATGAACGTCAACCTGTACGGCTATGCCGGACAGTGGCTGATGATCGACCTCGGGATCACCTTCGCCGACGACAGCACGCCCGGGCTGGACATCATCCTGCCCGACATCGAGCCGATCGCCCGGCATCGCGACCGGTTGGCGGGACTGCTGCTGACCCACGGGCACGAGGACCACATCGGCGCCGTGCCGCACCTGTGGCCTCGGCTGCGCTGCCCGATCTGGTGCACGCCGTTCACCGCCTCGCTGCTGCGCCGCAAGCTGGACGACGCCGGGCTGCTGAGCGAGGTCGACCTGCGCGAGGTGCCGCTCGGCGCCAACTTCGTGGTCGGCCCGTTCGAGGTCGAGATGGTCCGCCAGACCCATTCGATCCCCGAGCCGAACGCGATCGTCCTGCGGTGCGGCGCCGGCACGATCGTCCACACCGGCGACTGGAAGTTCGACCCGACCCCGTTCGTCGGCGAGGCCACCGACTTCGACGCCCTGCGGGCGGTCGGCGACGAGGGCGTGCTGGCGCTGGTCGGCGACTCCACCAACGTGTTCGAGCCGGGCAGCACCGGATCCGAGGCCGAGGTCCGGATGGCGCTGACCGAGATCTTCGACCAGTACAGCGGTCGGATCGCGGTGACCTGCTTCGCGTCGAACGTCGCCCGCCTCGAGAGCATCGCCCAGGCGGCCGCCGCCAACGACCGGCAGGCCGCGCTGATCGGCCGCTCGCTGTGGCGGATGCACGACGCCGCCAAGGAGAACGGCTACCTCGCGGATTGCCCGGCCTTCGTATCGGAGGCCGACGCCGGGTTCTTCCCGGAGGACAAGATCGTGCTGATCTGCACCGGCAGCCAGGGCGAGCCGCGGGCGGCGCTGTCGCGGGTCGCCGACGGCACCCACCCGCACATCACGCTCGGCGACGGCGACGTGTGCATCTACTCGTCGCGGCAGATTCCCGGCAACGAGCGGGCGATCTCCCGGGTCCAGAACAAGCTGGCTTCGCGCGGCGTCGAGATCTTCACGACCGAGGACCACCCCGGCGTCCACGTCTCCGGGCATCCGGCCCGCGACGACCTGGCCCGGATGTACCAGCTGGTGCGGCCGCGCATCGCGGTGCCGGTGCACGGCGATGCCCGGCACCTGCGCGAGCATGCGCGGCTGGCCCGGACCTGCCAGGTGCCGGAGGCCGTGGTTCCCTCGAACGGCAGCATGATCCGGCTGCGCGCCGGGGCGGCGGCGGTGGTCGACCACGTCGAGGCCGGCAGCCTGACGATCGACGGCGGCCGTCTCGTGCCGCTCGCCAGCGAGCAGATCCAGGCGCGCCGTCACATGCTGTACAACGGCGCCGCCTCGGTGACCCTGGTGCTGGACAAGGCGGGCAAGCTGCGGGCCGACCCGGTGGTGACCTTCCACGGTGTGGCGACGGGCGACGACGAGGAGGACCTGGAGGATGACGCGATCGACGCGCTGCGCGAGACGCTGGCCAAGATGTCGCCGGCCGACCGGCGCGATGACGAGGCGGTGCGTGAGGCGGCTCGTCGCATGGTCCGTAAGCTGGTGCGGTCCGATCATGGCAAGCGCCCGGTGACGGACGTGCACGTCGTGCGGATCTGACGAGAAGCGGGAGGAGAGGGCGATGATCGGTCGGCTCAATCATGTGGCCATCGCGGTTCCCGACCTGGCGGCCGCCACGGCGACCTATCGCGATACGCTCGGCGCGACGGTGTCCGCCGCCGAGGACCTGCCGGAGCACGGCGTCACTGTGGTGTTCGTGGAACTGCCGAACACCAAGATCGAGCTGTTGTACCCCCTGGGAGACAACTCGCCGATCGCGGCGTTCCTTGCGAAGTCGCCGACCGGTGGCATCCACCACGTCTGCTACGAGGTCGACGACATTCACGCCGCGCGCGATCGGCTGGTCTGTGCCGGGGCCAGGGTTCTCGGCGACGGCAACCCCAAGATCGGCGCCCACGGCAAGCCGGTGCTGTTCCTTCACCCGAAGGATTTCTGCGGCACGCTGGTCGAGCTGGAACAGGCCTGAGAGGGCATCATGGACATCGCCTCCGCCATCGTCGTCTACGTCCTGCTGTGGTGGCTGGTCTTCTTCATGGCGCTGCCGGTCGGCGTCCAGGTTCCCGACGACGACGAGATCGGCAAAGGACACGCCACGAGTGCACCCAGGCGGCCTTACCTCGGGCGCAAGGCGCTCGCCGCGGCCGTGATCGCCGCGGTTCTGTGGGGCGGCGTCTACTACGTTGTCGAGGGCAACTTCTATTCGTTCAGGGATGCGGTCCGGAACTGGTAGTCGGCATTCGTGCCGGACGGGCTGCCCTAGAAATGGGCAACAGGTTGCCTAAACGGCGACATCAGCTCAAAATTTAAACTGAAACAGGGATTCTGCCAAAAAAGAAAGCGGCAAAAGCGGTTTTGCTCTTGCCACCTCCAAACTGTATGCCTACGTTCTTTTCTGTTGATCGGGTGACCGATCACGAACGCCTGGTGGCGTTTCCTCCCTAAACTCGGGCCGTGCCGGCGTTGCCGGTGCGGTCTTTTTTTATTTCGCAGGGACCATACGATAAGGATCGAAGGTCGTCGACCACTTTTTCGTCCCGCGAACAATTTTTGGTCAAATGGACAGGCACGTTCGGTATCATTCTAACTCAAGACCTGCGTGAGGAGGAATGAATGCGCCGCTTCTTCTGCATTTTGTTGTCTTCCGTGGCGTTAATTGCCGGCAATGCCCTGGCGCAGAAGAACGCAACGACCGAGGTGAAGATCGCCCCGGACGATTGTCGCCGGCTCGTCCAGCACCGTGCGAGCGCCGACGTCGCCTATAAACCGGGGGTTGATGTCAACGGGAACCCGGTGGCCCCGGCCGACCTGCCGGGACAGGCGCGCATCACGGCACCGAACGAGATCACCATCAACCTGACGATCGACGTCCTGCAGCAGTACGGCGTGCCGGCGGACTCTCTGCTGTCGCCGAGCGGCGAGGCCTCGATCGGCACGATCAAGTACGACATCGGCTCCGGCAAGCTGACCTACAACGGCCAGTCGCTGACCGATCCCGAGCAGGACGCGCTCGCAGCCGCCTGCTCGAGCATCAAAATGAAATAGGGCGTCCCGAAGGACGCCCTATCCCAACCGTCGGTATGGATCCCGTCAGGCGCCGGTGAAGGCCTGCAGCCCGGTCTGGGCGCGCCCGAGGATGAGGGCATGCACGTCGTGGGTGCCCTCGTAGGTGTTGACCGCCTCGAGGTTCATGACGTGACGGATCACGTTGTACTCGTCGGACACGCCGTTGCCGCCGTGCATGTCGCGGGCGGTGCGGGCGATGTCGAGAGCCTTGCCGCAGGAGTTCCGCTTGCACAGCGAGATCGCCTCCGGCGCGCCGCGACCCTCGTCGATCAGCCGGCCGAGCCGCAGGCAGGCCTGCAGGCCGATGGTGATCTCGGTCTGCATGTCGGCCAGCTTCTTCTGGATCAGCTGGTTGGCGGCCAGCGGGCGGCCGAACTGCTTGCGGTCGAGGGTGTACTGCCGGGCCGCGTGCCAGCACGCCTCGGCGGCGCCGAGCGCGCCCCAGGAGATGCCGTAACGGGCCTTGTTCAGGCAGCCGAACGGCCCGGACAGGCCCTTCACGTTCGGCAGCAGGTTCTCCTCGGGAACGAACACGCCGTCCATCACGATCTCGCCGGTGATCGAGGCGCGCAGGCTGAACTTGCCCTCGATCTTCGGCGCCGACAGGCCCTTCATGCCTTTCTCGAGCACGAAGCCGCGGATCACGCCGTCCTCGGTCTTGGCCCAGACCACGAACACGTCGGCGATCGGCGAGTTGGTGATCCACATC
>Ga0070728_10000900_pt1 | contig 50920 bp, 44 predicted proteins | sample tdDd471_FD_66723 | JGI IMG/M metagenome (GOLD analysis project Ga0070728, IMG submission 66723) | Marine sediment microbial communities from the Atlantic coast under amendment with organic carbon and nitrate - tdDd47.1 | ecosystem: Environmental > Aquatic > Marine > Coastal > Sediment | place... | reverse complement strand
CGTTGTACTTCAGCATCAGCGCCGCCGGCGTGACCACCAGGGTGAGCACCGTCGCGAACGCCAGGCCGAACACGATGGCGGTCGACAGCGACACCCACCACTGGGTCGACGGTGCCCCGACCGTCACCTCGCGGGTGACGAAGTCGATGTTGGTCTGCATCACCATCGGCATCAGGCCGAGGATCGTGGTGACCGTCGTCAGCATCACCGGCCGCAGGCGCTGGGCACCGGTCCGCAGGATCGCCTCGCGGGCGTCCGGGATGTCCTTCTTCAGGGTGTCGAAGGTGTCGATCAGGACGATGTTGTTGTTCACCACGATGCCGGCGAGCGCGATCACGCCGATGCCGGTCATCACGATGCCGAACGGGCTGCCGGTGACGATCAGGCCGATCATCACGCCGATGGTCGACATGATGACCGCCGACAGGATCAGCAGGGCCGAGTAGAAGCTGTTGAACTGGGTCACCAGGATGATCGCCATGATGAACAGGGCGACGCCGAACGCCTTGACCAGGAACGCCTGGGCCTGACGCTGCTCCTTGTCCTCGCCCTTGAAGGTGACCTCGATGTCCTTCGGCAGGCCGGCGTCCTGCAGCCAGGCCCGCAGCTCGCGGACCTTGGTGTCCGGCAGCACGCCTTCCTCGACGTCGGCGCGCACCGTGATCGCCGGCAGGCCGTCGACCCGCCGGATGATGCCGGTCTTCGGCTCCGGCGTCATTTGCACGAAGTTGCCGATCGACACCAGGCCCTGGGTCGTCTCCATGCGGATCCGGTCGAGCTGGGCCAGGGTGCGCATCGCCGCCGGGTAGCGGACCACGACGTCGACTTCCTCGTCGCTGTCGTCCGGCCGGTAGTCGGTGATCTTCATGCCCTTGGTGACGAGCTGGACGTAACGGCCGATCAGGCTGACGTCGGCGCCGAACTTCGCCGCCTGGGCGCGATCGACCTTCAGCCGCCACTCGATGCCGGGTACGTCGCGGGTGTCGTCGACGTCCTTCAGGCCGGGTGTGGAGCGGAACTTCTCCATGACCACGTCGGCCGCCGCGTCGAGTTCCTCGCGGTCGCGGCCACGCAGCTGGATCTGCACCGCCTTGCCGGTCGGCGGGCCTGCCTCCTCCTTCCGCGGCTCCACGTAGATGCCGGGGAAGTCGCGGGTCCGCCGGACGATGTCGGCCAGGATCTCGCGGGCCGGCCGCCGTTCGCTCCAGTCCTTGAACTCGACCTGGATGGTGCCGATCACGTCCTCGGCGACGTCCTCGCCGCCGCCGGACGACGAGCCGTCGGAACGCTGGCCGATGAAGGTGTAGACCGAGGCGAAGCCGCCGACCGCGAGAACCTCGCGCTCGACCGGGAGCACCAGGGCCCGCTTCTCCTCGACCGACAGGTCGCCACGGGCGTGGACGTAGATCAACGCGACGTCGGGCTCGATGTCCGGGAAGAACTCCACCCCATTGCCGTGGTTCGCATAGTAGTACTGCACGCCGATCAGGGTCCCGAAGGCGGTGACCAGCACCAGCCCCGGATGGCGCAGAGCGCCCTTGAGCACGCGCAGGTAGGCGCCGGTGAAGCCGGTCACCTCGTCGATGTCGCCGGTCTCGGCGGCGGCCAGCTGCTTGCGGCTGTGCTCGTCCGGCGCGCTCGCCTTGCCGATCAGGGCGCCGAGCGCCGGAATGAAGATCAGCGCCATCAGCAGCGACGCCGTCAGGGTGATCAGCAGGGTGATCGGCAGGAACTTCATGAACTCGCCGACCACGCCGGGCCAGAACAGCAGCGGGAAGAACGCCGCCAGCGTGGTCGCGGTCGAGGCGATGATCGGCCAGGCCATGCGCTTGCCGGCCTCGGCGTAGGCCTGCTTCCTGGACTGGCCCTCGGCCATCTTGCGGTCGGCGAACTCGGTGACCACGATCGCACCGTCGACCATCATGCCGACCGCCAGGATCAGGCTGAACAGCACCACGATGTTGATGGTCAGCCCGAGCGACGACAGCGTGAGCATGCCCAGCATGAACGAGCCCGGGATCGCCAGGCCGACCAGGCCGGCCGAGCGGACGCCCATGGCGCCGACGACCACGATCATCACCAGCAGGATGGCGCTGGTGACGTTGTTCTGGAGGTCGCGCAGCATCGAGGCGATCTGGTCGGACTTGTCCTGGCTGAAGGTGACCTGGACGTTGTCCGGGAACCCGCGGGTGGCCTGGGCGACGGTGCTGCGGACGTCGGCGATGGTGTCGATGATGTTGGCGCCGGTGCGCTTGGTGACCTCGATGCCGATCGCCGGCTGGCCGTCGAGCCGGGCGTAGCCGGCGCGGTCCTTGAAGGTGCGCTGGACGTTGGCGATGTCGCGGATCCGCACCACCGCGTCGCCGTTCGTCTTGATCGGCTGCTCCAGGATGTCCTGCACGCCTTCGTACAGGCCCGGGACCTTGATCGGGAACCGACCGTTACCGTTGTCGAGAGTGCCGGCCGCGATCAGCTGGTTCGACCGGCTGACCGCCTCCAGCACATGGCTCGCCTGCAGGCCGTAGCTCTCGAGCTTGAGCGGGTCGACCACGACCTCGACCAGCTCCGCGCGCTCGCCGGTCAGCTTGGCGTCGAGCACGTCGGGCAGGCCCTTGACGGCATCCCGCACGCCGCGCGCCATATGCAGCAGCTCGCGCTCGGGGATCTCGCCGGACAGCGTGACGATCAGGACCGGGAACAGCGAGAAGTTGACCTCGTGGACCTCCGGCTCCTCGGTGCCGTCGGGCAGGTCCGCCTTGGCGATGTCGATCTTCTCGCGCACGTCGGTGAGCGCGGTGTCGGCATCGAAGCCGGCGTCGAACTCCAGCACGATCGAGGCGCCGCCCTCATAGGCGCGCGACCGCATCTCCTTGACGCCCTCGATCGAGCGAACCTCCTGCTCGATCGGCCGCAGCAGCAGGCGCTCGGCATCCTCGGGCGAGATCCCCTCGTACTTGATCACCGAATAGACCAGCGGGATCGCGATATCGGGATCGGCTTCCTTCGGGATCTCGACGTAGGCGACGGTGCCGGCGATCAGGATCAGCAGCAGCGCCGACAGGGTGGTGCGGCTGCGTTCGAGCGCAGCATCGATCACGGCCCTCATGACTGCGGCGCTCCGGCCCCGATCTCGACCGGGGTGACGGCCTGGCCGTCGGACACCAGCTGCTGGCCCACGGTGACGATCCGGGTGGTTTCCGGAAGCCCGGTGACCCAGGCCCCGCGGTCGTCGGAGCCGAGCACCGCGATCCGCCGGAACCGGGCGACGTCGTCCGGGTCGACCGTGACCACGCCGATCTTGCCCTGGTCGTCGAGCAGGAACACTGCCGGCGACACGTGATGGGCGCGCGTCGGCGGCAGCGGGATCTGCAGCTCGGCCGTCATGCCGTCGCCGATCCGGCCTTCCGGGTTCGCGAACTCGGCCTCGATCCGGAAGGTCCGGGTCGCGCTGTCGGCGGCGGCGGCGGTGTAGGTGACGACCGCCGGGAACTCGACGCCGGACGACAGGCGCACGGTCGCCGGCATGCCCTCGACCAGGGCCGGGGCTTCCTGTTCGGGGACGTTGGCGACCGCCCGCATCGGGTCGAGCTCGACCAGGGTGGCGACCGGATCGCCGACCTGCAGATAGTCGCCGACTTCCATGGGGCGACGGTCGAGCACGGCGCGGAACGGCGCGACGATGCGGGTGCGCTCCAGGTCGACCTGAATGTGCGCCCGGTCGGCGCGAGCCTCCTCCAGATCGGCCAGCGCCTGGGCACGCTTGGTTTCTGCCTGGTAGCCCTTGGCGGCGAGCTGACGGGCGGCATCGTACTCGATCCGGCGGTGCTCGACCCGGGCCTTCGCGCGCTCGAGCTGGGCGCGGCGGTCGGCCTCGTCGAGCTGCACGATCAGTTCGCCGGCCTGGACCACGGAGCCTTTCGGAACCCCCACCGACGCGACCCGGCCGGCGGTCTCGGCCCGGATCTCGACCGACCGCTTCGCCAGGGTCTGCCCGGACGCCCGGACGACGGCGACATAGTCGCTGGCCTGAGACGTCAGCACGCGGACCCGCGGCGGCTTCGGCGCGTTCGAGGCCGGCGGGGCTGGCGTGTCGTCGACGGCGGCGGTCGCCGGCTGGTCGGCGAACTGGCCGGAAAGGATCCAGCCGGTCGCGCCGATCGCAATGACCGTGGCCAGAATGACGGACAGATTCACGCGCATCGGCTCGTTCCTCGAACGGCGGTTATTCGGCGGCTTCCAGCGGGCGCTCGAGCCGGCGGAGCAGTTCGTCGCGGTTGCTCGACAGGTAGTCGGCCGCCGCCCGGTAGACCGCGACCCCGAATCCCGAGACCAGCCATCTGCCGGGGTCGATCGCGGCACCCGACGCCGCACGCTCGGCCCGGCATCCCTCGATGCGGTCGGCCTGCGCCCGATAGGACGCAATATACCCGTCGACCAGCGCTTCGACCCGCTGCTTCGGCAACTCCCGCGCGAAGTACAGGAGAAACAGCGCGTCGGACCGCAGGTGGTCGGGCTCAGGCGGCTGGCTGAGGGCCCGAAGGAAAGCCGCCCGGCCGTCGCGCGTCAGCCGGTAGACCTTCTTGTCGGGGCGGCCGTCCTGCTCGTGCGCCTCGGCCTCCGCCAGCCCCTCGGCCAGCAGCTTCGACAGGGCAGGGTAGATCGACCCGAAACTGGCGCGTTGGAAGTGGGCGAACGCCCCTTCCTCGAACGCCTTCTTGATTTCGTAGCCGGTCGCCTCGCCCTGGAACAGCACGGCCAGGCAGAGCGTCTTCACGTCCATCGCGGAGCCTCCGGTCGAACCGGGATGATATCGGAGCGATATATATCTACTCGATATAGGGCTTCAAGGGACGCCAAAAAGAAAAGCGGCGGCGCTTCCGTGCTGCGCCGCCGCTCGTATGTTCTTTCGCCGGGGTCGAGGAAAGCGTCAGACCGGCTTCAGGTCCTCGGCCGCCATCTTGCCGTTCCGCTGCGGCTTCATCTCGTACATGATCGCCTGGCCCTCGTTGAGGCCCTGCAGTCCGGAGCGCTGCACCGCAGTGATGTGAACAAACACGTCGGCACCGCCGTCATCCGGCTTGATGAACCCGTAACCCTTCGTGGTGTTGAACCACTTCACCGTACCAGTCGGCATTCGATACGCACTCCAAACGCGACGCGTCCGCCGGACATTGCAGATATCACCTCCTCAGGACGCACGGATGCCGCTGCTGCTCGCACACTCGGCCGCTCCGGCGCAGGGCGACGTCTCGCCCGGCTCCTCAGACGATGCCGGTTCCGAACGTCGGAACCGCACCGTAACCCATACGCCGACTCGGGTTCTGTGTCGACGGGGTTCATGTTAACGATTGCAGACGAACACAGGGGACGCGCCTGCGCGGCACAGTCGAGATATGCGGATTGTTGTTTTCGCTCTGGTGGTTGGGCTGCTGTGTTCTGACGGGGCTTTCGCTCGGGAACGATTGAACCTGCATCTCGCATTCGGGCACCGGACGCCGCTTTACGGCAGTCTTGCTGACCGTTTCGTGGTGGAGGTCGGCGAGCGCTCGGCCGGCCGACTGCGGCTGCGCCCCCACGAACCGGGGGCCATCGTGCCGCGATTTGCGTATCTCGACGCCGTCGCGCAGGGGGCGCTCGACGCGGCGTGGGGCACCCCTGCCGTGCTGGCCGGCCGCGCTCCCGAGGCGGTGCTGTTCACCGGCGTGCCGTTCGGACTGGGGCCGGCCGAGCACCTCGCCTGGGTCCGGGACGGGGCGGGCCGCCCGCTCTACGACGCGCTGTACGCGCGCTTCGGGGTGGTCGGCGTGCCGTGCGCCGCCATCGGTCCTGACGGTCTCGCCTGGCTCCGGCGGCCGCTCGACGACGCGGCGCCGTTCCGGGGCCTGCGGATGCGGGCCTTCGGGTTGACCGCGCGCATCCTGGACGGGCTCGGCGCCACCACGGCCAACGCCTTCGGGGCGGATCTGACGATCGGGCTGGCGACCGGCGCCTTCGACGGCGCCGAGGTCGGGGTGCCGGCCGCGGACTTCGCCTACGGGCTGCACGAGGTTGCGCCGATCTACCTGCATCCGAGCCCGCTGCAGCCGGCCACGCTGCTCGACGTGGTGGTGAACCGTGACCGTTGGAACCGGCTCGACCCGGAGGACCGCGCGACCCTGGAGGCGGCCTGTCGGGCAACGGCGGCGTTCGCCGAAGGCGCCAATCGCGAGGCCAACTCGGCTGCGCTGCTCCGGATCGCCGCCGCCCAGGTCCTGGTGTCCGCACCGACGCCGGCGACGATCGCGGCTTTGAGGCAGGCCTGGGACGGGTTGCGTTCGGCGCCGGAGTTCGGGCCGGTTCTGCAGGTCTATCCGGTCGCGGACGACTGACGAGCGCCGGGCTACCACTGCCGTCGCGACGATGGTAGGAGACCATCTCCTCGACTTGGCGGAGCGCCGAATGGCCGACCAACCGGATGCCGAGCGGGCCTTCAAGGCCATGTGGCGGCGTATGCTCGCCGATCCGTCGGCGGTCGATCTGAACAAGGCGAACTTCGACTACGGGATGGAGGCCGTCGCCCCCGGCGTGCTTCTTCGGATGGCGAAGATGCAGGCCTGCTTCCGGCCGACCCGCGAGAATCAACAGCATGTGTTGTCCGTGGCGCGCCTGGACTACGGCCGTCGGGCCCGGACCGGGGTTCTCCCGCGGCTCCCGTCGGTCCGTACCATCGACTTCGGCGACGGGCTGTCCCTGCGGTTCGCGGTGCACCCGGCCTCGGACTTCTTCATGCAGCGTGTCCTGCCGGCGGACGGGGTGCACGAGCCGGAGCTCGTCGAATACCTGAAGCGGACCCTGCGCCAACGGGACGTCGTCGTCGATATCGGGGCACACGTCGGGTACGTGTCGTGCATTGCCGCCGCCCTGGGCGCGACGGTGATCGCGGTCGAGATGCAGCCGACGCTGATCCCGATCATCCAGGTGAATGCCGCCCTGAACGATCTCTGGACCGTGCATGCCCTGTGCGCCGCGCTCGGCGACCGCAACGGCATGGTTCCGGCCTACAGGATCAACCCCAGCCCGGGCACGCAGTCGGCGGTCTGGCACTGGGAGACCTCGAAGTTCCCGTTCGGCAGCGTCAACCACGACTGCATTCCCTGCCTGACGCTCGACAGCCTGTTTCCCGGCCCGGAGCTGCCGGCACTGGTCAAGGTCGACGTCGAGGGTGCCGAGGGCCGTGTTCTCGCGGGCGCCGGCGAACTGATCCGCAAGCGGCGTACCCGCTTCATGGTCGAGGTGCACGCTCACCTGCTGTCGAAGTACGCCACCCGACTGCCCGATCTGCTGGCGCCGTTCGACGCCGATGGCTGGACGCTGTCGATGCTGACGGCCGACGGTTTGCGGCCGCTCTCGCGCGAGGCCTTCGTGGATCCCGAGGGGCCGATCGCCACCCACGCGCACAACGCGCCGGTGCTGTTCGAGCCGCGTACCGGCTGACACTGCAGGGAGCTCGATATGGTCGAGACGCCTCGTCCCGAAACGGAACTTCGGGCCATGCGGCGCCGGGTGCTCGACGAGCCGGCCGCCGTGTCTGTGCGCGGCGAGGTTCTGCGCGCGGCGATCGCCCGTCTGCCGGCCGGCACGCTGCTCAAGATGCTGCAATGGCAGGCCTGCGTCGAGCCGTCACCGCAGGCTCAGCAACTCGTCGCGCGCGGCAAGCGCCTGGCGTTCGGTCGGGAGTACCGGCGGAGCGTGCTGCCGAGGGCGAGCAGGGCCCGCGTGATCGATTTCGGCGACGGCCTCAGCTTGCGCTTCGTGGCCGACCAGCCGGCGGCGGAGATGTTCATGAGCCGGGTGCTGCCGAAGGTCGGGCTGCACGAGCCGGAGCTGGTCCGCTATCTGAAGGAGACGGTGAAGGCCGGCGACGTAGTGGTCGATATCGGCGCCCACGTCGGCTACGTCTCGTGCGTGGCGGCGGCACTGGGGGCGGTCGTCTTCGCGGCCGAGATCCAGCCGACCCTGATCCCGATGATCCAGCTCAACGCCGCGCTGAACGACCTGTGGACCATCCACCCGCTGTGCGTCGAGATCGGCGACCGCATGGGCATCGCCACGACGCTCAGGGTCAACCCGTCGCCGGGCATGCGCGGGACCGTCGGGGAAGTGTCGGAAAGCGAGTACCCGACCGACAGCCCCAACCACGACTGCATCCCCCGGCTGACGCTCGACGCCCTGTTCACCGGCCGGCGGCCGCCGGCGATCGTCAAGGTCGACGTCGAGGGTGCCGAAGGCCGTGTGCTGGCCGGGGCCCGCGAAATGATCCGGACGGGCGAGACCCGCTTCGTCGTCGAGGTCCACGCCCATCTTCTCGCCGGCTTCGGCAATACCTTGGCCGACCTGGTGGCGCCGTTCGACCCGGACCGCTGGACGATGGCGATCCTGACCGCCGACGGTCGCGAGCCGCTGACCCGCGAGGCATTCCTCGATCCGGCGGGCCCGATCGCCACCCACTTCCACAACGCCCCGGTGCTGTTCGAGCCCCGCAGCTAGAGCAGAGCACGATCCGAGGGGATCGGACCCTAGAAGGTCTCGACCCAGGGACGGAGCTCGATCTCCCAGGTCCAGGCGCTGCGATGCTGGCGCAGCACGTGCAGATAGGTCTCGGCGATGGCGTCCGGCTCCAGAAGCGCGTCCGGCCCGCGTGACCCGCTGGCGTAGCGCGGCCCGGCGATGCCGCCGTCGATCACGAAATGCGCGACGTGGATGCCCTGCGGCTGCAGCTCGCGCGCCAGCGACTGGCACAGCCCGCGCAGGCCGAACTTGCCCATCGCGAAGCACGACGAGTTGGCGTAGCCCTTCACCGACGCCGAGGCGCCGGTGACCAGGATGGCGCCGCGGCCCTTGGGCAGCATCCGGCGGACCGCCTGCTGGGCGACCAGGAAGCCGCCATACGGCGCGACCATGAGGGCGTCGCGGACCGCTTCCGGGTCGAGGTCCTGAACCGGGCCGCGGACCCGCGCCGAGGGGTTGAAGACCACCACCCCGGGCTCGCCGAGGTCGGCGTCGACGGCGGCGAACAGGCCCTCGACGCTGGCCGGATCCGCGACGTCGCAGGGATAGGCCCGGGCCCCGGTCTCGGCGACCAGGGCATCGAGCTTGTCGGGCGAGCGGCTGGCCAGCGCCACGGTCATCCCCTCGCGCGCGAACAGTCGGGCGACCGAGGCGCTCAGGCCGGAACCGGCGCCGACGATCAGGGCGGTCTCCTTCCCCTCGGGCATGGCTTACTCCTTTCGCTTGGGCTTGCTCGGGGCCGGACGGATCACCGGCCACGGCTCCGGCATCTCGCCGACCGGTACCTCGATGACCGTCGGCCGCCGGGCCGCGAACGCCTCGCGGACCTGGACCTCGAGCTCGTCCGGCGTGGTCGCCCGGCGGCCGTCGGCCCCGTAGGCCTCGGCGAGCTTGGCGAAGTCCGGGTTGGTGAACCGCGAGCCGATCACCCGGCCGTCGTGCAGTTCCTTCTGCATGCGCAGGACGTTGCCGTAGGCGCCGTCGGCGAACACCACCGCCACCACCGGCAGCTTGTGGTGCACCGCGCTGGCGATCTCGTTGGCGGTGAACATGAAGCCGCCGTCGCCGTTGACCGACAGCACCGGCCGGTCCGGGTTGGCGGCCTGCACGCCCAGCGACGTCGCGTAGCCGTAGCCGAGCGTGCCCTGGTAGCCGGGGGTCACCATGGTGCGCGGCGAGTAGACCGGGAACCCGATGCGGGCGACGTAGGCGACCTGGGTGAACTCGTCGACGAAGAAGCCGTCTTCCGGCAGGGCCCGGCGCAGGGCGCCCAGGAACGCCATCTGCGGCCCGACGATGCTCTCGGCGCGGACCTGGTGCCGGGCCCGCAGATCGGCCAGTTCGTCGGCCCGCGAGGTGCGCTTGCGGTTGTGCCTGGCCGCGGCGTCGATCAGGGCGCGGGCGGCTTGGGCGGCGTCGGCGACGATGCCGACCGTCGGCTTGGCGACTCGGTTGATCTCGGTCGGGTCGAGGTCGACGTGCACCACCTTCACGCTGTCGTCGAGGCCCCAGAACGTGCGCTCGATCTGCATCCGGCAGCCGATCGCCAGGGCGGCGTCGCAGTCGCCCCAGTATTCGTTGCCGGCCGGGTGGTTCAGCGCATAGGGCTCGCGCTCGTCGATGATGCCGCGGCCGTTCTGGTACGAGACCACCGGGGCCTGCAGCATGGCCGACAGCTCGCGGATCTCTTCCGCTGCGTCGTAGGCACCGCCGCCGACGAAGATCATCGGTCGCTCGGCGCCGCCGAGGATGCGGGCCGCTTCCTCGATCTGGTCCGGGTCGAGCGCCGGCGACGGGTCCGGCTCGCCGAGGATCGGCTCGCCGACCGGCGCCTTCATCGCGAGGATGTCCATCGGCGTCTCGAGAGCGACCGGCCGGGGACGGCCGCTCCGGAGCTGCCGGAACGCCTCGGCGACCGCGCGCGGCGCCTCGGTCGGATGGTTGATCCGGGCGGCGTGCTTGGTCAGGCGCTCCAGGATGCCGAGCTGGTCGGGAATCTCGTGCAGCATCCCGAGGCCGCGGCCGATGGTGTCGGACGGGATCTGCCCGGTCAGCGCCAGCACGCGGGCGCTGCAGCCGTAGGCGGTCGAGAGCGCCGCCGTGGTGTTCAGGATGCCCGGCCCCGGCACCACGGCATAGGCGCCGATGCGGCCGGTCGACAGGGCCCAGCCGAACGCCATGTAGGCGGTGCCCTGCTCGTGCCGGGCGTTCAGGACCCGGACCTCGTTGCCGTGGTCGTGCAGGGCGTTGAAGAAGTGATCGAGCTGGATGCCGGGCAGGCCGAAGACGGTGTCGATCCCGTTCGCGATCAGGGATCGGACGACGGCCTCGCCGCCGGTGATGTTGGATGCTGATGTCATGACGCTCTCCGATGGACGGACCGCCATGCTGGCGCCGCCGACCGGGGAGGGCAAGCCGGCTGCCGCGGCGATGCGTCACGACACCGTTCGGCGATCGGCAGGGCGCCAGGATGGGGCCAGGGTGGTGGCGACGGGTTGGTCTGTCCGGCGGCGTGTGATTGAATATCCGGGTCGTTCCCCATCCCCATCCCCATCCGATCGGGCCGTCATACCTTGCCGACGAACAGAGACATCGAGACTCGGCTGGAGATCGCGTCCGAGAAGATTCGGGAATACGCGCACGCACTCGATTACGTCCCGGCATTCTCCCGTGCCCCGGACGGCACGATCCTGATCTGGACGAGCGCGGTTGCCGCCCTGTTCGGCTGGTCGGAAGCGGAGGCGGTCGGGCGGAAGTTCTTCGAGCTGCTCAGGACCGTGTTTCCGGCTCCGCTGGAAACGATCGAAGCCGAGCTGTTCGCGGTCGGCGAGTGGAAGGGCGAGATGATCCACCGGCACCGCGACGGCCGCCGGATTACGGTGGAGAGCCAGTGGGCGTTGCATCGCGACCCGCAGGGCAATCCCATCTCCATCCTGCAGTTCCTGCGCGACGTCACCGAGGCGAAGCGGGCTCAGGCGATGATCGAGGAGCGCGAGGCGCGCCTGCGCTCGGTGCTCGACACCGCGCCCGACGCGATCATCACGATCGACGCCCAGGGCATCGTGCAGTCGTTCAGCCACGCGGCGGAGCGGCTGTTCGGCTATGCGGCCGGCGAGGTCATCGGACGGAACGTCAGCCTGCTGATGCCGTCGCCGCATACCGAGGCCCACGACGGCTACCTGCACCGCTATCTGCAGACCGGAGAGAAGCGGATCATCGGTATCGGACGGACCGTGCAGGCCCGGCGGCGGGACGGCGAGATCTTCCCGATCGAGCTGGCGGTCGGCGAGGTGGTGCTGCCGGAAGGCCGGGTATTCACCGGCTTCATCCGGGACATCTCCGCGCGTCAGAGCATGGAGGAGGAGTTGCGGCAGGCCCACAAGATGGAGGCGGTGGGACAGCTCACCGGCGGGGTCGCGCACGACTTCAACAACCTGCTGACGGTGATCTCCGGCAATCTGGAACTGCTGGAGCGGCGACTGTCGGACGACGACGATCGCGACATTCTCCGCGAGGCTCAGGAGGCGGCGGATCTGGGGGCGCAACTGGCCAGCCGGCTGCTGGCCTTCGGCCGGCGGCAACCGCTGAACCCGAAGCCGACCGACCTGAACACGATGGTCGTGGGGATGGTCGACCTGCTGCGGCGCACGCTTGGCGAGATGGTGCGGATCGAGACCAGGCTCGGCGACGCGGTGCCGGTCATCATGGCCGACCCCGGGCAGATCGAGAACGCGTTGCTGAATCTCTCGATCAACGCGCGCGACGCCATGCCCGAGGGCGGCACCCTGACGATCGAGACCGTCCTGGTGACGGTGTCCGGCGAGGTCGGCGAGGTCGCTCCGGGGACCTATGTCAGGCTGACGGTGTCGGATACCGGCGTCGGCATGCCGCCGCAGGTCCGGCGGCGGGCGTTCGAGCCGTTCTTCACGACCAAGGGGCCAGGCGTCGGCAGTGGGCTCGGCCTCAGCATGGTCTATGGCTTCGTCAAGCAGTCCGGGGGGCATGTCGAGCTGCACAGCAGCCCGGGCAAGGGAACCAGTATCGGTATCTACCTGCCGGTTCGAGACGAGGATCTCGTAGCGGTCGAGGAACCGACGGCCGGGCAGAGCGCCGAGTCCGGGGCAGGACGGGTGATTCTGGTCGTGGAGGACGACGCACGCGTCCGGCGGGTCGCGGTCCGGCGCCTCCACACGCTGGGCCACCGGGTGCTCGAGGCGGACAGCGGGCCGGCCGCGTTGGCCATCCTCGACGCCGGCCAGCCGGTGGATGTGCTGTTCTCCGACGTGGTGATGGCCGGCGGCATGTCCGGGGTCGCGCTCGCGGCCCGCGCGCGCGAGGCGAGGCCGGGGCTGCAGGTCGTGCTGACGTCCGGCTACACCGACCCGGCGATGATCCGGGAAGGGCAGATGCCGGCGGATGCCCGATGGCTCGCCAAGCCGTATACCCTGCAGGACCTGGAGGAAGCGTTGCGGCCGGTGGTCTGCTGACCGACGGGACTCAGCCGGGCCGGACGACGGCCGCGAACAGATAGCCGGCGCCGCGCACGGTCTTGACCAGGCGGGGATTGGCCGGGTCGGTCTCGATCTTCTTGCGCAGCCGCATGACCTGGGTGTCGATGGTCCGGTCGTAGGCGGCCCAGTCGCGGCCCTTCGCCAGGTCCATCAGCTGATCGCGGCTCAGCACCCGGTTGGGGTGGTGCAGGAACACCCGAAGCAGCTCGAACTCGGCGGCGGTGAGGGGGACCGGCTGGCCGTCGGGCGATCGGAGGTCGCGCCGCAGCGTGTCCAGGGTCCAGCCCTCGAACGTGAGCGCCTCGGTCGGCGCCTCGGTCGCCGGAGCCGGCTCAGAGACGGCCGGAGCCGGGGGCGCGGCACGGCTGTTGGCCCGCCGGCTCACCGTCCTGATCCGGGCCAGGATCTCGCGGAGGTGGAACGGCTTGGCGATGTAGTCGTCGGCGCCGGCCTCCAGGCCGACGACCCGGTCGATCAGATCGCCCTTGCCGGTCACCATGATGATCGGGACCTCGGAGTTGCGGCGGATCTCGCGGGCCAGCGACAGGCCGTCCTCGCCGGGCATGACCAGGTCGAGCAGCACGAGGTCGACCTTCTCCTGCTCCAGGACCTTGCGCATGGTCTTGCCGTCGCCGGCCTCCGAGACCTTCAGGCCTTCCTCGGTCAGGTAGCGCCGGACCATTGTCCGGATCCTCGGCTCGTCGTCGACGACGAGGACGTGGAGAGCCTCGCTCATGCGTCGGTTTCCGGGGCTTTGTTACAGTTCGTCACACTTCGTCTCGCTTCGGCTACACAACGGCCCGCCGTCCGACATCAGTCTGTGACCGGGCGACGGTACACCTTCGCTCGATCGGTACGACCGAGACCCGTTCGAGGAGGGGCAGGCCAGCCATGAACACGATCATCGCGTCACATCCCCACGCCGCCAAGGGCTACGCCGGAGTCGACACCCGTCATGATACCCCGCGACCGGGCGTGGCGGTGCAACGCATTGCAGCGGGAAGCCATCTGTTTTCCGAGGGCGACGACGCGCACGACGTGTTCGAGATCGTGAGCGGGACCCTTCGCCTGTACAAGGTCCTGATCGACGGCCGCCGTCAGATCATCGGGTTCCTGTCGGGCGGGCAGCTTCTCGGACTGGCTCCGCGCCAGCAATACGTCTGTACCGCGGAAGCGGTGACGCCGCTGACGGTTCGGCGCTACCTGCGGCCGGCATTCGAGCGGCGAATCGACGAGGAGCCGGGGCTGGCACGGCGTCTGCTGGATGCGGTGTCGAACGAGTTGCGTGTGGCGCAGGACCAGATGGTCCTGCTCGGCCGGAAGTCGGCGCCGGAGAAGGTCGCGAGCTTCCTGATCAGCCTGGCGGCCGACGAGAACGGCGACCACGAGGACCACGTCGACCTGCCGATGGGGCGTGGGGATATCGCCGACTATCTCGGTCTCACGGTGGAGACCGTGTCGCGGACGTTCACGAAGCTGAAGAACGACGGTCTGATCGCTCTGCCGAACCCGGCGAGCGTGGAGATCCTCGACCTCGACCAGCTCGAGGCCCTCGCCGCCGGCTGTGCCGACGACGAAGCCTGGAGCCGCAACGGCGGGAGTTGGTAACTCGAATGGACGACATGAGCTTGCCGAGGAGCCCCAAGGCCAACCCGACGGACGAGGATGCGGAGCCGATGACCAGTGGCGACGAGTTCGGAACGTCGGGAGACGGCGGCCGCCGGCAGGCACTTGTCGTGGCCTACGACACGGCGGCGCAGGATGTGTGCCGGTCCGCCCTGGAGGCCCGCTGGAACGTGACGGTGGTCGACAGCGGGGTGGCTGCCGTGATCGCCGCGCGCAACGCCATTCCAGGCGTGATCTTCGTCGACATGCAGCTCCGCGACGTGCCCGGATCCGAGGCGGTCGGCTGGCTTCGCTCGAACCCCGAGCTCGGCGGGGTCCCGATCGTGCTGATCGCCGGCGGCGCCGAGGACGACGCCGAGATCGCCGCGATTCATCCGACTGCTCTGTTGCGCAAGCCGGTGTCGCGCGGCGCGGTGGAGCGGGTCACCGGCTCGCTGCCCGGCTGATCGGCTGGGACACGAGGTCCGGGCGACCACGTATCCCCGGCGCGCTTGCCTGAGGTTCCCTGTGCGGTGAGAGTTACGGGGTCTTCCCGCCCGCCTCCGTCACAAGGACCCGACATGACTCCGCTGTACGCGACTTCCGCCGCCGATCTCTCCGAGGCCTATGCGGCCGGCCGCCTGTCGCCGGTCGAGGTCACCGAGGCGGCGCTGGCCCGGATCGAGGCGTGGGAGCCGCACGCCAACGCGATGTTCCGCGTCCATGGCGAGGCGGCGCGGGCGGCGGCGAAGGCGGCCGAGGCCCGCTGGCGCGAGGGCAGGCCGCTGTCGGCGCTGGACGGCGTGCCCATCACCCTGAAGGAGAACGTCGTCAGCAAGGGCGATCCGGCGCCGATCGGCGTGGCGATCGGCGACCTGACCCCGAAGACCGAGGACTCGCCGATCGCCGCCCGGGTGCGCGAGGCCGGCTGCGTGCTGCTCGGCAAGACCACCATGCCGGACTACGGGATGCTGTCCTCCGGCCGCTCGTCGATCCACGGCACCACCCGCAATCCGTGGCGGCTCGACCGCAACACCGCCGGCTCGTCGTCCGGAGCCGGGGCGGCGGCGGTTGCCGGCTACGGCCCGCTGCACGTCGGTACCGACATCGGCGGCTCGGTCCGGCTGCCGGCACACCACTGCGGGCTGTTCGGGCTGAAGCCGTCGCTCGGCCGGATCCCGATCCACCCGCCGTTCATGGGACGCTGCGCCGGGCCGATGACCCGGAGCGTGCGCGACGGCGCCATGCTGATGTCGGCGATCACCAGGCCGGACGTGCGCGACTACATGAGCCTGCCCTACGACCCGGTGGACTATGCGGCCGGGCTGGAAGGCCTGTCGGCCAAGGGGCTGCGGATCGGCCTGATGCGCAAGATGGGAACCGGCATCGAGCCGGAGGCCGGGGTGCTGGCGGCGGCTGACGCGGCGGCCAAGGCCCTGGCCGACGCCGGCGCCGAGATCGTCGAGGTTCCGTCGTTCCTGACCCCGGCCATGCTGGACGGCATCTGCCGGTTCCTCGAGGCCCGGTCGTACAACGACGTCATGGCGCTCAGCGAGGAGCAGCGGGCGAAGATCCTGCCGTTCGTGGTCGAGTGGTGCACCTGGCGGGCCGGGAGCTTCTCGGGCGCCGAGGTGATGGACGCCTACATGCAGGTGGTCGCCATGCGCGAGGCCGCGGTCAAGGCGGTCGCGGCGTTCGACTTCGTGCTGTCGCCGACCGCGCCGATCGTCTCGTACCCGGCCGAGGCGCATTCGCCGAACGAGGACCCGCACAACGCGCTCGCCCACATCGCCTACACGGTCGCCTACAACTTCTCGGAGCAGCCGGCGGCCTCGGTGAACTGGAGCTTCACCGACGACGGCCTGCCGGTCGGCATCCAACTGATCGGCCAGCGCTTCGACGACCTCGGGGTGATGCGTCTTTCCCGCCTCATCGAGCAGCTCCGCCCGGCCCAGCGTGAATGGCCGGAGCCGCCGCGGTAACGGAGCGATCGCCATGAAGCGCTGGCGCGTCGGGGTCGACTCCGGTGGCACGTTCACCGACATCTGTCTGTTCGAGGAGGGCGAGGGCCGGATCGAGGTGTGGAAGGTCTCCTCGACCCCCGACGATCCGTCGCGCGGCATCGCGCAGGGCGTCGAGGAGGGCATGCGCCGGGTGATCCCGGACGCCGACTTACCTGACGCCGACGGGGCGCCGGCCGCGGCGGTCTCGTATTTCGGGCACGGCACCACGGTCGCGACCAACGCCCTGATCCAGCACAAGGGCGTCGCGACCGGCCTGCTGACCACCGAGGGCTTCCGCGACCTGCTGGAGATCGGCCGGCAGAAGCGTCCGGACCTGTACGACGTGTTCGCCGACAAGCCGCCGACCCTGGTGTCGCGCGACCTGCGGCTGGAGGCGGCCGAGCGGGTCCGCCACGACGGCACGGTCGAGACCGGGCTGGACGAGGGCGCGGTCCGGGCGGCGGCGCGCCGGTTCAGGGAGGCCGGGGTCGGCGCCGTCGCGATCTGCTTCCTGTACAGCTTCGTGCGGCCCGAGCACGAGGCCCGCGCCAAGGCGATCCTGCTCGAGGAGTATCCGGACGCCTTCGTCTGCGCCAGCCACGAGATCGCTCCGGAGTTCCGCGAGTTCGAGCGGCTGTCGACGGCGGTGGTCAACGCCTATCTCGGTCCGGTCATGCGCAGCTACATCGAGCGGCTGAGCCCGCGGCTGACCGATCTCGGCATGACCGCGACGCCGCACCTCACCCAGTCGAACGGCGGCGTCATCGGCTTCGAGACGGCGGCCCAGATGCCGGTCCGCACGGTGCTGTCGGGGCCGTCGACCGGGGTGGTCGGCGCCCAGGCGGTCGGCGAGGCGGCCGGCTTCCGGGACATCATCACCTTCGACATGGGCGGCACCTCGACCGACGTGGCGCTGCTGAAGGACGGCCAGTGCCGGCTGGCGTCGGAGGCGATCGTCCACGGCTATCCGCTGAAGGCACCGATGCTGGACATCCACACGGTCGGGGCCGGTGGCGGGTCGATCGCCTATGTCGACTCCGGCGGGCTGCTGAAGGTCGGGCCGCGCAGCGCCGGCGCCGATCCGGGGCCGGTGTGCTACGGCCGCGGCAACGCCGAGCCGGCGGTGACCGACGCCAACGTGGTGCTGCAGACCCTGAACCCGGTGCACCTGCTGGGCGGCCGCATGAGGGTGCGGCAGGACCTGGCGAAACAGGCGATCGGCCGGCTCGCCGACCAGCTCGGCCTCGGCCTGATGGAGACCGCCCAGGGCATCATCTCGGTGGTGACCGCCAACATGGCGCGGGCGATCCGGGTGATCTCGGTGCAGCGCGGCCATGACCCGCGCGACTATACGCTGATGGCGTTCGGCGGCGCCGGCCCGCTGCATGCCGCGCGGCTGGCCAAGGAGCTCGACATCGGCCGCATCCTGGTGCCGCGCAGCCCCGGTATCCTGTGCGCCATGGGCCTGCTGCTGACCGACCTGCGGGCCGACTTCGCGGCGACCCGGCTGCTGTCGCTGGAGACCGCGACCACGGCGGAGCTGGAGGCGCTGTTCGCCGGCCTCGCCGGGCGGGCCGAGGCCTGGTTCGCGGAGGAGGGCATCGCGCCGGTCGAGCGCCGGATCGTCCGCACCGTCGACATGCGCTACGCCGGCCAGAACTACGAGCTGCCGGTGACCCTGCCGGACGGCCCGATCACCGCCCGCTCCATCGACCGTCTGGCCGAGGGCTTCGCGGCGGCGCACGAGCGCATGTACGGCTTCGTCGCCGAGGGCGAGCCGGTGCAGCTCGTCACCTACCGGGTCGAGGCGATCGGCGTGGTCCGCAAGGCCCGGCTGGTCTCCCACGACTTCGCCGGTCCCGACGCCGCCGGCGCGATCCAGGGCCGGCGCGACGTCTGGATGGCCGAGGCCGGAGGCTTCGTGTCGTGCCCGGTCTACGACCGCGACCTGCTGCAGCCCGGCAACCACATCGCAGGCCCGGCGATCGTCGAGCAGATGGACACCACCACCGTGGTGCTGCCCGGCACGACCGCCCGGGTCGATCCCTACCTCAACCTGATCCTGGAGGCGGCATGAGCATCGACGTGTCAGCCGCGACCGCGCGCGAGCTCGACCCGATCACCGTCGAGGTGATCGGTGCCGCCCTGGAGTCGATCGTCGAGGAGACCGGCGAGGCGCTGGTCCGGGCGTCCTACTCGACCAACATCAAGGAGCGGCGCGACTGCTCGACCGCGCTGTTCGACGTGCAGGGCCGCACGCTCTGCCAGGCCGAGCACATCCCGATCCATCTCGGCAGCTTCATCGGCGTGGTTCCGAAGATCCTGGAAATGCACAGGGTCGAGGAGATGCAGCCGGGCGACGTTTTCGTCGGCAACGACGCCTATGTCGGCGGCGGCACCCACCTGCCGGACATCGTGCTGGCCGAGCCGATCTTCGTCGACGGCCGGATCACGGCGTGGACCGTCAACTTGGCCCACCACGCCGACTTCGCCGACCGCGGCCACGCCCACATCTACCAGGAGGGCCTGCGTATCCCGCCGGTGCGGCTGTACCGCGCCGGCGAGCTGCAGAAGGACATCCTCGACCTGATCCTGTTGAACTGTCAGGTCCCGCGCGAGCGGCTGTCCGACCTGCGCGCCCAGATGGCAGCCAACCGGCTCGGCGTGCAGCGCTTCCAGACGCTGTGCGCCAAGTACGGCGCCGACACCGTGCTGGCGGCCGGCGACGCCCTGCTGGACTATGCCGAGCGCAAGATGCGCGCCGGCATCGCCGGGCTGGCCGACGGGACCTACCGGTTCGAGGACCTGTTCGAGAACCCGGAGATCGACGGCGAGCTGCCGCTGTCGGTCGAGATCACCGTCGCCGGCGACGAGATGCGGCTGCACTTCGAGAGCCCGCCGCAGGTACGGGCCGGCATCAACATGACCTACACGGCGCTGCTGGCGACCGCCTACTACATCGTCAAGTCGGTGGTCGACCCGAGCATCCTGCCGAACGCCGGGCTGGCCCGGCCGCTGACCGTCACCGCTCCCGAGGGCACGGTACTGAACTGCATGCATCCGGCGGCGGTCAACGGCCGGGTGCAGACCTGCCAGCGGGTCTCCGACCTGATCCTCGGGGCGCTCGCCACCGCCGCTCCGGACCGGGTCACCGCCTGCTCGAACAGCGCCTGCTGCGTCGCCACCTTCGTCGGCCAGCGCAAGAGCGACGGCCAGATCTGGGTGTATCTGGAGACCATGGGCGGCGGTGCCGGCGCGCGGCCGACCAAGGACGGGCTGGACGGCGTGCACGTGCACGTCACCAACACCTCGAACCTGCCGCTCGAGGCGCTCGAGCAGGAGTACCCGCTGACCCTGGTGCGCTACGAGCTGATCGACGGCTCCGGCGGCGTCGGGACCTGGCGCGGCGGCATGGGGCTGCGACGGACGTACCGGGCCGACGAGGACTGCCGGGTGCGGGTCGACGTCTCGCGCATCCGATCGCAGTCCTGGGGACTGTTCGGCGGCGGGCCGGGCGCGATGGGTGGCATCGTCGGCGGCCCCGGCGTGGTGTTCGACCACGACCAGGCGACCCTCAAGGCCGGCCAGTGGTTCGAGGTCGTCACGCCGGGCGCCGGCGGCTACGGCCCGCCGGAGAACCGGGCGCCGGACGCGGTGGCGCGCGACGTCGCCGAGGGCGTCATCGACGCCGCGACTGCGCGGGAGGTGTACCGGGTCGGGGCGTGATCGCCGGCAGATACGAGCAACCGGGAGGGCAAGTCGCATGGCCGAGAACGAAACCCTGCAGAAGGGCCGCGCGCTTCGCCGCGAGCTGATGGGCGACCGGCTGGTCGAGAGCATGGCGTCGACGGTCTACGACAGCCCGATCATGCAGAAGTTCGGCGAGTATGCGACCGAGGCGGTGTTCGGCCTGCTGTGGTCGCGTCCCGGGCTCGACCTGAAAACCAGGACGCTGATCTGCGTGGTCTCGGACACCGCCCAGGCGCGCTGGCCGGAGCTACGTATCCACCTGCGGATGGCCCGCCGCCAGGGCTGGACCGAGGACGAGCTGGCCGAGGCGCTCCTGCACATGGCCGGCTATGTCGGGCTGCCGGCGGTGCGCGAGGCCATGATCATCGCCGGCGAGGTGTTCGCCGAGCTCGGCGACGAGGGGTGACGTTGGGCGCCCGTCGCTACATGGGTTCCGGATCCAACCCGCCTTTGGCGGTCTGGCCCGGAATGACGGAAACGGGGTAAACCGCCCCTCCCCACCGTCATTCCGGGCAAGCGCAGCGCGACCTGGAACCCAGACCCGACGCGAGGTGCGGAGAAGTGGGCACGCTCACGCCTCGCCGTAGTGGATCCGGCGATAGGCGCGCGACGGGATCAGGTCGTCGATCTGGAAGTCCCAGAGCCCGGCGGCGTTGGCGGCCTGGTGCTGGTCGAACAGCGCCCGGCACCGGCCCGTCTCGGCCACCGTGTTCCCGCGCAGCCCGAAGCCGGTGGCGACGCTCGCCAGGTCGCCGCGGCCGTGGATCGCCTCGCGCGCCTCGACGCCGTTGGCCCGGAACTTGTGGAACTCGGCGCCGTAGCCGCCGTCGTTCATGATCGCGATCAGCATCTGGATGCCGTGCCGGCGGATGGTCTCGAGCTCCTGGACGTGCAGGTACAGGCTGCCGTCGCCCTCGATCAGCAGCACCTTGCCGTCGCCGCGGTCGGCGGCCACGCCGATGGCGGCCGGCAGGCCGGAGCCGATGCCGCCGAAGTCGGCGACCACGTGGTAGCGGTCGTTGGCCCGGCCGCGCATGTGGGTCAGCGCGATCGAGAAGTAGTGGCCGGCGCCGATCACCACGTCCCAGTCCTTCGGCACCGCGGCGTCGAGCTCCTCGATCGCCCGTCGCGGGTCCAGCAGGTTCGGCTGCGGCGTGAACGTCTTGGCGTCCGGCACGTCGGCGGCGATCGCGGCCCGCATCTCGGGCGAGCGGAAGCCGGCCTTGGCGATGCCGCGGCGGTCGAGCGCCTCGACGATGGCCTCGGCGGCGGCGCGGGCGTCGGCCCGGACGTGCAGGTCGGCGGTCCGCAGCCCCTGCCACAGGCCGCGGGGGTTGGCGTCGATCTGCACCACCTGGGCCATCGGGTACAGGTAGCCGCCCTCGGTGGTGTAGTGGCCGAGACCGGCACCGACGCCGATCACCAGGTCGGCCTCGGCGAAGCGCTCGCGCGCGAAGTCGCTGGCGAACGCCCCGGCGATGCCGATGGCATAGGGGTTGCCCTCGAACACCGCCTTGCCGAGCAGCGAGTTGGCCATCAGCGCGCCGGCCCGCTCGCCGAGCGCCTCCAGCGCCTCGCGGGCGCCGGTGCGCGAGGCGCCGCGGCCGGCGATGACGATCGGCCGCTCGGCCTCGGCGATCAGGTCGACCACGCGCGCGACCATGTCCGGGTCCGGGATCGGGCGCTGCGGCGCCGGCACGTAGCCGGCCGACGGCAGGTACTCGGCGAGGAACGGGTAGTCCTTCTTCTGCAGGTCCATCGGGATGCTCAGCACCACCGGCCGGCGTTCGACCTGGGCGATCACGAACGCCTCGCGCACGTTGTCGAGCATCCGGTCGATGCTCTTCACGGCGACGAAGTGCGCCCCGGTGGCGAGCGCCAGCGGCGCCATGTCGATCTGCTGCAGGTACCAGGAGGCGCCGATCGGCGCGTCGCCGGCGAACACCACCAGCGGGGTGTTGGCGCGCGCCGCCATGGTCAGCGCCGTCATGATCTGGGTGAAGCCCGGACCGCAGGTCGTGGAGGCGACGCCGACCCGGCCGGTGGCTCGCGCATAGCCGTCGGCCATGGCGACGGCGGCGTGCTCGTGGCGGGCGTGGACCACCTTCATGCCGGGCTGCTCGGCCATCGCCGCCGACCAGTACATGTTGGCGTCGCCCATCAGGGTGAACAGCACCTCGACGCCCTCGGCGACGAAGGCCTTCACCAGCATGTCGGTAGCGCTGAGCTTGCGCGCGTTCATGATCGCTTCCCCCCGAACAGTGAGCGTAGCCAGGACAGCAGGGCGCGCCACAACAGGCGGCCGGCACTGAGTTCGCCGGCCGGAGCGGACGGTTCGCTGGGCGAGGCGGGCTCGGCGGCCGACGTTGCCTCGGTCGGCTCTGCCGCGGCGCCGGGGGCGCCGCCCTCGCGCTCGGCGACCAGCTTCGCGAGATTGGTCGAGAACTCTTCCAGCAGGGCGCGCGCCACGTGCACGCCGCCGGCGTTGGCGAAGCCTTCCAGCGGGCCGGTGACCGTGAAGCTGCCCTCGACCGCCAGCACCGTCTGGTCGGTGCCGCTGGCGGCGACGGTGCCGGAGGCGAGCGCGTGCGAGGCGCCGCGCTGGTCGATGCCGCGGCCCTCGATGCTGCAGGTCCGGGCACCGTGGTCGTAGGTCAGCTCGACCTCGCCGCGGAAGGTGGCGACGGTCGGGCCGAACTTGACCCGGACCGAGCCGCGCCAGAGGTCGTCGCCCCCTTGGCCATCGCCCTGGTCGGGGGCCAGCTCGGCGCCGGGGATGCAGGACGCGATCAGGGCAGGGTCGCTCAGCAGCGGCCACACCACGTCCGGGGGCGACGGAATCGTCGTCTGTTCGCTCAGGGAAGGCATGGACAACCCGGTCGGGCAGGAGGCGGGACAGGAACGATAGACCCAGCCGGCGCGCGAGGGAACCGCCGCGGGCGCGGCGGCCGTCCGGTCGCTTGTCAAATATCAAGGCGACGTCCGCATTCTATTCGAATGCAACATTCAATGCGGCAATTCGGCCGCGTGGCTTGGTTTGTTAAGTCTTTAGTGAATAGGCGGTAGTGGCAGAAATACGAAAATGCCTCAATTCATCAAAAATCCCAGATTTCTTACTGTATTTCACTTGATCTGGCGCAAGAGGGGGCGGCGAAAATCGGGTAAGTTTGCGGCCGACCAAATCTCGGGGCCGTGTCATGAAGAACCTCAAGATCACCACTCGTTTCTTGCTCGCCCTCTCGTTGCCTGTCCTGGCCATGATCGGGCTCGCGACCAATGCTCTCGTCGACAGCTACCGGACCCGGGCAACCATGACCAAGGTCGTCGCCCTGGCGGAGCTGGCGCCGGTCGTCAGCGGCCTGGTTCACGAGCTGCAGAAGGAGCGCGGCATGTCTGCCGGCTTCATCTCCAGCCAGGGCAAGGCGTTTGCCGACGATCTGACCGGGCAGCGGCAGCGCACGGACACGGCTCTCGGCGGGTTGCGCGGAGCGTTGGCGGACGCCGATCTGGCCGGCTATGGATCAGGGTTCTCGGACGGCATGCAGGCGGCGTTGGGGCGCCTGGGGTCGCTCGATGTCGAGCGCAGGGGCGTTTCGTCGATGGCGACCGCAGTGCCGGCGATGGCCAGGTACTACACGGGCGCGATCGCCGAACTGCTGGCGCTCGTCGACAGGACGGCGGTTCTGAGCACCAGCGCCGGCGTGACCAACGCGATCATCGCGTACAGCGCCGTCCTGCAGGGCAAGGAGCGCGCCGGCATCGAGCGGGCGGTCGGAGCGACCGGCTTGGCCGCGGGTGCGTTCACGCCCGGCGGATATCGGGATTTCGTTCGGCTCGGCGCCATGCAGGAGGCGTATTTCGACCGGTTCCGGGCGGCGGCGACGCAGCCGGAACTGGCCCTGATGGAAACGCTGTGGAAGGAGCCGGCGTTCGGTGAGGTCGAGCGTCTGCGGCAAGCGGCGCTCGACAGCTCGCTCGCGGGGACCGCATCCGGCATTCCGGCGTCGACCTGGTTTGCCGCGGCTACCGCCCGGATCGACCTGCTGAAGCGGTTGGAGGACCGTCTCGCCGAGGATCTGATGCTGTCGGCCCGGTCGATCGAAGAGTCGGCGACCTCGACCCTGCTGCTGACCGGGGCGGTCGTCGCGGTACTCCTGTTGGTCACCGCGGCCGTGGTCGTGGTCATGACCCGCAGCGTGACCATGCCGGTGCGCGCGATGACACGCGCCATGAACCGGCTGGCCGAGGGCGACGTCGAACACGAGATCCCCGGAACCGACCGTCGCGACGAGATCGGCGAGATGGCGACCGCGGTGCAGGTGTTCCGTCGGAACAAGATCGAGGCGGACCGGCTTGCGGCGGCGGAGGAGAGAGAGCGGGTGGCGAAGGCCGAGCGCCAGCGGCGGCTCGAACAGGCGATCGGCGAGTTCGACCTGACGATGGTGAGCGTGTTGGACAGCCTCGGCACCGCCGATCACACCATGCGAAAGACCTCGAGCCGGATCCTGGAAGGGTCGGGCGAGACCAAGCTGCAGGCCACGACGGTCGCGGCGGCGGCGGAGCAGGCCTCGGCCAACGTCAGCACGGTCGCCGCATCGGCCGACGAGCTCTCCGCCTCGATCTCGGAAATCGCCGGCCAGGTCGCCCGCGCCTCCGGGGTTGCGGCCGATGCCGTCACCCAGGCGGGCGCCACTTCGACGAAGGTCGGCATTCTGGCGAACGCCGTGTCCCGGATCGGCGAGGTCGTGAAGCTCATCAACGACATCGCCGAGCAGACCAACCTGCTGGCGCTGAACGCGACCATCGAGGCCGCTCGCGCCGGCGACGCCGGCAAGGGCTTCGCGGTGGTGGCGTCCGAGGTGAAGACCCTGGCCAGTCAGACGACCAAGGCGACCGAGGACATCGCGCGGCAGATCGAGGAGGTCCAGCGGTCGACGCAGGATGCCGTTTCGGCCATCGGCGAGATCTCGCACACCATCGAGAGCGTGAACGAGATTTCCATGGGAATCTCGGCCGCGGTCGAGCAGCAGCAGGCGGCGACCGCCGAGATCGCCCGGAACGTGAGCGAGGCGGCGACCGGTACGGCGACCGTCTCGTCGTCGGTGCTGAGGGTGGAGCGCGCGGTCGAGGACAACGAGCGGGCGGCCGGCGAGATCGAGCAGGCGTCGGCCAACCTGTCGATCCAGACGGCTTCGCTCCGGGACAACGTCGCTCGGTTCCTGACCCAGGTCCGGGTCGACGAGACGGGCGGCGAGACGAGGGATTTCGTCAAGTGGGAGCAGGACCTCGAGCTGGGCGTCGCGCGGATCGACGACGAGCACAGGGAACTGCTCGAGCTGGTGAACCGGTTCTACCGCCAGGTGAAGGGGGATACCGCGGCCGGCGTCCTCGACGCGACGTTCCGCGACCTGCAGCGGTACTCGCGCGAGCACTTCGCCGAAGAGGACGCGTTCATGACCCGGATCTCGTATCCCGGCTACACCGGGCACAAGGGCGAGCACGATCAGTTCATCGAACGTCTGGAGACGATCTACACGAGCTACAGGGCCGGTGGCGGCGGGGCGGAAACCGAGCTTCTGGGCCTGCTGGGCAACTGGTGGACCACCCACCTGAAGGGCGCCGACCGCGAACTCGCGCTGTACGTGAAGCGCCGGGCGGCCTGATCACCCGCCGTCTCAACGGCGGTAGCGCGGGGTATCCGGCACCCGCGCCGCCCGCAGCCGGGCCTCGCGCCAGATCATGAACAGGCCCGATCCGGTGATCAGCGCCATCCCGAGCAGGGCGACGGCGTCCGGCCACTGGTCGAACACCACGACGCCCCAGAACACCGCGAGCAGGATCGCCAGGTACTCGAACGGCGCCACCACCGCGGCTTCGCTCGACCGGTATGCCTGGCTGATGAAGAACCCGCCGAACGCCGAGGCGACGCCGATCGCCAGCAGCACGAACCAGTCCTCGGCGCGCGGCATCACCCATTCCCGCAGCAGGAAGTCGAGCGACGGATTGCCGGTCCCCCCGTAGCGGCCGTCGCCGACCAGCAGCCCGACGCCGGCCGAGACCATGATGAAGGTGACCTGGATGTAGAACGACATCGCCAGTGCGCTCTCGGTCCGGCCGATGTAGCGGGTCAGCATGTGCAGCGACGCGTAGCCGAAGGCGGCGGCGGTCGGGCACAGCGCGGCGAACTGGAAGACCTCGGTCCCCGGCCGCAGCACGATCAGTACGCCGACCAGCCCGCAGCCGATCGCCGCCCACCGGCGCGGGCCGACATGCTCCTTGAGGAAGATCACCGAGAACACCGCGATGACCATCGGCGACACGAAGAAGATCGCCACGCCCTCGGCCAGCGGCAGGGTCGCGATGCCGAGGAAGAACGTCATATTGGCGAACACCACGCAGCAGCCGCGCGCCAGGTGCAGGCCGAGCCGGCGGGTCTTCAGAGCGGCGAAGCCCCCGGACATCGGCAGCAGGACCGTCAGCAGCACGACCATGCCAACCAGGGCACGCAGCAGCACGACCTGGTGCAGCGCGTAGTCCCCGGACATGAACTTGATGGCCATGTCGTTGATCGAGAAACAGAACACCGCCACCGACGCGGACAGCGCCCCAAGCAGCGTCGGATTGTCGGATAGCGATCTGATCATCGGGGCATAAGACAGGGCGAACGTCGTCCGCTCAACCGCCGACTGCGAGGCAGCCGGAGTTCGTCGCGAGGTCGCCACTAAAACGATTTTTCACACCTGTCGATTTCTATCTTCACGGGGATCGCAAAGATTGTATACGAGAGGGTGTGTCTGCAGCTTGTGAGATCCAAGTGACCACAGCAGAAGCGACGGCGAACGGCCGGAGCATCGACAGCCTCCTGCCGGCGCCGGCCTGGATGCTGGTGAGCGCATTGCTGTTCAGCAGCATGGTCGCGCTGTTCAAGCTGCTCGGGGCGAGCATCCCGGTCGTCGAGATCCTGTTCCTGCGCCAGCTCATGGTGCTGGTCGTGGTGCTGCCGGGGCTGTTCCGGGGCTTTCCGGCGTCGCTCGCCGGGTTCCGGTCGGCGGCGCCGGGCCTGCAGATCCTGCGGGTCGTGCTGTCGGCGGTGGCGATGCTCGCCGGGTTCGTGGCGGTCGTGCACCTGCCGTTGGCGGAGAGCACCACCATCAGCTTCACCCGCGTCATGTTCGCGATGTGCCTGGCGGCGCTGCTGCTGGGCGAGAAGGTCGGGCCGGTGCGCTGGATCGCAGGCATCTCCGGCCTCGGCGGGGTCGCCCTGGTCGCGCACGCCGAGGGCGCCTGGAACGGTTATGTCCTGCTGGCCCTGCTGTCGGCGATCTGCGCCGGCAGCGTGACGGTGATCCTCAAGCGTCTGACGGCGGTCGACGGCTCGCGAACCATCCTGCTGTGGCACAGCCTCGGGCTGCTGGCGCTGACGGCGGTGCCGACCGCCTTCGTCTGGCAGACCCCGACCATCGAGCAGGCCGGCTGGATCGTCGCGCTCGGGCTGCTGATGACGGCGACCCAGTGGTGCGCGTTCGCGGCGCTGCGCGGCGGCGAGGCCTCGGCGGTGGCGCCGATCGAGTATTCCCGGCTGCTGTGGTCGGCGTTCCTCGGCTACCTGCTGTTCGACCACATTCCCGACCCGATCGTGGGGGCGGGCGCGGTCCTGATCGTCGGGGCCGGGGTGCTGGCCAGCCTGCGGTCGACGCGGAAGGACAGATGAGCCGAGGCCGGCGGCCTCACCCCATGGCGATCTCCCGATAGCCCTCGGCGGCGACCCGGTTGCACCAGTCGCGGTACTCCCCGGCGGTGCCGCTGTAGCGGGCGACGATGCGGGTCTGCTTGCCCTCGACGTTCATGTTCACGCCGGTCATCCAGGAGTCGACCTCGTTCGACAGCAGGCCCTCGGCCTTCTTGGCGACGAACGCGGTCCAGTTCTGCACCGCCTCGCCGCGGGCGTCGGCCAGGGTCAGGTCGTGCGCCTGCATGTGGGCCAGCAGGTCGCGGACCCATTCGACCCCGTACTCGATACTGCGCGGAATGTTCCCGAGCGCAGTGTGCGGACCCATCTGCATGAACATGTTGGGGAAGCCGTCGACCATCACCCCGACGAAGGTCGACAGGTTGCCGCGCCAGCGGTCCTTCAGCTTTACGCCGTCGCGCCCGCGCAGGTCGATGCGGTCCAGTCCGCCGGTGATGGCGTCGAAACCGGTGGCGTAGACGATCATGTCGAACGCGTAGTCGCGTTCCGCGGTGCGGATGCCGGTCGGCGTGATCCGCTCGATCGGGGTCTCCAGGATGCTGACCAGCTCGACGTTCGGCCGGTTGTAGGCCTCGTAGTACCGGGTCTCCTGCGGTACCCGGCGGGTGCCGAAGCCGTGGTCCTTGGGGATCAGCTTCTCGGCGACCGCGGGGTCGTTCACGCGTTCGCGGATCTTGCGGGCGACGAAATCGGACAGCAGGGCGTTGGCCTTGCGGTCGATCAGCACGTCGCGGAAGTTGCCCTGCCAGATCCCGAAGCCGGGCTCGGCATAGCGCTGCTCCCAGAACGCCTCGCGCTCTTCCGGCGTCACCTCGAAGGTGCCGCGCGGGTCGATGGTGTGGATGAAGCAGGCGGCGGTCTCGCGACAGCGCTGGAAGATCTCCGGGTAGCGGGCCCGGATCCGCGCCATCTCGTCCTTGTCGATCCTGGCGTTGTGCAGCGGCGTGCACCAGTTCGGCCGGCGCTGGAACACCGTCAGGTGCTCGGCGGTCTCGGCGATGATCGGGATCGCCTGCACGGCCGAGGCGCCGGTGCCGATCACCGCCACCCGCTTGCCGGCGAAGCTCACCTCGTGCTTCGGCCAGAGACCGGTGTGGTAGGCCTCGCCCTCGAAGTCGTCGAGGCCCGGCAGCCGCGGATAGGTCGGAACCGACAGCGGGCCGACGGCGCTGACCAGGAAGCGGGCGGTGTGGCGACTGCCGTCCTCCAGGGTCAGGGTCCAGAACCGGCCGGTATCGTCCCAGTGCGCGGCGGTCACCCGCGACGAGAACCGGATGTCGCGGCGCAGGTCGAACTTGTCGGCGAAGTGGTTCAGGTAGCGCTCGGTCTCCGGCTGGGGGGCGAAGTTCTCGGTCCAGTCCCACTCCTGGAGCAGTTCCTGGTCGAACGAGAAGCCGTAGGACCAGCTCTCGGAGTCGAAGCGCGCGCCCGGATACCGGTTCCAGTACCAGGTGCCGCCGACCCCGGTGCCGGCCTCGAACACCCGCACCCGCATGCCGAGGCGGCGCAGCAGCAGAAGCTGGTACATGCCGGAGATGCCGGCGCCGACGATCAGCACGTCGTGGTCCAGCTCCTCGGCCGACCGCATCCGTGCGCTCTGCTCGGCGATCGCGTTCATTGGTTTCCTCCCGTTCCGGGCCCCTGGATGATCGTTGCCCAGGCTACGATCATGCCGCGGCCGGCCGGGTTGGGACAATGGCCGGCACAGGAATGATTGTCGCAGCCGGCGGGAAATGCCCCGTCCGGGACGGAAGGCGCCTCAGTACAGCAGCCAGACCAGCGCCAGCGACAGGGACGGGAACACCACCAGCACGGCGACCCGGACCAGGTCGGTCAGCACGAACGGCATGACGCCGCGGTAGGTCTCGCCGATCGGAACGTCGCGCGCCATGGCGTTGATCACGAACAGGTTCAGGCCGACCGGCGGCGTGATCAGCCCGACCTCGACGACGATCAGCACCAGCACGCCGAACCACAGCGCGAACTCCTCGCCGGTCAGGCCGAAGTCAAGGGCGCTCATGACCGGGAACAGGATCGGCACCGTCAGCAGCACCATCGACAGGCTGTCCATCACGCAGCCGAACACCAGGTACAGCAGCAGCACCAGCACCAGCACCAGCCAGGGCGAGAAGCCCTGCTCGACCACGAACGCCGACAGTTCCTGCGGCAGCCGGGTGGTGGCAAGGAAGGTGTTGAACACCGCCGCCCCCAGGATGATCAGGAAGATCATCGCGGTCGACGACATGGTCGCGAGGATGCAGTCGCGGAAGCTGGCGCGGTTCAGGCCGCCGTTCAGCAGGGCGACCAGCCCGGTCCCGGCGGCACCGACGGCGGCGGCCTCGGTCGGCGTGAAGATGCCGATGTAGATGCCGCCGATCACCGCCGCGAAGATCAGGATCACCGGCCAGATCCGGACCATCAGTAGGAACCGCTCGCGGTACGGCATGCGGGCCGCCGGGTCGCCGGCGCCGCCGCTCACCCGGGCGACGACGGCGATCGCCAGCAGGTAGCCGGTAGCCGCCAGGGCGCCGGGCAGCAGGGCGGCGGTGAACAGCTTGGCGATGTTCTGCTCGGTCAGGATGGCGTAGATCACCAGGATCACCGATGGCGGGATCAGGATGCCGAGGGTGCCGCCGGCCGCCAGCGCGCCGGTCGCCAGCCCGCCGGAGCAGCCGAACCGCCTGAGCTCGGGCAGCGCCACCTGGCCCATGGTCGCGGCGGTCGCGAGCGACGAGCCGCAGATCGCGCCGAACCCGGCGCAGGCGCCGATCGCCGCCATCGCCACGCCGCCGGGCCGGTGCCCCAGCCACGCCCCCGCCGCCTTGAACAGCGCGGTCGACAGCCCGCCGACGGTGGCGAACTGGCCCATCAGCAGGAACAGCGGAATGATCGAGAACGAGTAGTTCGAGAACGTGCCGTAGGGCAGGTGCTTGAGCTGCGCCAGCATCATCAGCGGCGTGCCGTTGAGCACGATGCTGCCGATCACGCCGACGCCGAACATGGCGATGCCGATCGGCACCCGCAGGAAGATCAGCAGCAGCAGCACCGGGAACGACCAGAGGCCGATTTCGAGATGGCTCATGACCGCTCGCCCGCGATCCGCCACACGCTGTCCCCGGCCTTCCAGAGCGCCGTCACGCAGAACACCGCGGCACCGGCCAGGCCCAGGGCGTAGGCCTGCCAGGTCGGGATCTCCAGGATGAAGGTGGTCTCGAAATACGCCTTCTTGTCGAGCATGCCGTCCGCCAGCCGCCAGGTCAGCAGCAGGGCGGTGGCCAGCACCGCCAGGTCGATGAGCGCGTCGAGTACCCGGTTGAGCCGGGGCCCGAACACCGGGGCGAACAGCTCGACGGTGGCGTGGCCGCGGTTCAGATGGCACCAGGGCAGGGCGGCGAACACCGCGAAGCCGATGCCGATCTCCACCAGCTCGTAGTCGCCGGGGATCGGGCCGAGCCCGACGCCGGTGAGCGCCCGCCCGGCAATGCTGACGCAGGTCATGACGACCAGCGCCACCAGCACGATCCCGCCGGCCAGCGCGGTCCACACCGCCAGCCGCTCGACGGCGCGTTTCATGGATGCACCGGCAGCGGCGGGTGGGTTCCGGCTCCGTCCCGCCTGTGGCGGTCCGGTCCGGAATGACGGATTGGGGGAGGTGTCGACGGGCGGGTTGGCGCGCACCAAAGGCCGGACTGTCGGCAGATCTTCCTTCTGTCGTCATTCCGGACGGACGCGCCGCCCTCGGCGCGGACGATCCGGAACCCACGCCGTGACGGGCGGTCCCTCACGCCACCCTCGCGCCCGCCGGGATCAGGTCGGAGCGGGCGTTCAGCGCGTCGATGCTGAAGCCGGCGATCTTCTTGTACTTCTCCGCGTGGGCGGCGAGCTCGCTGTGCGGCACTACGTCCTCGATCCGCTCGAAGACGCCGCCGCAGCGGTCCTCGACCAGTTGCATGATGGCGTCCGGGCCGCTGCCGCGGTTGGCCAGGATGATCTTCTCGGTCTGCGGCCGCACGATGTCCTCGTAGGCCAGCAGCGCATCCGGGCCGACGCCGTGCTCCAGGAACTTCGCGCCGATCACCCGGGCATCGACGATCGCCTGGCTGGCGCCGTTCGATCCGACCGGATAGGTCGGGTGGGCGGCGTCGCCCATCAGGGTCACCCGGCCCTCGGTCCAGCTCGCGATCGGGTCGCGGTCGACCATCGGGTACTCGAAGACCTCCTTAGCCCCCCGGATCAGGGCCGGCACGTCGAGCCAGTCGAACCGCCAGTCCTCGAAGTACGGCAGGAACTCCGAAACGTCGGCCCGGCGGTTCCAGTCCTCCCGCCGCCAGCCGGCCGAGGGATCGACCGTCCGTTCGGCGATCCAGTTGATGGTGGCCTTGCCGGTCGCCGGGTCGGGTTTGCCGATCGGATAGGCGACGATGCGCTGGGTGTCGTGGCCGGCCAGGATCATCGAGGCGCCGGACTTGTAGGGCGCCGCCTCGGTGGTGGCCCGCCATAGGATCGCGCCGTTCCAGATCGGCGGACCTTCCTCCGGCTGCATCTGCCGGCGGACCGCCGAGTGGATGCCGTCGGCCGCGACCACGATCGCGCCCGGCACCGCCTGCGGTCCGGCGGCCGTCGCGATGTGCAGGACCGCGCCGTCGGCGGTGTTGTCGAAGCTCATGGCGCGGGCACCGGCGACCACGCAGCCGGGGCCGGCCCGCTCGACCAGGGCCCGGTACAACGCCATCTGGAAGTGGCCGCGATGCACCGAGAACTGCGGCCAGCGGTAGCCGGCGCCCAGGCCGCGCGGCTCGGTCCAGATCTCCAGCCCGGTCCTGGTGTAGAAGCCGTAGTCGCGGGTGCGGATTCCGACCCGGTCCAACTCGGCCTCGAGCCCGAGCTCGAACAGCTCGCGCACCGCGTTCGGCTGCAGGTTGATGCCGACGCCGAGCGGCTTCAGCTCGGCGGCCGCCTCGTAGATGCGGAACGGCACCCCGATCTGGTGCAGGGTGAGCCCCAGCGTCAGGCCGGCGACGCCGGCCCCGGCGATGATGACTGTCATGGGCGCGGGCGCTCCTCGGGTGACGGCTGAGTGTACTGTACCGCGACGAGGTGGGTCCCGGCTCTCCGCAGCTTCGCTGCTGCGGCCGGGATGAGGGCCGTAGGAGACACCACCCGTCCCTCATCCCGGCCGGAGAGCCGGGACCTATCGACTGGCGGCTTACTGATACTTGTCGATCAGCGCGTTGGCCTGGGCGATGGCGGCCTTGCCGTCGATGCCGCGCTTGGCGACACCGGCCACCCACTCGTCGACCACCGGCGCCGCGGCGGCCTTCCAGCGCGCGACCTCGGCCGCGTTCAGGACGGTGATCTTGGTGCCGTTCTTGACGGCGATCGCCCGGCCCGGCGCGTCGCCGGCCAGCATCTGCTCGGCCGCCAGGGTGGTCAGCGCCATGCCGGAGTGTTCGTCGAGGATCTTGCGCAGGTCGTCCGGCAGGCCGGCGTAGCGGGCCTTGTTCATCGCCATGATGATGGTGGCGGTGTACAGCGCCTCCTTGCCGGAGAACTCGGTGGCGTTGTGCACCAGCTCGCTGAGCTTGATCGCCGGCGTGACCTCCCACGGGATGACGGTGCCGCTGACCACGCCCTTGGACAGCGCCTCCGGGATCGCCGGCAGCGGCATGCCGACCGGCACCGCGCCGAGCGCGCTCAGCAGCGAGTTGATCACCCGGGTCGGGCCGCGCAGCTTCAGGCCCTTCATGTCCTCGAGCCTGGTGACCGGGGTCGAGGTGTGGATGACGCCGGCGCCGTGCACCCAGGCGCCGAGCATCTTCACGTCCTTGTACTCGGTGTCCTGGAGCTCGGTGTCGACCATCTCCCAGAACGCCTTCGAGGTCGCGACCGAGCCGCGCATCATGAACGGCAGTTCGAACACCTCGGATTTCGGGAACCGGTTCGGGGTGTAGCCGGTGACCGTCATGATGATGTCGGCGACGCCGTCGCGGGCCTGGTCGTAAAGCTCGGGCGGACGGCCGCCGAGCGACATGGCGTCGTAGTGCTCGAACTTGATGCGGCCGCCGGAGGCCTGCTCGATCGACGCGGCCCACGGCTTGATGACCTTGGCCGGCAGGGTGGCCGGCGGCGGCAGGAACTGGTGCAGGCGAAGCGTGACTTCCTGGGCGTGTGACGGCGAGGAGCCGATCGACAGCCACAGGGCGGTCGCCGCGGCGGCGGCGCAGACACGGTTCAGCGTCATGGAATCCTCCCCTGGATGTACTTTTGTTGGTAGTTTTGTTTAGATCATAAACGAGATCGTTTATTGGGTAAACGATCTCGGCGGATCGTTCGTCCGGCCGGTGCCGCCCGGCCCCGACCCCGGTGCAGCGCAGAGAGACTGGATGACCGACAGCACGAATTCGGGGTTCCCGCCGCTGCGCTACGGGCTGCTGCACGACCTGGTCGGGCACCTGCTGCGGCATTCCTACAACCGGGCCTTCGCCGCCTTCGAACGCGTGTTCCGCGAGGAGGGGCTGTCGCCGCTGCAGTTCATGATCTTCGAGCTGGTGCAGAACAATTCCGGCGTCACCCACTCCGACATCGCCAGGGCCATGGGCACCGCACCCTCGGTGGTGACCACGACCATGAAGCCGATGCTGGCCGACGGCCGGATCGTCGGCGCCAAGCGCGAGGGCGACGGCCGGCAGCGGGTCTACCAGGCCTCGGCGGCCGGCCGGGAATGGTTCGCCCGGATCCGCCCGACGATCGCGGACAGCGAGGACGAGCTGACGGCGAGCCTGAGCGCCGACGAGCGCACCGAGCTGCTGCGATTGCTCCGGCAACTGCTCGGCCTCGAGAAGGAGGACGGAACGCCATGCTGACCGCGCCGACCCTGACGCATCTGTGCGACCTCGACGTCCACCTCGACCCGATCCGCGAGCTGGGGCAGGGCCGGGCCGGCCTGCGGCGGATCATCCCGATCGTCGGCGGCACGGTCACCGGCGAGCGGCTGTCCGGCCGGATCCTGAACCTCGGCGCCGACTGGCAGACCGTCTTCCAGGACGGGGTCGCCGAGCTCGACGCCCGCTACGCCTTCGAGACCGACGACGGCGCCCTGATCGAGGTCGCCAACCACGGCTACCGCCACGGCCCGGCCGCGGTGGTCGAGCGGCTGCGGCGCGGCGAGGAGGTGGAGCCTACTGAGTATTACATGCGGACCACCGCCCGGCTGGAGACCGGTGATGCGCGCTACGCCTGGGTCAACCGCATGGTGTTCGTCGGTACCGGCGCGCGGCTGGCCGCGGCGGTGCGGATCGCGCTGTACGAAGTGGGGTGAGGGGTGCCCGTCGCTTCGTGGGTCCCGGATGCGTCCCGCCTGCGGCGGTCCGCTCCGGGATGACGTCAAGGAAGGGCGCGGGCGTTCAGGCGCTTCGTAAGCTCTGGCCACGATGATCTCCAGTCCTACTCCTCTCTGACGTCATCCCGGACGAGACGGGCTGCGTAGCAGCTCGGATCGATCCGGGACCCGCCCGCCGCGCCGTCGCTTGTCGCACCGGCCTCGATCGCTACAGTGCCGCCATGATCGAGATCGAAGGCGTGTGCCGCATCCCGGACGAGGAGCTCGAGCTCAGCTTCATCCGGGCCGGCGGCCCGGGCGGGCAGAACGTCAACAAGGTGTCGAGCGCGGTGCAGCTGCGCTTCGACGTGCGCGGCTCGCCGTCGTTGCCCGAACACGTCAAGGCCCGGCTGGCGCGGCTGGCCGGCTCGAAGATGACCCGCGACGGCGAGATCGTGATCACCGCCAACCGTCATCGCACCCAGCTCGCCAACCGGGAAGACGCGGTCGAGCGGCTGGCCGAGCTGATCCGCCGCGCCGCCGTCCGGCCGAAGTTCCGGGTGCCGACGAGACCGAGCAACGCCGAGCGCCGGCGCCGTCTCGAAGGCAAGGCGCAGCGCGCCCGCACCAAAGGGCTGCGCCGCGGCGTCGGCCGACCGGAGGAATAGGTCGGTCGAGAAAGCGGCTTCGGCCGGTCCTTCGCGGCCCCGCTATGCGGGGCACCTCAGGACGACAGGAAAAAGCTCTATCGCCCTGAGGTGCCCTTCGCCTTGGCGGAGGGCCTCGAAGGGCAGCCGCCGCTCAGTCCCACTGCGGCCCGAACGCCGGGTTCACGAGCCGGCGGTTCTTCGGCAGCGCCGCGATGGCGGCCCGGTCCTCGTCGTCCAGAGTGACCTTGAAGGAGTCGAGGTTGCGACGCTGGCCGGCGGCGCTCTGCGACTTCGGGATCGCGGCGACCCCATCCTGGTCGAGCAGCCACTTCAGCGCGACCTGCCCGGCCTGGGCACCGTGCTTGGCGGCGATCCGCTGCATCACCGGGTCGTCGACCACCTCGCCGCGGGCCACCGGGCTGTAGGCGACCACCGGCACGCCCTTCGGCTGCAGGTAGTTCAGGATCGCCGACTGGTCGAGGTAGACGTGGTACTCGATCTGGTTGCAGGCGACCGGCGCGCCGATCTCCTCGATGGCCTGCTTCAGCAGGGGCACCGTGAAGTTGGCGACGCCGATGGCGCGGGTCCGCCCGGCGTCCTTCAGGCCGACCATGGTCTCCATGATCTGCGGCAGGTTCATGCCGGGGGCGGGCCAGTGCACCAGGTACAGGTCGAAGTAGTCGAGCCGCAGCCGCTTCATGCTGTCGTCGCAGGCCCGGCGGATGGCGTCCGGCGCCAGGTGGTCGTGCCAGACCTTGGTGGTGACGTGCAGTTCGCGGCGGTCGACGCCGGACGCGGCGATGGCGGCGCCGACGATCTCCTCGTTGCCGTACATCTCGGCGGTGTCGATGTGCCGGTAGCCCTCGGCCAGCGCGCTCTCCACCGCGGCCCGGCCGGCGGCTTCGGTCAGCCTGAACGTCCCGAGGCCCAGCTTCGGCATCGCGATGCCCTGGGTTTCGATCGTCTCCATGGCGCCTGCGTCTCCTGTGTGTGCGGCATCCTGATAGCTCGGGCCGGAGACTAACCGGCGACCGCGTGGCCGGCCAGTGCCTCGACCACCATCGACCGCAGCGCGGCGGCGGCCGGCGACAGGGTGGCGGCGCGGCGTTCCAGTAGCACCAGCCGGCGGGCGACGGCCGGCTCGGTCAATGGGCGGGCGACCAGCCGGTGACCCGAGAGGCCGGCCATCGCCATGCCCGGCACGATGCCGACGCCGAGCCCGGCCTCCAGCAGGCCGACCAGGGTGGAGAGGTGCTGGACCTCGTGCCGCCAGGCCGGGCTGCGGCCCTGCGCCGCCAGTTGCGCGTTGACCACCCGGCTGGTGCCGCTGCGCGAGCCGAGCGCGATCACCGGCATGTCCGACAGCGCCGACCACGCGACCGGGCCGCCGCCGGCCAGCGGATGGTCCTCGCGGCAGGCCAGCACGAACGGGTCGTCGGTGAGCGGCGTGGCGGTCAGGTCGGGCTCGACCGGCCCGGTCAGCATGTCGACGGCGAACTCGGCCTCGCCGCTGCGCAGGTGCTGAACGATCTCCTGCTCGGACTCGTCGAGGATCCGCACGCCGACCCGCGGGTGCCGCTCTGCGAACGCCTTCAGCACCGGCGGCAGGGCGTAGGTGGCGACCGAGATCAGGCTGGCGATCGTGACCTGACCGCCGGCCACCTCGATCACCCCGCGGATGCCGGTGGCGGTCTCTTCGAACTGCTGCAGCAGGCGCCGGGCCGAGGGCAGGAAGCTGCGGCCGATCGCGGTCGGCGCGACCGCCCGCGTGGTGCGGTCGACCAGGCGCGCGCCCAGCGCCTCCTCCAGCTTCTTCAGCCGCTGGGTCAGCGCCGACTGGGTCAGCCGCATCTCGGCGGCGGCTTGCTTGAAGCTGCCGCAGTCGACGATGCGGACGAACGCCTCGACCTCCGGGATTCCGAACGCTGCGGGCATGGGTTCAGCATCGCTTATTAATTAGTCACATTATTGAATTTCTCTTCATCGAGCGGTTTGCGCAACATCCCCGGCAAGGCGGCGGCCGAGCGAGCCCGCCGGGACGGAGGAGCGTGCGATGGCGAAGCAGGTGGTGGTGGTCGGGGCCGGCAACGCGGCCCTGTGCGCGGCGATGGCGGCGCGTGAGAGCGGCGCCGAGGTGCTGGTGCTGGAGGCGGCGCCGGAGCACGAAAAGGGCGGCAACTCCTACTTCACCGCTGGCGGCTTCCGGTTCTGCCACAGCGGCATCGAGGACGCCGCCACCGACGTGCTGACCGACCTGTCGCCGGCCGAGCGCGAGCAGATCGTCCTGCCGGTGCACGACCGGCAGGTGTTCTACGACGCACTCATGAAGGTCACCCACCACCAGGCCGACGAGGACATGGCGTGGCGGCTGATCGACGGTTCGCGGCCCGGCATGGTCTGGCTGCGCGGCCACGGCATCCGCTTCATCCCGATGTTCGGCCGGCAGTCCTTCCTGGTCGACGGCAAGCACCACTTCTACGGCGGCGTGAACATCGAGGCGGTCGGCGGCGGCGCCGGGCTGGTCGAGGCCGAGATCGCCCGGGTCGTCCAGCTCGGCTGCACGATCCGCTACGAGACCCGCGCCACCCGGCTGCTGCAGGACCGCAAGGGCCGGGTCACCGGCGTCGAGGTGTTCGGCCCCGAGGGCACCGAGGAGATCGCCGCCGACGCGGTGGTGCTGGCCTGCGGCGGTTTCGAGTCCAACCCGGAGATGCGCACCCGCTACCTCGGCCAGGGCTGGGAGCTGGCCCGGGTGCGCGGCACCAAGCACAACATGGGGGCCGGCATCCGCATGGCGCTCGACATCGGCGCCCGGCCGTTCGGCAACTGGTCGGGCTGCCACTCGGTCGGCTGGGACATCTCGGCCCCGCCCTACGGCGACTACGCGGTGCTCGACAACTTCCAGAAGCACTCCTACCCGTGGGGCATCATGGTCAACCTCAAGGGCGAGCGCTTCGTCGACGAGGGCGAGGACCTGCGCAACCACACCTACGTCAAGTTCGGCCGCGAGATCATGAAGCAGCCGTTCCGCACGGCGGTGCAGATCTTCGACCAGAAGACCATTCCGGTGCTGCGCGACGAGTACCGGATCCGCCAGGTCACCAAGGTGACGGCCAGCACCATCGCCGAGCTGGCGGAGGGCCTCGACATCGATCCGGCGGCGCTGACCGCGACGGTCGAGCGGTTCAACGCCGCCTGCCGGCCGGGCAAGTTCAACCCGGCGATCCTGGACGGTGTGCGCACCGAGGGGCTGGCGATCGACAAGACCAACTGGGCGCTGCCGATCGACGAGCCGCCGTTCGAGGCCTACGTCACCACCACGGGCGTGACCTTCACCTTCGGCGGCCTGCGGATCGACGAGCGCGGCCGGGTGCAGGACGTGGCCGACCGCACGATCCCCGGCCTGTACGCCGCCGGCGAGCTGGTCGGCGGGCTGTTCTACGAGAACTACCCGGGCGGCAGCGGGCTGATGAGCGGCACGGTGTTCGGCAAGCTGGCCGGCGAGAACGCGGCGCGCGGCTGACGCGGTTCGGCGGGGCCCTCACCGGAGGGTTGAGGCCGGCGGCGATTGCCGTGCTACGCTCAAGCGTCGCGCGCGGCTCCTGCGCGTCGGCTCCCGTTTCCCGTACCCCGACAGGTGACGCTATGGCCTACGAAAGCATGATCGCGGAATCCGTGACGATCAACGGCAACGACGGCGAGCCGATCTCGGCCTACATGGCCAGGCCGATGGGCCCGGGGCCGTTCCCCGGCGTCGTGCTGATCCACCACCTGCCGGGCTGGGGCGAGTTCTACCGGGAGATGACCCGCAAGTTCGCCCACCACGGTTATGCCGCCATCAGCCACAACCTGTATCACCGCCTCGGCGAGGGGCACCCTGACGACGTCGCCGCCAAGGCGCGGGCCGAGGGCGGGGTGGCCGACGACCAGATGGTCGGCGACACCAACGGCGCCGTCGAGTTCCTGCGCGCCCAGCCCTACGTCACCGGCAAGGTCGGGCTGATCGGCAGCTGCTCGGGCGGCCGCCAGGCCTTCCTGTACGCCTGCCGCAAGGACAACGTCGACGCGGTGGTCGAGCTGTGGGGCGGCCGGGTGGTGCAGGCCGAGGACGATCGGCCGGCCAAGCAGCCGGTGCCGCCGATCGACCTGACCGCCGGCCTGAGCTGCCCGTTGCTCGGTCTGTTCGGCAACGAGGACCGGGCGCCGAGCCCGGACCAGGTCGACCAGCACGAGGCCGAGCTGAAGAAGCACGGCAAGACCTACGAGTTCCACCGCTACGACGGCGCCGGCCACGGCTTCTTCTACTACCACCGGCCGATGTACCGGGTGGAGCAGACGCTCGACGGCTGGGAGAAGGTCTTCGCGTTCTTCGGCAAGCATCTGGCGGGGTGAGCGCGATGTGCACCTCCATCGTCGAGATCGTCCCGGCCGAGGGTGCCGGCAAGAGCTTCGAGGGCTGGTTTCCGCTGTCGCGCGCGGTGGTGTCCTACGACCACCCGAACCATGCGCTGCTGAACGACGCGATCATCATCGACTTCGTCAACGAGGCGCGCGGCCCGGACGCCCGGGCGGCGGTCGAGCTGACCCTGGACTCCGCGAAGGCGCTGCTGGGAGCGCTGGAGCGGGCGATCGCCGCCGCCGAGACCGAGGAGGCGGAAGCCCGGCGGGTACCGGCGAAGGCCGCCTGATCGGGGTAAGATGACACCGCGGGTCCTGATCGCCGGGCTCTGGCACGAGACCAACACCTTCTCGCCGATCGCCACCGGCCTCGCCGCCTTCCAGGCCTATCAGTGGGCCGAGGGCGACGGGCTGGCGGCGCGCTACGCCGGCACCAACACCGAGATCGGCGGCATGCTGAAGGGCGCGGCAGCGGCTGGCCTCGCGGTGGTGCCCGGGCTGTTCGCCGGCGCCATCCCGTCCGGCACGGTGACCCGCGACGCGTTCGAGGAGCTCGCCGGCCGGATTGTCGAGACCGCGCGGTGCGGGCTGCCGGACGGCGCGCTGCTCGCCCTGCACGGCGCCATGGTGGTCGACGGCATTCCGGAGGCCGATGCCGAGCTGGCCCGCCGGGTCCGCGGGGTCCTGCCGGCCGACGCGCCGCTGGTCGCGACCTATGATTTGCACGCCAACGTCTCGGCCGCCCTGGTGGAGGCCTGCGACATGCTGATCGGCTACGACACCTTCCCGCACACCGACATGGGGGCGCGCGGCGAGGAGGCGGCGGCGCGGCTGGCGGCGATGCTGGCGACCGGCAGCCGCCCGGCCAAGGCGTTCCGCAAGCTGTCCATGATCACCGTGCCGCAGATGCAGGCGACGGCGGAGCCGCCGATGGCGGCGGTGATGGCACGGGTGGCCGAGGCGGAAGAGGTCGATGGCGTCGATGTGGTCTCGGTGGCCCAGGGCTTCGCCTATGCCGACGTCGATCATCTCGGCGTGGCGGTCACCGGCTACGGCAGCGACCCGGCGGCGCTGGAGCGCGAGGTCGACGCTGTGGCGGCCGCGATCGAGGCGGTGCGCGAGGCGTTCCGGCCGGCGCTGGTGCCGGTCGCGGAAGCCGTTTCGCTGGCTGCCGCGTCGGGGGGCGAGCCGGGGACCGGTCCGGTGGTGCTGGTCGAGCCGGCGGACAATGTCGGCGGCGGGGCGCCCGGCGACGGCACCGCGATCCTGGCCGAGATGGTGCGGCGGCGGGTCGCCGGCACGGTGGTGATCTGGGACCCGGTTGCGGTGGCGGCGGCGCGCGGGCAGGCCCGGTTCGCCGGCCCGGTCGGCGGCCGCACCCTGCCGGCCCTGCACGGCGACCCGGTCGTCGTCGAGGGCGCGGTGGTGTTCGACGAGCCGGCGGTCCGCTACGTCCGCGACGGCGCCTACATGACCGGCCAGGAGGTGCCGATGGGCGACGTCGTGGTGGTGCGCACCGGCTTCGGCCTGAACGTGGTGCTGACCGGCGAGCGGGTGATGCCGTTCGACGACACCCATTTGCGCCGCGTCGGCATCGACCCGGCCGCCGAACCGGCGATGCTCGCCAAGTCCGGCAGCGCCTGGAAGATCGCGTTCCAGGCGATCGCGCGGCGCGCCGTGGTGGTCGACACCGGCGGGGTCTGCGCCTCCCTGGTCGAGCGCTTGCCCTATACGCGGGAGGCGGCCAGGCGTTGCTGGCCGCTGGCCGGGGCGCGCTGAGGCCGGGCCGGCCGCCGGTAGTCGGCCGGGACTGCGCGGTCGTCTACGCCGCGCTTGCTCGCGCCGCTCCGGCCTCGACCGCTCGGTTCGACGCCGGCCGATTGCCATCGACCAGCCGCTTGCCGCTCTCGGGGTCGAACAGGTGGACCCGCTCCGGCGCGAAGGCGATGCCGATCTCCTCGCCGAAGGCGGGCGGCGTCTTGTCGACCGAGTTGACGACGAAGTCGTGCTCGCCGATCCGGCCGTGGAACAGGCGGCCCATCCCCAGCTCCTCGAGGAAGTCGAAGGTCGCGGTCAGGCTGTGCGGCGCCCCGCCGGCGACGAAGCGGGCGTCCTCGGGGCGGACACCGACGGTCACGACCCCACCGGCCCGACCGGCGGCGACGGCGGGGTCGACCGGCACCCGGTGGCCGTCGGGCAGCGTCACGTACTGCGCGGACCCGTCGACCCGGCCGGGCAGGAAGTTCATCGGCGGCGACCCGATGAAGCCGCCGACGAAAGTGCTGACCGGGGTGTCGTAGACCTCGCCCGGCGTGCCGACCTGCTCGACGTTGCCGCCGTTCATGACGACCAGGCGATCGGCGAGGGTCATCGCCTCGATCTGGTCGTGGGTCACGAACACCGAGGTCGCTTCCAGGCGCTGGTGCAGGCGGCGGATCTCGAGGCGCATCTGCACCCGCAGCTTGGCGTCCAGGTTCGACAGCGGCTCGTCGAACAGGAACACCTCGGGTTCGCGGATCATCGCCCGGCCCATGGCGACGCGCTGGCGCTGGCCGCCCGAAAGCTGGCCGGGCTTGCGGTCGAGATAGTCCTCCAGCCCGATCGCCGCGGCGACCTGCCGGACCTTCTCGCGGCGCAGCCCCTTGGACACGCCGGCCACCTTGAGCGCGTAGCCGATGTTGTCGGCCACCGTCATGTGCGGGTACAGCGCATAGTTCTGGAACACCATGGCGCAGCCGCGCTGGCGCGGCTCGAGTTCGTTCACCACCCGGTCGCCGATCGCGATCTCGCCGCCGGTGATCGCCTCCAGCCCGGCGATCATGCGCAGCAGGGTCGATTTCCCGCAGCCCGACGGGCCCAGGATCACCACGAACTCGCGGTCCCGGATCTCGAGGTCGACGCCGTGGACCACCTGGGTCTTGCCGTAGGACTTGGTGACCCGGCGAATACTGATGTCTGCCATCTCGCCTTCCTCTCGCGTCTTACTTGTCGGTGTTGATCAGGCCGCGCACGAACCAGCGCTGCATCGCGACGACCACCAGGACCGGCGGGATCATCACGATCAGCGTGCCGGCCATCGCCAGATGCCAGTTCGGGATGCCGCCGCCGGTGGTGTTGGAGTCCGGCACCAGCCGCGACAGCTCGACCGCCACCACCCCGTAGCTCGGGTCGGTGATGATCAGCAGCGGCCACAGGTACTGGTTCCAGGAGTAGACGAACATGATGGTCGCCAGCGCCGCGATGTTGGTGCGCGACAGCGGGATCAGCACCTCCCACAGGAACCGCAGCGGACCGGCACCGTCCATCTGGGCGGCCTCCACCAGTTCGTCGGGAATGGTCAGGAAGAACTGCCGGTACAGGAAGGTGCCGGTGGCGGTCGCCACCAGCGGCAGGATCAGCCCGGTGTAGGAGTTCAGCAGGTTCCATTCGAGCGCCAGCTCGATGCCGGAGAGCTGGCCGACCAGCCAGGACACGCCGGTGACGTCGAGGATCGTCTGGAACGGCGACAGCACGTTGGCCGCGACCGCGTAGGTCGGCACGATCCGGACCTCCAGCGGCAGCATCAGGGTGATGAAGATCAGCCAGAACACCAGCATCCGCAGGCGGTGATTGAAGAACACGATGCCGAAGGCGGTGATCGCGGCGATCGCGATCTTGCCGACCACCACGCCGGCCGCGAGGATCATGGTGTTCAGGAACTTCTGGCCGAAGTCCGACCGGGTCCAGGCCTCGACCAGGTTGCTCAGCAGCTGGTCGCCGGGCAGCAGCGACGGCGGGATCTGGTTGATCTGCTGCAGGGTCTGGGTGGCCGCCACGAAGGTCAGGTACAGCGGCACCAGCAGGATCAGCAGGCCCGACAGCAGGACCGCGTGGGTCAGCAGGTTCAGGGCGGGGGTTCGCTCGATCATCGTTCCGCCCTCAGCTGTAGTGGATCCGCCGCTCGACGTAGCGGAACTGGAAGAACGTCAGCACCATCACGAGCAGCATCAGGATGATCGACTGGGCGGCGGCGCCCGAGTAGTCGAGGCCGCGGAAGCCGTCCTCGTAGATCTTGAACACCATCAGGTCGGTGGCGCGGGCCGGACCGCCGGCGGTCATGGTGTCGACGATGCCGAAGCTGTCGGTGAAGCTGTCGGTGATGTTGATCACCAGCAGGAAGAACACGGTCGGGGCCAGCAGCGGCAGCTGCAGGTCGATCATGCGCCGCAGCACGCCGGCACCGTCCATGGCTGTCGCCTCGACCAGCGAGCGCGGGATCGACTGCAGTCCGGCCAGGAAGAAGATGAAGTTGTACGCGACCTGTTTCCAGGCGCCGGCGACGATCACCATCGCCAGGGCATGGTTGCCGTCCAGGATCGGGTCCCAGACCCCCGGCCAGATCGCGTTCAGGTGCGACATCAGGCCGGCCGACGGGTTGAAGATGAAGCGGAAGGCCAGGCCGACGGCCGGGGCCGCGACCGCGTACGGCCAGATCATCCCGACCCGGTAGGCGCGATAGCCGCGCAGCTGGCGGTCGGCGGCCAGCGCCAGGGTCAGGGCCATGCCCATGGACAGCGCAGTGGCGCACAGCGCGAACACGATCGAGACGCCGACCGAGTTCCAGTAGTGCTCGTCCTCGACGATGCTGCGGAAGTTGTCGAGGCCGACCCACTCGTTGCCGCCGCCCCACGGCTGCTCCAGCGTGAACGCCCAGTACAGCGCCTGCGCGGTCGGCCAGTAGAAGAACACGAAGATGATCAGCAGCTGGGGCGCCACCAGGGCGGCCGCCACCCAGTTGTTCTTGAAGTACGCACGGCGCATGTCTCGGACCCGCGTTCTGTCGGAGATCGGAAAGCGCGAACGACGGGCCGGGGGGCCCGTCGTCCCGGAAGCCGGCTGCCGGTCAGGGCAGGGCTTTGCCCTTGTAGAGGCGGGCGAACTTGGCCAGCGCGGCGTTGCCCCGCTCGACGGCGGTGTCCAGGGCCGCCTGGACGGTCTTCTTGCCGGCGAAGGCGGTCTCGATCTCGTTCATCCATTCCTTGCGGATCTGGATGAAGCCGCCGAGGCGGATGCCGCGGGTCAGCGGGCCCGGCTCGGTGTAGGTCAGCGACTCGATGGCGACCTCGCGGCCCTTGTACGGCGGGGCCGAGTAGAAGCCCTCGTCCATCAGCTTCTTGAAGCCGGTCCTGGTCACCGGGATGTAGCCGGTGTTCTCGGACCAGAAGCGCTCGGACTCCGGCGTCGCCAGGAACGCCAGGTAGGCGGCGGCGCCGCGGTACTCGTCGTCCGACTTCTTGGACAGCACCCAGAGCGAGGCGCCGCCGACCACGGTGTTGTGGCGCTCGACGCCCTTGTAGACAGGCAGCATCGCCACGTCCCAGTGCAGCCCCTTCTTGGCGACCGCGTTCACGGTGGCGTGGCTGGCGATCGAGCCGAAGTAGTAGGAGCACTCGCCCTGGGCGAAGCTGTCGCGCGCGTTCAGGCCGCCCTGGGAGGTGCGGATCTGCAGCAGGCCCTCGTCCTTCCAGCGCTTCAGGTTCTCCATGTGCTTCACGTGGAGCGTGGTGTTGAACAGCAGCTTGGAATCGAGGCCGTCATAGCCGTTGTTGTTGCTGGCGATCGGCACGTTGTGGGCCATCGAGAACTGCTCGAGGTCGACCCAGCTCGACGGGGCGTAGGCGAACGGGCAGGCCTGACCGCCGGCCTTCAGCTTCTTCAGGCTGGCCTCGAAGCCTTCCCAGGTCGCCGGCGGCTCGGACACGCCGGCGGCCTTGAGCTGGTCGATGTTGTAGTACATCACGGCCGTCGAGGAGTTGAACGGCATCGAGAACAGCTCGCCCTTCGAGGACGCGTAGTAGTTGGCGATGCCCGGGAAGTAGTTCTTCCAGTCGATGGCGATCTTGTAGTCCGCCATCATCTTCTGGACCGGGTAGAACTCGCCGGACATCATCAGGTCGGCGGTGCCGGCGTCGTAGGCCTGGACGATGGTCGGGTGCTTGCCGGCGCGAAATGCGGCGATGGTGTTCTGCACCGCCTGGGCATAGCCCTCCTGGCCGACGCAGACGATCTCGAACGCGTCCTGCGAGGCGTTGAAGCGCTCGCAGGTCTTCTGCACGACACTGCCCAGATGGCCGCTCAGGCCGTACCAGTACTCGAACTTGATCGGCTCCGCGGAAGCCGCACCGCCGGACAGGGCGAGGATGCCCGCGGCGGCTGCGATCGTTGAGAGTTTCATGAACCGTCTCCATCGAAAGGAATTCGCCGGTGGCCAAGAGGCCGGAGTTCCTTTTGTCCGAAATGTCGAACAGCCGGATGGAGACTTTATGAAGACTCGATGAATCGGATCATCGTTTCGTGGTCGTTTTGCGTCAGAATTATTGCGCGGGACCGGTGTGAATATTTCGTGACGGCGGCGATGCCCCCGGGGCGACCGGTCCCCGGGCGACGGCGGGCACACCGCCGCCCGGGAGAACCGGTCCCGGCCGCTGCTACTGCGCGAGGCCGAGGGCGGCCAGATGGGCCGCCGAGGTGCGGATCCTGTCCTTGTCCTTGATCTCGATGATCAGCCGCGGGTTGCTGGTGAGCTTGCCGAGTGCGGCGAATACCGAGGGCCAGCGCACGGAGCCCTCGCCGAGGCTCCAGTGCCGGTCGGCGTAGCCGTCGGCGTCCTGCAGATGGACGTGCTGCAGCCGGTTGCCGGCGGTGGTCACGTAGTAGTCGACCGGCGGCGCACCGGTGGAGCCGTAGGCGTAGTGGGCGTGACCGGTGTCCAGCGAGACCGCGACCGCGTCGGAGTCGAAGCTGTCGGCCAGCGCGACCCGCTCGGTCGGGTCCTTGTCCTCGATGTTCTCGATGACCAGGACGCAGCCGATGTCCTCGGCCCGCTTGACCGCCTCGCGCAGGGTCTCGTGGCAGTAGCCGATCAGCTTCTCGCGGGCAGCCGGCTGGTTGTCGCGGTTGTTGTAGCCCCAGGTCGTGTAGGGGCTGTGGATCACCATCTGGGTGGCGCCCAGGGCCTCGCACACCGCCAGGCCCTGGCTGATCCGCTTGGCCACGACGGCGCGGATCTCGGGATCCTGCGAGGCGATGGTGAAGCCCCAGAACGGGCCGTGGATGCCGAGCCGCCCGGTGTGGCCGTCGAGCAGCGACCGGGCGCGCTCGACCAGCGGCATCCAGTCGCCGTTCAGCACGTCGGCGTCGAAGAAGTCCTGCAGTTCCAGGTCACGCGGCTTTTCGAGCAGCCAGTCGCGATGGGTCTCGACGACGCTCAGGGGCATGGCGGCGCCGACGACGGGGAGATCGGTCACGGTGAAACCTCGCGTTCTTGTCGGAAGGTCGCAATCGGCCGACGCCGATCGCGACGGGCGATCGGCGGTCGGGTCGACCGGGAATGGTCGGCGCGGACTGTAGCCGGCGACGGTGTCAGGCTGATTACAGCGGCCGGCGGAACCTTCGCGAGGCGCGCTCCCGGACGCTCAGCGCAGCGGGAAGCCCATCGCGCGGACGATCTCGGCCAGCCTGTCGCGACCGTTCATCGCCGCCAGCGTGCCGAACCGGTTGATCACCCGACCGGTCCAGGTGGTCTCGGCCATCTCGTTCTTGCGCGAGAACGCGGCCAGCTTGCCGTCGTAGTCGGCGCGCAGGGCCGGCTCGTCCGGGTTGCCGTACTTCTCGCGGAACAGCACCGCCTCCTGGGCCAGCCGCGGCTTGACCTCGGCCTCGGCCTCCGGCGTGGCGTAGCCGACGCACAGCCCGAACACCCCCATGGCGCCGGCCGGCAGGCCGAGCACCTCGCCGACCTTCAGCGGATCGTTGCGGAGCGCGCCGATATAGACGGTCGACAGGCCGATGGACTCCGCCGCTACCACGGCGTTCTGGGCGGCCAGCGCGGCGTCGATCGCTGCCACCAGGAAGCCCTCCAGGTAGTCCGGCGTGACCAGCTCAGCGCCCTCGGCCTCGGCCAGGCGCCGGTTGCGCGACAGATCGGCCAGCCACACCAGGAACAGTGGGCACTGCTCGATGTGCTTCTGGTTGTTGGCGACCTTGGCCATCACCGCCTTGGTCGCCGGATCGGTGACCGCGACCACCGACCAGGTCTGCATGTTCGAGCTGGTGGCGGCCGACTGGGCGGCGGCGACCAGGGTCTCCAGCGTGCCCTCCGGCAGCGGGTCCGGCCGATAGCCGCGCACCGAGCGGTGCGACAGCAGCAGGTCGAGATGCTGGTTCCACGGCCCGGCGGCCGGCACGGCGTCGGCCCCGTAGCGCCTGGCGAGGGCCGCGGTCTTGGTGGTCGAGGAGGGGGAGCTGGTGATCGGCGCCTGGTCGTTCATCGCGTCATCCGGTCCTGGAGTTGCAGCGCAGGATGATGCAGGGCGCCGGGACGGCCGGCGAGAGGGAAGGCGGAACGGGTGCCGTGCCGGACCGAGCGTCAGTCGTTGTCGGAGAACATTGCCCGCAGTCCGGCCAGCGCGCCGCGCCGGCTGCGGATCGCCCAGGCCGGCCGCCACGCCAGGCGGGCGGCCAGTTCGCGCCGGGTATCGTCCTCGGCACCGTCGAGCTCAGCGACCAGGCGCCGGACCTCGGGCGCGGCGATGTGGGGACCCCGGTCGGGGGCGTCGGCTCGCTTCATGGACGAGAGAGTGGCCCGCGCGCTCCGGCCCGGCCATAGTGTTCGTCCAGGAGGCACGCCGTCGTGATCGGCGGCCCGCGCCGAAAACCGGGACGGGGAGGGAAGCATGGCCGATCCGAAATGGCAGATCAGCGGCCAGTACATGGAGAGCTGTAACTGCGACTACCTGTGCCCGTGCATCTACACCAACCCGCAGGGCGCGGCGACCTTCGACAACTGCACCGCCTCGCTGGTGTTCCGTATCGACAGCGGCCGAAGTGGCGACGTTGTCCTCGACGGCCTCGGCTTCGCGCTGCTGGTGCGCAGCGGCCGGGTGATGGCGGACGGCGACTGGGTGCTCGGCTGCGTGGTCGACGAGCGCGCCGACGCGGCCCAGCGCGCCGCCCTGTCGGCGATCGTCAGCGGCGAGGCCGGCGGCACCCCCGGCATGATCCGCAGCCGGCTGGTCAGCGACTTCCGCGGCGTCGAGTTCAAGCCGATCGACTTCCGCATGGCCGGCACCGAACGCTCGGTGACGATCCCGGGCGTGCTGTCGTTCGAGGTCGCCGGCGTGATCCCGCGGCACGGCGGCGACGAGCCGATCTGCATCGACAACGTCTCGCACCCGGCCGGACGGCGGCTCGCGCTGGCCCGCGCCAAAAGCTACCGGGTCGAGGGCTTCGGGCTCGACCTGGAGATGATCGGCAAGGGCAACAACGGCCACTTCGCGCCGTTCGCCTGGGCCGCGTAGATGGCCGAGACCACGACCGGGAGCGCCGCCACCCTGCCGCGCCTGCTGCTGCGCGAGCGGGTGGTGATCTGGGGCGCGGTTGCCGGGGTCACCCTGGTGGCGTGGCTGTACCTGGTGCTGTTCGACGGCGGCATGCCGGACATGGCGGCGATGCCGACGGGGGGAATGGCATCGGGCGGCATGGCGGGGATGCCGATGCCGGCGATGGCCTGGACCCCGGCGCTGTTCGCGCTGACCTTCGCCATGTGGGCGGTGATGATGATCGGCATGATGCTGCCGAGCGCGGCGCCGATGATCCTGACCTTCGCGGCGCTGCACAAGCGCGAGGCGGCGGTGCGCGACCGGATCCTGCCGACCCTGCTGTTCGCGTCCGGGTACCTGCTGGTGTGGACCGCCTTCTCGGCGGCGGCGACGGCGCTGCAGTGGGCGCTTGACGAGCTGGCGCTGCTGTCGCCGATGATGAGCGCGTCCAGTGCGCTGCTCGGCGGCGCGCTGTTCGTGGCGGCCGGGATCTACCAGCTCACCCCGCTGAAGCAGGCGTGTCTCGCCCACTGCCGATCGCCCTTCGCGTTCCTGTTCAACCGCTGGCGCGACGGGGCGGGCGGTGCGCTCGCCATGGGGATCGAGCACGGCGCGTTCTGCCTGGGCTGCTGCTGGCTGCTGATGGCTCTGCTGTTCGCAGTCGGCGTGATGAACCTGCTCTGGGTGGCGGCGCTGGCCCTGTTCGTGTTCGCCGAGAAGCTGATCCCTGGCGGGGTCTGGGTGGCGCGGGTCAGCGGGGTGGCGATGGTCGGGTACGGGGTGTGGTTGGCGGTGGGGTAAGGAACCCCGGCAGACCTCACCGGTACACTTCGCGTCGATGCCCGACCCGCACCACCAGGACCCGCACCGTGCTGTCGTCGATGTGGGCGATCAGGCGGTAGTCACCGACGCGGTATTTCCAGAAGTCGCCGAACCGGTCGCCCCTGAGAGCCTCGCCGATGCTGCGCGGATCGTCGAGCGGGGCGATGCGGTCGCGCAGGAAGCGGAGGATGCGTCTCGCGGCCTCAT